>Ga0247841_10001050_pt1 | contig 65904 bp, 84 predicted proteins | sample LaCruzMarch2015__2_FD_192410 | JGI IMG/M metagenome (GOLD analysis project Ga0247841, IMG submission 192410) | Freshwater microbial communities from meromictic Lake La Cruz, Castile-La Mancha, Spain - LaCruzMarch2015_18m | ecosystem: Environmental > Aquatic > Freshwater > Lake | place: Spain...
ACTTTAAGCCTTGTTTTAAGTTATTTACAGCTACTTTAAGTAATATCACATCTGATTGATTGAATTGGAGTTGTTTTAGTGGGGTGGGGGTTTCGGTTGAATTAACAGTGGATGCCCATTCATATGCAGTCAAAATTTGTTTGCAATTATGGCAACAATGAGCTTTTGCATCTTATATTCATTTACTTGTCCACCTCTCTTAATCTCATTTTACCACATATAATTCACAAAGTCAGTTATTATTTCAATAAACTTATCCCAAAGTTAATGATGCGGGACTGCATCTCTTTTTTAGCAGCAGCATAAGCATAAGCAGCAGCAGCAGCATAATAAGCAGCAGCAGCATAAGCAGCATAATAAGCAGCATAAGCAGCATCAGCAGCAGCAGCATCAGCAGCAGCAGCATCAGCATAAGCAGCAGCAGCAGCAGCAGCATCAACAGCAGCATCAGCATCAGCAGCATCAGCATGAGCAGCAGCAGCAGCAGCAGCATAAGCAGCAGCAGCCCTTGCTTTATCTCGATTTGCTTTAGTATTTCTTTTCAAAACCACTTTAGCGGCATCTATTGCAGCTCTAGGTCTTTTGTCATCTGGGTGTTTCTTTTCGAAAATCTCAATGACTTGCTCTGCTGCGAAGATAGCATAAGCCAACACTTGCTTTCTTTTCATAATCCGAGGAAGCAGCCATAATGCATAATCCAGCTTCCCTGCTTCTACGAGTTTCTCCAAAAAATACCCATGTTGCTTATCTAAAAGATTCATCCCAGTTACATACTCCATCCCTTTTTCACATGCATGTTTGCTTTCCAAAAACGCTTTAGTTATTTTCATTGAATCCTCCTAAATTCCATTCCCATTATAACATACTTAATTTACAAAGTCAAGGGTTTATTTGCTTCCTTTAATCTTTAGAAGTCGGATTTTGCGGGTGCGACTCGGGGGTTCGCCAGACCCTCTAAAAGTTTCTCTGAAATTCACCACATCTTTTGCATCTAACTAGAAAACAATAAGTAAATCTATATTTATGACCAAATATTAAACAGATTAATTTATTAATTGCCTTCATCATTCCTCCGTATTTTCCATATACCATTTATACAGCGTTCTTATGCATTTTACGATAAACTCATCTGCTTGCTTTGAATCTAACTCATCCAATCTGTCCTCAAGTTCTGGAATTAATTCAATCGATTCATCATAAAATGAATGAATGAATTACCTTATCTAGCTGCATGTCAATTGCCCATTTCTTGAGTTCATCGTTATTCATTTTATTTCTCCTTTTTTACTTTAACTAACCTAGACCCACCACAATTAGGACAATAGGATGTTCCTAGAGTTCTGTTAAAGGTTAGTCCATTTGCATCCGATACTCTATATAACTCGTCAACAAACTCATGATGACAGTGTTCATTTAAACATGTATACTTATAAAATCCCAAAGATTCTACTTCCATTTTAGGTTTATCTTTTTCATTCATTGTTATTTCTCCTTTTTCTTCCTAGTCATAAAATTACTCTTATTAACGCAAGCAGTACATGATGAGATATGGGGATTACAGCAATCGCAGCAAGGCATTGTTTTCTCTAATTCATCCTCATCTATTGGAATTGAGTTGTCTATTATGGGTTCATCTTTGTGAGTTTCTTGCTTTAAATGTGATTTCTTGATTTTACTCATGTGACTCCTTATCATTGAATTTATATTCCCCTTCTGAATATAATATATCATATTAATATTATATTGTCAAGGATTATTTTGGATATTTCTCTTGTTTATATTTAATAATATTATAATTGGGCTTTTTACCTGTAATGTAAATATAACGATGCTTGCGGGGTCTTGGCTTTAAATAGAAATTATCTCCGTATATCTCACGCATCTTATCAGCTCTGTGCTCCATTCCTCTGGTCTTATCTGCAATTGTACATCCATGTAAATGTTCCATTCCTTTTACTTTCCAATCTGTTCTTTTAGCTGATAATCCATAATATTTAAAGTTACATGCTTGATATACATATCCCTTATGATTCTGTTCTGTATCTGCAAATGAGACCACAATTGAATTGGGAGGTAATAGCTTGGGACTCTTAGATACCAAGAAGGATGCCTCATTTGGGAGATTATTGAGTAAACAAAGACGATTCAACTCAAGAACTCTGGAAATATTCTCTTTACCTGCTACTCCCATTCTTAAAGTAGATGATGGAGGGGTGCCGTAAGTTGCAATCCCAACTAATAGTTCATTAAGGAATAATCCATAAGCATAAGATATAGATGGGCTTCGATGTGCATAATGAATATTTAATATAAATGGAAGAGATTCTGCTCTGGATATTAACTTAACAATATAATCATGCTTGTTCATCATTAATATAATATCATATTAAGTTAATAAAGTCAAGGAAATAGTTAATAAATAGTTATTTGATGCTTTTAAGTAATTGATTTAGTTCAATTATTCTAAGAGCTTTATTTATTAAATCTGAGCTTTTAACTGTATCAATGAAGTTATCTATTAAAGGAGCTAATCCCTTAAGAATATCTCCATTTGGCCATAAACCATCGGTTTCAGTACATCCAGCTAAATATGTATTCTCACGATTATTCTCTTTTAGTTTATTTTGGATATGACTTTCAAATGCTCTTGCAAACATCTCACATCTATCAGTCCAATAACTACCTTCTAGTCCCATTTCTTGTAATTTCTTAACTGTTACACTAACCTTATCGTAATAAGCTTGCCATTCTGGGGATGAGGTTAATTTTCTAATAGATTTCTCAACTGGATTCTGATTTTCCTCTAAATGAGTAGCAGATTCAGTAATATATCCCTGTTTTCCAGTATTAGCTACATTTACTAAATTATCTAATGCATGTCCCCATTCATGGGCAAGTGAGCCTATTCCATTCTTACGAGTTAAATTGATTACCATTAATTGAGGTTCATAATGAGCTAATGCCTCTCCCTTGCCTCTTGCTCCTATTGCAACAGCTAATTTACCATTAAATGATACATATTTCTCAGGGATTCCAGTAATATCCGATAAGTCTTTAAATGCTGTTGTTAAAGACTTTAAATGATATTCACGTTCATCATCTGTAACTGAGTTACCATATTGTAAGCCTCTAAGTTGCATTGTCTTTAACAATTCATTCTCAGCTCCAGCAACTGTCTTAAGTTCATTATACTCTGGACCAACTCGTTTTGCTTTTTTATTGTAAAAATCAGATGCTTTTATCTTCTTTTCAGTTACTCCTTTAATCTTATCTAAGGATTCGCCTTCAAGAATTCTAGTTGCAAATTCAACCTTTTGAGAACCAACTAATTCATCTGCATTCATTTTAGTTACAACAGATGCAAAATCCTTATATATCCCACTAATTGCAGATAATTTATTATTATAATAACTTGCTAATAGATGTGCAGTTCCTGAGTATTTATCTGTAGCTTGAATTCCTTGAACCATTTGTTTAACTTTATCCATCAATTTTTGTCTTAAATCTGTGAATTTTGTGGAAGTCTGTGATAATTCACCTAAGAAAGTATTTAATGTTTCAATTGCTTCAACGTATTCTTTTCTGTTGATTTTATCTAATTCATCTTTCTTTATGCCAACATACCCCTCACCCATGTCATATACTGATGTGTTTCGGCTGTAAATATCTATTCTACCCATCGTTCCCTTAGGGGTTCTGTATGCTACAAATCCATCTGGACTTACCCTAGTAGGCATTTCATAAGGTTTTGCAGGTATATTCTTAATTGCATAATAAGCCATTAATCGAACTTCGAGATTATCATTTGTTAATCCAGTTATTAAATCAACAGGATTTTGTTTTAAAATGACATCTCTTTTTACGGATTCAATTTGTCCAGTAGATTCAGCGTGCTCTAATCCTTTCCATTCATTTCTTTTGTGACGTGCGGATTCAGCCACATCTTCACCCTTATTCTGGAACTTAGATTTGCGAGCATAAGCATATTCGCCTTCTTCTAAGTCATGTTTAAGTTCTTTAGATACTTCAGCACGGACTTCAGATTCTGCTTCTGATGTTCTTTTATCTATATCAGCCATCATCTTAGCTTCTTGGTCTTCTTCATGTGCTGCTGCTTGTTGTGGAGTAGGTTCTGCTCCTTCTATCTCTTTACCATGTTCATCTTGATAAAAATATTTATAATTACCGCTTGAACCTTCTCTTCTGATGTATTTATGATACATTGATTTTCTTAGTTCTTCACATAAATCTTTCATTTGAAGGGATTTACTGAAAGTCTGGAATAAATTACTTTTGCTCATTTTTAACCCCATATTGTGTGAGTTGATTAAATTGTTCTAATGCTGCATCTATATCACCATATGATGCTTTTAGTCCATCTGTATTCATAAAACTAGGATGTCTTAAGGCATTGTGCATCTTATTCTTTAATCCGGCCAGTCCTAATAATGATTCTTCTAGTTCATTTAAGTCTAGTGAATCATTTGCTGCTTTTAGTTTTTTTATTATTGTGTCAGTTGATTCAAAATCATCACTTTGGATTAAATCTATTCCTTCTAAACTTTCAGCTAATTTTATTAACTTATCAGTTGTTTTTTGTAATGTCTTATGGTCTGAGTTTGTTAATTCCTTGCCCATTGCTTTTTTATGAAATATCTCATGAACCTTAGTGAAATTATCTACTACATCTTGACCTATTGGTGCGAGATTTCCTTCTTTTGCATAATCTTTAGCAAATTTCACATCACCATTGGCAGCCACGTAATCGCTCATCTTAACTTTAATGGCTCCTTTCTCTGCTCCATCAACTCTTATGATTCCATCAGTTCCACCATTGTCAAGGTATTTCTTATATGCTTTTACGTAAATATCCTTTTCTCCCTTCTGGTCTGCTGAGTATATGTAGTTCGTTCCTCTTGAGTATATCGAAACATAATCCTTTGGTTGTTTCTTATAATAACTCATTAAGGCATCATAACCTTGTTGATGTTCATCTCCTCTTGCCATTGGAATTATCCCATCTTTATCGTTAAGTGGAATCATTACATATCCTACATCATCCATTTGTCCTTTCTTTTGGTCTTTGGATATTGAATTGCCAACTAATATCTTAGCTTTCCAATTCTTAGCGTTACTTAAATCTCCTTCCATTTGGAAATTCTCAGGTTTTGCTTTCGAGTCTAATTTAAGGGATGTTTTAATTTCTTCTTTAGATGCAGAGAGTTTATTTGTTAAGTCTTTGATTTTACTTGTCTTATCTTTTTTAGTTTCTTTTAACTTATCATTTAACTCTTTAATCTTCTTAGGTTTTTCTGCCCCCGCATCTTTCATTTCATCAAAATTAAAATTCAATGCAAATTTCTTCTTCTCGCCATTTGCTAATTCCATTTCACTATACATATCAGTTGCATCTGCTTTTTCTTCCCAACCCTGACCTGTTTGCATCTTCCCTTCATTCTCACCTGTTGTATATATCATTTCGTTGTTGCCTTTGTCACCATATATAATAGAATCTTGATTAAACTGTTTTCCTAATTCTACTAGTTTTTTTCTATCTGCTCCCATTACTAAGAATGAGTCCTCTTCTTCACCGTATTTCCCTTTCATGTCCACATATTCTATTCCAGCATCATCAAGGGCTGTTCTTAATTTGTCATATCTTTCTTCTATTGCCTTGTCATCCATTTTGGAGTCTTGAGGGCTATTTGGATTCTTTCCAGCCGATATCATTCCGAATTGTTCTGTGTTTAACGTACTTTCAAGTTTCTCTTGGCTTATCTTTGTTGTTGTATGATACTTAGAAGTTCTTTCACCTTTTACATCTTTTCCCTTGACATCGTTGATAAAGTTCTGTAGTGCTTCTCTTGGAGTCTCGCCATTTGCACCATATTTATCTTGGAAGTTTTGAGCAACTTGAGGAGATACATTAATCTCTTGTATTTTCTTGTAAGCTTCATCTATATTAAACTTAGCATCTCTAATGATATCTTCAAAATGCTCAGTCTTTGAATAGTCTACTTCTTCTTTCTTACCTTTAGGTTTTTTAACTTCTTCAAACTTAGGTTGGTCTTTTTTAGGTGCTTCTTCAGATATAGGGGATTTTGCTTCTTTAACTGAAAGCCATTGACCTGATTGTTCCTTACGATAATCCACTCCACCCCATTTACGCACGGTTCCTGCTGGGAGTGGTTTGCCTTTGGATAATATTTCATTGAGTTCGGAGATTTCGAGGGATTTACTAACTGGTTCATCTTTCTCTACTTCTTGCTTATCAAATAATGCAACAACGCCAGCCATCTTGCCACCCATTGCACTGTTCTTATATCCTGCATACCCTGCTGATTTTATCTGATTTTCCATATCGGTAGCATCTTGGAAAGGCACCTTAAACTTAGCTTTCATTTTCTCAATATCTGCCACATCTATTATATTCTCAGGGCGTTTAACTTTGTACATCTTTTTAGCTGCTGAGGTTACTAATACTTCATGGTCTTTTTTGTCTGGACTTTCATAATAATAAGAGCGAGGTGGTCTGTTTGGTCTGTCTGTCTCTTGTCCTGCTGCTGCCGTTCCTTGTTTATGCGGGTCAATTACATCAAGATTCTCTTTAGTTGAATAATGGTATAAATAGGTATAGTTTCCTGAGGTTCCTTCCCTTTTTATGTACTTATGGGTCATAGCTTTGTTTAAAGCTGAGGTTAATACAGTATACTCACTATTTTTCTCATTCTCACGTTTAGTCATTTCATGATTTGATTTAATTTCATCTAAAACAGACTGTTTGTCCTTTTCTATCTGTTCTGGTGATGTAATGGGTTCTTTATATTTAATATTGTTTAATATACCATCTTTATCTTCTATTGCTTTTTCGATACCAGTGGATAATAGCTTTTTAAGTGCGTCTATCTTTTCAAGGGTTGCTCTATCTTCTCCTGCTATTTGAGATAACTCAGCTACTTCTTGTTTAATTTCATGTGCTGGTTTATTTAAGTAAGCGTCCACATTTATTGGGTTACGTCTTTCTTCTTCTAGCTTGATTTGTTTGTTTTCTTCATGTAACTTAGTAAAATACTTATTGTACTCTGCTTGTTCTTTTAGGTCTTTTGGGGTAGATTCGTGGTAAATATACTTAGCTTGGTCGCCTGTGCCTAGCTTGGCTAAATACTTATGATTAAAGCTTTTTAGCAATTCATTTAATTCTTGTATATCTTTTTTAGAGTCTGACATTATCTACTCCTTGTTGTTTAGCTTTTCGTATTCGGATAGATACATTAAATTGGCTCTTTTCGTAGCTCTTCCGTTTAATTGGTCAGTAAGAGTCTGTCTCTTCATTCCTACGGATTCGGCTGCCATTGTAACTGTTGGATATATCTTTTTTGTTTTAGTATCTATTACTGAGGTCTTGTGAAAAGATGTTTCTCCTTTTAGTTTTTTATCTAAATTTATCTTGCTCAATAGAGCTTTAGTTTCATCTGAAACAAATCTACCCTTTTGAGCTCTACTCATGTTCAATTTAGCTTGTTTCGTATGCTTTTTTCCTGTTTGTGTTTTTATAAGTTTTTGTTTCGATTCTTCCTTCCATATATAACCCATGTGAGACTTACTCATTTGTTTTAAAAGTTCTTCTGAATAAACTCCAGTTTTACCTTTACTCCAAGATGTTTTTCCCTTATTTGCATTGGAAATTTTATCTTTGGTTTCTTGTGTATGTTTTTTACCATAAAAGGGATTATTCTTTCCCCCAGTTGCATTTCTTAATTTTTGAGTAGTCTCTTCTGAAAATACACCAGTTTTTCCTTTATTCCAAGGAGCTAAACCACTTATTCCTTCTCCTCCTAAAGTTAAGTTAGCCTTACATAAATTTTGAGATTTATAAAATGAAATATGCTCCTTTTCCTTCTCAAATGATTTTATTTCTGTAAGATTATCTATTATAATTTCTACTCTATAACCACATTTACTTACTATATTACGCCAATAGCTGTTTCTTCCAGACTCGCTCCATGCTCTATAGCCGTAGCCTTTACCAACATAAAAAACTTCCCCATTATCTAATCTAATGTGTTTGTAAATATAAAATCTTTTTGGTAATTCTCTTTTCAACACAGCCTCTACAAAATAGACATTGTTTCGCCACGATAATAATCACGAAGTATTTTAATTAAACTTGAGTCACGTTCAGCTTCTGTGGTTCCAAACACAAGCTTTTGAAATTGTTTTATCTGTGCACTATATGCTGTATTTTCCGAACTTTGTGTTGTCTGTATTGACTCGCTGAGACCGTCAATCGAAACCGATGACCCGCTAATTCCGGCACCCAAAATAAGTATACCACCGACGGTGAGAACCAGTATTGATGCAATCATCGCAATACATTGGTTAAGCAAAACTGGTACTTTTCCCTCGCTGAAGCCTATGCTGTACTCAATTTTCCATAAGTGAGGTATCATTGTACTTCTTAATATTTCAGGAAAGAACGCCCCTGTATTTCCAATCTGTAAATTACCAGGGAATGAGCTATTTGGTATCAGCCTCAATACTCCATCGTGGCTTTGTATCCTCAGCCACTGAGCTGGGATATTTAATACTGGATTATCTTGACTATTAACGTCTTTCATATACACAAATTGAAGATTATTTATCTTAATTACAGGTACATTATTTGTCATCATATATGACCAATCCCAGTATTCATTCTGTCTAAAATCCTTATGCTCTACGATATCCTGAGGTAATATTGATATGTCTAAATCGTGCTCTAGCATAGATACTGCTGTATTTATAAATTGTTGATAAGTATCATCACTTAAGTCTTCCCCCGTCTCTTTATCAAGCACATGGACACCGAAAAGATAAGATTTCTTTAAAATGTCAGGGGTTATTAAAGGTTCTACCCTATTAATTTGCCTATTTGAATTCTTAATTCCTTCCACTTCTGCATAAACTGGATATCCAGTTGGATAGTCTTTTAATACACCATTATCTGATATATATTGTGCCATTTTGTTCTCCTTTAATTATTCGTCAAGAACTCTAGTTAATGCGTTTATTGCGACCCCTTTCTTAATTATTGTGCCATTTCCTAAAGTGTCTACAGAAATTTTAATATTTCCACCAATTAACGTAGCTGAGTTAGCAGCAGTTATACTTACTGTTTGCATAGACCTATCATCTGTATCGGGAACTCCTATCTTAGTAAGAGTGCTTCCATCGGATAAATTGAATATAAAGCTAACAATCGCAGTTGATGGTGGGATATATCTTAAATTCAAATCATCATCAAAAAGCATCATCTTTAGTGTTATTGCAGTACCAGTTACGAAATTTATAGCACTAAGGAAGTTGTGCTGATTCAGCGTAGCTTCTTCGTTTAACATTTTTGCACTAATCATTATATGTCTCCTCTAATTATAGCTACCCTAATTATATCATAAATTCAAGGTCAAATCTATCAAATCATGTATTTGCGTAACTGAGACAGGGGCATACTTCCAAGCATAGCAACCGACATGAATCTGCTTCTTCTTTAGATTTATCTTCTCAAACCCACTATGAACATGACCATGTAGTAAAAAATCCTCATTCCCCTTAACAGGTGAGTACTTGTTAATCTTGGTATATTTCTTTCCGGTTGTAATCCGAATCCACCACATCTTTAACTTTGAATACTTGTAAGGGTAATGTGCTAGCTTGAAGGTCTTTTGCCCGCACTTTATGACCGCTTCCTGCAATACTAAATCGAATCCCATTTTATAGTAATTATTAACAGTATGATTGTCATGGTTGCCTAAAATGAGTATTTTCTTGCCTTTTAGCTGTTTTAATATTTCAATCCCTTCATGAATCTGAATGTATCCAAAATCTCCTAATATGTAAACTATGTCATCTTTTTTTATTATGGAATTCCAATTATCAATTAGAGCCTTATTCATCTCCTCTACATTGGAAAAGGGACGATTGTCGTATTTTAATATGTTCGTGTGAAAAAAGTGCAAATCACTTGTAAAATAAATCATACTACCAATAGTATATCACGCCTCAATAATTAAGTCAAGTATTATTTTGTTGTGCTAATATTGTAACAACTTTTGATAACAATCGTTATCTCTTTTGATTACATAAAAAAACCCCGTAGGGCTTTAATCTACGGGGATTGGGATATAATAACTGCCGAAGCAGGGATTAGCCCTTATATTATTTTTAATAGTCTTAAAACTATTCCCATTACAGTTCCAATTACTCCAATTACTGATGTTATTCTAAAAGCTGAATTACATATTTCTTTTACTTTAGCTTTTCTAATTGCGGAAGCGATTCTGTGATTTTCTAATGCATCTACTTTCTGTGATAAAATTTCTCTTGCTTCTATTTCAATTTCCAGTCTTTGAGTGTTTGCTATTGTAGCTGCTATGTGAAACTCTAAATCCTCAGTATTCTTAGCCACATCATCTCTCACATTAAACAAACTATTCTTTACAACTGCAACATCTTCACTGACCTCAGACACTTTATTGCTGAGATTTCTAATTTCTCCCAAAAGAATCGTAAATTCCGTGTTTTCCATGTTACTTCCTTATATAAAAACGGGGCTGGAGAGTTTAACTCCAACCCCTGCTTTCATTTATGCGTATAAAGCTATTACTTCTTTAAAGGAAGCATTATCACACAGCATTACATTCAATAATTCTTTACATTTCTGTAACTTAGCTGCTGCTATAATTGATGTTGAACCGCCTTCGATTACTCTAACTATTTCTAAATAATAAACATTATTCTTACTCACACAGAAAGAATTCTGAAGTGCTTTTTTAGCTAATGTTGTTAATGTTCCACCATCTGCCTTACCTATTGTAATTACTGTAGTTTCTATTGTATTTACATCATTTACTCTTCCAACAAAACCTGCTCCAATTTCTTTGTTTTCTATAATAAATTCGCCTGTTAATAGGTCTTCAATTCCAACAAATTCAGCATCTGCATCTATTGCTGTATACATAACTGCTGCTGCCTGTATTGCCGTCATTAATGATGTTACTGTATCTATTTTAACAACTCTATCACATGCTGCAACTACTGTAGGTACGGATATACTTAAATTATCTACATCTACATAAAATCCCACTGTTCCATTTTTATCAAAAGCTAGTAAATAATCTCCTTGATAATTAGAATCAGCACCTGCTGTATCAACTGTAACTGTAGTAGCTGAAGTTCCTGCTGTTCCTGCTGTCTTTGGTCCATAAGTTGTTGAACGAACTTTTATTGTTCCTGCTGCATTTGATGTTCCTACGAATTTAGCATCTCCATCTATCTCATTATAAATTGCTGTTCCAACTGCTGTAGTTGATGTGTTGTTAGCAACTGTAGTTATTTCAACTGCTCTATCACATGCTGTAGCTGCTGCTGGGATAGTAGTTCCACCATTGTCTACATCAAACCAAAAACCTACTGAACCTGCTTCGTCTTGAAGAACTATTGTCTTGCCATTATAAACTGAAGGTAAACCCTGAACTGTAACTGATGCTGTGTATCCTGCTGCTCCTGTAACATCTATATCTGCTCTTGTTCCCATTGCCACATCTTCAATAATATAAGTTCCTGCTGAGTCGTCAGAAATCTTAACAAATTGAGAATCTGCTGCTAATGCATTGCCTATTTTTGTTCCTACTGCTCCAATTAAATCTCCAGTTGCAACTGTAGTAATCTTTATTAATCTAGCAACTCCTGCTAATCCTGCCGGAACTCCACCTGCTCCATTTTCCATGTAAACACCAACTGAACCCGCTGAATCGTAAAGTATAAAATACTTTTGGTTTGTGTCATCAGCTACGTCTGCTGTTACTGTGATGCTTGTTCTTTCGTAACGACCTGTTTCTGCTGGACATACTAATTGAGTGATTTCTCTAACATTGGCAGTAACTGCACTCATACAGCTAACTTTGAACTTTTCCTTAGCTCCACCCATCATGTCAGCAATTTCATTACCTAAACTGTTGCTGCAAATCCCTTCTTTAATTTTCCTTCTTAACCTTGAACTAACACTCATATCGTCCTCCTATAAAAACGTGCAAGATGACTATACGCCACCTTGAATGAGACTAACTTAATCTGCGGACACTTCTAATCTAATCGCCGCTGAAGTTCTAACATAATCATCTGTAGCTACTGTAAAAAATGTAGCATTCGGCATCAATATTGTATCTAATCCGTTTACATCTGGAACTGTAACAGTAGACCCACCGAAACGCATAAAAGCTGCTCCATTACCAAATACTCTAACTAAAGCCCCTTTTCCTACATAAACAGCAGTTGTTGCATCTGCTATAACAAGATAAGGAATTGGTATCATTCCACTAATTACTTTATCTGACTTAGAGATATCATTGTAACGATGTTGTTCTATCGTCCCAGCAGTCATCTGCTCTTTACTCTTATATCGACTTCCATTTCCAGCCATCATAAACCTCCAAAAGTGTACATTATATACACCCTAATTATATCATAAAAAGTAAGGATATTATTGAATAAAGAAAAAGAGCTACCTCATTTAAAAGTAGCCCTATTTATGCTATTATATTCAGATACTTATCTATTTCTTAGCATCTCTTAATGCTTGATGGACTTGCTTTAGGAGATATCTGTGAATTGACCTAAACCGTTTAAATTCTGAGTTTAAAAATGTTCTCTCGAGGTCCAAACAACTCCTTTTAGCATCATCAAAATTAAGAAATACGACCCCATCTATTACATCACAATCTATAAACTTAATTCCTTCAAATATTAAGAAGGTTGCAATGTCTAAGTCTTGAGTTGAGTATATTTTAGGGTCTTTCATCTATTTTGCTACTTTAATTTTATTTGGTGCATGCGGAGGTCTTCCTGCTTTCTTTTTAGTTCCACATATAACACATTCTTTTGTTGAATTTCCGTCTTTATCCAAATAGTGATGCTTTTTACAGGATGAATCTTCTTCTTTTTTTACTTCTTCCTTTTGCTCTTCTTCTCCCTTCCCACATGTACAATTATCACATTTACCGTCACATCCTGTTTCTGGAGCACATGGGTCTTCTATTAAGTCGCCTTTATAATCATACCCTGCTTCCTCACAACATTCACCGATAAAAAACTCACCTATGTCTTTAACAAAATGCTTCTCGCTTACTCCACATCTACAACTCTTTTTAAATAACGGCATCTTTAATCCTCCAATCTTTAATCTGTCTTAATTTTATCACATAATACCACATTATAAGTTACGCATCTGTGATACGAAATGAAAGCTCTACAATAATCTTCTGCTTGCTCCCGATGGTCAAAGTATAGTTCAGGTGTAAACTCTTTACCTTTAGGGTCTAAGATTACCCAATAATGCTTATTAAGTTGCTTTAATGTGAAAGTTAGCACTATTCCACTTCCTTTTTTAAACTACCTGCAAATTCTAAAGCTTGGTCGCCTAACATGCTGTACATTCCTTGAAGTCTTTCAAATAAATCTCTAAATTCTCTACGTTGCATTAAGAATCCTAATTTCTCTTGGTCTGTGGCATTCTCGTCGCCCTTTCTGAAGGTATATTTTGAGATAACTAATTTATCTTTTATCTCTTTTCTTAACTCGCTGATTCCTTCAAGTATTAATTTAAGTTCTTCTTGCTTTGTCATTTTATTTTCTCCTTTTTCTTTTATTTTAACACAAAAGAAATAGGATGTCAACTATTTTTTTAGCTCTTCAATAACTAAAGATACAAATCTTTTACGAATCTTATTCATCTTAAGCTGTTCACGGTATGGTTCATTAAGCATTTTTGTATTCTGAATAGATGCTTCAAGTTTCTCGTCTGCCTTTTTTGTTGTTACAATTGCTTGCTCTTCCATGGCTAATCCTAACATTTTGTCATCTAACTCTTCCTTACTCATTCCTCTGATTTCTGCCACATACTCAATTTCCAATTTTCTAGCAAGTTGTGTACTCTCGGGAACTTCCATTAATTTGCTTTCGTTACTCATGTTATTTCTCCTTTATAAATAATTCTTTAACAGTTTGAATCCTTCTGACCCAATACTACATATTCTCTTTATATCATCTTTGTGGTAAATAGTCAAGGAGTATTCTTTCTCAAAGTCTATTTTTGCATCATCTATTAAATATTTAATGTATTCTCCGATTTGTTTACAATCCTGAATTTGTCCATATTTACTGAATATTGATTGTAATCTATTGTCTGTGATGTATTCTAAGAATTTATCGTTTAGGTCATCTATTTCGGTTCTTTCTCGAGGTTCTTTCTGAACTTTAGGTGCCCTTGCGATTTCCTTAAACTTATCATTTTTCTTTTTAATCCAAAAGGATTCCCCAATTACTGAATACCAATTATTGTAGAAAGGTTTTATTACAACTCCCTCACATATATTATTTTCGATATTTAATACTTTTGAGTCAAATTCTGTGTTGAACTCTAATGCTTGCTCCAGCGATTGCGCAATCTTTACGACCGGAACTATTGGTAAATCGTACATTCTACCATGACCAAAGAAATAGAATGGAGATAGCATGCATCCATTAAGTCTCATGTCAAAGAAAAATATCTGTTTTTCTTTCCCGTAGTCTACTCCCTTTTGAATCCCTTGTCCAACTAATTCTCCGTATAACGTAATATTTTCTACTTCACCTGAGATATCTCTTTCTTGAATCTCTTTAAAGATTCTCATATATTTATCTTGATTAACTACATTCTGGATGTCATTAAACTTCTCATCATCTTTAACCCAGTCTGTTCTTTTTCCTATCTCAATGTTATCTTTTGTGATATGAATTTGAATATTGCATCCATGAAGCTTTTCTGTGATGATGTAAGATTGATATGCCAATTCTGGATATAATTCCAAAAATCGTTCAATGAATTTACTTTGGTAATGATTCTCAATACTTGGATACTTCTTAAATTCACTCATTTTATTCACCTCTAGTAACCGATACTGTACCTGATGAAATACTCCATACAAAGTTCTTTTTACCTTCATAAGGTAATCCTAACTCGGTACACATTCTATCAAAGCTCTTAGGTTCCAACGTAAGATTATGTATCTTGATATCAGAAGCTCCCATTTGGATTATAAAATCGTACAAGATTTCCGCAGCTTTCTTCTGTTCCATCGTTTTCCTCCCAACTAATTATACTTGTGCTTTCTCCGTCAATTATCTTATATCCCAAATTTAAAAAATATAGTCTCACGTGTGGATTTACAAACTGTTTATTGATTACTGTTTTAAATGAACCATTATTAACAGCTTCCTGAACTATATTTTTAATCAGAACAAGCTGTCTATTGTATGCTGTTTTTTTGGCTTCTTTGGCTGTATACATTACTTTAAGCTCCTATATAGAACTATCCCATAAGTAATAACAAAAGCTGCTAAATACCCTGCTGATTCATCTCTTCCTACTATAATTGCTTCTATTATGAAACACATGGATGCTAAAATCAATACGCTGTCGATAATCATTTCTTTAATCATTTTGAACTCCTTGTATTTTTATATAAAAATTCTACTTCTCTTATGAAACTATCTTCTGAATCACTTCCATGAACTGCATTCTCGTACAATTTCTTTCCAGTAAACTTCTTTCTAATATCCAACATAACTCTACGCCATTCTACAATCGCATTCTTTTTTTCAAGAATCAAAACAAATACTACTCCACTCGACATAAACTTAACCAAATCTTTATAAAAATCCTTATCCTTATGCTCTTTATAAAACTCACTAGCTGCTTTTACCGACATCTTAATTTCTCTAATAAAAACTATATCAAACTTATTCTTCTCAATAGTCTGAATTATCTCTCCCACATTTCGATTCTTTACTGCGTCTGGTTTAATGATTGCTACTGTATGTTTGCTCACTATAACTCCTTTATATTGACTATCTTTTGAATCGCTGAATCCATTCCCGATACATAAGCCTTTAAAATCAAATTAAAATAGAATCCTCCACAATCTATATTGTACTTACTGCATAATTCACGAGCAAAAACTTCTGCTTCTTTCATAATTTGGTCAGCATGGCTTTTGGTTTTCCTTGAAGTTTTCTTCATGCAATTTTACCTCATCCTCTTTATATCACATCTGAACTAAATTGTCAAGGTTAATTTTTAAACTTCTTCATCAAAAAAATACAGCATGTCCCTTACGGCTTTTTCTTCACTTGCAGAAGCTTCGATAATATCGCCACATACAGCCTTGATAATAGAAATGATTCTGTTAAATTCAGCTACTGCATTTTTCTTTCTTAATACCAAAATCATAGACGAACCTGAAGTCATGTAAGATATCAACTCCTCGTAGAAATTCATTGTTTTATATTCCTTGAAGTATCCCTTAGCCCTTTCACGACTAAAAGTTTCGTTTGCTAAGTAACCAATCTCAAAATCACAAGCTTCTATAATTCTAATGATGTGTGGTTCTAACTTACTTCTAATTCCATGAGGTTTGATTAAAGCAATAGTAAAGTCTTTCATTTTAGCTCCTTGGTCTGTCATATTCTGACGCATTTAATGTAGTATGCTTATCAGTTACTGAATTTAACCATGCTGTTTTTACAAACTTTCTATAAGGAATAATTGCAAGTAACATATCGTATCCAGCGTTATATTTCACTCTATAAAGTATCTTTTCTACCATTCCATCTTCTACTTCTATTTCAATAACTTTTGCAGTCGAAGTATCTAAGAAGGCAGGAAGCGTAATCCCCTTATCCACTGCTCTGGAAAGAGCATGATTTGAATAAGTTAATGAGATTACGCCGCTCGGCAATCTATTTGTCGGAAGACCTAATTGATAATGGTATTTTCTAATCATTTTCTTTTTCTCCTCTTATTAACTACATGTATATAATAACATACTAATAAAAGGATGTCAAGAAAAATCTTTATTTATTTTTAATATTTATTTGTGGAAAGTCTTACGTATAATAACACATAGATAGTAATAACTACCACACCTATAAAAGCGAGAATCTTCATTGGTATTCTAATCATTTTAACGCTTCTACCGGATTTTGCCAATACCAATCATCTGAGTCTAAATTGATGGTATTAAATTCCGTGTTAAAAGCATTTAGAAGAGAGCTAAAAGATTTTAGGGTATACTTCTTTCCCTTCTCATTGTAAATGAACTTTCCCGCATCTGATGGCTTAGCTGGACGGTCTTTAAGTGATTCTAGTATCATATCGTACTCTCCTTTTTAATCACAATTAGCGTAACAAAACCAAGTTGCCACATACATCTTGCTAGGCTGCTGAACTACGTTAAAACTACAGAAATCATAACCTGCTGGATGTCTGCCTGATGCCGTCTGTAATTCTCTACATAATAAATTAGTTATTGGGAAATCTGCTACTACTCTGAATTCGGTATGTCCACCCCCTCTAGTGGTTTCATCTTTAAGGATTTCTAATTTTAGTTCCATCGAATCACCTCACCTCTCAATCTTATCATAAAATCGGCTCAAAGTCAAGGACTATTTGAGTTTCATTAGATAAATCTCTGACCCTGCATCGTAAATTGCATACCATCCTAAGTTGTTTTGCTGTTCTCTTTCTGTTGAACCCTTTGAGTATAGATTCTTTTTATGCTGAAAACGTCCCTCTCTGACTCCATCTTTTTCGTAAAAATAATTAGCATCAGTTTTACCTTGATAGTCAAAGCCAGACTTCCTATATACTTCTCCTGAACCAAATCTACAGTCTGCATATGTTAATATAGCGTCTATATTTAGAGTATTTGCCCATTCCTTAACTACTTTAAGTAACTTCTGAAAACCTCCTACTATTGAATGATTTCTCTTTGAAGCAAATCTAGCTATTTCAATACAATTTCCCCATCTCTTATTCCAAGTACCTCTCATAGAAATGACACTAACTAACTCACCTTCGTAGAATAGTCCCCAACTATTAGGTGCCATCGTATCTCCGGCGATATGACTTTGTTCAAAGAATATTTTCCTTTCCCTAGGTTCTATCTTTCTAACCTCACATTTCCTTGCATAAATCTTATTAATAGACATTCCCATCTTACTTCTTATTATAGACTTACATATTTCTTTTTTATCTAGCCATTCATCTTCAAATATTTGTATTAACTTTATCCCATTTCTCTTGGCATTTATGTATTTTTCTTCATGAAGTCTTCTTATTTCAGTTAGATTTTTTTCATAATGAATTGTTCTTTCTGAATGATGGACTAATCCATGATGTTCAATTGCTATACTCTTAGAGGGAATCCACATATCTAATTCCTTTCCGTTCATAAAAGATGGTCTTTTATTTCTCAAAATATCGGTTTCCTCAATCTGTAACTCGTTAACTATAAAGTCATGAATTTCATTTTCGGGTTTAGTCATTGCACATGAACATGACTTGCATTTGTGATTTGCCCCTAATTCTAAATAATTAAGATTAGTATTGTATTCTTTCCCACAAACTGAACCATCTTTCTTTAGGGCACCACATTTTACTGTTATAGGTTGTGATTTACTTACATAACCATCGTTAGTCATAATAGCCACTAGTTCTAAATTTAAACTCTTACAGTATATTTTAGCTTCTTCTTCTGTAGTATTTGTCCTCTCTCCTCGTTTAGAGAATAAAGTATCGGAAATCCTTAGTTTCTGACTATCGGTTTTACTTATACCCTTATTTGGTCCATCATGTGACTCATAGTATCTATGTAGTCCCTTGCTTATTTTTGTTCTCTGTTCTATAGCATGCTGTGTTCCTTTATTTTTTATACCCATAGCTTTTTTAGTTTCTTCTGAGTAGATATCTGTTTTACCTTTATTCCATGCAGTTTTTCCTTTTTTAGAATCAGAAATTTTTTGTCTAGCTTCGGTTGTCATATTCTGAGAAGAAGTATTTCCTACTTTAGAGCATGAACGGCATTTTCTTTTTAGTTGGTTATAATTAGAAATGAATTCAATTTTACCACAAGAACATGCTCTCTGAATTCTTCTGATTCCGTTTGCTGCTTTAGTTGCACAGTCTACACTACAGAATTTTATAAAATTATCTGGAATTTCTTTTTGACAGTATGCACACTTTTTATTCATTTTATTTGCCCCTCTAATATATAGTATATCATATTATGAGGTAGCTGTCAAGTGTTATTTTTATTTATTTTACAAATAAAAAGGGCAGCTATTTCTAGCTGCCCTTAATAGTCTAACTAACTGATTTTATTATGCTAATGTGATGTTCTTTATTACAACGTTCTTTCTAGCTGCTGCTACAAGAGGTGTTCCATAAAGCAATTGCAACCATTTATAACTTGTGTCAGTAACAGCTAGGTCGTACTTAATCATCGAACCCAATTGTTTGAAGCATAGTACGTCAGCGTCGTTCATAAGTAAATAAGCTTTTGCTGCGCCAGGAAGGTAAACGTTAAGGTCCATAATGTGTGCAGAAGCTGATGCTCCAACAACTATTCTCTGAATAAATTCCCAACCTGCTACTGTTCCTACTGGTGCTCTAAATACGTTAAAATAAAGTGGTGTTCCTGTGTAAGAAATTTCGCATCTTACGTCGTCGCCAGCACTAACTGCGATGTCTATCTTAGCTGAAGGAAGAGTTTCGCCGTCTGCATAAACACTTGAAATCTTATAAGAATAAGTTCCAGCGTCAGCACTTACGAATTCACTTGCTGAGTTACCAGGGCTTGTTCCGTTAGCTAATGTAGGAGCTGCTGTTGCGCTGATTGCTACTGCTAAAGGAGCTTTTCTAGGTCTACAGAAAAGAGATGGTTTAAATCTATAGTCTGTTGTACCACTGTGTTCTTTAATTCTGTTACCGGAGCTGATTACTGCACCAGGAACTGTTCTTTGTTTGTTATAAACAGTTTTTGAGAACTTGCTGTGTACGTCTGTACCTAAATACATGTCCATAGCCATACCAAAATTGTTTACGTTCATAAGAGCTGCATCTTCTGCTGCATCTTCATCAAACATAGCTCTAAGGTCCATGATTACGCTGTCTGTTGTTCCAACTGATTCATAACCTGCAAAAGCTGTTGATTTGAAACCAGCAACGATTTCTTTAGCTGCGATTTGAGCAAATATACCATCATACTCTAAAGCATTGATTGTAGAATCTGCATCAAACATAGCTCTTTCATTTTTACCTAAAAGTTCTACTGTTTTGTTTTTAACTTCTCTAGCTACAACCGGACCATGAGCCGCTTGAATAAGAGTTAAGTTGTGTTGTACTTGAGCTTGTGTACCTAAGTATTTAACTTGGTAAACCATTCTGTTGTAAGCTGCTGTTGAAGCTGTAGGTGTTGAACCCATTGTAAAGAAAGGACTTACTTCTTCACCGTAAGAATTCTGCACGTTAAATTCGCCAACTGCTTGTGTAACTTTTTCTTTAACTATGTCTTTCCATAGTTTAAGATGTTCAAGACCGAAAGTTACAAGTTTAAGTGTTCTGTCTAAGTCTTCTACGGATAGAGCTGAACCGCCTGTTAATGCGTTAGCTGCTGTTGTACCGTAATTTTGTGAAATAGAAAGAGCTTTTTGAAGTTCTTCTACTTCTTTGATGCTGTGTGCGCCGAAACCGGTCATAGCTGCATCATTCGCTACGTTTTCAAGAATCTGATTTGACATGATTTGTCTCCTTTAAATTTTTAGGAATGTTACCTTTTTTGATTGTTATTCAATCTTTGTAAATAAAAATGTATTTGTTAGACTATACTTAACTCTTGCGAGTGTAAGCCAAATTAACTATTAAGAGCTTTTTCTAATTTAGCTCTTGAAGCTGAGTTATAGATGTAGCCATTATTCTCTAATTCTATAACTTCATAATCTGTAAGTTCGCCTTTCATGAAAAGCTCTTCTGCTTTATTTAACATTTCAGCTTTAGAGAAACTTTCTTGTTTATTATTTTCAGGTGACATTGACTTCTCAAGAACGCTAACTGATGTTATTGATTTTGGTCTTTGAGGGGTATTTGCCACAGCTTTAACAAGGGCTGCTGATTCTTGTACTGATTTCTGAAGTGCTTCTATCTTAGCTTCATACTTAGCTGCTGTTCTTTCTACTACTGACTTGATTAGTTCTTCTTGAGCTTGAACAACTTCAGCTTTTTTCATTTCTTCAGCTTTAGCTAATTTTTCTGCTCTAAAAGCCATAAGTTCATCCATATCTGCTTTATTAAGAGGAGCAGGAACTATAACTTGTTTAGCTTCAACAGGTTCTTCAACTTTAACTAGAGCTACGATAGCTGCATCATAATTACCTGTATCTGTTTCGATATCTCTTAATTCTTTAGGTCTGTCTTTTTTCTTTTTATCATCTTCGCCTTTAGGAGCTTCAGCTATCGCAGCATCGGCAGTCGTAGGGGCATCACAAACTATCTTTAACTCAGCAGGAACTTCTGCCTTAGCAAAACATTCGTCAATTAAAGAATCTATGCTTTTCATTAATTTCTCTTCCATTGTATTTCTCCTAAATGGTTAGTTTAATATCTACCTGTAATTATATCACAATTCTAAGCTGTTACTTTTCGTCATTTATTTCCGGATACTGGGTATTCATTCTCTCTTTTACACATGCCCATAAAGTAGATTGTTCCACTTCTGGGTATAATTCTTGAAGTTTGTCCATAATAGAAATCATAGAAGCTTTGTAAAGAGCTTTTGATAACTTAGGTAACTTCTTCATGTTCTTCTTTTCTTGTTTATCTTGAATTATAACAGGGTCATTTTCTGGTCTATCATCTTCATCTTCTTTCTTCTTTGATTTAGGGTCAAAAGATTGCATGGATAAAGCATCTCCGCCTGTCATTGCATTTGGTGCAAATGTTGCATAGCTTACTGTTATTCCTAGGGATTTTAGAAGAGCTGATACCTGAGCTACGGTAAATACTGGTTCATCTGTAGCTGCCTCTTGTAATAATGCATTCTCTTCTGTAGCTTCAAATTCAACTTCAGATGCATTGAACCCCTTAATTAAATCAGCATAAGTATCAGTATTTACTGGATTAAAAGTAACAGCACAATTTCTAATTTGACATTTTTTTATTATTTTAGGATTAAAAGCATCTCTTTCTAGTACACTACCTTCCACACTTAGTCCTATTCTCCCTTTGTCATTTTCTCCCAAAGATTGCATGATTTCATATACAGCTTGTGCTCTTTTGTGAGCTTTGAATAATCTTCCTTCTATAACTAATCCTTTATCTGTTTTTGCATATCCGTCTAAAGTTCCAATTCTGTCTTCCAACAATTTTGAATGTTCGTAATTTAGCCAACCTTTTTTTGAATCTACTGGACTTAAGTCTATTCCTTTCTGTAATATTATTTCTCCCTGTCTATCTTTATTTTCAGTACATGCCAATCCCCTTATCTTCCATTCTCCATCTTTACCCTTTGATATTTCCGCTGGAATTATAAAGTTAAAATCATTATTATTTTTCATCAAAATACTCCTCTGATATCTAAATTATATCACTTATTTGGTAATATCATTAGAATCGGCATTTAATACTCTCAGGGTAGTATTATTAGGACGATTTCCGCATAACCAACTATTAAGAGTTGCTCTCTTTAACTTTAAATCAATTGCTGCCTCTGTAATGGATTTCCAAATTTTACCAGTTTTCATATCTAAGACTTTAACAGATTGAATTTTACCTTTTCCCATAATTCTATGTTTTTGTTCATCATTCTTATGTTCTATGTTTAATAGTCTATATGTTGTGGGATTTCTTCTAGTTCCATTAATCCAGTTTTTAAATGTACCATAAGGAATTCCTATTTCTTTTGCGGCTTGTTTGATACCTTTCCATATCTTACCTGTGGACTCATCTATAACTTCCTTATACATAGAGTTAATTAGCTTTTCTTTAGTCTGTTCTGATTTTCTTACACCAGAAGAGCCCTCTCCCCCTATAGTCTGATTTGCTAATTGATGTCCCAATTGTCTATAGTATCTAATATACTCAATTTCTTTCTCAAAAGCTTCTTTTTCATCTAAATTAATAAAAAGATAAATTATTTCATATCCATAGATTTCAGCAATATCCACAACTTTCTTGCTATAAGATTTTATTCGCTTAGCTCTGTCCCTTATTCCTTTTCCTACATAGAAAGGAGTACGATTATCTAATCTTATGTAAATATAAATGTAAAACTCTTTTTTAAGATTCATATGTTTTTATTAAATCTAATTTTCCTCAGAAGGAGGGGTATCCTTAGTTTCAAGCAAGTCTGCTAATGCATCTAATATGCTATATACTTCCTCACTTCCATCATCTTTTAAATTGTGTAATTCCTGTGCTTTACATATTTCAACTAAGGCAGCCATTGCGTCTTTAGTTTGAAAATGGATACGGGTTGGACTACATGCGAATAGTTTAGCTATTTCCCCTTGACTTGTTTCTTTTAAACCTCCATCAGCATCGCTGTGATTTTGAATATATCTCCAAAAACAATAGCAATCTTCAACAGAATTAACCCACCAAGGGCATTTAGGTTCTTCCAACAATCTATTCTTTTTATCTAAAATGGGTTTTCCCTCAGAGCAAGGGGTATTGGGAATTAACTCTAATTTAAGTGGACATTTATTCCAAAAACAAGATTCTTTAGTGCATTTATTGCTGCATTTCACTTTATTCCTCCAATTAACATCTGGTGTGATTGTTTTAATTATGGAGGTTGTGAATTACTCCTGTTCTTATTCTTATTCTACCATACCTTTGGAGAAAAGTCAAGGGAAATATTTGAATTGTTTGATAATTCTTTCATAAATAAGTTATACATCTCTTTTACTATAACTAAATTATCGTAAGTATTTATATTTATTGGTGATTTAGACATAGCTTTGTACATCTCATCCCAAATGAGCTGTTTAAGTCTAAGAGTGTTTAGTTCTACCTTACTCATAATAAAATCATATCATGCGATTATTAATAAATTAGCCGCAGATAATATGTATATATCGTCTGCGGCTATTAATTTTACCTAAAAGACAAGAGGGAGGTAACTCTTTCTTAGGTAATGAGTATTCAATCTAAAATCTTAATCTACTTTTTCAACTTTCTTAACATGTGTACTATCAAAAGTACCTAGATAATGCAAAATTCTATCCATTTCTGATATAGCTGAACCTTTACTACTAGCTTGGAGAATATATACTTTTTCTTCTATTAGCTGACCTGTATACTTAGGGTCTCTTGTCCACACAACAATACGATAATTTCCCACGTGACCTCCAGAATGCGTTATTTACTTATCTTCTAAATACACAAATGATGTATTATTATTACTTTTTCCATTAAGTTTGCAAATTAATGTACTATAATTTATTTTAAAAAAGAGGGCTACTTCTTTGGCACAATCCCATACTCTCCCCGTTTTATTATCAATAACTTTTCTTGCTCTATAGCTATTAGACCCTTTATGACTAGCTGATAGTTTCTTTTTAGTTTCCTCAGAATGTTGTTTTCCACTCCAACTTGGGGGTCTGTCTCCATTTATCTTATGTGAGATGCTCATTTTTAAACGAGTCTTCTCTGAGATTCTTTTTCCATATAAGCGATGCTTCTCTCCCTTATTACTTTCACGAATTTTATTTTTAGTCTCCTCCGTAAGCTTGCTGCCGAGCTTAGACTTACTCATCTTTTCACGAACCTCTTGAGACCTCTTTCTACCTTTATTTGCATTACCTATTTTTTTAAGAGTTTCCGAAGAGTGTTTCTTGCCGAAAAAGTAATTTTTATTTCCTTTATGGGATTCACTAATCTTCTTGCAAGTTTCATTGGACTGCTTAATGCCAAGAACCCCTTTTCCTCCTTTAGATAAATTATATCCCTTTTCCAAATTTGTACTATCAAAAAAGGAAATCCAGTAAATCTCTCTTTCATTTAGCAAATTGATATCATTACAAAATTCTAAAATTTCTTTTATAAAATTTTCTTTACCATACTTTTTAATTGCCTTCTTTAATAATAACCCACTTCCCAGATAACTACAGTCATTTTTAGTATCTAAACCTATGTAAATCTTATTGTTAATTAAACATGTTGTTTTATATATTATCATTATTAATTATATCCCTAAAATATTCTTGCCACATTTAGTTCTGTACGGGCAGAAAAAGCAGAAATCTTCTGCTTTAGGTGGTAATGTTTTAGTTTTAGTGTGCTGCTTTACCTGTTCCATCTTCTCTACTATTTTTATGAATAGGTCATCATCTGCTAATACCGTAAACTCTTTTAAAATTCCACTTCCATCTTGTTTCCAATTTTTTTCATCTTTTGAGAAATATAAAAACTTTATGCCTTCTACTTTTTTTATTCCACTCAAGGCAGGTATGTAACTAAATAAGTTATCCTCTAATGCCTTATTGAATATGTATACGTATACCATTGCCTGTATTCGATGTTCTGGTTTTGGCTCTATTAGCTTTAGCCAATCCTCTCCCTTTATGGATTTATATTCTGCAATCCATAACTTATCCTCGATTTTTAGTACGGCATCTATCTTAAGTGATAAGTTTAGTTCGAAATCTTTTAATGGAAACTCGTGGTCAGGTTTATGGGAATACTTACCTATTGGAGTTCGACCGTCAGGGAGTACGAAATCTACTAAAATGTTAGCCTTTCTAAAGATTTCTGATAAATATTCATGAATATAGTTACCCATGTCACAGATAATCTTATTCTTTCGTGCCATCCCAAAATCTTCTAAAACACAATTGTATGAGTAGAATATCTTTCTTAGACAAGGTGACCCCAAAATAGATGGTTTGAATCGTGCACTTTGCTTATAGGTAACAGGTTTGCTATTTTCATCTATTACTTTAAAGAAAATGTCTATCATTGATTTGCTCATTTGTCATCGCCAAAAGTTGTTTCTATTAACTTGAGCAGTTTTTGTTCATCTTCAAATACTTCAAAATTTTTAATCTTATAGCTTTTAATGAAAACAGAATCTGCATACAAACTGATTTCATTGCCAGTTATAAAAGTATGAACACAGGTTGGCTTCCTTAAAAATGTTATTCCTAAAAAATTAAATGATTTCATCAACTACTCCCATCTCAAGTAATTCTTCTGCGGTAAAGTAGGCATCTATACCTATTCCTTTAGTTAGCCAAAATTTTGAATCTTTATCACTAAATTGAGACATCCATTGTGCCCATTGTTTTTCTTCTTTTTCCAATTCAGCAACAGTTGCCTTCATTTGTGAGTGTCTGCCTTCCATTGCGTAGGAAGCTTCATGCCACATAAATACTGCAAATCTGGAGATTCTGCGTTTATCTCCACATGCTAATATAAGAGTGGCTGCGGACATTACTTCTCCATAACCTTCTGTTATTATTTGGCATTTAGAGCGTTTAAGTCTTCCAACTAATGCTAATGCATCTCCGCATGAACCACCTACCGACTTGATTCTTACGGTGATGGCTTGTTTACTTTCTGATTCCATGAAAGATAATCCTGCATCAACTATATCAAACATTGGATAAGTAATTTCTTCAGATATAGTTATGATTCTATCTCTAAGATTAACTCCATACTGAAACATGTATTCAAGCTGAATCCCTAGAAGTCCTAAACCTCCATCATTTGGATTTGGTACTACGTTGACAGCTTCGACTTTTGCATGTCGAATGGGTCGAACTAGCTTACCACTTGGCTTACGATTGTTGCGTCGGTTCTTCATTTTCTTCCTCCGCTATAGCAATTATATTGTCTTCATCCATTACTTGTACGTCAACTCCTGCCATGCGGACTTCTTCTCTTTTATTACCATAATAAACTTTTTGGTCAATCTTGTATTTAGAGCCTTCTGCTACATATTTTATTAAACCTAAGCTCTGAGATACTTCAACTGGTGCAAAAAATACAGTAGCATCTTTCTTAGACGATTTACCTACTCTTTCAACCGCAATTTTTCCATTTACCATTGTAATTTTCATATCTTATTTCCTTCTTGAAATTCTATCTATAGAGATTTTTGCAGTAAATGTTTTACCATCTTTCTCGAAATCAACTTCTTTTTCCTCAGCTATGCCCATTCCTAACATGCCATTAACTATAGCTACGTCTAGTTGATTGCCTTGTCCACCAAAATCTACAAATTTTAAGTTTTGTTTATTTGGATAAACTTCTTCTTCTTTAGCTTTAACAGCTACACCACATCTAACTACATCGCCAACTTTAATTGTATCTTCAACTTTTACTAATCCCATTCTAAGGTCTTCTATGTCAGCCATGATTGCAGATAGTTCAGGGTCTGTTATTCCCAATTTATCTTTTAATACAGTTTCAATAGTCCTAATTCGGTTTGATAATAAAGTAAGTATTTCGTCTATCTGTTCCTGTTGAACTCCTAAATACTGTTGTACTATTTCTTGAATGATAGGTTCTACTTTTTCTCTCAATACTAACTCTGCACTTTTTTTAACTTCTTGCGGAAGTCCTGCATCTTTCTTCTTTCCCATTTTAATTACTCTCCTATTATTTTTTTATCTAACTTAGGCTTTTTAAGTGATTGAGATGGCATGATTTTAATCTTACCATTTATGCTCTGAAAAGTTCTGTTTGGATGAAATACCGTACCCTGATTTAGCTTAAGTTGTTGTTCTTTGTCTTCTTTCTTTAAATTAGCTTTGTACTCTTCATAAGTCTCATCTTCTCTTCTGGGTCTGTTCATGTTTTATTTCTCCTCTTTTAATCTTATCTTGTCTATATGAACCGTAACCACATAACCTGTTACTGTTGCAACTATAACATTTGGGCAATCAAGTCCGTTTACTGTGCCTTCTACTTCTCCATTTGGAGTAGAAAGGATAACTGTTTTGCCACCTAAGTTTCTATGCTCAAGTGCAAATGCCATTTTATCTTGCTTATTTAGGGGTTTTTCTTGAACTACTTCCGTTGGTAGATTTACTTCTGTGGAAGTTTGGGTACTTATTGTAACGGTTTGTTGTTTAGAAGATTCTTCTTCGTTTTCAATTAAATTTATCATTTTATCAATAAATCTATTCAGTTCTTCCTTTACTTCTGTACATATTGGGGTATTGTACTTCTCTGCCTCTTTATAGATAGCCATTTTTATATCCTTATAATAGGATACTTTATCCATTTTTCTTTTAAGTTTCTCTAATTGGATTTCTAACTTAGAAGCCATTATGTACTTACCTCTTATTCTATTCTATCATAAGAGGGTAAAAAAGTCAAGGATTATTTTTGAAGAAAATTAAGAGAGTTTAGTTTTTATATATTCTGCGAATTTCTCTAAGCCAATAAATGAAGTTTTTCCACCGGAAAGCACCTGCCAGCCCTGCTTTAATTCCAGCGGTTGCGCCTCCCTACAGTTAGGGTGGGTTGCTCCTGTCACAGCCTCGTACTCACTAAATTTTTTACCATAGTTTGTTCCATTGCTTAACAGGGTGCTGAGCCTGTACACTTTAGGAGTTCCATCGCTATCTACATACAATCGTCTACATGCTGGACATAGTTTTCCATCCATAACAGAAATACGATAAACGTAAACATCATTAAAATCTTTATCTTTATTATCTTTAACTATTCTATCTATGCTTCCATTTCCAAGGGCATTGCTCATTTCCGTACTTACTATTCTATCAAAATTCCTTCCAACTTCTCCGCTTGAATCTAATAATTCTGATTTTATCTTTGAAAAAGTTAAGTCTTCCATCTCTTCCTTTTCTTCTGGAGTTCTATTTGGATTACCTATAACTTCAAACTTATGCTTCACTCCTTCATTCAGTATAACATTACTCATATTTGTAATGGTATCTTGTTTTAATTTATCTAGCAATACTTTAAATGTGTTATTTAATTGAGACACCGCATATGCTTCTGTATTAGTTAATAGGATGTTATCCTTTTGTTGCTTTAGCATTTCCTTGATAGTTGTCGGTATTGTTTTATTCTCCACATTATTTATTAAGTTGTGGACATATATGCTTTTTAGGAAGCTTTCTTTGTTAGTGGTATCTATTCCCATTCTTTTTAAGTTATTCAATTCTTCTGGAGTAAATACTGAATTTCCAAGTAAAGATACGGTTAAATAATTATAATGTTTGTCTATAATCTTTTGTATCTTATTTAAAAGTTGAGTTGATATAATCATTTGTTTTCTGCCTTTAGTAGTTTTTCTATTTCTTTAAGGATTAAACTCATGGTATCTTGATGCTTTTTAAGAACTTTTTGATGAACTTCGGACATAGCAGGGTCTTCAAACTTGTCATTTGAATGAAGTATTCCGGAAGCTTGAACACCAAAGGCTTTAGCTAGTTGCTCTTTGGCTTGTTCTTCTGTTTCGTTTTTTTCGAGAATAATTTTTACTTTCATACTAACTCCATTATATCCTACTTTAAGAATATTGTCAAGAGTTAAATTTGTAGAATTCCACTTTTATAGGACTATTCAGCGATTTGCTTATGCTATCTAAATCTTTAGCATCTGGGTTTTCACTTGTAAGTATTGATTTAAAAGCTTCATCAGCTTGATTAGTAGGCGCAGGTGCCATCACATTCGACGGCTGCATACCTGCATTCATTTGTTGCTGTTGCATCATATCTTGCTTATTTTTTTCTGCTTTTGCTTCAGCTTTAGCACTAAATTGAGAATACCATTGAAAGTAAACTGAATCGAGAATCACATCATCCATTCCAGGAATCGGAGGTAAGTTATCTTCTGCTCTGATTTCGTTTACTGTCTTTTTATACTTAACCTCTTCCTTCTGTCTATTTAGAGCTTCCTGTTCAGATTCATCATCTATTCCAACAAATTCTAATTTAAAATCAGGGTCTAGGTTATCTATGATATTCAAGTTGATGTAGTTAGCTATGAATGTTAAAAGAGGTTTTAGCCCTTTATCTTTTGAATGACTTAATTTAGATTCTGTATCGCCACCTGATAGTCCGCCACCAGAAACTCCATTTTCTCTTGCGGAAAAACCTATTTCCGAAGGGTCTATCTGATAAACAGCGCACATGATTTTTATAAGATACAGCATCCATCCATTAAATTCCATTTCAGAGTGATTTTGATTAAGAGGAATCCAATTAATCTTATCAACACCTGCAACTATTGGTGTACTGAAGGAATTACGATTGCCCTTAATCATATGGTACCACTGTTGTCTAATGGTTTCCAGTTTTCTACGATTTATAGGAGCTTGAATATGTAGTATTCCTTTTGCAGAAAATCCCTGTGTGAAGTAAGCTATGTTGTAATATTCTGTATTCAAGTGAGAAGTTACTATACTCATTAACAATTCTAATTCTGATACAGGATATCCATTATTATAGATATCAGTAGTTGCGTTTCTGCAACCCATTTTCATTTCGTCATCGGTGAATGCTCTTTCGATTTTTCCTCTAATTACTTGAACATATTTATACTTTTCAGCTTCTAATTTTTGTTCATCTAAATTCAATACGTCTTTTTCTTCAACTAAAAATTTAAGCTGCTTTTCTGAATAAGCATAATCTAAGTTCTGAGTTGCTGTAGGAAAGTTTTTATATTTCTTTAAATCTACTGTAGCAAACTTAATAGTTAATGCATCTACGGGCATAAAACTATGCATTACATTCATTTTATCTGGAATTATTTCTGTACATAATCTGTCATATGTTAGAGAATCTCTAACAGTTGCTCTTAAATATGAATCAAAGTTCCATTTCTTAGTTTCAAAAGGTCTCTCATTCGTATATCCACAGTTTACTATAAAATCTTCTACAATTTTTCTACTTTTTTTGATTTTTTCTTCTAATTGTTCTTTTGCCTTTCTATCTATTTCAAAGTTGTAAACTTCAACTTCATCATCTGTGTTGCCATCTTTATCTTCTACTCTTGAACTTTGGATGTCTGGATTTGACGTATTTACACTATCTTCATCTGTTTCTGCTTTAACCATTCCAGTAAATAAGTTTCCAGCTTGTGGATTCTGAAGTTGTGATAAAGTGTCTTCTTTTTCTTTCTTTGCATCTTTTACTTTTTTCTTTTTATCGAATTCTACTTTTAGTTTTTCTTTAATTTCTTCAAGTTGAGTTGCTTCGTCTTTAAGTACGATTCTGAATCCTTGTTTATGATTAGATTTAACTAAATTAGCATGATTTGCTACTTGATTTTGACGGGTCTGGATTATAGCTGCTACGATAGTATTCTTAAGTGACATCTGTTTTAAAAATGCATCTTGAAGTCTATGAGGTTTTTCTTTGTATCCTTGGCTTGCTATTTGATAATTAGGTTCATCTACTACAGCTTTACCATAGTACATGTCTTCTTCTTCTTCCTTTACTTCTTTGTTTATTTTGCGGGCTTTTTCCACATTATCAAGGGCTGCTTCTTCTGCCATTGAGCGAGCTTTGTATATCTGAGAATCAAGTATAGCTTCGCCGGCATCTAGTATCTTTTTAAAAATCGACATTCTCAATCTCCTATATAACTGCCATTATAATATCTACATTTGCTGCTGTTCCTGAAGCATTACTAATTGTAAGAGCTGTAAATTCACCTCTGATTGCAAGAGCTGGACATTTTTCCGTAGCTACTCTAGGGTCTAACTTTATTATAGTAGCTCCACTATTAAGTTTTATAGTTATAGATTGGTCTGTGAAAATCAGTAAATAGTCTGTAGTTGCAGCAGGTAGGGTTATTGCTTGGTTTGTTGCTCCATTTGCTATTACCGTATTTTGTCTAAAAACCTGAGTAACATCAGTCTCTTCTACATATTTTGAAATTTTATCTGCATCTGATGGATAATTTGTTAATGTTCCCTGATAACTTTGCCATTCAATTGTTAATTTAGTTTTAATTGACATTTTATTTTTCTCCAAATAAGAAAGTATCTAATACTACCATTAATTATACCACAGTACCACTATCGTCATCATCTGAACCCTCGAATTCTGCTTCCTCTAGCTCTTCTACCCTTACTAATAGTCCTGTTTTAGGGTCTTTTGCATAATCTGCACTGTTGTCTAGTACGGAATATCCCAATTCTTCATCTAAAAGCTCTGGAGGAGGTGCAGAAAAGCACTTTCCAGCTATATCTCTTTGAATTCCATAGGTTTTTTCTAAACTTACGGCTTCTACATCAGATTCAATTAGTCCTTCGCTTTGGGTTAATATGTATACTCCCATTGCCAAACTTGCACAGTTGTGTACAACGTATCCATTTGCCACATAACTATTATCTTCTTCAACAGATAAATTATATACGAAGCCATTGTACTGAAAATCCTCGTTTTTATTTATCTTGGAAGCAACATATTTTCCATCAAAAGTGTTTTTACTATTTAAAGATACTTCGGATACATCTTGGGGTCTGTAAAGAGTAATCCAGTATTGGTCTTTAGTCTTTTTTTCATATCTGTGTCTAGTGCATTGACTTATGTTAGTATGGTATCCCTCTCTAATAGCTAACTCTCTCATGCTAAGAGCTAACTCTTTTGATGTAGTTGCTCCTACTCTATAATTTCTTGTTCTGCAAGAATCTGCCTTAAGCCATCCGTACAATACATACTTATTCCTAAAAGAATAGTCTTCAAAAAAAGATGGAAGCACCTTTTCTGACTCAAACGAGTAACACTTGCTAAATAGATTCCATATAACTTTTGAATGAAAATTTAATATTAAACAATTACGGTGTACCTGAATCTGACTATTTATGCCAATTTTAAGTAAAAACTTCTGTAATATTCTGCAAAGTCTACCATCTTTTTTAGCATTAAAAGCTAAATTACATCTATAATGAGACTTTTCTCCATCTTTTGCTGCCCAACCATCTCCCAAAAAATATCCCAATATAAAGGACATCATTTTATCTATTTTAATAGAGTTTACTTTAGTTAGATTATTTGCTCCTATTTCGAATTCATTATATTTTAATCTAGTATTTTCCACGTATCTGGGAGTTACTGTTTTATAACTCTTTTTCCAGTTCTGTAAATCTACCCACTTGTACTGAATATACTCCTTCTTATCTCCTGTGCCATAAAAGGGAATGTTAGCTAACACTGGATGATTATCTGTTATCATTACATCTAAGTTTCCAAAACTACGAATCTTTTTTAGATATCCATTAAAAGGAACTTCGCTTACATCTAATACTGGTTTGAATCTTCCATTATGTGTTAAAACTAAATCTCCACGTTTAATGTCTGTTATCCTTTTATGACCGTTAATTGTTCTAATTAATGTTGCTGGATGAAAACAGTAATCGTCGTGCCCACCTGCTGGATGCCCTATTCTAATCTTACCTGTTGAACTTACTTCTACCTGAAGTTCCTTTATTTCCTTAATGGTAGGAACGTGGTCTAGTAAGTCTATTAATTGTGAATCAGTTAAGTATTTGAGATTCTTATATATTTTCTGCTTAAACATGTTATTCCATGTTATTTCTGTTAAAACTAAATTAAACTGAGCAAATATTTCCCTTAATGGATTGTATGAAAATTGGTCTGCAAATATCTGGTCGAAGTCATATTGCTTATTGAGTTCTCTTATTACTTTAGCTACTTCAAAAGCCTTTACCGGAGCTTTAGGAGTTCCATGAAATCCTACTGTTGCAAATTGCTTTATTCTATTTCCTAATTTACCCACAATATTAACAGTAAAGCGGTCTCCTTTGAATGCTGAGTCTATGGAGCATATGTATCTAACTCCTTGAAGTTTAGAAGCAGGAGGTACTACTGAGGTTCCTAGCATGATTGCTTGGTCTATAGATGCAATGTTAAAGAAATTGCTTATAGATTGAAGGAAATTAGCTCTATACTCCCTGTCAAAGTTAGTTGGGTCTTCTTTGTGCTCATCTTTGTATTCCTCTGGGTCATATCTATCATTAAAAACCCATGAAGGAGACTTTAATATTAAGTATTTTGTAGAAAACTCATCTCTTTTTTCATATTTTTCATAAAAATAACCACTTTTAGCATTTGGGGTTGATATTTCAATCCATAATCCTTGTTTACCGAATTGTAACATAGATGGCTTTAAAGCTCTAACTATAGATTTTGCTGTTTCTTTGGAATCCATTTCGGCTCCCCAGAATGCAATTTCGTCATTGATTATACATGGACATGCTGAACCTCGAGAAGATTTAGAAGATGCAGCATTGGTTCTTATTCTTACAAATGAGTAAGAAATTCTACCTTTTTCATCTCTAAATGGCACTTTTAAGTTTATTACATTAAATGTGTTTTTAGCATGTTTGTTTACTAATCTACATAGAGCAGGAGAATCTTCTATTATTGCTCTAATCTCGGATACTGTTTCATCTGAAAATTCTTTAGATTGACTTAATACTAAGATAGTTGCTACTTTTTTACGACCTAATTGAGCTTTCCAATTTTCCTTTAAAGCAGCATATACAGCGAGAATGGAAGCTATTTGGGTATTGTGTGTAACTAATCCATTTGCTAATAAATATAAGTGAGTATCATTATTAAGTGTTAAATCGTAACAATGTTCTTTTCTAGGATTTTTCATTTTAACGCCAGCATATTTAACATTAGAATTATGAGGGTCAATCGCATCGAATTCTGGTCTGTATTTTTTTCTATCACATACTAAGTAGGCGGTTAGTTCTTTTAATATTCTGATTGCATCATTATTGTTATATCTCAATCTGTACACTGGTCCATTTTTGTATTTAGCTCTATTGTCCACATATATCTTTAAACTTACTGAAAATAGGTCTAAAAACAATGCTTGGGCTGCTTCTACAACTATTTTTGCTTGCATATCTAATCCAATTGACATTCTATTGTGCTTTTTATTAAATCTAACTCCGCCATCTGTGTCAATTAATCCTGCTAAAAATTCTAATTGGGAAGTTCTGTTCCATGTTCTTATTTCTTCTAAATCACAGATTTTATCATAAGAATGTCTTCCATCTAACCATTCTCTGTAAAATGGAACGCTGTCTTTATCTACTCGTTTTAATCTCCAACTATAATTATTCTTATTCTCGGAACTATGTTCAACTCTTAACAATCTAGCTACTTTGTCTACTACTGATACATCAGCAGAAGAAATCTCAACGACTCCTTCTCTTAGTGGGCAACATCCGTCTCCTAACAATGCACCTAAAGCATATGCTTCGGTAATTTCTTTAGTACCTCCAGAAATTTCAGTATATTCTCTTGCTATTCCATCTAATTTATTAGTGAATTTTTTAATCTCTTTTACTCTTCTTTTTCCACTTCTCCAGTCATGTGCTAACCATCTATGCTCTTTAGTACATGTTGCCATTACTTCTCTATTTCTAACTAAATCCACTACATCCTTTATTCCTTGGTCATGCGTTCCTATTACTTCAGTTAAAGATACTGTTCCATCTGCATTATATCCATAAACTAAATCTCCAACTTTTATATCTTCAATTTTCTTACTTCCTGTAGGTGTTTTTACTAGTGTTCCCTCAGCTAAACATTTGCCACCTCTTCTTCCTACGATAAGTGATATATCTCTAATGGTTAAAATGCTTTTAAAATCATATTCTTTTTCTGTATAATACTCATACAATTCCACTTCAGTCATCTGAGTAGTTATTAATTGAAATTCTTCCTTTCCCAAATCCTCTTGAAATACTGAAAATTTAGTTTCGGAATCTAATTCCTGACCCATTACTAATTTAATAAGAACTCTCTGTCCTGTAGTAAGTTTCATATTAATGAAACCCTTAGCTTCAACGAAGTTCTTGATGGGGTCTCTCATTATCTGCTTATGCAATTCACAGAAAAGAACATCAAACTGCTCTTCTGTCAATTTCTCTATTTTATCAAAATCTTGCATTATTCGTGTTCATCCTTTTCTTCAAATAGTTCTGAGTATTCTGAAATATCTATTATATCTGGAACCTCTAACTCCTTTACCGGTTGACCTGCTGCCATTATCTCATTTAGTTTATCTAATATCTTATACAGCCCTTCTCCCACATTAAAGGATTCTCTTAGATTTCTAATTTCATTAGCCACATTGGGGATTTTGATTGGTATTACCATCCCATCCGTATCTTTCATTTCTACGCCAGAATCTGGATAAACTTTATTTAAGTGACCATATCTCTCATAATAAGCTGAGTAGCCTTCCATTAGTTTTTCTAATTGAATTAATTTAAGCTTTTTAAATCCATTTTCTAAACTCAATAATTTTTCAGCTTGCTGAATCTGAGAATTTTGAATCTTGGCAACCCCACTCCTGATATATGCCTTTCTCAAGTCCACCCAATTATTTTCTTTAGAAAGTTCCTCTACCGTATTATATGTCATCTTATATCTTTTAGCAAGGTCAGCTATAGTAATATCTTCTGTAATAAATACTGATTGTAATTCTTCAACAGTTGGACCTTGTGCTTTTTTATAATCTTTAATTTTTTTAATATCATAAGCCATAATACTACTCCTTGTCCATAACATTAAAAATACTTTCGATTTTAGGTTCTTTAGCTTTTTTCTTAGCATATTCAAGTTCTGCTTTCCACCTATCTTCTTTCATTATGATTTTAACTGAGTAGTTAGGTAGTTGTTCCTGAATTCCATTTATTATCTTAATTGCTAAGTTTCTTTGTATTCTTTTAAATTTACCTAGAAAGTTAGTTTTTATGTAAACCGAAATCACTTTATCAGGTGAATCTATTATGAGTTCTACATAACGAATAATCCAAGAAACTTGATATATATTGACATAAAGATGATTAACCAAGGGAGTCTCTTGAACTGCCTCGTTCTCGTAAAGAAACTTCATGCTCTGGTTTATGTTAATAGCCCTTTCGTCCAGTTGGGTTTGCTTGCTTGTCATTTATCTCCCTCATTGCTTGTTCATAACGGTAAATCTTGCTCCATACTTTAAAAAACGGGTCATCGTGAATGTCCATTCCTTGTGCAATCAATTCATCTAGCTGAGGTTTTAATACTTTAATTTCCGCTTCCATTTCTTGAACTGTCTCGGTAACTGCCACGTTAATCTCCTTTTTACGGTTCTATAAACCTTGTATACGAAATTAACCTCCATACTTTGGATTATATCATGTTTTGATTAGAAAGGCAAGGACTATTTTATTCTTCTACAAATTTTAAATAAGCCGATGCCATTGCTATGGAATCTACAACGTCATTATCTGTAGCATTATTCTCCACATCAAAGGGAGTATTGTAGGTTTTATTAACATAATACTGAGCCAAATGCTTGGGAGTTATGATTATTAGCTTTCTACTTCCTCTTTGAAGTTTTTTATTCATAAGCTTATTCTCTTTATTATGAATCTTATTTTCTTCAGAAAGTTTTAGACCTAAAAGATATCTCCATCCATTGTAACCCGTTACGTTCATGAAGACTACCCTTTTTATATCTTTAATGATTGTATATAAAACAATCCAATGTAAACCATCCAGTGTTTTTTGTCCTAAATAATTTTTTGAACCACTAATCTCCTCTATTAGTATAGTTTTGGGATTAATTCTTTCCACTAATTTTTTAATTTCATTAGCTATGGATATCATTTTAATTAACTGAATTTCTGGATAACCTAACTTTCTTTGATATTTATCTAATTTTGGTAAAATCGCCCCATACTCTATTAATTCCTTAGTATCCATATTAAAGACAGACCATCCTGTACATGCTGTACTAAGGTCAAGACTTAAAATAAAATTATCCATGAGTTTTTACCACCAATCTACATAATTCAACAAATTCTTCTATATTAGAAATATGTTTCATTAAATTTACCTGCTTACTACAGATTCTAATATTATCTTTTGAGTATCCTTTATTTGAATCTAATCTATCTATAGAGGCATCCCATCTTCCGCCATCATGAGTTAATTCTTTATTTGTGTAAAAGCACTTTCCTTTCTGACTATTATACTGATTGACCACATCTTCGAAAGATAAACTAAATTCTATTTTCCTATTAGCTGAACTCTGTTCTGCTACTTTAAATCTATCGTAAAGAGACCTCATCTCTTTACTAAGTCCCTCTACCCATCTTCGATAAAGTAATTTACTCTTTTGCTCTTCAGTTAAGCACTTAGCTAATTTTTGTTCTTTTCTCTTTTCTAAAATCTGAGGTAAATTCTGTCTTCTCCTCTCTTTTTGATTTATTCTTATCTCTTCTAAATTCTTTTTATAATATTCCTTTTTATAATCACAAATATATTCTTTATGCTTTAGGTAATACTTCTTTTTATTTAAACTAATCTTCTCTTTATTTTCTATTCTATGTTTTTTTCTACAATCAAAACAGTATCTTACCCATCCAGATAAGGTATTGGCATCCCTTCCCTTTCTTTTAGTAAAATACTTATGGGCATCTTCTACTGAACAACTAAAGTTACATGATTTACATTTAATACTAATTTTAGAATCCATAATCTTTATTATATCATAATTTTTAAAAAGTTATTTCCGAATTTCACTATTACTTTATTAAATATCTGATATCTTCTTTCTCCTTTCGCCTTTTTCATCGAGACAGTTCATCTGTATTATAGCCTCGTCCGTTCCTGATTCTTTATTGATGGCAATTAGGTCATCTATGCTAGTTTCTCTTGAATGATTCCTAGCTCTTTCCTTTAGCATCTGTTCCATATCTTTATGCTTAGACTTTCCAGTTGCCTCGTCTGCACAAACCATCATCTTTCCAGAAGGTGCCATTATCATCTCTTCCCACTCTTCTTTAGGAGTAGGCTGTCCCTTCATTGTACGCAAAACTTCATTTGTTTTTAAGTTTCTGTAATACTTTAGTGCCATTGGCTTTGCTCCTATACTTTTTTAAATACTTTATGTATCGGTAAACTAATTCATGAATGTAATAAGCTATCATCGCAGTTCCATTAAATACAATAGTAAATTTTGTAGCTTGGGATGACGATGCTCCCATGGCAGCACTTACTGCAAAGCCAAGAACCACAGAAATGATTCTCCATGTCAGAGTCTTATAAATCGTTTTTGTTTTGAATAAATACTCAGATGTAGTCGGTCTCTTCATATCTCCCTACTTATCCCCCCTTTTAACTCTACAGTAAAGGTCTTATTCACTATGGTTTTAGCGACGCTGTTGTGCTCAATTATTATAGTTGGCTTATTAAGCGTTTTAAATATCTCTATGCACTTAATCATACTGCTTTCAGATAAATTTTGGAAAGGTTCATCAAAAATTGCTAAGTTAATGTTTGACTTTCTGACACTTACCATCTCAGCTAAAGCCAAATCTCCTGCCAAAGCTAATCTAGCACCCTGTCCACCAGATAATGTACCTAAACTACATTCCTCTCCATTCAAATTAATACGAGTTGTGATTTTCATATCATCATTATTAAAATTTACTTTAATTGGCATTTCAAATAATAGAGACGAATACTTGTTAAGCTTTCTTGATAATTCTCCTAGGGAACTATTAAAAACGTACGACTTAACTTCTTTAAATCCTGTCTTAAGCATATCTAATCTGTCTATATAAGCTGATTTTTCTGCTAATAATGCTTGAGTAACTAGCAGATTCTCATTACAAGTTTCTAATTTTAGTTCATATTTAGCTTTTTCATCAACTAAATCATCAACTTTGAAATCTCCTGCTACTAGTAGTGTTCTACTTTCCTTAGCTAAATCTTCTTTTTGTCTTTCTATCTGCTTACTTAAATTCTCTGCTTCTTTTTGAGCAATCTTAGCTAAATTTAAGTCTTGATTTTCTTGTTTAATCTCAGCATTGATTACTCTTATCTGTATATCTAATTGAGTTGTCTCATTTTTAAGCTGAGTTTCATCATAGTCTACTTCCGCTTTTATCTGAGCATCCAAAGAGTCTAACTCAATTGCAAGCTCTTCTATGCTCTTACTGATACTTTCCATTTCTGAAACAGCATGTGACGTGTCTGCGTTCTCTAAAGTCGTGCCACATGTTGGACAAATCTTGGTCGGATTTTGGACGAATGCTTCTAGTTTAGCTAGTTCTTTTGCAAGAGACTCAAGTCTCCTATACTGACTATTATAAGAATTTTGTAGCTTTATTTTGAATCTCTTTTTTTCTTCTATGCTCCCAAGGGAAATCATAGTTTCTTGTCTTACTTTCTCTACTTTAGCTTTTTCTGCTTCAAGTTCGTTTATTTTTGAATTTATAGCTTCTTCATTTACTTCGATTTTGCTGAGGTCAGCAAACTTGATTTTGTCTTTACACAGCCTCATTTCCATGTCATCTATTCTAGTTTGTACTTCTTTTACCTTTCTCGCAGCTTGTTCTTCTCTTTCTACCATTCTTTTGTCTACTATCCCCAATAATTCCCCAATATGAGATTGTTCACTGATTATACCATTAAGTGTTACTTTTAATGAATCATGACTTGACTTCTCGACTTTAAGCATATCATGTGCTTTCTTATAGGCTTTATCAAATACCTGAAGATTTAAGATTTCTGATAAAATCTTGGCTTTTTCTTCTGGAGTTGATGATATGAACTTGTCATGCTGATTTTGAGGAAAATAACAAGACATGCAAAACGTCTTAAATGACATTCCAAGTACATTATCAATCATTTCTTGAGTTTCTTTTGCATCTTTACCTGTTATAATCTCATCATTAAGAGTTAATAGATATACCTTATTTGGAGTTCTGGAGCGTACTATGCTCTTATAAACTGGATGGTCTATGGTAACTTCTCCATAACATCCTTTCTGCCCTCTTCGAACAACCTCATCTACTTTAATGTCTTTAGGTATCTCACCAAAAAGAATCCAACAAAGAGCATTAACTGTAGCTGATTTTCCAGAGCCTTCATTACAGTCATCGTCGGCATTGTAACCTTGAATCAAAGTGATATTATGGTCTAGGTCAAATTTTAAGCTATCCCATGATTGGAAGTTTTTTGCTGATATACTTTTAATCATTTGCAGCTCCTTAGAATCTCTGCTCCAATTTTTACAGTTTCATCATCTACACCTTTGATGTTTCTAGCCCAATCCTCAAATTGCGATACACAATCTACAGTTTCGTCAATTGATACACTTGTCTCAAACTCATCTGTAGGTCTTTCTATAAAACGCACATTAAGATACTCTTTCTTTGGAAATGAGTTAATCTGCTCTTGAGTTCCATTTAAAATAAATCGGTAAATATCCCCCTCAACTAAGTTAATTTCTTGAGGAGAGCTACAATCCACATTTAATGATTTATGCTGTGGAAAATTAGATTTTATGAGTTCTAATGATTGAGTTTCAGTCTCGTAACATGCTATAAATTTATCTTGGTCTGTTTCTCCAAAGGATTTACTAAAAGGAGTACCTAGAAAAGTTAATTTATCTTCATGTTGGTATTTATGAAAGTGTCCTGCTATAACTCGTTTAAAGCTACTCAGTTGTTCTTTAACTACCCCCTCTTCGGCTTTATAACCATTCCCATAGTCATAACCGACGATTCCTTGATGTATCATTAAAGTATCGACGCTATTACTAGCTAAAACCGACTTAAGTGCTACCAAATCGTGGATATATGGTACGAAAAAGACGTTATCTATTACTTGTGGTTCATCTATTATAGTCACATTCTTTAATTCTTTAAGAGTTTCAAGACTGTGTTCTTTAGAGTCCAGCGATATTAAATCATGATTTCCTACTAGAACTATGAAGTTTAATTTAGATTCCTTAAATCGTTTATAATACAGATTCAAGCACTCTGCTCTTACTATTGCCTTATTATCTAGCAAATCTCCTAGTAATATCGTAGGATTTCCTATCTGTTCTATGATATCAAATAGATGATTTACTTTGTCGGTATCTTTAAGAGTAGCGTGTATGTCTCCTATTATGGTATAAACCATTAATTCTCTCCTACAACTTTACCTCTGATTAATTGAAAGGTAACTCGTTTAAGTTCGTTTGCGAAGATGCGATTAATCTCGCTGCGAAGAATTCTTAATTCATCATGTGGTGCTATATAATCATAAGATAGTTCCATATAAAAAGGTTGCATATTCTCAATTTTAATAAGATAAGGGGTCTTTGGAAATGTGCTATCTCTAAATAACGGAATGAAAAGAATTCTAACCATCTTCATTGAAATTACTCCTTATCTTTTGAGTCTAATACTTTAAATCCTTCTGCTGTAATTGAATATTGAACTTCTGGGGATAATAATATTTGCTTTCCATTTTCATCTACAATAGATTTAGCATAATGATTTTTGAATACTTTCCATGATACTTTTGCACCAAGTCTAACTTTCTTTCCTTGTCTTACTGCCTCAACCCAACCTATTCTGGAAGCTTGGATACTAATCATAGTAAAGAAATTAAGAGCCTGACCTCCAGCATTTGTCTTTCCATGACTTCCTATATTATCATAAGTATAGTTTACAACTAAGATAGCAACGGGGTCTGTTTGCATACGAGCTATCATTGTGTTGAGTCCTTGTCTATTGGTCTTAGCAGCTCCACCTGGTTTTTGTGAATCTGTAGTCATATCAGATTCTGAATCTCTTTGTGATACCGTATTACCAAATGAATCAAATATTACTAAAAGTTTTTCCTTTGGATAATCTACAAAGAATTGATTCCATGCTTTAAATACACCATCATATACCTCTTCTGTTATTCCTGTAGATACAATCATAACGCCTTCTGGGTCTATTCCAGCATTAGTTAGGTCTTGTACTGTGGTCTTATTTTCAGTCTCAGCGTATATTATCCCAATACCTTGTTCTTGAGCTGCTAACATTGCTTTAAGTGCTAAAGAAGTCTTGCCTGTATCCGATGTACCAGCAATTTGTACTATCTTACCAAATTGAAGTCCAATAACCCCGAAGTTATCCTTCCATTTTAATTCTTCTGGAAGAACCACATAATCTTTTGGGTCTTGACTTATTTCAGTAAGAGCTTCTCCTACTCCAAATTGTTTGGAACGTCTTTCGTCCTTTCCCATTGATTTCTGAACTTTTTCAATTGTTGATTTGAAGTTAAATTTACTCATTATCCTTAGTCTCCTTTATAAAAACCTTAATGGCGGTATGCTTTAATTGATTTGGTTGTCTAATTACAGTGAAGGAATATCCTGATTTCTCAAAAATTGCTTTCAAGTCCTCTAGTACAAACTCACCATCTTCTACATCAATTATAATTTCAATTGGGATACTTAACATTAATTTGACTCCCGACTCATTTGTCTATAGTGAACATGCGCATCCTGAAAAATTTTCATGTTGCCCTTAATCCACTCTCTTAGTGCTTCTAGTTCCTCACATGCTTCTCTATTGTCTGTAAAGGATTTGTGCCCATTTACCATCGTTTTCTTCTCAGTGACTGTCATCTTAATCTTATTGCCTTCTTTATCTATAAGGGGAACATCGTTGAGAGTATCACAGTATGCTGCATCTTTTATGGTTTTAAGTTTAACTAACTCCATATCTATTTCGTAGAGATAATCCCCTAAGATGGCATTTATGATGAGGAATTTTGATGCTCTCTCATTACTCTCAGCGAAGCCTTGTCGTCCTATTTCTATGAGTTTGATGTGTTGGTCGATTTTTACTTTGATTTCTTCATAAGTCATAAGTTCTTTACCTCGTATAATATCATATCATATTTACGAGGTAAAGTCAAGTGTTTTTATTAGAATCCTACTCCAAGTCCTATAAAGTATCTTTTTCCTGTTGTAGAATAAGAAACTCCAGCATCTATATAAGTGTTCGAGAGTGCGTTAGGAAACGGTCTATACATAATTGGAACTAAAGTTAAAGCTAATTTATTAGTTTTTGAGTATTCTATACCTACTTCTGCGAATCTCCATGACATGTCTCTTTTTGACTGCCCTATTCCCATTAAACTCATACCCACGTACGGCAATACATCGTCTATATAGAAGTGAACTCCCCCACCTAACTTTGGAGCAAATAGATAGAATCTTGAAGTAGGCACTTTAACCTCTTCTGTAGGGTCTACAACAGCCGTTCCACCTGTAATAGGTAAAGAGTAAGGCTTATCTAACCACTCGCCATATTTCGTGTTTTTAGGCGTTTCTCTTAATACAAATTCTGCTTTAGATGCGATATTATATTTACCTGTATCATTATCTTTCGTTACTACGGTCTTAACTTCCACATCATAATTATAAAGCTTGGATTGAACTTGTCCGTCTTTACTCATCAATACATAACCTACAGGAGGTCCGTCTGTAAAGCGAACTTCATTTAAAGTATATCCACCATTAAAGTATATGTCGGATTCTTTCTCAGTTCTTTCTTTTTCTTGAACTGAAAATGTTGAATTAGATAATATTAAGATTTGTCCCTTAAGTGCATCCATTTCTTGCTGCCATTGTTCTTTAAGCTGTTCAGTTAGAGCTACTTGGTCTTTATATTGAATCTCAAGTTTAGCTGAATACTTATTAAGCTGTTCGTACTTGTGTTTTTGACCAATAAGTTCTTCATGAAGTTTCTGATTTTCATAAAAAAGATTATAAATCTTCTGTGCTCCAAAAAGTGCTGCAAGGACTATTAATCCTATTACACAATACTTTATTACTTTTCCAATCATTGGTTTTCTCCTCCGTCTCTAGGCGGTTTATTTGCTGGACTGTTGTATAAGCTATCTATTGCATAATTACCTAATTGTAAAACCCCACCTGCTCCTATTGCAGTAATTCCAGTCCAAATGGAATTTAAGTCAAAGTTATATCCGCAGAATCCATTTAAGAGATACCCTAGTATGTACAGCACAAACATCAGACTCATCATGGACATAATTACTTTAATCCACGTTTTATTGGTAAATAGATTTAAAGCTAGTTTAAATTTTCTCATTCTACATCCCCATTTTCCCTAATTTTTTTGTCCTCATAAGGACTTATCACTTTTCTCGTTAGTTCTAATTTACAACATTCTAGCATTCCTACCATTGCATTTAGATTTTCATAACAAAGACCTTTTTCTTTTATATAGGCATGAATCATTACGGTGAATAAATAATTCATATCTCCAGCACATACTGAGCCTTTAGACTCAATAGCTTTTTTAAACTTAAGAATAACATCGTTAAAAACTTTTCTATCTTCTTTTTTGATGTAAGGCATTACATTATCTCCTTTAGTCTTTTTTGTACTTCCGCTTCAAATTCTGCGAGAGTACCACCATTCTCTATCTTATCACATTTACTTGCAGTTGTCAACACTTTTTTTTCGGAACTATGCATATCAGACATCGCCAATGCTTCCGCTCTTGTATTTTTAATGTAGAATGCCTTTAAATTGTATCTATCATTATGAAAGAAATTAAATTCGGAAGGAAATCTCATATCTGGTATAGTATACGTTTCATTACTTATCATTTTTCTAGCTATAACTTTACAATGAATATCCACATCTATTCCTTTTAAAACTTCGGTTCCTATATATTGTAAAATCTGACGTAAGCTATAGAAAATATAACCACAGTGATGACGTAAATGTTTGTCAAAGTCATACACTATGCCTAATGCCTCAAATTCTTCTCTATAACCTTCCATGATACTCAATAAATCCTCTCTTGTTAAATTTATAGGTGGGTCTAACTCTTTTTCTTTTAATAGTCCATCCTCAGCATCACTTCGTTTGAAACCAAAGGTAGCACAACAAACATCCTTTAGGAGACCAGCTAACATCAATTCCTTAATTTCTGGATATAAATTTTGTAATACTTTAACGGCGGTAGACTTGCCGGCTTGTTTGACAGCACAAAAGGCAATAATTTTTGGTTTCATCTATTCTCCTTTTTTATCTAATTTAAGATAATTATATATTTTTATTATTTGATTCTTGAATTCATCTATTCCATCTTTTAATTTCATGTAATTACAATGTGGACAACATGGTACTACATTCTCTAGTGTATACCCTATTTTGAAATCTAACCTATCCAATCCATTAACTTCTATGTAAATCTCTCCGTACTTCCATTTTCTTGAGTTTTCTCCACAATAGTGACATGGTTGTTTTATTATATTTAAAAAGTCAATTTTGCTGATATTGAATTCTTTATTCTTTCTACTAGCATTAGACTTATAAGTAAAATAATATCTATCATACGCTTTTTCTTCTCTAGTTATGTTTTTATTATAATTTGAATATTTCTTATTTATACATCCACATGACCTAATCCCTTTTTTTAAATTGCCAGAGGTAGCAATATGTGTGTTTCCGCAATCACATCTGCATGTCCATTTCTCCCTGCAATTTGGTTCTACTAAATCTTCTACAACTAACCTTCCAAAACGTCTTCCTCTCAAATCTTCACTATAGTTATTTAAATGACATATCTTACACCATTGACCCTTTAAAATCTTTATAAATCGATTTTCCCAAACATGTCCCTCTTTACATTGCCAAATCATAGGCGAATCGCAGTCAACATATTTATCGGAAAGACATTTCCCTCCTCTCTCTTCTGCTATCCTATGGCATTCTTCTAATGTATGCCACTTACCCATCTATTTAGACTCCTTTAAAGAATCACATATTACAGGTTCTGCAATCATTGGAATATCTAGCATCTGTGCATATTTATTCTTTTCCATTCCCTGTTGTAAACATTTAGCTGCAAGTTCAGCTTGGTCTTCTCTAACTAACATTGTTATCTCATCATGTATTTGCATGCTAATGAATCCCTCGACGTTATTTTCTCTTAAGAGAGTTTCCACTTCTATCATACTTCTGTTTGCAATATGAGCTGCCAGCGACTGAATTGGTGTGTTTTTTGAACCATTATATTCCACTTTGCAGAGGTTTTTTATGAAAGACCAGTATCCATGTTCAGCAATCTTAGCATAATCTATTTTGAATTTTCTTGAAATTTCTTTTAAATCTTCTTCTCTCAACTCAATTGAAGTTCCTTGTATCTTAACCGTTGCTTCCTCTAATCGAGATGCTGCTGTACTCAGAAATTTTTCAAATAAATCCTTTCTCATTTTGATAGATTCTTTTGTATCTTTAATTATACTTCTACCTAAAATTTTCTTACTTACATAAGGAGCAAATTCAAAGTGTCTTCTTCTACCTATCAAAGACTCGACATATCCTTGTTCTATACATTCGGATTCTCTTTCTTTCATGTATCTATGCAATTGTGGATATGCTTTTAAGTACAAATCTATTACTAATTTTCCTTCTTCATACATTGGCTTTCCGTCTTCTTCTACGAGATTGAGCATGTGGCAGACCTGGGCTTCTTTCGCCCCGTAAGGGATACCGAGAACTAGAGGTTTTATCTTAGTTCTTTCTGGGTTATTTATCTTTTTAAGATAGTTATCGTCTTTTGGATTTGCTGAGTATTTATGTTTATTATCGAACATGTCACAAAAAACCTGTGAATATAGGTCTAGTCCTTTTAAAAATACTTCTTTAAGTTTTTTATCTCCAGAACAGAATGCGAAGCAATTATGTACTCTCATTCCATTGCATATAAACTCTTCATTTCCTTCTACAGTAATGTCAATAAGTTCTTCCTCTTGTCCATATAATATGCGAATAACTTCCGCCGATTGTCTATGAGTTTTAATAACTTTTCTTTTCTCTTTAACTTTCTTTCTTTCTACTATTTGAAATTTTTGAAAATCTAAATCTATTAATTTATTAACCGAAATAGAAGTTAATCTTATAATATATCCCTCATGGGTCTTATTTACACTCTTCTTATCTGCACAACACAGTATTCCATCCAGACCTATACTATCTAAGAGATTGATGATGTCTGTAGCTAACAAGATAGATTTAGTAGAAAAACATAGCTCACCACCTTTTTTATAAGTACCGTCTGTATCAATTAGTCCTGCTATGAAGTTAAGTTTTCTCTCTAACGAACTATTAAATATAAATGTTGGAACTCTTAGCGTCTTTTTAACTTCGTCTATTACGTTAAATGTGTGTTTAAATATATCCACTAACCATGCATCGTGAAAATTAAGAGCTTTCATGCCTTGTGTTCTTTTATCAGTGTATATTCCCCCTTTATATCCATATCTCATCATAATCTCATTGAATCTGGTAATAACTCCATCTTCTTCTAAACCACATACTCCTATATAATTCGCTCTTCCCGTTCTTGCCCATATTCCATCTCCTACAAAAGCTCCCAATACCCAATAAATGTCGTCATCTAAATTAAAATAGCCTATTGGTTTTTCCGCATTAGGGTTTTTTTTGGGAAATAAGGGAAGTTTTATGTTATCTTTATGCTCTATATTAAACTTGCAGTCTTCAATTATATCTCCCTTAACTATGTCTTTTGCTTCAATAAATCCTTTATTTAGCACATATATCTTATGTTCATTGGAGCATCTAACTAATCCTCTTTTCGTTATAATAGATATGTTATTTTTAATAGATGTCCATTTTTTAAGAATAGTTTTGAATCCATACTTGGTTTCAATTAAATCTCCTTCCTTTACATCTTTAAAAAGTTTAATACCTGAATCCTTTATATTTACCAGAGAGTCGGGGTCTACACATCTCGGTTCTAGTGATGAGAAGTCGGCGTTTACAATCTTCCATCCTTTAGGTGCTGTGAAACCTTTCTTAATGGCAGAAGGCTGTATTATGTTTTCTTCAACATGACCACAAGTTTTACATGTTTTTGTGAGTAAAAGCTCTATTGGACTAGTCATTTCTACATCTTCTGATTGACACTTTGAGCAGCAATTTGATTCTTCTTCAACCTTTGGAAGAGTCTGTAAGTTAAATCCACCTGCACACGAAAAACGTCCCGAAATGGTGCCTGATTGACGCCAGTCTACTGTTAAATATCCGTTTATATTGAGTTTTATTGCAGGAAGTACGTAAGATGAGTAAAGTTTTGCAAGTTTATTATAAGTTAATAAATCCTTAACAAAGTCGAATTTAGGAAGCATGTGCTCAATTAATACCTCAGCTTTCATACTTGGAATTAAATTGTCTTTTGTAGCAGAATCTGTTTGAGGTAAGTCCTTTGCACTCATCCCCAATTTCTCACAAAATAACCATCTTACGTGAGCATCTGAGTTAATATTAAAAGAGTATCTTCTCTCTTCTATTTCTTCATATAGTTCTTGTTTAATCTTTTTTAATTTCTCATCACTATATTTAATTTCTTCTTCACCCAAAATAAATCCAAAAAGCCAATGAGGATTAATCTGATAAGCCTTCTTTATTGCAGGTTTGCTCATTGTATCTTTACCTGTCTTTGAGTCTTTAGGTAGTGATAGTCCCTCTAAATCTGCTATTTTCTTTACTAGTCTTTGATTAGAAATAGATTCATCTATAGATTTTCCAAGTGTAAAGTCATCTAAATAAGGAGATATATTATTTATGATATTATCTTCAAGTTTAAGCATCATTTGCTTAGTTTCTATTTCAAGTTTTTTGAAATGTTCTACGTCAATAAAAACCCCATTTCTTTTCATCATTGTGACTATTTTGCAGAGAGGCATTATTTCATCAGTGTAGAACCAGTCAATTTTAGATTCCCCATACTCAGAGTAAAATTTATTCATTAGAACTTCAAATATACCTAAGGTTAAAAAGGCATCCGCACAGTTATGGGTTATTATTCCATTTACTACATAGGACTCATCCTTGTCTACTGAGATATTATGTACCTGTGTCTTTTTCCATTCTTTATCTATTCTTAAAATCCTAACATGTCTCTTAAATGAACAATCTCCTTTAATGTCATTTCTCTTTTTTATTTTTAAAAATAAATTTAATTTAGTTGCCTCATTTGTAGTTAATAGAAGATTATATCTATGCCTTCTATTTTCAGTAGCGTTATAATCTCCTCTATATGCACTAATTTCGTGTTTTGAAAATAATAAATCTATTGTATTAATTAAATTATAAGAGGTTACACATAAATCTAATTGATATGTAAATCTTCTGGTTTTCATCTTCCTAAAATGACCATCACCGTCATATACTCCAGCAATCAATGACATTGCTGCATCGTAGTTATTGAGAAGATAACTAAAAACTTCTTTACTTATCTTTTTTTCATAACATTTAAAATTTCCTCCACTTAATCTTAAGAATAACTCCCCTAATTTAGTATCACAGATAACCACATCTCTACCTTTACTTTCTGCCTTTTTTATTATGGAGCATTTAATTCCTCTTTCTTTTAAAAAATTACTAAAAAAAGGAACTTCATCTTGGTGCAACGTTATGACTAGGTATTTGTTATTATTCTGAATCCTAACGTATCCTTCTGCTAAGTATAATCCAAAAAACCACCAAAAATCATTATCCATCTCTGACAAACAAGTTCTATCTTCTATTATTATCTGAGGCTTGGTTAATAAGTCATTCATTTTTAAGTCACATACTTTTACCCATTCGTATTTTAAAGTTTTTTCATTTAAAACCAAAAAAGGATGCTCTCCAGTAACGTTCTTTATTTTTCTACCACCCTCCAAAGAAATGTTGTAAATATAATCCTCTACTTCTTGAGTTTTAGTTGCGTACACTTCATGAATACTTCCTGTATGCGTTATCACTTTATCTCCAGTGCTTACGTCCTCAATAAACTTAGCGGAACCGTCTTCCATAGAAACTAAAGCCGAATTCTTTTCAAAACATGCGTATTTACTCTGATACCAAGATTCGGCTCTCCAGACCTCCTTTGAAGTTCCACCATTTTCAATAATAGATTTAACCAGTTCTTGCTGTTCTATATTAGCTGCCATGTAGGGATTTATACCTAGCTCTTCTTTGTATTGTTCCGCAATTTTTTTTAATCCATGAGGTGAATTTTCATCCAATGTGTGGTGCAAAAGTCCGACATCACAAAATACATTATCCTTAATATCTAAACCAGTATTGACGAAAATCATGTTAACATCAAAGGGAGCATTTTGTAGAATTAAATTTCCAGAAGTAAGCCATTTTTTCATATAATCTACTATGAATTGAGGAGGTGAGTATTCCTCTGGAGTTACAAATTCTGGATATTCCTTTCCTGTCCAAATGTCCACATAATTACCACTCATGAAGCATTCATATACTTCACCTTTAATTGTTCTTTTTTTAAGGCTGGTTGGGATTTTTTTCCATTCTAAAAATGGAATGTAAAATCCTTGGTCTTTAGATACAGCGACTGAGAATCCAATTACAACTGACTTATAAAGTAATAATCCATTAGTCTCAGTGTCTATCGCTAAAAAGTCAAATTTAGGTTTATCTCCGTCCATGAGGAAGAAGTCTAACTCTTTTAACTTCTCTAGGGAATCTATTCTATTGTGTTTCGTGAAGGGCATTCTTACTCCTCTAATACTATTGTATCAGAAAAACGTCATCTTGTCAAGTAAAAAATTATTTATTTCCTTTTTTCATGTTATCTATGTGCCAAAGAGGTTGGAGATTGGTATAGTGACATGCTTCCAGTAAGTGTTCTCTAATAGTTAAATCAAATTTGGATAAAGGTTTAATGTGGTCAATACTCCACTGCCCTTCTTTATTTCCGTGATTTTCCCAAGACATTCCGCTTAAGAATTTAGATTCAAGATAGGTTTTAAGAAAATCAATAGAACATCCTAAGTCTCTTACTGCTGAACCTGATTTATAACCTCGTTTAATAGCAGAATGTAATCTAGCTCTTAAGGTTCTACTCAATTTAAAATTTACATCATTTGATTGTCTTTTTTGTAAGTAGACTCTCATGTAATCTCTCTTCTCTACTTTATGAGAATTATCATATTCCTTTCTCACATCTTTTATTTTCAAATAACGATTTCTATCATACTCACTTTTATCGGTCTTTTTTCCAATCCAATAATTCTTATTGCTTTCTTTTTTTAAAGGATGACTTAAGTAATACTCTTTAGAACTTATACTACGACAAGCTTTACATGCATAACAACTCTTACTAAACAATTTAAGTTCCTTAATTTCTCCGCATTTATTACATTTTCTTAATTCTAAGTCTTTCATATGCTTTTTTCTTATTTCTTATTTGGTCTAATCTTATTTAAAATATTTTCTAAATCTTCAGCACTATTGCTATAATTATACTCACATACTTTCTTCTTTTCGCTATTCTCTCTAGCTTCAGTAGCTTTTGGAATTAAGTCTTTTAGGGTATCGTATTCTTCTGGAGTAGCCATACTTAATTCTCCTGTATTGGGTTCAAAACTTAATAGACGAGGCTGCAATACTCGTAGAGGGTCTGTTCTTCTTTTTTCTCTAACTTTAGCATAATGAAATGATAAAAAATACGCATCCAGTAAATGTTGTACACGTAACAATGGTTGCCAAATTGTAATGATATAATCAGCTATATTTTCAAATTGTGAAATACCATAGGCACCATCAATTGCGATAGGAACATCTCCTGTACCTTTACCTTTTGTAGTTTGGGTTAAAACTATCAAAAAAACATTTAACATCTTAGCTAAAGGTTTTAATTGAGTAGCAAGATTTTCCATACTTAGACATCTCTTATCTCCTCTCTGTTGTAGTTCGTTTTCTGCTCCAAAAGTGTATTTTTTATGTAAATCAACTACTCTACTCATTATACCTATGTGGTCAATGGCTACACACCCAACTTCTTTTCCTGTTTGTTTTTTAATCTCAGTTGTATATTCAAAAACTTCCTGAATTCCTATATTTCTAGGTTCCCCTAACTCATCTTCATTTCCTATAACATATAATCTATTGGCTAAGTCTGATTCTTTTCCTACCAAAGCTATCCACCTTTCAACTATATCTTCTGCGGGCATTTCTAAACTAAAAAACACATATACATCATCTTTTGTTGGATTATTAAATATCATGTCTTTCAATATCTTTAACGCAACACAGGTCTTTCCTATGCTTGGTCCAGCTATTAATCCTAAAACTTGCTTTTTTGCCCATGGCTTAGTTAGGCAATCAAACATTGTTGGACCATTTACAGGTTCTCCAACTGTATCCTGTATCCCCATCCTAATTTGCTGTGCAACTGTCATAAATCTGTTTTTAGCTCTTCCAATATAAGCCTTATCCACAGTTCCTATCGCATACTCGTATCGAGAGCTTCCTTTAGAAAGTGCCTTCTGCGTATTAGCTATTACAGCTAATGCATCATTCTTTTTAATATCTTTATTATATAAAATATTAGCTAACTTTAAATCAGCGGAAGACCTATCTCCCTTATACATTGTAGGATTATTGAAGAGGTCGCTAACTTGTTGATTCTCATACATCAAATCTATAAATGATTCAGGTAATTCATCTAAATTTACATCTTGTGACACGTTGATTTGTAATTTTCCATCTAACTTATCTAAATGATTTTGAGCTTTCTTGTTATCGATTTCCGATACTGTGAATAATTCCGAAGGAAGGTCATTTAATGTGTATTCCTTATCAGTGTTTTCTACATCTTCAATTCTTGTAGACATAATCTGACTATCATAGTGCTTTGTATTTACATAATTTGGTACTCTCATTAATTGAAGGACAGTCCATACCGAGGGGTCTGACTTAAAGTAGTGAATTAAGTTTAATTGAAGTAATACATAGGATTCTCTATCTAAATCTAATATCCTCCAGTAAGCATGTACCCCGTGTCCTGAATCTACTACCATGGATGGTTTTAGTGAAAATTCAGATAATTTAGCATAAACTTCTTCTTTGGAGGCATATACTTTATCCTTAAGGTCTATGTCTATAAATATATAATTAAACACATCTATATCATTACCATTTGCATACCATTTTCCCTGAGCGTATATATCTGTGGAAGGATGATTTGGCATCCAATAAATATTATATCCCAATGAGTTTAATATCTGTACAGTTTCTTTATCAAAACATCCTTCTATGATATCGTTGCCATCAATTTCTTGTACAAATTCGGGATTTGGCTCATCCTTTAACATGGGTTTTGCCCAATTTGGTTTTATGCACCTATAAAAAGTCATATTACATCCTTATGCCTAGGATTGTTACTCTTACCATTAATCTACTTTTTTAACGTGATACTTATTGCCCAAGTCTATCATTATTGAGTTTACTGCACCAATTTTCTTGCTATTTTCGGATACACCTCTTATAGCCATTTGAAAAACTTGAAAGCATTCGCCTGTTTCTGAATCTACATAAAATAATTTACCTTTATGATAAGGGTCTCTTTCTGTAGAATCTTTTTTTGTATCATTTGGATTATCCATAATGATTGAACAAAATGTTTCACCTTTTGAATCTTTCTTTTCAAAAATCTTACCAATGAATTTCTTAAGTGCGTTTTTGTTGTCTTCCATTTCTTTAATTCTCCCTTTTTTATTACTTATTTTTTACCTATATTAAATCTTGCTAATGTTGCTTTAACTGCCGGATTACTTGACGTAACTGGTGTTTTTGGAGCTTCTTGAACAACTGGAGCTGGGGTAGGTGCTACTACAACCGGAGCTACTGGAGTTGTATTTATTTTATTCATAAATGAAGGTCTTGCAACAGGGGTTTCCGCTTTAGGAACTACTGGAGCTGCTACAGGTTCTGGTTCGCATTCTGGTGAAGGAGCAACTTCTTCATTATTCCCATAAACAGATGCCCATTCTTTAGGAAATAAAGTATTGTCGGTCTTAGACTGACCATATTTGAATTCCATGTTTGTATCTTTATCCACTATGGAATAAAACTTGCTACCATCTTTTACTTTACGATAAGTAATTACTAAATTAGTACCGCCTTTAAATCCCTTTGTAGGAATACCAGAATAGAATGAAGCTTTTTCAAAGAACTCTTTTTGAGTCGTAGCTTCTTCTTTAATGGTAAACTCAGTCTCGCCAATCTTTAATTTCATCTCAAAATTCATAATACCTCCAATTCGTTGTATTTATATCACATCTTAGTCAAAAAATCAAATTTATTTTATCGTGTATTTTCCATCAATGATATTAATAAGTTGTCTCTGACCATTTTCATAAATTATGCACAAAGTTTGTAACCAAGAAGAAGGACCGACATTGTAGACTAATTGTAAATAAGAAGAAGTTCCTACAGCCCATGCATCTCTTAGAATTCCTGGGGCATGTGAGTGACCTGTTACAGACTTAACATAAGACTTTTCCATAGAAGCTAAATTTCCTCTACTTCCGTTTGGTCCTTTGTCCCCATGTGCTCCACATTCTATGCCAGCTATCTTAAAATCTTCATCTCTTCTAAGCCATTTTATATTAGTTTCCATTCTGACCCCTGATTCATTTACTCCAACTTGAAGAGGGTCTTTCTTGTCAAGTATAGCAATAGATAGTTCTAATCCAATTCTAAGATTTGAAGAATCATTATGAAAATGACCTGCTGATAAATATCTATTTAGAAAGTCATCATGGTTAGATTTTACAACAACCACTTCATCTGTTAGTTTTGCTAACATATTTAGGTCTTTAGCAACCCCAGCCAACTCTTCTTTTATATCTAATTTTCCAGCTTCAGCTCTTATACACTTGAGTGTTGAGTTATCCTTTTCATAAGGATTTATACTCATTCCATTAAAAACATCATGAAGAATTATTCTTTTGGGTTTTAATTTAATTGCAAGTTCTTTTATTGCTTTGACAACTTTAGGGTCAGTTTCGCCTGAATGCCAATCCCCTGGAATCATTGCTGCTGGAGCTACCTCTTTACAAGTTGTACCTGTATACTCTTTTCCAAAATCACAAAAAGAACCATTCTCATCAAACTGAATTGGTCTTGGATGAAATACTTGTTCATCCTGAATTTCTACTACAAATGCTCCCATTTTATGGTCAGAATCTGCAATATAATCTGTTCTCCCTGACCCATACTTTTCCGACTTATAATTAGGAAAGGTAATTGCGCCAGTAGTCATTAACGCATGCGGAAGTTTTGTATTTGATATAGATTCCATTTTTAACATCTGTTTTGGAGATGCAAATACGAAAGAACCTTCTTTTTGAATCCTACTCAATCCTGTTGTAGGATTTATTTGCTTTGCAGTCGTCTTAATTGCACATATGAAAAAATTAGAATTCAACTCAGTGTCATCCATGATTATGTGTTCATCTTTTAGTAATCTGTCAATAGTACCATAACCGCCCATAGAATTAGCAGGGTCAGAACATACTACTATTAGTAATTCAGCTTTATTTATTTTACAGTAGTTCTTAACTGACTTTAATGCATTCTCATCTACAGCACATCCAGTTACGGCTGTTGTTATAATGAATCTGTTATTTTTCTTTATAACTTCCTTTATCTCATTTTGACAATCATCATTTGTAAAATTTTCAACAGCTATATCTGTAAATGATTCTGGATACTGTTTTCTAGCAAGGTCATATATTTCCTTTACAGAACCAAAACGATTCTTAAAAAAGGATTCACTTATTTCAGCATGTTTGCAAAAACCAACAAGAGTAACTATTCCTAATTTAGAAATGTAATACTCAACAAACATTTTAACTAAATTATCAATTCGTTGATTTTCTAGTTCTTGCTGTTTTTGTTCTCTTTCTTTTTTAGCTTTTTCTAAATCTTCTCTCATTTTTTTATCCCCTTTTTATAATCCTTGGAACATTGAATAGAGGTGTCTCTATTCTTCTCATAATCATCTTTTCCTCTATCAGGATTAGCTAATACTCGCCTTTCCCATGTTTCTTGATTATATTCTGGATTTCTAAGTAAAGCTTTTTGATAGCATTCTTTATTAAAATCTGGATTAAGAGCTAATCTTCTTTGATATTCATCTCTATTTATATTTGGATTTAATAATTTATCTCTAGCATATCTCTCTCTATCTACCAAGGTAGTACATGATTTACACCTATGAGATATACCATCATGTCGGGATTTATTTTTATGGAAATCGGAAAAATCTTTCCATTGCTGACATTTACTACATTTTTTGGTCTTGTCCACCATTGTAATTCTAACCTCTCAGATACATTCTAACACAAAACAGTTACATTGTCAAGTATTATTTTTTACCTCTCGTACTTGGACTATCAGATTCTGCTAAAACAAATCCAGCAATATTAAATATACTTACTCGCTGTTTATTACCAGTTACATATTTATCGCCAGTCATTAATTCTTTTAAACGATAATACCACATTCTATTAAAATCATCTAACATTCCTTTATTTTTTATAACATATTCTGAAGCTTTATCCATATCATTATTAAAATAAATAGCAGCAATTATCCCACATAGTGAAGACATGATGCTCTTCTGCTTTGATGTTAATTCTCTATGAATTGCAAAAGATAATCTTAATGCTTGAAGGTCTTTGCGTGCGTTATAGTGCAGCTTATCTTCATTCCTGATGATATAATCCAATCCTCTTTCGTTGGAATCTTTTAAAGTTGCAACTGTTTTATTTAACTCAGATATTTCTTTTATTATATAAACATCTGGGCAAATTGGATGATATAACAGACAGAAATTACCTAGAACTTCGTACACTAAAAATGTATTAGATGCTTGATTTCCTTCCATCTTCAGTGTTACGGTCATTCCTTTTTCGATTTTTTTATCGTTCATTTGTTATCCCTCACATAGATTATTCCGCCACCTGCTGTACTCAATAACGCTGCAATCGAAACTGCATTTTCTAACGCACACCTAGTAACTTTAACTGGGTCTATTATTCCTGCTTCAAGTGCATTAACTATTCTACGATGCCTTGCGTCATAGACGTTTAATTCTTTACCTAAAATTTCACCCATTTCTTCAATCTTTAATCCACCACTTCCGATATTTCTGAGTATCTGATTAAATGGTTCCATTAATGCCCGACACATTATCTTATCCCCAACATTGTCAGAATCTACTATACTCATTGCAATTTTTAATAATGCAACTCCACCACCAACCACCACACCTTCCTCGATTGCTGCTCTTGATGCATTTAAGGCATCTTCGATTCGGTCATATTTTTCTTTTATTTCAAAATCAGTAGCTCCACCAACTCCAATCTTTGCTATCCCACCTGTCAATGCTGCTATTCTATCTGCAACAACTTGAGCATCATATGGACTTTCTGCTGCTTTCTTTAACGCCTTAAGTTGGTCAACTCTTTCCAGAATATCTTCTTCAGCTCCCTGACCTCCGTAAATCGTAGTAGTATACTTATCAATCAGAATTCTATCAACTAAACCAAAATCATCTAGTTCACAATTACTTAAGCCTCTATTGCCATTTCCAAGACGAGTTCCACCTGATAATACAGCTAAATCATCATAATATCCAGTTCTTACTGTAGTCTGATGTGGTCCCTTAACGGCACAAAATGATAATCCAGCTTCTGCTCTCTGAATTAATAGCCATTGAATTGCTTCGTTGCTAAATTCATTTGCAAGTATCACAATCGGAGGAATAACTCCTTTTTTCTCTGCTGCTAAGATATTTAAAGCATTAACTAATTCGGTGTAATTAAGCATTTTTCCATCAAAGATTAATAAATAACATTTTTCTGCTTCGTAACGGGTTCTTTCACGATTATTAAAAAATCTATCTGTTGCTTCAGCCCCTCGTTTGAACTGGTACCCTTCCACAATCTCAAGGGTAGTATTTTGAGTATGTCCTTCGTCTACGGTAATGACTCCTTCTGCTCCAACTTTATCGAATGCTTTGCTTAATATTTCTCCAATCTCCTCATCGCCATTTGCTGAAATACAAGCAACCTGTTTAACCATTTCGTAATTATTTCCAACAGGAATAGCCATCTCTTTCAATTTTTCTAAAACTCTTTTTGAGGAGAGTTCTACTTGTTCTCTAACAAGCTGTGGATTTAATTCAGGATTTAATTTTAGAGTTTCCAGAGTTTGATTTAATATTGCTTCGCCTAACACAATCGCAGTGGTAGTTCCATCTCCTGCTGTTCTATTTGTTTTTTGACATATTGCCTTAACTGATTGAATTATTAAGTCTTTTTCTGGGTCATCTGAGAAACACTCATTGGCAACGCTTACTCCGTCTTTGGTAATCTTAGGGGCTAAAGGAGACCCATCTAGTGCCTGTCCTATTCTCTGAATTATTATAGGAAGTCCACCTGGTCCGAGGGTTCTTTTTACGATTCCTGCAATTTCTTTCATGCCTTCTAAGATTTTCGGAAATAATGTTTCTTTTTCTAAAATCCTTTTGCTCATGTATAAATCTCCTAATTAATTTTCAACTCAAGTAAGTTATATCATATTTCGAAGAATAAATCAAGAACTATTTCGTGTGTATGTGAAAATGTTATAGATAATGTTATAGATAATGTTACAGAAAATGTTACTGATATTGTTATTGACTGTGGTTCTTATAATATTTAAGAATATATATTATTTATTATATAATATTCAATTATTAGAATTTAAACTGTTGTATTTTCTTAAAAGAAAAGAAATAAAAGAACAATTGAAGCTTCTAATAAAATTCTATTGTATATTCTAAAATACATTCTTCTGTAGTTTCTTATAAGATTCTTAAGATTCATTATATCTTATGTGGGGTCATACGAGCATTGAAGGTTCATCTGAAATATTCCGCCCGCCACAAAATAGACCTTGCCTTTTTTCCGAAAGTATGATATACTTGAGGCATGAATGGGATTCTGTATATAAACAATTCATTTTGCAAATTTTCGGATGAAACTTCCGTCTATATTTTAGATTCTGTTAAGGAATTGCTGACATATCACAACGATATCGGGGGGGAAAGGGCACAGAAATACAACATGATAAAAACAGCGAGGATGAAAAAAAATGCAGTTTGGGAAGAAAGATTGAGAAAAGAAATAAAAGAACTAGAAGCCAGCGAGTGGGTTTGTTGGTTTCATGATAAATCTTTTCCTACAGGACATTTGCCATTAGTTTTAGATTTACTAAACGAGATGAGAGCAACTCTGAAAGTGAACGATAACCGAAAGATTCCTGAAAGAGAATATAATTTTAGATGGAAAAATACTCCGCATCCTCCAAGATATTATCAAAAAGAAATGATTGAATTGGGATTAAAATATCATAGGGGAGTTTTTGAACTCGCTGTAGGTACGGGAAAAACTTTAGGTGCTATTTATTTAATCAAAGAATTAGGAGTTCCATCTCTAATCATAGTCCCATCATCTGGACTCAAGGAACAAATATATCAAGAGATGGTATTGTATTTTGGGATTAATTTTGTTCAAAAGATTGACACAGCCATTGTCCGAAAAGAGGGGAAGCTAAAGCCGATTAGAATAACAACTGTCCAGACTTTAGGCTCTCTACAAAAAACAGGAGAATTGAGACATTTAGTTGAAGATGTTGGTGCAATTTACGTCGACGAAATTCACCATGCAGGGTCAGAAACTTATTTGAATCTACTCAAAGAAATAGACCACATTTACTACCGATATGGTTTTACTGGAACTTTTTTACGCAACGACGATAAAACTTTAGATATGTGGGGATTTTTAAGCACAAAATTGATGGAATACAAAGCAAAACAAGCTATTGAGGATGGCTTTTTAACTCCCCTAAAGGCTATAATTTACGACATCAAGGGAAAGCGTTCAGAGTATTATCCAGCGGAGTACAAGAAAAACTACTGTGAGAATACAATTCTGTTAAAAAAGATTTCACAAATAATAAAAAATATACCAGAAAACGAGCAAATATTAATCTTGGTAAATCGAAAAGATAAGAGTGGTAAGGTAGTTCATGATTTTCTTACAGCCTCTGGATTTGAGAATTCGTATATCTCGGGTGATGATGACGCTAAAAAAATTAACTTGACAATTTCACGGTTTAATGGTAAAGTAGTAAGAGTGCTCATCGGAAGCAGCGTAATCGGAGAGGGTATTGATGTGCGGTCTGCTGACCATCTAATTATGATACAGGGGGGCAAGAGTCCAGTCGCAATTGTGCAAGCTGTGGGAAGACTTGCAAGACTATTCGAGGGAAAATTAATCGGAACGATTCACGACTTTAAGTTTTATGGCACAAAGTGGATGACAAAACATTTAGACAGGAGATTACAGATTTACAAGGACAATTTTGACCCTGAAATTATTTATAAAAAAGAGGAGTAAAAGATGAAAGCATCAAAATCAGCATGGAAAAGAGCTTTAGGGGAACAAGTAGACGAAGAACTTCCTAAAGTTAAAGACCTTTATGAGCGTCTTGATTTTCTTGATTGCATAGATTACATTAAGGCAAAACACTCAATTACTCCAAACGAGTTAAGTGAAAATACTTATCAAATTTTCTTTTATCCGCATTCAGAATTTGCTCGCCTCATATATGACCCAGAACATAAACGAATTGTAATATCTTTCTGTACACAGACCTCAATTGTAGATGCTATACTTTTCTTTCAAAACCTGAAAGTGGTTTGGAAAGATATTGCACTGATGGTAAGCTACTATGTGGACGTTGTCACAAATCAGCTCTATTTAGGGACTGAAGCGGAAGCTAAAATGTACGATGATTTGGAAGATGCCATGGTAGAAAACTTTATGTTAGAGGTTGAAGACCCTATCGTCGACGCATATTTAAAGGGAAAAAGTGAAGAAGAGTTTGTATACTCAAGTGATGATAAATTTGCAGCTTTGGAATATTTCTTGAGATTAAAGACTCCTACGGGATATTTAAACTAAAATAATCCTTGACATTTTGCTCAAAGTGTGTTACAATAGTATTTGGACGCATGGAGAGTCCTAAAAATGAAGAATGGAAATAAAGTATCGGTTTACCTCGCTGGAAGTATTGAGTCGTCGGCGGACTTAGGAAAAAGTTGGAGAAATGAGTTAACTCCATTTTTAGAAGAGTTGAATATGGAAGTAAATGACCCCTGTAAATTGGAACATCATAAACTTTCAGGTAGACACTTAAACAGACTTCCTCAAGGAATAAAGCATTGGCATGAGTTAAAAAATTGCAAAGAACCACATTTAAGATGCAGATTTAAGACTTACATGGATGCGATAATCATGTATGACCTAGATTTAGTTGAGAATAAGTCTGATATAATCGTTCTTCTGTGGGACAGATGGTCGGCTGGTTCTTCGGGTGAAGTTACTCTAGCCAGAAAAATAGGAACTCCTGTATATACTGTAGCTACAGTAGAGCTTCCTGCATGGATTTCTGGATGCAGTGAGAGAATTTTTAGCAACTTCGATGAACTAAAAATATTCTTAAAAAGAAATTATAAAGTAAAGTTAGAGGAGCCTAAATGATTTTCCATAGAATAAAAAACTTCTTTGAATATATACCAACTATTCCTAAAAGATTTATATACTCATCTAAGTGGTTTTTTCGTACATGGAATTCCCCTAATTGGGATTATGCTTATCTTCTTTACATCATTGGATATAAAATTTCCGATATGAATAAAACTCTTCAAAAAGCAGACTTTGATAAGGACAATGATTGCCCATTTCAAACAGACCCAATGTTACCTATAGCATACGAAAGACTTCAGATATGCGATAAGATTTTGAAAAGAATTGCAGACGATAAGTATGATTATAACTTTCCCAGTAACCCAAAAAAATATATCAAAAATGGAATGTTTCAATTTCCCGAAGACCGAGATGCTGCTTTAGCCTTAAAGATACTATCTAAATATTTTAATTATTGGTGGAATTAACATGATTAACTTTAGCAATCCGTTAGAAAAGATTTCAAGGTATTTTACGATTAAAGATGCAACCCATTTACCTAAATGGAACGTTTTGCATATGCCAAGTAAGCGTGAGATGATTGAACTTACAAAATTGTTTGAAAAAATGGACATAATTAGGGATACAGTGAGACTTCCCATCCTAGTCCATTGTAGCATTAGACCTACCTCCGTAGTGTGCAATAATGCGCAATATAACGGAAAAAACTACAATGAGGCAATTGGGAGCACTGCAACTAAATCCGCCCACATATTTGGACAAGCTTGCGACTTTCATGTGGTTGGTTTTGAGGATACTAAAGGTTGTGCTGAAATGAGAAAGAAAATTCAGCCTATTTTAGAGAAATTGGGTTTAAGAATGGAAAATATTACTGGAAGCTGGATACACGTCGATACATATCCTGTAAAAGCTGGTGGTAAGAGATTCTTTATCCCTTAGGAGTTAATATGAAAAAGTTTTTTAACCGATTTGTTAAAGATTTCAACATATGGTTGGCTGTAACATCGAAGACGAAAAAGAGTGAAGTAAAATTCCCTTTATGGGAAAAAACACTTTTCTTCCTTTGTTGTATATGGTTTATTCAGATATGTCACTTTATTGTATTGTCCACTATTGTAACAATTTTTATTTTGTGTAGTCAATCTTTATGATTAAATATCGTACTCCTCCCATGTATTGGAATAAATGTAAAGCATTAAAGCAGTTTATTGCCGATAGATATAAGGGTAGACAAATCAAGATAATAGCAGATGGAGATAAGTACGTTGTAGAGATGTCTCGAGAATTGTATGAGATGATTTATAAGCAACTTGCATTTTTCATAAAATAATCCTTGACAGCAGCCGGTTTTAGGAGTATAATATAGGCTGAGGTGAATAAAATGTTTTCCGCAATCGTAGGTTGGTTAGCAGCGTTTTTCTTGGCAGTATGTGGAGTTCCACAAGCAATCTTATCTTTCAAACAAGGACACTCTCGAGGAATATCATGGGGTCTACTAAACATGTGGGCACTCGGTGAATTTTTTATGTTCATTTACGTATTACCCATGGCTTCCCCTCAATTGATTTGTACAAGTATAGTAAATTTAGCAGCAGTTAGTATTATTCTTTATTTTAAGATTAAAGATAGATACATGAAAGAAGAGACCACAATTGGGGATTTAATTAAAAAATTACCTAAGACAATACCTTATTACTACGGAAGTCCTGACGATAGCGACGAGTAAAATAATACTTGACATTCCCATTCCATTATGTTATTATACATGAAGAGTTGGAGGTAAACAAAATGAAAACAATTATTTTAATCTTTATTCTAGTAAGTTCATTTTCGTATGGCAATACACCCATACACAGACCCATACCACATGATGTAACTTACTATGAAATTATTAAGATTCATCCGGAAATCAATAGGAAACAGGCTCAAATCATTAGCAAACACATAGTTATTGCGAGTAAGAAATATAATTTAGATAAACATTTATTAGTAAGTATTTTTGCTCAAGAAAGCATGTTTGATAATAGTGTTAGAAACTGTAATACAGGGATAGATAAGGATAACAACCCTAAAAAAGTCTGCTTTGACTTTGGAATTAGCCAGATTAACTATCTTACAGCCAAAGCATTTAAGTTTGATTTAAGTAAGATTAGAAAAGACATAGGGTACGCAATAGAATGTGGAGCTTTAGTTCTAAAAGATATAAAAAATCGTTATGCAAAAAAAGAACCCAAAGATTGGTGGACTCGATATAATAGTGACTCTAAATACTGGAGAAACCACTACAATAAGTTAGTTTGTAGATTCTATAAAGGAAAAGAAACTTGTAAAAATTTAAAATAAAACTAACTGGTTTCCGTAGACTATACCGTTAATGGCTTCAAATTCATAAAGTGCTCTAGTATATTTATACTCAGTTAAAAAATAATCCTGTGTTCCAGTTATAGTCTCCCCATTAAAAGTTCCAGCTCCAGTTGTGTATCCTGCAATAAAAACATCATCAAAAGAACTCAAAGCTATTCCATTTGACTTTGTTACTTTTCCAGATAAACCATCCATTCTAGTCCAATTAATATTGAAATAACTATCACAACACATAATGAATGAATCAGTAGTTCCGACTAGGGTGCCAGCTCCTCCCAAATCACCAGAAGTATAGCCTGTCATGAATGTATAATTTCCAGTAAAATCTAATGAAATTCCAGTTGCATAAGTGGCAATAGAGGCAACACCTTTCAGCTCAGTAGCATATTTGGTACCAGATGAGTTGTATCTAACTCCAAAAGCATCTACTGTTCCTGTTAATGTTTTAGAGTTTAAGTTTCCATTAGTATTTCCAACCATGGCTATATTATTTGATGAATCATGAATTACTGCGGTAGCTATAGTAGTTCCGGAGGCAACTCCATTTAATTTAGTCCACTGAACAGTACCAGAATTATTATATTTAATAATGAAAGAATCATAAGTTCCAGTTTTTGTTTGAGAGTTTAAATTACCATTCGTTTTACCTACAATTGAGATTGAAGTATCTGCTGAGTTTGCATGAATTCCATAAGCAATAGTAGTTGCACCGCTTACTCCAGCTAATTTAGTCCACTGAACAGTACCAGAATTATTATATTTAATAATGAAAGAATCTACAGTAGAACCCGAGACAAGGGTTTCTCCGTTTAAATCACCATCGGTTTCTCCAGTTATATAAATAGTATCTGCTGAATTTATAGAAATACCATATGATTTGGCATCTTTACCTGTAGCTTGAGACAGCTTTATCCACTGTACGGTTCCAGATGAATTATATTTTATTACAAAAGCCGCATAATCGTAGGCAGCAAAAGTAGTAGTAGATACAGCATCCGCAGTTAAATCTTCAGTTGTCCAACCTGTAACAAAAACATTACCAGAAGAATCAACAGCAACTCCAGTAGCTTGGGTAGGAAGAGCCGCTGTACCTGCCAGTCTTGTCCATTGGTGAGTTCCTGCTGAATTATATTTAGAAACAAATGCATCTGTACTTCCCGTAAGAGTTCTTCCAGCTAAAGCTCCACTAGTATACCCACATACATAAGAATTTCCAGCAGAATCGACAGTAGTTCCAAGTCCAACCGTACTTACCGCACTAACTCCACCTAACTTAGTAAAAAAATCTTCCCCGTCAGTATAATCTGGAACAATATCACTATCCCAAGCAACTGTAGGAAATGCAGCAGTATGAAAATAACTAGATAACGATAATCGGATTTTATTTCCTATCGGATTTAAGAAAGTGTAAGATTTATTTGCATAAAGAAC
>Ga0247841_10001051_pt1 | contig 65832 bp, 52 predicted proteins | sample LaCruzMarch2015__2_FD_192410 | JGI IMG/M metagenome (GOLD analysis project Ga0247841, IMG submission 192410) | Freshwater microbial communities from meromictic Lake La Cruz, Castile-La Mancha, Spain - LaCruzMarch2015_18m | ecosystem: Environmental > Aquatic > Freshwater > Lake | place: Spain...
AGGGTGTGAAGATAGATAAGGTCCTTAACAAAGAATACAGTTCGGACGATGACCTGATGGATTTTGAGCAAACTTTATCCCTGCTGAAAAAGCAGAAGCTGCTTGTCGGAGAGGATAATTACAGCGGCACCGGGGAGTTGTTGAGATAAGGGACGGGGACATGTTGGTTATTGCAGTATACTGCACTATATTGTATACTTAACTCATTATGTCTGACAAGGTTAAAATTAAGGAAGTTCTGCTTGATCAGTTGGGCGATATTCCCGGCATTTTGGATAAGTGCCGCGTTGAGCGCCTTGTCGAGCCTGAACTTCGCGCCGCCCTCGCGGATAATCTTGTTAAAGTCATAAGCGGCGTGCGCCGGTGCGGGAAGTCTGTTTTGGCCCATCGCGTATTAAAAGATCTGCCGTATGGTTACGTGAATTTTGATGACGAACGATTAGCTGATATTACAACCGCCGATTTAAACCTTGTGCTGGAAGTTCTTCTGGAACTCCGGCCGGGCCTTAAATATATCCTGCTTGACGAAATACAGAATATCGAGAAATGGGAACTGTTTGTCGCCCGGCTGCAGCGCGGCGGCTACAGAGTCATCATCACCGGCAGCAACGCCCATCTGTTAAGCCGGGATTTGTCAACCCATTTAACGGGGCGGCATAAAGTTTTTGAAATTTATCCCTTTTCATTTCCGGAATATCTGCGTTCCCGCGGCATAGAGGCGCCGCGCGGCAAAGTCTTAAGCACCCGTTCCCGGGCCGAAATGAGCGCAGCCTTCTCGGATTATTTTGCCGCCGGCGGGTTCCCTGAACTTCCCGCTATTGTGGACAAAAAATCATATCTGCACGACCTTTATGATAAAATTCTCACGCAGGATATAGCCCTGCGGCACGGCGTCAGGCATATCAAAACCCTTAAGGATATAGCGCTTTACACCGCGAATAATTACGCCTCCAGACTTTCTTACCAGAATGTTAAAAACGCTTACGCCCTTGGGAGCATACATACGGTTAAAAATTACCTGGCGTATATGCAGGAGGCTTATCTCTTTTTTGCCGTGGAAGCGTTTTCTCATAAAGCGCGGGAGCGCGTGCGCCTGCCCAGAAAAATGTACGGCATTGATACCGCTTTGCTGCGGTCAATTTCCGTTTCAGGTCAGAAAAATGACGGGCGTCTGCTTGAAAATCTGGTCTATCTGGAACTGTTGCGCAGGAAAAAACAAGTTTCGTATTACAGCGACGCTCAGCGCAAGTATGAGGTGGATTTCATATGCGTTCAAAGCACCGGGGAGCCGGTGGAACTTATCCAGGTCTGCCTGGATACCAGTATGGCGGAAGTTAAAGAGCGCGAGTTAAGGGGACTGCAAAGCGCTTTAAACGCTTTTAAGAACATTTCAGCCGGCGGGCTGGCGCTTATTACGCTTGACCGCGGCGGCACGGAGCGCGTAGCCGGCCGCCAGGTCAAATGCGTGCCGGTATGGGAGTGGCTGCTGGCAGGCGGCCGGTAGCCGGAGAAAAACAGGAGAATAATTATGCCTTTGAAGGTAATGACGATCGTGGGGACCAGGCCGGAGATAATCAAGCTCAGCCGTGTGATGCACGAGATAGAAAAACATCTGGATCATGTGATAGTCCACACCGGCCAGAACTATGATTATGAGCTTAATGAAATATTTTTCAAGGAACTGGGTATCCGCAAGCCCGACTATTTTCTGGACTCCGTTGGCGATACCCTGGCCCGGACCATCGGCAATATTATAGCCAAGGCCGACGCGGTCATGGAGAAGGAAAAACCGGACTGCGTTCTGCTTTACGGAGATACCAACAGCTGCCTTTCAGTTATGGCGGCCAAGCGCAGGAAGATCCCGGTGTTCCACATGGAGGCCGGCAACCGCTCTTTTGACCAGCGGGTTCCGGAGGAACTGAACCGCAAGGTCGTGGACCATTTGAGCGACATAAACATGACGCTTACCGAACACGCCCGCCGCTATCTGATAAGCGAAGGCCTGCGCCCCGAGACCGTGATAAAGACCGGCTCACCGATGAAAGAAGTTCTGGCGCATTATATGCCGCGGATCCTGAAGTCTGACGCGCTCAAGCGCCTGAAGCTCAAGGAGCAGGGTTATTTTGTGGTAAGCGCGCACCGCGAAGAGAATGTTGACAGCGCCGAAAATTTCAAAAATCTGCTGGATTCTCTGAACGCCATAGCCCATAAGTACAAGATGCCTGTGATAGTGTCCACGCACCCGCGCACCCGCAAGCGTCTGGAGGAACTGGACACCCGGCATCTGGACAAGAAGATAAGCTTTATGAAACCGCTGGGTTTTTTTGACTATATTAAATTGCAGCAGAACGCTTTCTGCGTGGTTTCCGACAGCGGCACGATAACCGAGGAGTCCACTATTCTTGATATGCCGGCCGTGACCATCCGCCAGGCGCATGAGCGGCCTGAGGGCATGGACGAGGGGACGCTGATAATGTGCGGGTTGAAGTCCGAGCGGGTGCTGGAATCTGTCGATATAGTGGTGAAGCAGGCCGCCGCCGGAAAGAGGCAGTTCCGCATAGTGCCGGATTACGACACAGATAATGTTTCAAAGAAGGTGCTGCGCATAATAATGAGCTACACCGACTATATAAACCGGACGGTGTGGAGGAAGTCGGTTTGAAAGAACGACTTGCCATAGGCTTTAGGCAGAAAATATGCCATAAGCCATAGGCAGAAATTCCGGGGTAGTATGGTGGTTGTTAGCGTAAAGCGGAAAACGGGAAGCGTAAATAGCAAGCGATTCTGCAAATGGCAAACGGCTAATGGCATGTTTTCTGCCTATGGCTTAAAGCTTATGGCAATAAAAGTACTCATCATTACCGATCGGTTTTATCCTGAGGAATTTATTATTAACGATCTGGCCTGCGAATGGGCGGCCAGGGGCATCAGCGTGGATGTGCTTACCCAGGCGCCGAGCTACCCGTTCGGAAAGATCTTCCCCGGCTATTCCAACCGCTTTTTTTCAAGTGAAACCTGGAAAAGCGTAAATATCTCCAGATTTTTTACCGTGACCGGCTACAGAGAATCCCTTTTTCTGAAGTTGCTGTGCTATTTCAACTTCGCCTTTGTTGCCAGCATTATCGCGCTTTTTATCGGGCGGCGCTACGACAGGGTATTTGTTTATCAGACCGGTCCCGTGACGCAGGCCTTGCCGGCGGTGCTTATACGCAAGATTTACGGCAAGTCTTTTACCATGTGGGTTCAGGATGTCTGGCCGGATATGGCATATGCCTACGGTTTTAAGAAAACATGGCTGATGAAGACCTTTCTGGATAAGCTGGTGGGATTTATCTACCGCAATACCGATAATATCGCGGTTTCCTGCGCCGGGTTCGCCAAAAGCATAGAGCCGTATGTTCCCGGCAAAATTATGCCGCATTTTCCCAACTGGCCGACAGTGACTCCCGAGCAGACTGGCGGCGTCGGCGTTAAACTTTCGGATAAATTTAATTTCACCTTCGCCGGAAACATCGGAAAGTTTCAGAACCTGGAGAATGTTATACGCGGTTTCGGGCTGGCCTTTGCCGAAAATCCTGACATACAGTTGAATATAGTTGGCGACGGTTCAGACCGGGATCGCCTTAAAAAAATAGTGTTCCGTTACGCCATAGGCGGCGTGGTTTTCTGGGGGCGCAAGAAGCAGGAAGAGATGCCGGGGTATTTCAGGGCCAGCGATGTGATGGTGATCTCGCTTTGCGATCAGCCGGGGGTCGGACTTACGGTCCCGGCCAAGTTTCAGGCTTATCTGGCCTTCGCCAAGCCTGTGTTCTGCGTGATGAACGGCGAAGTAAAGCGCGTAGTGGAAGAGTATAATACGGGTCTCTGCGCTCCGCCGGACAGTCCTGAACACATAAAGGCGGGGTTTCTTAAATTTTACGCGCTAAAAGATTCCGGCCTTGAAACTTTTTCCGCTAACTCGCGCTTACTGCTTGAAAATGTTTACAACAGGGAAAAGATAATAGAGGGGATCACGGGGGTGGTGGTTAGAGGATTGGGAAGAGAAAAACTACTGCCATAAGCTTTAGGCCATACGCAGAGCAGAGATTATTGACTATTCGCGATTTGCGATTCCCGATTGACGTTTTACGCTTTACGATTATTGCCTTAGGGTAGAGCCTATTGCGGATTATCAGGATATTATGCATAATATATGCATAATATTATGGCAAATTCCTTTAAAAGAACTCTTTCCTTACCATCCTTGCTGGGGACGGCGAGTCATTTTCTGTTTGGCCCGCGTTCAATAGGGAAAACTTACCTTATAAAAAAACAACTGCCGGACGCTAAGGTTTACGACCTTTTAGATTCGGATGTTTTTGGGCGGTTAGCCCGCAGGCCTAAAACGCTTGGTGAGGAACTTTCTAAAACAGATAAGCTGGTCGTTATTGACGAAATACAGAAACTCCCTGTGCTGCTGGATGAAGTACACCGCCTTATAGAGACGAGGGGAACACGTTTTCTGCTTACCGGCAGCAGCGCGCGCAAACTGAGGCATGGCGGCAGTAACCTGCTTGGGGGTAGGGCACGCCAGGCGCATCTGTACCCGCTTTGCTTCCCTGAAATACCGCATTTTGATCTGGTTACATATTTGAACCGGGGTGGTATCCCGCGTATTTTGCCGCTTGAAGATTATGAAGCGGAACTGCGCGGCTACGCGGATCTATACCTGCGCGAGGAGATAACAGCGGAGGCTCTGGTACGCAATATAAGCCAATTTGCCCGCTTTCTGGACGTTATGGCGCTTCAGAACGGCGAGGAACTGAATTATGAAGGTATTGCCAGCGACTGCGGGGTTCCGGCCCGTACTCTTCAGAATTACGTCCAGATCCTGGAGGAAACGCTGATTGGCTTCCCTGTGCATTCTTTCCGGGCCACAAAAAAACGCAAAGCTATCACGCGTTCCAAATTCTTTCTGTTTGATGTGGGCGTAACCAACGTTATGGCCCAGCGGGGGGAAATTAAGCCTCGCAGCGAGCTTTTTGGCAAATGTTTTGAGCATTTCCTATTCCTTGAACTGCGTGCGTATCTTGGCTACCGAAGACTGCCGCAGGCGCTTCAGTACTGGCGAAGTACCACAGGGTTTGAGGTGGATTGTGTTTTAGGCGACCGTCTTGCGCTGGAATTTAAAGCTAGTGACGCGGTGACGGAGAGACATTTGCGCGGGCTTAAGGCTTTGCGCGAAGAAGGCCTGGTGCGGAATTTTGCGGTGATTTCACAAGATCCTGAACTGCGGGTGGTAGACGGTATAACCATATACCCGTGGCGGAAATTTCTGGAAGCCTTATGGGCGGATAAAATCTTGCCGGCAAAATGAATTAAGGTGACACACAACTTAATTGCCTGTAATTAAGTTGTGTGTCACCTTAATTGTTGGACGCTTTACCTCGGTTCCAACTGGCCGGATTGGGGGATACTGAATAAAATCTTATCGTTAAGGCCGCCTTTGAAAAGAGAACCGAATCTGTCCCTGAAAGTCTTATCTGTTTTTGCCAGAAGCACAAGATCATATCCTGCCAGGTTTTTACGCCATGTCTGAGCTGACCAGTCGGCCGTCCAGATATCTTCCGGATAGTACGGAGCGCCCAATGACCAGGGCGCGCTGCGCGTGCTTGTGACGCGCGGCGCAAGTTCATAAGCCAATATCCAGGCTTCATAACCTTTTGAGTCCTGCCACACTATATAAACCTTCTTATCAAGGCCGATCAGCGGCGTGATGTTCAGTATCTGCCGCTGAATAGCGGCCCTTATCTCATTGTCGGGGGTTCCCCGCAGCCTTGTTATAAATCTGGACGCGGCGGAAAATGAAAGGAATAAAACCCACAGCAGGATAATTCCGGCAATCGCAGGTGAAGGTTTCTGTCCCTCAGGATCTTCCGGTAAAACGCGCGACAGTAGGGCGATAAGCGTCACGCACCAGCCGAGCAGGTAAATATTGAGGTAGCGTCCGAATGAGGCCGCCCTTACTCCTTCATATTCTCCGAAAGAATAGAGATACATAAAAAGCATGCCGGCGAGATAGACTCCGAAGCCAAACAGCATAAATCCAAGCGTTATCCTGACCTGCGCGCGTTCCAGGCGCCGCTTTTCGGCCCTGAGAATTAAGAGCGATAGGCCGAGCAGCAGGATTATTTGTATCTTAAAAGACAGCAGCGATCTTTTAAACTTTATCAATGTCGCTTTGTCCCTGCCGGTGGCTTCGGTCCGGGAAAAGCTTTTGCGGATCGCTGAGAGCGATGGTTTTATCGTAAATGTCTGTGAAACACCCAGGGACTTTACACGGTGTTCCCAGCTTTTTGAGGCCGCGAGCGGGGCTAATACCAGTCCGGCGCACAGGATGATGAGGATAATGCGTTTCTTGACCGGGGCACCTGCCGCCGGCTCTTCCGCGGGGGACATTAGCCGGTCAGTAATAATGACAGCCGCGGCTATCAGCGCCAGCAAAAGTCCCGAGGCTTTTATCAGGGGGAGGATAAACAACACCGGGAGGGCGCGTGTTATGGCCGCGGCGTCATATCTGCCGGAAATTAAATAGGCCGCCGGGACCAGGCCGAACAGGAACCCCACCAGGAGATCTACATACAATTTCTGCAATTTGTAGCCGAAAAGAGCGAGGGTTATGCAGGAGACGGCTATTATCGCCAATACCCTGAACCAGTTCTTCCGGCAGGGAGTCGCGGTCAGGGCCAGCACGGCCGAGAACAAAAAGAGCGCCTGGGCGAAATATGTCGCGCCTTCCGACCAGCCGGTAAAGCAGGTAATATAATACTGGAAAAGGGCGGTGCCGGGGGGATAATCTTTCAGATACAGCGCGCTGTCCGGCGCGGGAAAAGAATTAGAAAAAAACATTTCCTTTGCGGCGAATCCCCAGTGCGAGAATTCATCCCAGGCGCCATAGCCCGCGCCCGAAAGCGTGAACCAAAGCAGTATGGCGGAGGTAAAAAAAAGAACCGGTCCCGGCTCAGTCAGGCAGGACCAGCCCGCTTTTGGGCCTTTTCGGGCCTTATGCAAGCCGATGATCCCGAGCGCGACTCCGGTGAAAGCAAGCAGGCGGGCGCCGGGCAGCAGTGAGCCCGTCATGCCAGACGCGTACAGAGCGGATATCAGAGAAGAGATGGTGAATAGAGGGAGCGCGGCCGTTGGCCACCGGGTAAACTGGTGAAGGAAAATAAAATATCCGGCGAATGAAGCCAGGAGTAAAATAAGGCCTGTCATGCTTCCCCGGGGCTTATAGTTTTAGCCAGTTCTCCGGTCTTGTCCGCCCGCGCGACAATTATCCCCTGTGTGAGGATGATCTTCCAGTTTATGGTCCGGTAGAGTATCGTCCCGTAGCGCGCCATTTCACGCTCCACCGCGGCGGGCTTCAAAGGCCGCTCATCATGGAAAAGCCACAGGCCCAGGCTTTCGGCCAGGCTCCGGGTGGCCCGGTAAAGCCAGGTGGGGGTGGGGAAAGATATGATCACCAGCCCTCCCGGCCTGGCGCAGGCGAAATGAGCCTGTATTGCTTTTGCGGTATCCTTGGGGGAGAAATGTTCAATAAGACCGGCGCTGAAAACAACATCCGCTGAGACGCCGGCCGGAGCTGAGGCGAGAATATCGTTTTCAAGCAGCGCGACTTTTTTTGGCGATGGGCATCTGCCCGCGAGCAGATCAAGGCCTTTGCGGTTGGTGTCCAGAACGGTGTAAAAAGCGTCGGGATACCCGGCTGTCAGCGAAGAGAAAAAACAACTATTGGCGCCGCCCAGTTCGCAGAAGCCGGTTATGGCGGCGGGTTTAAATTTTTCTATAAGGCGCAGGAATAGTCTGCCGGTTATGCGCCTGGTTATGGATGCAAAGGGCGAAGGCGCCCCGTAATATGAATCCCAGTCCGTACTCTTTGGCCCGGCGGCTTCGGGGGAGCCGTCTTCACGCCTTGCGAAAACCAGCAGCCCCTGGGCGGCGAAACTGGCGAAAAAAAGCCCTCCTTCAGCCAGCAGTTTTGCCGCAAAAACGCTCAAGCCTGAAAAGATCACAAGGGTTGTTACCAGACCATAGGAGACGAACATCAGCAGCGTGACGAGCATGATATAGCGCGACAGTTCCGGCGCCGTGCGTTCGCGGGATTTGAACACAAGGGCTTTACCCACGGTGAAATTGAAAAAGCCGGCTACGCAACGCGCTATCACAATGCTGATGAAGATGCGGGAGGATAAAAAATAGGCGGCGGAAAATACCGCGTAATCCAAGGCTGCCGTTATAAGCGAGGCGGCTGAAAACCTCAGGAAAACGAAATAGACGCGCAGGGAATCCAGCAGGGGGTTGAAATGAGATTTTTCATTCTGCCCGATGTAGACGGTTTTTATGGATGTTTCGGTAATTTTCCTGCGCGAACGCACAGCCAGCAGCAGCATTTCCAGTTCGAATTCATAGCCGGTGGCCGGGATCCTGAGCAATTCCGGCAGGAATTCTCGTGGTATGCCGCGCAGGCCGGTTTGAGTATCCTTTATTTCCCGGCCGGAAAGAAAATGGAAAACCAGGCGCGTTAAGCTGTTTCCGAAAAGGCTCCGCCTGGGGGTTTTTGAATCAAAACTTCTGACACCCAGAGCCAGGCTACCGGGATTTTTGACCAGGGCCCGGCCTACGGCCGCTATATCTTCGGGCAGGTGCTGACCGTCGGCGTCCGCCGTTACCACGCCCGGTGAGTCGTTTTTGAAATTCACCAGGAAGTAATTGAAAGCCGTTTTAAGAGCCTGCCCCTTACCCATGTTAACCGCGTGGCGCAGTATGTGCACGCGGGGCAGAGCGCCCAGCGCCAGTAAGATAGCGGCGTGAGGCCGCGAGGAACCGTCATCGACTATGATGACCTCACGCCCCGGATCCTCAAGGAGTTTTTTTACCAGAGGCTCCAGTTCAGGACCTGGCTGATACGCGGGGATTATAACTGGTGGAAGCATAAAGAAAAAATGCCATTCGCCGTTAGCCATTGGCCATAAGCAGAAAAAACTGCCATTCGCTATTTGCCATTCGCCGTTTGCTATTTGCAGAATTGCTTACTGTTTACGATTGCCGCTTTACGCACTACGTTAAGAATCGCCACAGGCTATAGGCTTTAAGCCATAAGCGAATAACTACGCTAGCGGGCGCCGCTGCGGTTTAGCACTACGCCCGCGGTTTTAAAGATTATCATTATGTCCAGCCAGAGATCCCAATTTTTTACGTACCAGCTGTCCATTGTTATGCGGAAATCGTAGGAGGTGTTGCTGCGCCCGCTTATCTGCCAGAGGCCGGTTATTCCGGGCGGGAGCTTTAGTATAGTTTCGCCTTCTGTCACCAGGAATTCTTTTTCTCTGGGCAGATAGGGGCGGGGGCCTATAAGGCTCATTTCACCTTTCAGAATGTTTATAACCTGTGGGAGTTCGTCAAGCGAGGTGGACCGGAGCCATTGTCCCGCTTTGGTTATTCTGGGATCGTTTTTCAGCTTCCAGAATTTTTCCCACTCCTGTTTGGCTTCCTTGTCGTTTTTTAAGATGGTGCCAAGCCGGTCTTCCGCGTCAAGATACATTGTGCGGAACTTATAGCACATAAAAGATCTGCCGTTCTTGCCGATGCGGCGCTGGAGGAGGAACGCCGGGCCGGGGGAATCGCGCCGGACAAGATGCGCTATCAGGGCCAATAGCGGCAGCGCGAGAATGAACAGGAACAGGCCGGCCAGGTAATCGACGCTTCGTTTGACGGCGTAGTTAAGCGGGTTGGAGAGATTGTTCTTTATTTCTATGATCATGGCCTGTTCCCGGAAAAAATATCTCAATTCCGTCCCTGAGACCGCCAGGCCTTTGAAATCCGGTATATAGAGGGTGTTTTCGGCTTTATGCTGAATGGCGTTGATGAGTTTGACAAGTTCCGCTTTTTCAAGTTCCGGCTTGGCCACTATCACATCATGGATCCCGGCGCTGTTTATATAGCGCTCTATCTGGTCCAGCTGGGGATGGATCTTTAAACCGCAGAGATCGCTTTGGGCGGAAGAGTCGTCCACAAAGCCGACTACATCATAACCCAGATTCGGTTCGTTCTTTACGGCGTTGAAGGCGGCGACAGCGGCCTCGCCGGAACCGACGATGAGCATTTTACGCTTCATTAAGTCAGCGGAATATATAAGTTTTTTAAGAGCCGACCTCAGAAATGGGAGAAGCATGACCGAAAGGGCGCTCATGATCACCATGAGTATGCGGGAGAATTCCGGGCCCTTTTTGCTGATAAAGAGTATGGTGAATACCGCCACGCAGGCAAAAAAGGACGATTTCCAGAGGAATTTGACTTCGTCCCAGACCGCGAAGCGTTTTGAATAAGCGCCCTCGTAGGTCATTATGCCCAGCCAGATGGGGAATATCCAGCCGTATAAAGAAAGGTCGTTAATGAATTGCGGCAGGTCAGGGAAGAAAACAGGCAGCAGATTTTTTCTTAAAAAAACCGACAGCTGAAAAAGGATGAAAAGGCAGGCTATGTCGCCCAAAAATAGCGCGGCGATGCCGAGCCTGTTTTTAACCTTGGTAAGGTGGAACATTAATACATTATACAAGAAATCAATTAGCGCTGGTTTGGTAAGTTCTGAGTTTTACCTGTGTAGGGTTCGCGGGTCCTGCAGGGGCCCGGAACGCGGAACCGGCGTCGCGCACACCGTGCGCGCGCCTCCGTTCCTCGGCCTCCGCGCTTCGTATGCTCGGCCTCCGGACGGTTCCGCTTATCCGGCTCCCCTGCCTCCCACTCCACTGTAGGTTTATCTTAGCTTTGCGCATGGCGGAGGATTTGGGGGAAGCATGATGAGATTGAGGCTCAGTCCCGAATTTGTTATAATTAGTGTACGACTTTAGTGGATTTGTTTTTATTTAATTCAACACAAGGAGAAACTCAAATGGCAACTAAAATAGGAATAAACGGTTTTGGCAGGATAGGCAGGCTTGTGGCCCGCGCTATACTTGCCCGCAAAGATAACGCGCTGGAGCTTGTGGCGATCAACGACCTTACCGACGCCAAGACCAACGCGCATCTTTTGAAATACGATTCGGTGCATGGCCGCCTTGAGGGCGAGGTGAAGGCTACCGCCGACGACGAGATCTCGGTGGACGGCAGGAAGATAAAGGTTTTTAAGGAAAAAGATCCTTCCGCCATAAACTGGAAAAGCATGGGCGTTGAAATAGTGGTGGAATCCACCGGACTGTTCACCATCAAGAAAGACGGCGTGAATAAGAAAGGCAAGGAAGTTAAAGGCGCCGAGAACCATATAACCAAAGGCGGCGCTAAAAAAGTTATCATCTCTTCCCCGGCCGAGGGCGAGGACCTTACGGTCGTGATGGGCGTTAATGACAACAAGTACGACCCGAAGAACCACCACGTGGTTTCCAACGCTTCCTGCACCACCAACTGCCTGGCGCCCTTTACCAAAATTGTAAGCGACAAATGGGGCATTGAAAAAGGCCTGATGACCACCATCCACGCTTATACCAATGACCAGAAGATCCACGATATGGCCCATTCGGACCTGCGCCGGGCCCGCGCCGCCACGCTCTCTATGATCCCAACCTCAACCGGAGCCGCCAAGGCCATCGCCCTGGTAATGCCGGAACTGAAGGGGAAAATGGACGGTTTCGCCATACGCGTGCCCACCCCTAACGTGTCAGCGGTGGACCTTACCGTGCTGCTGTCCAAGCCAGCCACGGCCGAGGAGATTAACGCCGCCCTGAAGGCCGCTGCCGAAGGCCCGATGAAGGGTATCATGGGTTATTCCGACGAACCGCTTGTCAGCATAGACTTTAACCACTGCCCGCTGAGTTCAAGCGTAGACGGCAAGAGCACCAAGGTTATCGGCGGAAACTTTGTAAAGATACTCGCCTGGTACGACAACGAATGGGGCTATTCCAACCGCGTTGTTGATCTGGCGCTGCTGATGATCAAGAAAGGGTTATAAAGGCAGTGGTCAGTGATTAGTGGTTAGTTATTCGTGGCGAGTTAAAACCTCAGTGATTTGCCTGGGGGTCGAGTCTTAAATGGCATCCGCCTAAGGCGGACGCGCGGACTCTAAGACGCCCGGTTTGGTCGCGTTCGTGAGCAGGAGAGCAACTATGCCTAAGAAAAGAGTTTTGATAATGGGAGCCGCCGGCAGAGATTTTCATAACTTCAATGTTTATTACCGTGATAACGCGGATTACGAAGTGGTTGCCTTTACCGCTTATCAGATACCGAATATAGCGGGGCGCAAGTATCCGGCTGAACTGGCCGGTAAGCTTTACCCCAACGGTATATCGATATACGAGGAGAAGGAGCTGCAGGACCTTATCAAGAAGCTGAAAGTGGATGAGGTTGTTTTCGCTTACTCCGATGTGTCGTTTAATACCATCATGTCAAAGGGTTCGATAGTTCTGGCCTGCGGCGCCGACTTTAAGCTGCTCTCGGGTGAACATACCTATATAAAGTCCAAGAAGCCTGTTGTGGCTGTCTGCGCCGTGCGCACCGGCTGCGGTAAGAGCCAGACCACCCGCTTTATAGCTTCGCTGCTTAAAGGTATGGGTAAGAAAGTTGTAGCCATACGCCACCCGATGCCCTACGGGGATCTGGTCGCGCAGACCTGCCAGCGCTTCGCTTCTCTGGCGGACCTTGAGAAGCATAAATGCACTATTGAGGAAATGGAAGAGTATGAACCGCATATCGCCGCCGGCGTTATAGTTTACGCGGGCGTCGATTACGGCAAGATCCTTGCCGAAGCCGAAAAAGAAGCCGATGTCATCCTTTGGGACGGCGGCAATAACGATCTGCCTTTCTATAAACCCGACCTTCATATTGTCGTTACCGACCCGCTCAGGCCCGGCCACGAGGGGATCTATCACCCCGGCGCCGCCAACCTGCGCATGGCCGATGTCGTCATAATAAATAAAGTGGACACCGCCGAGCCTGACGCCGTTGAGGATGTTAAGGATAATGTCGTGCTGATGAATCCTAAGGCGAAGATCATAGAGGCCGAATCTCCTGTTACAATCGAGGGGGAAAACGGGCAGGTTAAGAATAAAAAAGTGCTGGTGGTTGAAGACGGCCCCACGCTTACCCACGGGGAAATGGATTACGGCGCGGCTTATGTGGCCGCCAAGCAATACGGCGCCAAAGAAATAGTGGACCCCAGGCCTTACGCTATAGGCACTATCAAGAAAGTTTATGAGAACTTTAAGCAGCTTGAGGATATTCTGCCGGCCATGGGCTACGGCGACGATCAGATGAAGGAGCTTAAAGACACCATTAACGCCATACCGGCGGATCTGGTTCTTGTCGGCACCCCTATCGATCTGGCTGAACATCTGCATTTCAACAAGCCTTCGCTGAGGGTGACATACGCTCTGAGGGAAAGGACCACGCCGGGCCTGAAAGAGATACTGGTGAAGCTGTTGAAGAAATAATGGCGCGATGTGTAGCAATTTGGATGTAAAGATGTAAAGTTTTAAGATCGGAAGACCTTTAAAGCCTTGCATCCAGATTGCTTTGCATCTGTGCCTCAAGTTATCGGGAGGATTATGCCTACGGAAAATAAGATCATGCTTCGGCTTGCCAAGGTGCAGGACGCGCATCTGAAAAATAAAAGCGTCGTTGTCAGGGTGGACTATAATGTCCCCATGAAAGACGGCGTTATAAAGGATGATACCCGCATCCGCGAGACGCTTAAGACCGTAAAATATCTGCTGGACGCCAACTGCAAAGTTATACTGTTGGCGCACCTGGGCCGGCCTAAAGGCAAAGTGGACCCCAAGTACACCCTTGCTCCCGTGGCGCCTCACCTGGAAAAACTGGCGGGCGTTAAAGTGCATTTCGCCTCCGACTGCGTGGGACCCGAGGCCGCTAAGGCCGTCAAAGCGGCCAAGAACGGGGAAATAGTCCTTTTGGAAAATCTGCGCTATCACGCGGAAGAAGAGAAGAACGATGAAGCTTTCGCCAAAGGCCTTGCGGCTCACGGCGAGTTTTTTGTGCAGGAAGCCTTCGGGGCTCTGCACCGCGCGCATTCTTCCACCGCCGCAATCGCGAAGTTTCTTCCTGGCGCCATAGGTTTCCTGGTGCAGAAAGAGCTTGAATACCTGGATAAGGCCATGGTTAATCCCGTCAGGCCTTTCGTCGCTATCATCGGCGGCGCCAAGGTTTCCGACAAAATAAATGTGCTTTACAGCCTGATAGATAAAGTGGACACCATCATCATAGGCGGAGGCATGGCGTATACTTTTCTGGCCGCTCAGCAGACCAATATCGGCAAGTCATTGCTTGAGGCCGAGAAGGTTGATGAAGCCAGAAAGATCATAATGAAGGCCTTCAAGCAAAATGTTGAGATGCTTCTGCCGGCTGATCATATTGTGGTGAAGGAAATTACGCCCGACGCCGCCAAAGAGATCACGCAGTCCATGGCTATCGGAGACGATTGGATAGGCGTGGATATAGGCCCCAGGACCGAGATGCTTTTCACGGAAAAGATAAAGGGCGCCAAGACCATCTTCTGGAACGGCCCGGTAGGCATATTTGAAACGCCGGCTTTCGCCAGCGGTTCCATAGCCGTGGCAAAAGCCATGGCCGACGCCACCAATGCCGGCTCCACGACCATACTCGGCGGCGGCGACACTCTGTCCGTGCTTAAGACCGCGGGCGTTAAGACCGACCAGATATCGCATTGTTCCACGGGCGGGGGGGCGAGCCTTGAATTTATAGAAGGCAAGCTGCTACCGGGCCTTGTGGCGCTGTCGCAGAAGCAACTGCCATAGGCCGTAAGCCATAAGGTATACGCGATAAGGAACTCCTTAAAAGCTTATGGCCTAAAGCAATCGATAGTAATCTTTGGAGGATATTAGAATGTACAACTTTATAATGATAATTCACGTGGTGATGGCTTTAGTTCTGATCATTGCCATAGTTATATTTCAGACAAGCAAAGGTTCGGCCCTGTCGATGTTCGGAGGAGGCGGGGATGCGCTGTTTAATTCCGCCAGCGGCACTTCATTTATAAAAAAGTTCACTATGGGAGCGGCTGTCGTTTTTGCGGCTACTTCCCTGCTGTTGACCGTGATGTATAATAGCAGCCGTATGCATTCAGTGGTCCAGCAATATCCGCTTAAACCTCAGGCCCAACAAGCTGCCCCGGCCCAGGCGCCAGTTGCGTCTCAGTCGCCCGCCGTCGCCCAACCGGCCCCGGCGAAAGCGGCACCCGTGAAACAAGGCAAATAAGCAGTAATTTAGCAAACAAATAGCGGGAACTGAAATTTAAAACGGTGACAAGGATTTTTCCTTATCACCGTTTTTTTTGCGTCCTAAAACTGGTTACCGGACACTGGTTACTGATTACCATCTGTTACTTCATTACTTTATTTTCGAAAGTTCTGACTATGTCCATCAGGTCCACGGCCGTTTTGGCGGCGAAAAGGCGCTTGCGCAGCGTCAGGTTTGAGATGAGGCCTGAGAGCTGGGAAAGAATGTTGAGCTGGGAGGTGGGCTCGTTGAACGGCGTCAGGATCAGGAAGATAACTTTGACCGGCTGGTTGTCGGCTGAGGGGAAATCTATGCCCTCTTTGCTCATGCCGACGGCTATAAGAGGCTTTGAGAGTCCTGACAGACGGGCGTGGGGGAAAGCGGTCTGATGACCGAGAGCGGTGGAGAAATTGAATTCTCGTTTTAATATGGCCTTCAAGGCGTCTTCTTTAGAGAAGACCGGTTTTGCGGCGTGCAGTTTTTCCAGTATCTCTTTAATGGCTTCGGAGCGGCCGGCCTCTTTCAGCTCCAGCACGAAAGCCTCTCCGATGAGAGTTTGGCTGAGCGTCAGAGTTGGCGGGGGATCGAATTCATCCCGTATTTCCCCGGTAAGTTCCTCAACTATATCTTCCATGGTCAGAAGACCCGTTATCTCTCCCTGAGTGTTCCTTACCAGGGCTATCTGTACGCGCTTTTCCTGGAAATCCCTCAGAGCTTTTTCCACGGTTATGGCTTCAGGAATGATGTGAATCGGGCGTTTCAGCTTGAGTAACTCCGGATTATCGCAATGGGGGGAATGATCCAGGAAATCAAGAGCCAGGTCCTTAAAGTGCACGAAGCCCGTGACGCTTTCCAGGTCCATATCGGCCAGAGGGTAGCGGGAAAATTTTTTGTCTTTTATCATAGCCAGGTTCTCGCTCCAGGGCCGGGCCAGCGAGATATAGGAAATGGAACTCCTGGGCGTCATTACCTCTTTAACTCCCGTTTTGCCGAAATCGAAAAGGTGTTCGAACATCATAAGCCGCCCGAGAGATAGTTTGCCGTGCTCCTGGGACTGGCCCAAAATCATGCGGAGTTCCTCGTCCGAGTGCACCGTTTCGTCCTGGTTGGCTTTTATCCGCAGGGCGCGCAGCACTAAATTCGCGCTTTCGTTGAGGATCCACATCGGCACGAAGAAGACAGTGTGGAAGAACTTAAAGGGTGCGGCTATCCACAGGGCGGAGGTTTCCGGCAGGCGTATGGCCATATTTTTGGGGACTAATTCACCTATAACCACGTGAAAGGCGGTTATTATTGAGAAGGCTATGGCGATTGAGACGGTGTGAGATGCCGCGACTGTGAGCGTGACGCCGAAAAATTTGAAGAGGGGGGTGATCAAATGAGCGACAGCGGGTTCGCCTACCCAACCCAACCCGATGCTGGCTATGGTAATGCCCAGTTGAGCGGTGGAGAGATAAGCCTCGAGGTCCTTTACGGCCTCTTTGGCTATTTTAGCGCGCGTTACGCCTTTGGCCGCCAATTCTTCAAGGCGGGTAAAACGCACTTTGACAATGGCGAATTCTGAGAGCACGAAGAAAGCGTTAAGCAGGAGAAAAAACAGGGCCGCCAATATGTAAAGTAGTTCGGGCATCGGTCATATTTTACAATTTATGTTTGGAATTTGGTAAAATAATTGAGTTGATTAATGTTTGTTTTGCGGCCTCACGGCGATAGAAAAACAGATTTGAGCGCGGGTGGCGAAACTGGTAGACGCGCACGTTTGAGGGGCGTGTGCCTAACGGCTTGGGGGTTCGAGTCCCCCCCCGCGCAGTTTTTTCAGAAGCTCTTTGATGCAGTTGGGCGGGGCATCGAACACCCGGGTTCGGGTGGTAGTCCGCCCCAAGGCGGACGGACACAATTCAACAGTTTGAACAGGTCCCCCCCCCGCGCAGTTTTTTCAGAAGCTCTTTGATGCAGTTGGGGGGGGAATTATGAGGTTTGCGGGGCCTGCCGGTGGCCTGGAACGCGAAAACAGGGTGGACTTTGCCGCAGTTTGCTTGGCTATCGGACACTGTATGCGTCGGGCACACTTCCGGATCGGGCCCAGTGTCGCCGGGCTCCACCCAGTCGCCGCGCTACGCAAGCGGCTCCTTCCGGTACGGTTTCGCTAACCCAGATCCCCCGTCACCCGCTCCAATTTTCATTTTCATGGAATTCGAAAGACCGGTAATTTAAAGGATGGCATAAAGCCGCCTGGGCTTCATAGCCCGGCGGCTTTAAAATTATGAAAGAAACTTTTTCTGCCGCGCTGATAGAGCGCATAGTTAAGCAGACCGGGACTCCGGTCTACATTTACTCACGGGAAAAAATAATTGAGAATCTGGACGCCTATAAAAAGGCTTTTCCCGGTCCGGCTCCCTTGTTTTGTTACGCGATGAAGGCTAACTCTAACGGCGCGGTGGCCGGGCTGCTGGCCCGGAACGGGGCCGGCGCGGATGTAGTCAGCGGGGGGGAACTTTACAGGGCGCTCAAAGCCGGCTTTAACCCGCGTAAGATAATATTTTCAGGAGTAGGTAAGACCGAAGATGAAATGTCCTACGCTCTGCGCTCCGGAATATTATTTATAAATGTGGAGTCCTTTGAGGAACTGGAAACTCTTGAGCGCGTGGCCGCCAGACTTGAGATAAAAGCGCCGGTTTCCATCAGGATAAACCCCGACATAGATCCCCACACCCACAAATTTATAACTACCGGAAAGCTCGGCAGCAAGTTCGGCGTCGCTTTCAAAGAGGCGGGTAAGCTTTACTCTTTTATAAAAGGGTCGCGCCATCTGGACGCTGTCGCCCTCCATTTTCACCTCGGTTCTCAGATAGATTCGCCGGAGCCTTACGCTAAAGCTCTGGCGGCTTCCGCTAAATTCATCCATCAGCTTGAGCGTGAAGGCGTAAAGCTTAAGTATCTTGATATGGGCGGCGGTTGGGGGGTTAAAGAAGGTTTTGAAATGCTTTCGCCTGGTATCCTGGCCAAGATCGCCGGTCCGGTGGTGAAAAAGCTGGGCTTGAAGCTGATACTTGAACCGGGGCGTTCCCTGGTAGCGTCGGCCGGAGCGCTGGCCGTAAAAACCCTTTACAGAAAAAAGAGCGGCCCCCGAAATTATGTGATAACCGACGGAGCCATGAACGATCTTATCCGCCCGGCTTTCTACGGCGCCAGGCACCCGGTGCGCCCGCTGGTGAAGAGGCCAGGTAAAGCCGGACAGTTTGATATAACCGGACCGGTATGCGAAAGCGGGGATTTTTTGGCGCAAGGGGTGACTCTGACAGCGCCTTCCCGGGGCGATATTCTGCTGATACTCTCGACCGGGGCTTACGGATTCTCAATGAGCTCGCAGTATAATTCGCGGCCGCGCGCCGCTGAAGTCCTTATCACCGGAAAAACAACCTGGCGTATAATAAGGGAGCGGGAAACCTATCAGGATCTGATAAAGAGGGAAAGGGGATCGGAGGACTAGAGGATCAGGAACTAATTTCAGGTGTAAAAATACAAACACCCCGCCAGGAAAACTGCGGGGTGTTTTTTATTTATCCGTGTATTCCAAAAGTTGGTTTAAAGAGGACGAGTCGGCAGGGGTGGCCGGGGGAGAAGGGGGCGTTATGGGTGTTGGGGGAACCGGGACCGGAGTTTCTGCTTTGAAGATAAGGTCCCGAAGTTCGGGCACACGGGCGTAGAGAATGTCACCGGGGCAGTCGGTTGATCCGATATCCCTGTGGGCGTAAAAGCTGCTTACGCTGATGTTGTAAGTGGATTTAAGGTATTTGCCCATCTCGACAAAGGAGTTAAGGGTTTCTTTGGTCGGGATCTGATTGACCGGTGGGTGGTAGTTTCCCATGATGGAGACGCCCACATTCGCCGTGTTCCAGTTAAGCACATGCGCTCCGACCACATTTATCGGTCTGCCCTCAAAAATGTCACCCTGCGGTGAAATGAGGAAATGGTAGGCGATATCTATCCAGCCGCGCCCGTTCTGGTGGTAGTCCTGTATGAACTGCATTTCCTGCACGGCCGCGTCGAAATTTTTTGGAGAATTCCCCTGGGTATGATGAAGCGTGAACATTTTTGGGGTGTGTGGCGTGTAGGAGGCCTTAGGGGGCGCGGCTTTCCATATATCGCGCCTGAAAACGGTGAAAGGCACTTCTCTTGGCAGGTAAAACCCGGGGTCGGGTTTATAGATCTCTATTGCAGCGCCTTCCGGACTTTCCCTCATTGTTGTTTCGTGGAAAGCTTCCACGCCGTAGATAGTAAAGGTGTGGGCTGATGCCGCGCCATCATTTATAAGGGTGACCTTGAGGGGCTCGCGGGTAACAGGGCCGATACTGTATTTGGCCCAGAAGCGGCCGTTGGGGAACCGGTGTATCACGGACCTGTCAAAAATTTTTACCGCCGCCCCGTTCTTGACCCTGATCTGAAGCTGCATGCGCGGGTCGGGCATTTCGCCGTTTATAAGCACGGTGTCGTAATCTTTGTCAGGCGCCTCGCTGAACTGGGTTTCGTATACTACCGTCCCTATGGCAGTGTCAGCTGCAACATTTATGATGATAGGGAAAGCGGCATCCTTGAAAAGAATTGTGTTTTCTTCGCAGCGGGCGGTGACGGCAGTGAGGGTCAGGAAAATTGTCAGTAGAGAGAGTTTGAACAGTTTCATGGTGGTCTCCTTGAAACTATTATAATAGAAAAGCACACGGAATTAAGGGCCCAAAGGCCTATATGGGGATAGGTCCAAAGGCCTAGCGTAGAAGTAAAGCGGTTTAGAGGTAAGGCAATTTAGGGGTAGCGGCCGCTATCGCCTTTGGCGTTTTATTGCTAAAATATATGCCATGATGAGCATTTCAGCTTCCATTATCGCGCATAATGAAGAGAAGAACATCGGGGCCTGTCTTGAAAGCCTGAGCTGGGTCAACGAGATAATTCTGGTGGATTGCGAAAGCACGGATAAGACCGCCGAGATCGCCGCGCGGTACCCGGTCAAGATCTTTTCAAGGCCCAACGCGTCCAATTTAAACATCAATAAACAGTTCGCGATAGACCAGTGCTCCGGCGAGTGGATCATTTACATCGATCCCGACGAGACCATCCCGATGGAACTTCGGGAAGAGATAAAAGCCCTTCTTGCTAAGGGTCATTCGGCTGACGCTTACTCTATCCCCAGAAAAAATCACTATTTCGGGCGCTGGCTGCGGCATGGGGGAAAGTATCCGGATTTGCAGCTGCGTCTCTTCAGGAAAGGTACGGCGTCGTTCCCTTGCCGGGACGTGCATGAAAAAATTACGGTTCTTGGTAAAGAAGCTTCGCTTGCGAACCCCTTCGCCCATTTTCCCTACAGAGATTATGACGATGTAATTAAGAAACTTGATTTCTACGCTTCGCTTAAGGCTGAGAAATTCATAAAGGCCGACCGCCCGACAGCGCTCGGTCCCGTGCGCGCGTTCAGGAGATTTGCGGTCAGTTATTTTTTAAAGCTGGGTTTTTTAGACGGCCCGGAAGGGTTCGCCGCCGCCGTGATAGATATGTTTAACGAAGTTTTAGCCTACCTTAAATACCGGCAGATATCCGGAAACAAATAGCGATTTAGCCATTTAGACGCAAAGCAGTTTGGATGTAAAGCAATTTAGCTGAATTGCTGAATCGCTGTGCTTCTAAGTCGCTAGCTCGCCTTGCCTCTAAACTGCTTTGCCTCTAGATTGCTTGCCTCTAGCTTTCTGACTTTATTGAGGCGCAGCTTGCTGCCAGCGCCAGGAACACGGCAAAAGATGTGTGTATGTGCTGGAACGATATTTCCGTCAGATTCACGACAAAATAAGCCGGCAATACGGCCAGCGCCCAGAGCGTCCATTGATTGCGTTCTGTCCTGAAATTTTTCCACGCCAGCGCTAACATCCCGCCGAAGAGCGTTAATAGGGCCGCCAGTCCGATTATCCCGCGCTCAACCAGGTGATGCAGGTAGAGATTATGCAGGCTTCCCCAGGTATTCTGGTCTCCCAGCGGGCCATTGTAATAGTCGGGAAATACTTTTTTTACATTCGCCGGCCCTACGCCAGTGAGCGGGTGATCCCTGAAGATCCTGAGCCCCGTTTTCCAAAGCTCGATCCGGATATTTATCGCTACGTCAGAAGTGTGATTGGTGATAGCGGAAGAAGGCTCCATGAGGGAAGAGGCCGCTTTAGCGATCCCTTCCGGTATCGCCGCTAGTTTATGTCGGACCGCGGGAACAGTTGCCAGGGCTATCATTGCGGAAAATATTAAAGCTTGTAAAATAATGCCGGATCTCAAGCGCGACTGTTTGTCCAGCAGGAATATGACAACGAAGGAAGCGCAAAAGCCGAGGTAGGCTCCTCTTGTCTGGCTTAACGCGAGCGCGGCGAAAATTATAAGGCACGCGACAATATTGAGTTTGCGCTCCCCGAGCTGCTTTTCGGTCAGGAATCTCGATAAGGGCAGCCATAAAGCGATCACCATCATTTCTCCGAATCTTACCGGGTGCGCGAAAGCGTGAGCCCTGAGATCGAGCCCTGAGGATAACGCCCAGACGGACTGCGCTATTCCGATGGCCGCCGCGGAAACCGCCGCGAATACATATAAATCAGACATGGCGGCGAGTTTATCTTTGGTGAGCCCCGCCATCAGAGCGATAAAGCACAGATACTTTATGATGTCCGAGGGGGCGTAGGCGAAAGCCTTGGCTTTGTTCAGCGCGAAAGCAGCCGTAAGAAGGCCGACGGCTAAATACAGCATCCAGGGGCGGAAGAGGGGCTGGGCGACGGTTTCTTTAAGCAGAAGCTTCAATTGGGCGCGGCGGTAGCGCTCCAATATGACCGTGCCGGCGAGGAGCAGCATGGCCCCTTCCACTGCGGACACTGAAAATAGAACGCTTAAGGCGAAGAGCGCTATGGCGAACTGCTTTGTTTTTTCAAAATACTGTTCAGATGTCATTATTGTGTCCTTTTCAGCGCGGCCTCAAATACAGACGCTGTTTGTTCCGCGAAACGCTCCGGACTGAAATCTTTGAGCGCTCTGACCCTGTTTCCGGCGCCGGCCGCGAGCCTTTTATCAGGGGACTCCAGAAGGATTTGGATAGCGCCGGCCAGGGCCTGCGGATTGTTGGGCGGGACCAGCCATTGGGGGGCGACAAATTCCGGCAGACTGCCTACGGAGGTGGCCACCAGGGGCTTTCCGGCCGCCAGCCATTCAAGTGCCGCGCGCGAAACCGCTTCGCTGGATAAAGAGGCGATAACTCCGACATCGCAGGACCGGGTAAAAGACGCGCTGTCGGATACATGCCCCAGGTATTTCACGCTGTCAGCTATCCCCAGCTCTTTGGCGCGGGCTTGCAGCGACGCGTATTTAATATCCTCTTCCCTGCCCGCTATCAAAAATTCCACCGCCGGAAATTTACCCAGGACTAATGCGGCGGCTTCGATAAAGCAGGCGTGGCCTTTTACGGGATCCAGCCTGCCGAGAATTCCGACCTTTAAGGGGGAATTATGAGTCGCTGGCGCTTCCGGCTGCGGGGCTATGCCCTGGTAAATAATTTCGGTTTTAGCGGGATCTACGCCTGCCGCGACGTACATTTCTTTTATCACTTTGGATCCGGCTATAACAACGGCGGTTTTTCCGAGGGCGAAGCCGTTTTTGGGGAGCTTGGCATCCGCTTTGGTCCTTATTATTGCGAAAGGCCTGGCGCTTATGATAGAAACAATCCAGGTCATGGTCTGCGCCTTGCCGGTGTGGGCGTTGACGATGTCGATGCCTTCGCTCTCGATAAGCTTTTTCAGCTTCAGGACGGCGCCCAGGATCATGTGGCTTTTGCGGTGGGGGATAAGGGTCAGCGGAAATTTTTTCTCCAGCGCGAAGGACGCTGAGGCGCTTGAGCCGGGCGCGGCAAAATATATCCCGTGGCCGCGGTCGGACAGGGCTGCGCTCTGGTCAAAAGCGTAGGCGGCCAGGGCGCTATGCCACGGAATATCGATTATATTCAGAATTTTCATATATCCGCGGTTTCGCTTGCCGCGCCCTTTAGCCGGCAGAGTTCCTGCTCGTATATTTTAAGGGTCAGCTCCGCCATCTTGGGCGAAGAAAAATCCAGTCTGCGGCGATGTCCCTCATCGGCCAAACGATGTTTTAACGGGGAGTCCTCAAGCAGTTCGATCTGCGCCGCGGCCAGGCCGGCCGGGTCCTTTATGTTTACAATCAGGCCGTTGGCCCGGTCTTCTATGACATCGGTTATGCCCCCGGCCCTGGTGGCGACTATGGGGAGCCGGGAGTTCATGGCCTCGATAAGGACGCTGCCCATGCCTTCCTCGCAGGAGGGCAGTACAAAAATATCAAGCGCGGAAAGCAGTTCGTAAGGGTTGTCATAATAGCCCAGTAAATGGACCCTGTCCTCGATGTTCAGGATCCTGACCAGGCGGCGCACATCGGCGGCCAGCTCTCCGGTCCCGGCTATCAGGAATCTGACTTCCGGGTGTTTTTCTATCACGAGCGCCGCCGCTCTGACGAAGTTTTCCGGATCTTTATGCGGGACCAGAGCTATCAGAGATCCTATCCAGGGCGCTTCTGCGGGAATGCCGAACTTTGCGGCTATGGCCCGTCTGGCGTCGGCGCGGTAGCGTTCAAAGCCGCCGTTTTCCCAGGGGGTCTCTTCCAGATCCACGGTGCTGTTTACCACCGAGATCTTGTTTCCCGAAAGGCCCAGGGAGAGCATGATGTCTTTTACCGGGCGGGAAATGGCTATGACCCGGTGCGCTTTTTCATATTTAAATTTTGAGGACAGGCCGCGGCCCGGAACGAAGTCCACGCGGCGGTGGGCGATGCGTACACAGTACAGGGTAAAGGACGCGAGGTAGGAGACGGCCGCGGTGTGAGAAGTATGAGCGTGGAGTATGGGCGGTTCGCAAAGGGGGCAGGCGCCGGAGATGTCCCTGATAGTTCTGTTCAGCAGAAGGGCCGATACGGGATCCCATTCGAAAAAATACGGAAGCGCTATGGTCTTAAAGCCTTTTCGCTGAGAGGTGCGTTCAAGAGGCGAGCCCTTGCGGCACACTACATAGTTGGAATGGCCCAGTTTATTGAGCTCTTTGACCAGGTACATGAGCTGACGCTGTCCGCCGCGCAGCTCTTTGCCGTCGTCCAGATGAAAGATCAGCAGTTTTTTTGGCTCCATAGTGGTAAAGGTATTTTAACAATTATCCCCGAAGATTGTCGCCTGAAAAAAACATGTATCAAAAAAACACCTGTTGGCAGAAGGTGGAAGGGGGATGGGTGTGATTTTTTTTATTACTGAGTGGGCAGGCAACTCCCCAGCTAGATAAATGTCACGCTGCGCATTATAACAGTGGAGCGGGTGACAGGGGATCTGGGTTAGTGGAACCCTCCGGGATGGAGTCCGCCGAAGGTGGACGACAGTTCCCCACCGAGGCTTGCGTAGCGACGAAGCTGGGTGGAGCTTTGCGACACTGGGCCCGCACGGGAAGTGCGCCCACGGTGTGGGCGACACTGGTTCCACGTTCCAGGCCCCTGGCAGGCGAACCCGTAACCGACACTGACATGAGCTAAAAAATGTTTTCATCAAAAAACACCTTGCGCCGGTGGATGTTTTCTTGTAAAATATATGTGTAGCAGCTTTGATTTTATGGGCGTGTAGCTCAGTTGGGAGAGCGCCTGCATGGCATGCAGGAGGTCGCAGGTTCGATCCCTGTCACGTCCACCAGATTTCTGACAGATAGCAAATAGAACGCGAGCCGGATTCCGGCCCGCGTTTTTTGTTTTGACGGAATGGTGGGCTAGTGTAGTTACAGTAATATTTTGTAAAATTATTTAACAGTTGAGAGCTTATTTGAGCCATAGTGACGCATAATGGATTTAGACCGCCGAAATTAAGGAGTTATAAATATGAAGATACAATCTTTTAATGTCTCACCCAATCTGCCGGAGAACCTTAAGGCGCTTGACGAGCTGTCAACCAATATGTGGTTCACCTGGAATTGGGACGCTATTATGATGTTCGTGGGTATAGACGAGGATCTCTGGCACCGCTCTCACCGCAATCCAAAATGGATGCTGGGCGCGGTGGCTCCGGAAAAACTGGACGCTCTCAGCCGCGACAGCTCGTTTCTCGGCCGCCTTCAGGAAATAAAGAACCGTTATGAAGCCTATATGTTCAACAAGGATACCTGGTTTAATAAGAACCATGATCAGCAGGAGAACGATATTCTGGTGGCGTATTTCTCCATGGAGTACGGCATCGGAGAGGGGCTGCCGATCTATTCCGGCGGCCTCGGTATGCTTTCCGGCGACCATCTTAAATCCGCTTCCGACCTCGGTCTTCCTCTGGTCGGAGTGGGTCTGCTTTACCGCAAAGGGTATGTTCAGCAGGTTTTGAATCTTGACAGCTGGCAGGTTGAGCGTTACCCGGAGAACGACTGGTATAATATGCCGGTGCAGATAGTTAACGACGCGCACGGCAAACCCCTGCGCATAGACGTTCAACTGGCCGGAGAAACTATAAAGGTCGGCATATGGAAAGTGCCGGTGGGGCGTAACTCCCTTATCCTGCTTGATACCAATCTGCCGGAGAATTCGCCCAAGGTGCGGACTATCACTGAGCAGCTGTACGGCGGAGACCGCGAAAACCGTATCACCCAGGAAATAGTGCTGGGTGTGGGCGGAGCTCGCGCGCTTGAAGCTATGGGCCTTAAGCCCACTGTTTACCATGTTAACGAAGGCCATTCAGCTTTTCTTCTGTTCGAGCGCATTCGCCAGTTGATGGCGACCAGAAACCTTTCGTTCAAAGAAGCCCGGGAAGCCGTTTGGGCGTCTTCCGCCTTTACCACGCATACGCCGGTAATGGCCGGCAACGAATATTTCGATTTCGAGCTGGTCAGCAAATACATGGAGCCTTACTGCAAACAGCTGGGCCTCACTATGGCGGAGCTGCTTGAGATAGGCAAGGAAGAGCATTCCTCTATGGGTTTCTGTATGACGGTCGTAGCGCTGCGCTTGTGCGCCTTTCTCAACGCCGTCAGCCTGCTGCACCGCGACACTTCGCGCGATATGTGGTCCAGGATATGGCCCCAGCTGCCGCACTATGAGATCCCGATACACGGTGTAACTAACGGCGTGCACACCTCTTCCTGGATCAGCCACGAACAGAATAAACTCTATACAAAATATCTCGCCAAGGACTACAACGGCGGAGACAGCATTCCGGACTCCTGCGATTGGGGAAAGACGGCTGAGATAGACGACCGCGAACTGTGGGAGACCCATCTTATAAGGAAACAGAAACTTGTTAAGATGGTGCGCGAGCGGCTTAAGCGACAGTATCAGCGGCTGGGTTCCGACCGGACCGTGCTGGCGGAGGCCGAACAGGTCCTCAATCCTGACTTTCTGACCATAGGCTTCGCGCGGCGCTTTGCCACCTATAAGCGCGCTACACTTTTTATGCGGAATATGGAGCGCCTTTTGGAAGTTGTCACCAGCGAGAAACTTCCCGTGCAGTTTGTCGTGGCCGGCAAGGCTCATCAGGCTGACACGCACGGTAAGGAATACATAAAGGCCGTGGCCCGTCTCAGCATGGACAAACGCTTCAAGAGCCGTATTGTTTTTGTGGAAGACTACAATATGAACGTTGCCCGTTACATGGTGCAGGGCGTTGATGTGTGGCTGAATAACCCCATACGCCCGCTTGAGGCTTCGGGTACCAGCGGCATGAAAGCTGCCGCCAACGGGGTGCTGAATCTGTCGGTTCTGGACGGCTGGTGGGTTGAGGGATATGCTCCGGAAGTCGGATGGTCTATCGGCAGCACCGAGAAATACAACAGCGATGAAGAGCGCGATTACGTGGAATCGGAAGCTATTTATAATCTGCTGCAGAAGGTTGTGGCCCCGCTTTACTACGACCGCGGACCCGACGGCCTGCCGCATAACTGGATAAAAATGATGAAGGCGTCCATCCGTAAGCTGGTGCCGGAGTTTAACACCAACCGCATGGTGCGGGAATATTACGATAAGTTTTACGTACACGCCCATAGAGCGACAAAAAAACTGCTGGATAACGGCAAGGTTCTTGAACTGGCGCGCTGGCGCGAGAAAGTGGAGAGCAACTGGCCGCGCGTGCGCATATCGCTTGATAATTTCAAACCGGAGATGGAGATACATTCCGGAACCAATGTGCCGGTGCGGGCGATCGTTTGGCTAGGCGATCTGACGCCGCAAGATGTTGACGTTCAGATACATATAGGCACGGCCGATGTGGAAACTGTTTTTAAAAACGGGAAATCCGTCTCCATGGTGATGGATTCGAGGCTGGGTGACGCCTATATATTCAAGGGGGAGGTGGCGGCTTTCAGAAGCGGCCGTCAGGATTTTGCCGTGCGCGTCCTTCCTAGGCATCCGGACCTGATAAATCCGTTCATGCCGCTCTTGATAAAATGGAACGAAGAGTAGTAAAATGCCATCAGTCATCGGCCATACGCGCGAGGACGATCCTGCGTCTGATGCGCTAACTATTGCTGCGGAAGAAAAAGATATATAATATTTATGAGGCGATGCACTAAAATAGTAATTAAAGAGAGGTAAATTAACAAATGGCAAAAGGTAAAGTGAAGTGGTTTAACGATAAGAAAGGTTTCGGTTTCATTATTCCTGAAGATGGTTCAAAGGATCTCTTTGTGCATCATTCTTCGATCCTGGGCGAAGGCTTTAAAACCCTCGCTGAAAATCAGGAAGTGGAGTTTGATACCGAAAACACCGATAAAGGCCCCAAGGCCGTTAATGTGAAGAAGGTTCAGGCCCCCAAGAAAGCATAACCTGCTTTTTAAATTTACCGGCTCCGGCGCTCAAAATGCCGGAGCCGGTTTGTTTATACAACACGCCTTACATTGGCGCGAACGCCGCAGCTTTAACGCCCTGATAAAATATATTATACTCTCTATATCAGGCGCGCAGCGTGTTCAAACGGACGGCGCGTATAAGGAGCATGACTTATGGCGGAAAATAAACCGGAAAACAACAAGGCGGTTCAATTGCAGGTGGAGATGGATGATGCCACTTCGCAGGGCCTGTACGCCAACCTGGCGGGCGTGACCCACAGTGAAACGGAGTTTATCTTTGATTTCTTATTTCTGCAGCCAAATCAGCCGAAAGCTAAGTTACGTTCGCGCGTGATTTCCAGCCCGGTGCATACCAAGAGATTCCTCGTGGCGCTGCTTGAGAATATTAAGAGATATGAGGAGCGCTTCGGCGCTATCCCCGAGAGAGCGGTGATGACCGCCCAGGGACACAGTTAGTAGGCGGGAATTGCTGCCGTAAGCTATAAGCCGCAAGCTATAAAGGGGATTCCTTTTACAGCCTGCGGCTTAAAGCTTATGGCGTCCTTTTTTTGCGGGTTTCCCTATAGAAGGAAACTCTTTGATTCAGTGGCTAGGTGGCAATTAAGCGTGTAGCCTTTTGTCTGTATGCGTGTCTGGGCGTCCTGAAGCAACTTGTCCAGTTCTTCATCACTGTAAGCGGGGTTAAGGTGCGTAAGGACCAAGTCGCGTACCAGCGCCTTTTCCGCGGCGAAGTCGGTGACCACGGAAAGCCCGGAATGTCCTTCACGTTTGCGCAACTCGTAATCCGCGTCGGAAAACATGCAGTCGTGGATAAAGAGGTCGGCGTTTTTGGCGAACACGGCCAGTTTTTCGTCATAATCCTGGAAGGCGGTCGCGTCACCCCAAATTTCGGAATCGGGGGCGTAGACGATCTTTTTTCCAAGGAGTTCCACCGCGTAGACCATCGTGCTGGTCGGGTGGTTGGCGTACATGCCGGAAAGCTTTACCCCGGGGATAAGCTCATAATTGTCTTCCAGCACCTCATAGATATCTATTTTGGCTTTTGGGGGGCGTTTGGTCATTGAAAATGAGCTGTAGAAAGCGGCCTGCGCCACCTCTTTAAGGCTTTTTTCCGGATCGTTGGCGCCGATGATATGAACGGAAAAAGAGGGGTCGTATATCGGCTGAAAATTGGCCAGGCCGATAATATTTCCCAGGTGGAAGTGAGTAATAAATATCCAGATGTCCTTGTAATACGTCTTTTTGGCCATGATTTCGGCGCCGAGGGGGACTATCCCGGTGCCGGCGTCAAAGATGAATAAATCGGACGCGGTTTCCACCGAGACGCAGGCTGTTTGGCGGCCGTGGCGCGAGGCAGTGTTGGGCATCATCGCGGGGAGGCCTCTGGCGCCCCACAGGGTCGTGCGGATCTGGCCCTGGGCGATATCGTTAGTCTGTATCGGGGTTGTGTTTTCTTGTGTGACGGCCGGAGCCGGTTCGTCATCGGGGGCTTTTGCTACCGTGGTGCCGTCCATAATGCTTTTCACTGTTTGGGAGAAGGTTTCGACATTGTATGGCTTTTGAACAAAAAAATCCGCGCCGAACTGGAGTGCGCGCTGCTGCTCAACCTGATAGGATTTGCCGGAAACCACGATTATTTTGATATGCTTGAGATCCGGGTCAGACTTGACAGATTTACAGATGTCCATGCCCGATATTCCCGGCATCATTATATCCGTGATTATCAGTTTAGGTATGATGGCTTTTATTTTCGGGATGGCTTCAAGCGAATCCTGCACGAGCAATACATTGTAACCTTCATCCGTGAGCAGATCACGGGAGAGTTCTCCCACCATGGGGTCGTCGTCGATTATAATGATGTCGGGTTGCTGCATAATTAGCCTCATTTGAGGGGGGCGGTTTTTAATCTTCAGACGCGGCCGGAACAACTGCTCCCCTATTTATTCTATAATACATTATATATTTTTGGGAATTGCCGATTTGTTGCAGAAAGATTTAACCCGAAAGTTTCAGTTGAAACTTTCCCCTTGTGATACGCTTAGCGGTACGAGTTTTACGAATGGTTAAAATATGAGAATAATTGCCGGTTCTATGCGCGGGCGGTTTATAGCTTCCGTTCCCAAGACTAAAAACGTGAAGCCCATTTCCTCCAGGATAAGGCAGTCTGTATTCGATATCCTGCGCCCGTATCTGCCGGGTGCGGTGTTTTTGGATCTCTACGGCGGAGTCGGCACGGTGGGGCTGGAGGCGCTTTCACGCGGGGCCGCTTCGGTAGTGTTCGTTGAAAAAGCCGGACTTTGCGTCAAGATAATAGAAAAAAACGTGGAGAGCCTCGGTTTTAAGGAACAGGCCAAAGTTCTGCGGGCCGACGTGCTTAGCGGGCTTAAATGGCTGGAGCATTATGCCAATTATGAGGGTTATGATATCATCTTCCTGAGTCCGCCTTACCGGGATGAGGAAAACCTGCCCCTCTCTTATACGTCAAAGACCCTGGCGCTGATAGCCGAAGGCGGCATTATGGGGCCGAAATGCCTCATAGTGGCCCAGCACCACAAAAGGGAAAAAATCGAGATCCCGCCGGGCCTTGAAGGCACCAGACAGGAGAAGTACGGCGATACGCTGGTTGACTTTGTAAGGGCAAAAATCAAGGTAGCGTAGGGTGGTGAGCTGAAATACTTTTCTCAGTAGTCTTTTTACCCTAAACCCTGTTCCCTGGACCCTAGAACCCTTACTATGCATTCCGACCCTTTTGAACTTAATTTTTCCAAGGTCAAGGCTTACCTTAACTGTCCCTACCTGTATAAATACCTGTATCTGGACCGCAATTACGCTCCCCATACGCCTTTTTCTGCGCTGGGTATCTCGGTTCACCGCGCTCTTGACCGGTATCATTCTAAAGGCGGGGACTTGAGCGACTTAATGCTTTATTATGACGAGGGTTGGCACCATCATGGTTTTGAGACTCCTCAGCAGACTCTTGAATTTTATGACAAGGGCCGGAAAGTGCTTGAAAATTACCTTAAAGCCGAACAGGATGCCGCTAAAGCGGAGGTTGTTTTCACGGAAAAAGAATTTGAATTCGAATTTGAGCGGTGGCGCGTGCGCGGCACCATTGACAGGGTTGACCGCGTGAGCGGAGGTTGTGAACTTATAGATTATAAAATGGGGTTCGAACCGAAAACCGCTGAAGATCTTAAGAGCGACCTCCAGCTTTCAATGTACGCCATCGGCCTGAAAAGGGCTTTTAATATGGATGTCAGGATCATCTCCTGGCATCTGCTCGTAAAGGGTGAGAAGATCTCCGTCCCATACGACCCGTCCGGAGAAGAGGGCGTCCTGGCTCTCCTGCGCGAGACCGGGGAAAAAATCCTGGCCCTTGATCTTTCCCGCAAAGGAACGTGCTCCCTCTGCGCGATAAGAAAACTCTGCACGCAGAAAGTATAAAGGAGCCTTCCGACATAAGGCTTCATAGCCGCCGGCTATGAAGCCTTATTTTGTTCTTGCCCTAGATTTTTTGCTTCTTTGTAGATTTGCAGGAAGACGATCAGGCACGAGATCAGAAGAGGGCCCATGAAAATACCTATCGGCCCGTAGACCCGAAGGCCGCCGAAAATGCCGAGGAACAGCAGGAATATCGGAAGCTTGGCTTTCTGACCTATCAGGATCGGCCGCACGATGTTGTCTATAAGGCCGATCACCAGCGCGCCCCAGAGCAATATGAATATGCCGGTGGAGACGCCCTTTATGAAAATAAAAGCGAGGCCAAGTGGGATCCAGATAAGGCTGGTGCCGACGAATGGCACCAGCGCGGCGAAAGATGTCAGCACGCCCAGAAGTATGGGGGCCGGAACGCCCGCGAGCGCGTAGCCGATTATTCCGGTAAAGCCCTGCAGGGCGGCGGTAAGCAGGATCCCCCTGACTACCGCGATGGTGGTTATATAAAGCTGGTTTGCTATGCGGTATTTGTGTTCCGCGTCCATCGGCATTATGTCTATGAGCCAGTGGAGCAGCCGCTCTCCGTCCCTGAAGAAAGCGAACAGCGTGGCGATTATTACCAGGAAATTCACGAAGAAGAAAAAGATATTCTTCAGGATCGTACCGCCGGACTTCATGATGTTTTCCTGCAGATTCTTTATATTCCCTAATACGATATCTCCCACGTTGATATCCCATAACGAACGGAGCCCTTCCGGCATCCGGAGATCGATGCCGGTCTGGGAAAAATTGGCCAGCCACTGGTTGGTCTTAGGATAGATCTCCTTTGACTCCTTTAAAAGCAGCCAGCCGAAGACAAGCAGCGGCAGCACCACGGTCAGCAGGACGACGCCGGTGGAAAGTACGGACGCTGCGTTGTTGTTGGCCGTGACGCGGCGCTTTATCCAAAGATGAACCGGGTAGAAGATCAGAGCCAGAGTCCCGGCCACAAGTATAGCGCCGAGGAAAGGGGAAAGTATTTTTAAAAGCTGGTACAGGAGGAATATCAATATTCCGAAAAAGAAAAAATTGAAAAGTTGGATCTTGTCGAATTTAAGGAAATTTAAGGGTTTAGGTTGCTCGTTCATCGGATAATTATATCATAGTATATTGTTCACCGGGAGCAGCTCTGAGCGCCGGTCGGGGCGTTCCGGTCGTGTTTTTCGGTTATGCGAAAAAATGCTATATTTATCGCATGGCGAACTTTTTACAGGCTTTAAACAGAGGACGCGTCAGTAATTTTTCCAAAAATTCTTACGAGGTGGTTTTTTCGGTTTTTATGGTCGCGATAGCTTTTTTTTACCGCAACAATCCCCAGATAGGCTATCCAAAGATCCTTTACTTCTTCCTCCTGCTGATGGTTTCAAATTTTATTTTTAACCAGGTGCTGCGCAACCGGGTTTCCGTCAGCCTTTGGGTTATAGATTCAATCCTGCTTTTCAATCTGTGGGTTATAACCGGAGTTCTTTACTATTCCGGCGGCGGGGATTCGTATTTCTGGGTTCTCTATCTGCTGCCGATATTCGCTTCGGCTCTTCTGGTCAGTATGAAGGACGTCGCCGGCGTTGTTTTCCTGGCCGCTCTGGCGGTAACGCTGTTTTCTCTGCCGGTGTCTCTAACGGACCTGGCGGCTGTCATGGGCCTGCTTATCAAGCTGTCGGTGTTCACCCTGTCTGCGGCGGTGGTTTATCGCACGGCGGACGCGAGGAAGAAGGCGGAATTCAGCCTTATGTCCAAGCGTAAGGAAGTTGAGGTTATGACCCGTGAGCTTATGGACAAAAATACTGATATCGTGCGAACGGCGTCGGCGGGAGAGATCGGGCAGCTGGCCAGCGGCGTCATGCACGACCTCGGCAACTCTGTTTCCGTTATCCTTTTGAGCGCGCAGATCGCCAGTGAGGATGAGGTGGTGGACAGGAAGGATATCGCGCGGATAGTGAAAGCTGCTAGATTTTCTAAAAGTATTATCGCAAACGCTCTTGGGATAGCGCAGGGGCAGGAATATTCCTTTAAGCCGGGCGCCATAAGCGAATCAGTTGAGAGTGCCGTTCAGCTGGTGGCGTACGCGGCTCAGAAAAACGTGGTTTCAATAAAGGTGGAACTTTCTCCGGATCTGCCGCTGATTAATATGAGTAAGGTTCATATCGAGCGCCTGTTCATAAACGTGCTGTCTAACTCGTTGTCCTTTGTTCCGCGGAACGGGGAGATCCTTGTAAAAGGCTTCGCGGCCGGCGATAAAATTGTGGTTGAGATGTCGGACAACGGGCCGGGCTTTCCAGAGCCGATGCTGAACGGCGGGATCAAGGCTTTTAAAACCACCAGGAAAGAGTCAGGCGGCACCGGCCTGGGTCTTTACGTCTGCGCGCAGATAATGGCAAAGCATGACGGAGAATTTTCTATAGCCAACGGACCTTCCGGCGGCGCCCTTGTGAAAATTACTTTTCCTGCGCTCAAAGAAGAGGGTTTAGGGGCCAGGGGTTAGGGTAACTGCCTTTTTTAGCCGAAACAAACCTTCCAGAATATAAATAATCCCAGAATAATCCGGTAGGCTATGAACGGTTTAAGATCCCTGCTTTTCAGGTATGAAAGCAGGAATTTTATCGAGAGTATGCCTGCTATGAATGCGGCGATAACCCCCGCGGCGAAGGCGGCATTAAGGTCGGCCGGCGCTATCTTGTGCGCCTCCAGAAGGCCGGCGCCTAGGATGACAGGCGTCGCAAGCAGGAAGGAGAGTCTCGCGGCGTCGTACCGGGCGTAGCCCAGGAACAGGGCCGCCATGATTGTCATGCCTGAGCGGGAAGCGCCCGGCATTATCGCCACGGCCTGGGCAAGGCCTATAAGCAGTATGTCCCGCAGTGTTATGTCGCCGGCCTTTTTCGTTTGGGAGGGGGACCTGTCGGCTAAATAAATAAGTCCGGAAAAAAACAGAAGATTGAAGGCGATCCATGCGGGGTCGCGAAAAGCGTGTTCCGCCAGGTCGTTAAATAGCAGGCCCGCGACCGCGGCCGGGACGCTTCCGGCGGCCAGCAGCCAGAGCAGGCGCCCGTCGCGTTCATTGGGCCTGGTCAATCCGGCCTTGATTATGCCCAGCCAGTCCGGGGCGAAATATACGGCGATGGCAAGGAGCGTGCCGAGGTGGAGCATGACGTCATAGGCCAGGCCCTGGTAGCGCCAGCCGAAAATATAAGGCGCAAGCGCCAGGTGCGCGGAACTCGATATTGGCAGGAATTCTCCGATGCCCTGCAGTACGCCCAGTATAGCCGCGTGAAGTTCAGTCATAGGCATTAATCTTGAGAATCGTTAATGTTTTTACAGACCGTCCCTGGATAATAGTGAGTCAGGATATCGCGGTATTTGAAGCCGCGCCGCGCCATGCCTTCCGCGCCCCACTGGCACATTCCGACTCCGTGTCCGTTGCCCTTACCTTCCAATACTACATAATCTTTGCCGGAGTAGACATAGAATAGAGCGCTTCGTATCGCGTCCCACCCTTTGCGGCGGCCTACGCCGTGATAAAAATTAGTGGCGGAGATCCTGACGCTTCTTTTTTCGGTGGAAAATTGAAGTGTCACTGCCCGCTTTGAGATCCCCCGATCAAGCACTTCCATTTTTCGTACATTCTCGTCCGGCAAGATCCATCTTTGTGAGCGCGCCATCCCGGTAAGCGCCTTCATTGATATGCGAGTCTTCCAACTGAAGCCGGGCGCTATGGAGCAATATGGTTTTCTGGCGGGTCCGTCCATGATCGAGACCAGATATGGCTTGTGTTCGAACGGCCACACGTAGGTCATGGTCTCGGTCCTGCCGCCGCAGATGGAATGATAAAAAGTAGCTGCCGGCTTATCCTGATAAGTGACTATCTCCCCTCGCGTGGAATCAGCCGCGGACCGGGCAATTGGTCTGACAGCGCCGAAGCCGGTGAAGAGCTGGCAATGCGTTGAATCGCACATATTGTATCCGTCTTTAATATGGTTCCCGATGTGTTTCAGTGTATAGGTGCGCGCGGCCAACGCCTGCGCTTTGAAAGCTTCCGCCTGCGAAAGATCTCCGGCCTCGCCTGAAGTCACGCTGGCGATATACTCTTCAAGGGGGATAGTATTAATAATTTTGAGGCGTCCTTTTTCAGCGGTTATTTCCAGCAAGCCTTTGTGAAGGCGCTTAGGACTCGTGCTGCCGGAGAGCCAGGCTCCATTGCCGGATATGTTTAAGCGCGCGGTTTTTCTGGCCGGCACGAAACCTTTAACGCTAACAAGGGATCCATTCGCCGAAATAAGAGTAGACGCTTTAAGGGGTATGGCGTTGATGAAAACTTTTCCCTGCCCGGGGGTCAGAGTCAGGGCCGCCGGTTTGCTTACGGAATAGAGCAGTATCTTTACCGTCCGCTCCTTGGCGGAAAGCGGTCCGGTCGCCAGAAGGCAGGCCGTCAGTAGGATTAGCTTGTTCAAAAATTCTCCGGAGTGAAGAATTCCGCCAGCTCGGCTTTCTCGTAGCCGGGCCCTTCGGGGCATTTAAGGCGGGCGAAACATCCGGTGCTGAAATGCGGGCTGTCCGCCTTGAGGAGGAGGCCGCACAGGGATCCCAGAGTGGGCTGGTGCCCTATTACCAGCGCGGATGGTTCGCTGCCGGCGGCCTTCGCTATGGAGTTGATTATGTCGGAGAGGGGGGCCATTGAGATCAGGGCGGGCTCGGTGACGCGCCTGGCGGCTGGAAAGTGCTTTGCCGCTATATCGGCTGTTTCCACGGCGCGCAAGAAAGGACTTGAGATTATTACGCCGGGAGAAACTCCGAGCTCTTTCAGGCGGTTTGAAGAAATCTCTATCTGAGTTTCCCCGTCCTCGGACAGTTTTCTGCCGGCATCGCCGCGAGGGCCGGATTCCAGGGCCGAAAGCGCCAAGCCGTGGCGCATTAAAATCAATTCTTTCATTTAGACATTTTACCAGTTAACGCGCTTGGTCTTCAATCAATAATAATCAATAATTTGCCGGGCTCGCGGATTATGATTTTTGGACCATATCGTTAAGTGATTCACGCTTGAGCTTGGCTGGTGTTCCCAGCCCGCGGAAGTCATCGGCAAAAGAGAGCGATGAAATCCGCGTTAAGCGCTGAACGGCGGTCTGGCGGTTACATTAATTTTTCTAATCTGCAGACAGGGGTGCCTGACCCGGAAAAGCGGGGTCTCTCCAAGTAGCCTCTCGCCTTTTTGCCCCGGACCTCTATTAGCTTGGCTTATATTGTGTCAGGGTCGATTGGGTTCGCGAAACGCGGCTGAATAGGAAAAGAGCGTCATTTTAATTATAATATACAGGTAATTTAATACTCTTCTATGGAGGTCTAAGCGAGTGAATTATCATATACTCAAAAAAGACGAACTGGACGGCTTTATCAAAAAGCTTTCTAATAAAATGAAAGTTGTAGCCCCCGTAGCCAAGGGAGCCGGCAGCTTCGCTTTTCAGGAGGTCAAAGCGGCCTCCGAGATAGCGCTTAAATATATTCCCACTATCCTTCCTCCCAAGAAGTATTTTATGCCCCAGCGGGAAAAGATGCTGGATTTTGATATTTCCGGGGCCGCGCCCGCGGATAAAGCCGTGGTTGAGGCCGAAGAAATAGCGGTTTTCGGCGTCCATACCTGCGACCTTGCCGGTATACAGTGCCTGAACATGGTATTCTCCGAGCGTCCCAGGGATTATAATTATCTTCGCAGGAAAGAAAAAATATTTCTCATCGGCCTGGAATGCAATGATTATTGCGACGAAAATGCCAGCTGTGCTCTGGTGAGTTCCCACATCCCCAGCGGCGGTTACGACCTGTTCTTTACCGATCTGGGCGACAGGTTTATCATCCATGTCAATACCCAGAAAGCCGAGGAGCTGGTGGAGGGCATGGGGCTTCCCAGGGCCTCTCACGCCGATACCGCGGCCCTTGAAAAAGTGCGCGAGCATAAACGTTCCGCTTTTAAGAACGAGGTCGGCGTTGATCCGCGCAAGCTGCCCGAGATATTCGCCAAGGGCGTCAAGAGCAAGGTGTGGGAAGACGTGGGCCGGCGCTGCGTCTCCTGCGGAAACTGCACAAATGTCTGTCCGAGCTGCTACTGCTTCGACATGGCGGATACTATAAACCTTGACATGAAGACCGGTTCCCGGAACAGGACCTGGGATTCGTGCCAGGTTGAGACTTTTGCCGCCGTGGCGGGAGGGGAGAACTTCCGGGAAGAGCGCTCGGACCGTCAGCGCCACCGGTTCTACAGAAAATTCAAGTATTCGGTGGATAAATTCTACCGGTTTTTCTGCACCGGCTGCGGACGCTGCACCAGGACCTGCATGGCCGATATCAGCCTTAAGGAGACACTTACATCTCTCGTGAAGGAAAACGTATGACTGAGGAAATAAAAAATTCTAACTGGAAGTTGAGGAAGGGGAAAATTATCGCGGCCAAGCAGATGACCGCCGCCGAGAAATGGTTCGACATACAGCTTGAGGACGGTGAGTTGGACCATGAGCCCGGACAATTCGTTCAGGTGGAGCTTTACGGCGTAGGGGAAGCCCCCATCTCCATCTGTTCAAGCCCCACCAAACGGGGCTCTTTTGAGCTGACCGTCAGGGCCGCGGGCCGCCTGACCGACGCCATGCATAAGCTTGATGTCGGAGATTATGTAGGCATACGCGGGCCGTTCGGCAAGCCTTTCCCGGTCAAAGTTATGGTCGGCAACGACCTTCTGTTCGTGGCCGGCGGCCTGGGCCTGGCGCCGCTGCGGTCACTTATCAATTATGTCATGGATAACCGCAAGGACTTCGGCAAAGTGGACATTCTGCTCGGCTGCCGCACCCCTAAGGACATGATCTTCGGTTCTGAAGTCGCGAAATGGCAGGAGAGGCTGGATGTCGGATTTCACTGCACCGTTGACAGGACCGATCCGGACTGGAAAGGCAACGTGGGTCTTATTACCACGCTTATCCCCGGCGTGACCATACAGCCGGAGAGGACTTTCGCCGTGGTCGTGGGCCCGCCCATCATGTATAAGTTCGTCATCGCCGAACTCCTTAAGAAGAATATTCCGGAAAGGCATATTGTTCTGTCTCTGGAGAGGCATATGAAATGCGGCATGGGGAAATGCGGGCATTGCCAGATAGACCATCCTAAGAATTATTACTGCTGCAAGGACGGCCCGACTTTCACTTACGACGAAGTGAAAGAGGCGAAGAAACTTTAACTCAAAGGGGATCTAAGATGACTAACGCACCAATTACATCAACCAAACCTAAAGTGGCCTTCTTTGACTTCGCGTGCTGCGAAGGCTGTCAGCTTCAGGTGGCCAATCTCGGAGAGGCGCTGCTTGACATTCTGGGCGCCATCGACGTCGTGGAATTCCGCGAAGTGATGAGCGAGAAATGGGACAAGGATTATGACGTGGTCATAATTGAAGGCTCCATAACCGATCATCACGCCGAAGAACGCATCAAAAAAATACGCGCGCGCTCCAAAGTTCTGATCGCCTACGGCGCCTGCGCCTGTATCGGCGGAGTTAACGGGATGAAGAACTCGTTCGAGCTTGACGAGATCCGCCAGTATGTGTACGGTAAGGATTTTAAGCTGTTTGACAGCTCTAAGACCAGACCCATTCATCAGGTGGTGAAGGTCGATTACTTCGTGAACGGCTGTCCTATATATCCGCCGGAACTGGTTGAAGTTATTAAATGCGCGCTGCGCGGACTTCCTTACACCGTGCCCGATAATCCGGTTTGCGTGGAATGCAAGCTTAACGAGAACGTGTGTATGTACGACAAGGGCGTCTCGTGCCTGGGCCCCTGGACCAAAGGCGGTTGCAATTCCTGGTGCACCAGTAACGGCAATATCTGTTACGGCTGCCGCGGCGAGGTTAAAAACCCCGCTAAGAACGCCGCCGCGGAAGTTATCGGCAAATACAAACTTAACGCCGATCTCATAAAGAATAAATTCGATATGTACAACAAGTGCAAGGAAGGTGATATCAATGGCGGAAAATAAAGATCTCGATATAAAAGTGGAGTACATCACCCGCGTTGAGGGACACGGCGACATCGTGGTCAACGTGAAGAACGGTAAGGTCGAGAAGTGCGAAATGCACGTGGTTGAATCGCCCCGTCTTTTTGAAGGGATGCTGCGCGGCCGGTCCGTTTTCGAGGCCCAGCATATAACCTCCCGCATCTGCGGGATCTGTTCCTGCGGGCACTCCCTGGCTTCCATAGAAGCCACCGAGGACGCACTGGGCGTTACTCCCAGCGCGCAGACCATAAAGCTCCGCAAACTCCTGCTGGATTACGAGTTTCTGGATAGTCATATTCTGCATGTCTACCTGCTGGCCGCGCCCGACATCCTGGGTGTGCCTTCGTTCGTGCCGCTCATTAAAACCCATAACGCCGTGGTCAGGCGCGCGCTGCGCATGAAAAAAGCCTGCAACGACGTCTGTGATATCCTGGTCGGGCGCCATGTGCATCCCATCAGTGCCATCGCCGGCGGGTTCACCAAACTTCCCACACCTAAAGCCATCGACGACCAGATAAACATGCTTGAAGCCATGGGCGAAGATATGGCCGAGACGCTTAAACTGGCTGCGACACTCAAGTTCCCGGATTTCCATCGCGAGACCGAATATGTGGCGCTGGTGTCAGACGACGGCGAGTATCCGCTGCTCACGGGGGATATCGGTTCCACGGACGGTAAACGCTTCAAAAAGAAGGATTACAGGAAAGCCACCAATGAGTTTGTCGATCCGCGCTCTTCGGCCAAGTTCACAAAGCTTTCCCGCGAGTCCTATTTTGTGGGCGCGCTGGCGCGGTTTAACCTGAATTACGACAAGCTTCACCCCGAGGCTAAGAAAGTCGCCGTCGCCCTGGGCTTTAAGCCGATCTGTCACAACCCTTACCTTAACACCGTGGCGCAGGTTATAGAGATAGTTCACTGTTATCATCACGCTCTGGGCATACTCCGGGACCTCAAAAAGAACGGGGTGGATTACAGCCAGGAGATAGTGGTGGGCGTGAACGAAAAGGGCGCCATTCCGGTGCGGGCCGGCAACGGCGTCGGTGCCGTGGAAGTGCCCCGCGGTATCCTGTTCCACAACTACGAGACTGACGCTAAGGGGATAATTACGCAGGCGAACTGCATAATTCCTACGAATCAGAACATCAACAACATCGAGTACGATATGACCAAGCTCCTGCCGGAGATAATCACCAAGTCAAAGGCGGAGATCACCCTGGCGCTGGAAATGCTGGTGCGGGCCTACGACCCCTGCATCTCGTGCTCCGCGCATTATCTGAATGTTACCTTCACCGACTAATGGTCGGTGAGGCCTGGTGTTTTACCGCTGGCTCCCTCGTTATTCAGAGCGGAGCCAGCTATTTTTAAGACGGTATAGGTATTCTTGACTTGTAATAGGTAACGGCCGGTTGCAAGTTCGCGGGTCCTGCCGGGGGCCTGGAACGCAAAACCAGGGTGGACTTTGCCGCAGTTTGCTTGGCTATCGGACACTGTATGCGTCGGGCACACTTCCGGATCGGGCCCAGTGTCGCAAGGCTCCACTCACTCGGCGCGCTTATGCAAGCGCCGAGTTCCGGTACGGTTTTGCTAACCCAGATCCCCCGTCACCCGCTCCAATGATAGGCCTGCCGTTTTCTTATCCTCGTTATCGGTTAAGGTAAAGCGTACGAGAGTTAATTAAATAATAGCGGTAATTTAAAAGAAGTGCTAGGGATTACGCCGAGCGATTATGAGGCGCGTAAGTTTAATGGAGGGGAGGCGAGGGCATGGGTTCGGCGGGCCTTCGCGCAGGCCTGAGCTTGCGTAGGCGCGAAGGCCGAGCGGGAGCGCAGCCACGGTGTGGACGATAGCGTGCCCGACGGGCCCATGCCCTCGCCAGCCCCGACTGGGCTATCCTGCGGTTCTAATGATTAGTTGCATATTTTAACATGAGCACCTCTTTAACTGAAGAAATTAAGGCTGCTATCGCCCCTAAGGGACGGACGCTGCTGATCACTATCGGCAACCCGCTTAGGGCCGACGACGGCGTAGGCCCTTTTGTGGGGGAACAGGTGCGCTTTAGATCTTCGGCGCACAGCGTAATCAACGCCTACACTACTCCTGAGAATATAGCTCAGACCGCCATAGACTTTAAACCCGAAAAGATAGTTCTCCTGGACGCCGCGCATTTTGGCGGCCGCCCCGGGGAACTGCGTTTAATACCGCTTGAACACATTAATCAGGCTGCGGTTATTTCAACGCACAGCTTTCCGCTAAGCGTCACTTTTTCCGTGGTCCGGGAGGATACCGGTGCTGAGCTGGTGGCGCTGGGCGTGGAGCCCGGATCGATGGAGTTTAAAGAAGGGCTTACTCCCGCGGTCAAAGAATCCGCTTTAAGTTTGATAGAATATTTTAATAATGCAAATTAAGGCCTTAAGCCTTAATCTGCCATAGGCTATAAGCTGTATGCCATACGCGGGAAAGATGCTATAAGTTTTTTTAGAAGTTCCTTAAAAGCCTATAGCCTACGGCATATGGCAACTAATCGCACAGGAGAGAGTTAATGTCAATTTTCCAGGTTAAATCTGTAGACGAAATAATGGCCGAATCGCATGAAAGGGGCCATAAACTGCCAAAGGTGCTTGGCTCTTTTGATGTGACGATGATCGGTATAGGCGCCATCATCGGGGCCGGTATTTTTGCAATGCTGGGCGAGGCGGCGGTTAAGGGCGGTGCGGGCCCATCTCTTATCATCTCGATCATACTAACTGCTATAGCCTGCGGCTTTGCCGCCCTGTGTTACGCGGAACTGGCCGCGATGGTTCCCATTTCCGGCAGCGCCTATACCTACGCTTACGCGACCATGGGTGAACTCGCAGCCTGGATAATCGGATGGGATCTGATCCTTGAATACGCGATAGGGAATGTGGCGGTGGCCATCAGTTGGTCCGGCTATTTCAACGATTTCCTGCGCAGCATTTTCGGTTTCGGAGTACCGGTGTGGCTGAGGATGGATTATAATACTTTTCTTAAATCGGGCGCCGATATCGCCTCCGTACCGCATATCTTCGGTTTCCCTGTGGTTTGCAATCTGCTGGCTGTTTCCGTGGTCGGTTGTTTGACTTGGCTGTTGGTGATCGGGATCAAGGAGAGCACGAGGTTCAATTCCCTGATGGTAGGCATCAAGCTCGCGGTGCTGGCGATCTTTGCCGGCGTGGGTATCTATTACTTTAACCCCGACAACTGGGTCCCTTTTGCCCCCGGCGGCTGGAAGGGTATACAAGTCGGCGCGGCGTATATCTTTTTCGCCTACATAGGGTTTGACGCCGTGTCTACGGTCGCAGAGGAGACCCGCGATCCGCAAAAGAACATGCCTATAGGCATAATAGGCTCTCTCATTATCTGCACCTTTGTATACGTGATGGTCACCGTGGCCCTGACAGGCATGATGCCTTTTACCGAGATGAAGGACAAGATCGCCGAACCGCTGGTGGCGGGACTTCAGTACAACCACGCCCCCCGCTGGCTGATAGGCCTGGTTTCCCTGGGCGCTGTTACCGCCACCACCGCCGTTCTTCTGGTCTTCCAGATGGGGCAGCCACGGATATTCTTCGCCATGAGCCGAGATGGATTGCTGCCCCAGTATTTTGCAAAAGTACACACGAAGTATAAGACGCCCCACATTACTACTATTTGGACCGGTATTTTTGTGGCGGTTTTCGCGTCGTTCTTCAGCCTGGATGTAATGGCCGAGCTTTGCAATATAGGCACGCTTTTCGCTTTTATCGTCGTCTGCGCCGGGGTTATAGTCCTGCGTGTTAAAGACCCCGGGCGCCACAGGCCTTTTAAGGTTCCGGGGGGGTATCTGATGCCGGTACTCGGAATACTTTTCTGTCTGTTTCTTATGCTGGGGCTTGGGTTCATGACCTGGCTCAGATTTTTCCTCTGGCTGGCCGCGGGTCTGGTCATATATATGGTCTACGGCTACAAAAATTCCCGTCTGCGCACCGGCGATCTGGTACTTAAACAGCAGTGATCAGTGCATAGTGGTTAGCATGCAAAGGAGAAATTATGCTGGATAAAATGAAAGAGCTTTGGGAAATGAAACAGAAGATGGACGAGATAAAAAAGGAACTGGACTCTGTCGCGCTGGAAAGCGAGGATAATTACGTAAGAATAGGTATCTCCGGCTCGCAGGAGATCAAAAGCGTTTCTATAAAATCCGACCTGACTTCCGTGGATAAGGCTAAGCTCGAGGCCGCGATCGCGGAGACGGTCAACCGAGCCATAAAGCAGTCTCAGAAAACGGCCGCCGCGAAAATGAGCCAGCTGAGCGGGTTTAAACTTCCGGGAATATCCTGACCTATGCATGAATGGGCCCTTGCGGAATCTGTGATAAGAAAGGCGGCGGAATACGCCGCCCGGGAAAAATTGAGCTCCGTTTCAGAGGTCGGGGTGTCCCTCGGTGAGCTGCAGGCAATAGACAGGGAAATATTCTCTTTCGCGCTTAAGGAACTTGTGAAAAGCTCTTTCAAGGGTTTATCTTGCTGTAAGTTCCGGATACTTAAGGATCCCGCGGCCTTCAAATGCAAGGCCTGCTCAAAAGAATTCACGCTTAAAGTTTTAAAAAAAACCGAAGAGGAAGCTGAAAACATCCACTTTATACCGGAGATGGCCCATACTTTTCTTAAATGTCCTAAATGCAAGAGCCCTGATTTTGAGATCACGGCCGGGCGGGGCGTCTCAATAAAGCACATAAGGGGCGGAAGATGACAAGTCTGGACCCCAGACCCTCCGTCATCGGGACCCGGCTTTCAAAAATAAAAAGAATTATCGCGGTTACCGGTTGGAAAGGCGGCATCGGCAAGAGCGTGACGGCTTCAACCCTCGCTCTCCTGCTGGCCGAAAAAGGCTTAAAGACCGGCTTGCTGGACCTGGACCTTGCGGGCGCTTCCGATCATATTGTGTTGGGAGTTGACGGCTTGTTCCCGAAGGAAAGAATGGGGCTTGAGCCGCCCCTGGTTTATGGCGTAAAATTTATGTCAGTGTCGTTCTTTTCAAAGAATAGGGCTGTTCCTCTGCGCGGCGCAAATGTCTCGGACGCCATAATAGAGATGTTGGCCATAACGCAGTGGGGGGAGTTGGATTTTTTGGTGATCGACATGCCTCCGGGCATAAACGACGCCGCGCTCGACGTGATAAGGCTGATGCCGCAGACCGAGGTTCTGGCGGTCACAACGTCTTCAGTTCTCGCGCATTCGGTGCTTAAGCGGTCGCTGGATCTTTATAATGAGTTGAAAGTGCCGGTGCTGGGTGTTATTGAAAATATGAGCGGGCGGGAGGGGGCCCGCCCCAAAAACTGCGTGGGCCGCCTGCGGTATGACGCGGGTCTTGAAGCAGCTCTCGGTGAACCTGATAAAATATTAAAGACAAAATTTGCCCAAGATCTGGGCAAGATAGCAGTCGCGATTCTGAAGACGCGATAATGTTTACGCGCTGTCAGATGCTGATGAAAACATTCCGGATCGGTGACGATCATATCTATGAAAACAACTACAGACCCCGCTGTTACGCACCGCCACGCGACCAATATCTTGCGGAAACAGGTTCTGTTCGCTAGTGTTATCAGTTTTTGCACATTTTCATTCTGTTACAGCATACCGGATTTTCCGTTCGATAAAAGATTCCTTTTGTTGGTGCTTGCCCTGGCAATAATATACCTTGGAAAATATCTGGTCCTGTGGAAAGTGCCGGAGAAGTATCAACAGCGCGCGATCTCCGGCCTGAGCTTTTTTGCGCTGGCAGGTATGGGGTTCGTAGTGCACTTGAGCGGCGGAATAGCTTCGCCGTTCGTCTTCCTGTATTTCGCTATACTTGTTTCCGAAGCGGCTTTCAGCGGAAAAAACAATGTTTGTATAGGCGGTGCGATCCTGAGCTATCTTTGCGCTGTGCTTGGCGAATATTCAGGATTGTTGACCGTTACCAATCCGTTCTCGGCAAAAATATATGCAAGTCCGGCCGCCACATTCTGGATAGTTTCTTTTTCAGTGTCGTTCATGGTGATTTTGAATTTCCTGGTGAAAGTAATGGTGTCCAGATTGAGATTCAGAATCATGTCGGAAAATAATGAAAAACAGGCCATTGTAGCGAGATTTACCGAGCTTAACGCTTGTTCCAGTATAGGGATGATGACGCACCGTATCGTTCACGACCTGAGAGGGCCGCTGGCCTCCATCGCGGGCTATATAGAATTAGAGCGCCTTGCCCCGAACAAGAGCGCCGCGGAGCAGACCGCGCTAACCGATCTCTCGGAAACAGTCGTTAAGATGTCGGATGCTTTGACCAATATCTCCCGTTTCGGCTGCGCAACCGAGGATAAAAAAGAAAAGATAAACATGGCGGCCTTTTTCAGGAATCTTGTTTCCATCTTCGCTTTCCACAAGGATGCCCAAAAAGTTCAGTTCCGTCAGAATTTTCCGGAGGGTGATAATCTGTTCGTTCTGGCGCTTCGCCAGGACCTCCAGCAGGCTTACTTCAATATACTGAAGAATGCCGTTGAGGCGGTAAGAGGCGACATCGACGAGAGGGTGGTGGAAATATCTATTCGTGAGTCGGCCGGCATGCTGGAGGTCGACATTATGAACAACGGGCAGCCCATACCGGAGGATATCCTGGCGAAACTTTTTCAGAAAGCTGTCACCGGGAAACCTGACGGAACCGGAGTGGGACTCCTTATTACCCACGATCTGCTTATAAAAAACGATATAAGCATTGCAGCGCGGAACATAGCCGGGACGGGAGTTCTGATCAGCACCAGGATGCCGCTGGCCGGAGTTTAAGGAACATCTATCGCCATTAGCCATAAGCCAAATCCTCCGCTAAGGTAAATGCAAAATTACGACAGATGTAGCGTTGGAGCGGGTGACAGGGGACCTGGGTTAGTGGAACCCTCCGGAAGCCGAGGCTTGCGTAGCGAAGAGGCTGAGGACGGGAAGTGCGCCCACGGTGTGGGCGACACTGGTTCCACGTTCCAGGCCCCTGGCAGGCCCTGCGAACCGGAGGATTGCAACTGAAAGTGAAGCCACCTCACTCAAACATGCTTGGCGAAGGATTTAGTTCTCTGGAGTATAGTGTTAAGTTTTTGTAAGATATAAATAGTTCGCGAAGGAACCCGGTGTGAATCCGGGGCTGCCCCGCAACGGTAATGCCGAAAGGCTAAGCCCGGTCTATCGCGAACCCCGCTAAATGTGGCGGGCAATCCGAGGGGGAAAACCGGTTTTAACGCCCAACCCTCAAAAGTTGGGTTTTTTATTTGGATGGAATTGCATGAAAATATCCGTGCCTGTTTTTTTGGCGGTTTGCGCTTTCCTGCTTTGTTCCGTTTTGCCGTCGTGCGCTAAGCGCGCCGTATCGCTTATGCCTTCCTATACGGAGATAATTTTCGAGCTGGGAGCTGGCACGGATCTGGTGGGGGTGTCCAGCTTCTGCGACTGGCCGCCCGGCGCCAGAGAAATAGAGAAAGTCGGAGACTATCTGCGGCCCAATCTCGAGAAGATATATTCCCTCACGCCGGACATCGTATTCGCGGGAATATGGCAGGGTTCGTCTGTGGCTCAGGATCTTCGCAACGCCGGGATAAAGGTGGTTGAGCTGCCCGAAGAACGGCGCATTGAGGATATTTATCGCACCATAGACCTGATTGCCGCCGGACTGGGGAGGGAAAAAGAGGCCGCGGCGCTTATTAAGAAGATGAAGACCGGGTTGAAAAGCAAGCCTGCCGGATCATCCCGACCCTCGGTATATCTGGAAATTGACGAGGGGGGGTGGACCGCCGGTAAGCGGTCTTTTCTATCCGATGCCATAGAGAAAGCGTGGGGGCGCAACATCTTCGCAGGAGAGGATAAAGGATACTTCCAGGTTTCCTGGGAGGCCGTGGTGAAGAAGGACCCGGACGCCGTGATCCTGCTTTCCGGTTCAGTTTCAGATTTTAGCCGCCGGCCCATGGCCGCCGGGCTAAAAGCCGTCAGGAACGGAAGAGTTTTTACGGGTCTGGACCGGGACGCGTTCTCAAGACCAGGCCCGCGCCTGCAGGACGAGGTAAGAAAGCTTAAAGCGTGGCTTAATGAGAGACGCAATGACTGAAGATCCCAAAAGCGTAAGACCAAGTCGTCTTTCCGGCGAAAGCCGGAATCCAGGAACATCTACGACACTGGCCCCCGGCTTTCGCCGGGGAGACATCTATTTGATGCGGCGATTCCCTGCCTTGAATTTAAAGTATTTGAGCGTATATGAGTAAAGAAATGAGAAAGGTTTTGTGGCTGGTGCCGGCAGTCATCGCGGCCGCCGGCGTGGCGCTTTTTACGGGGGCGGTACAGGCTGCCGGCCCGGATATTATCTGGGGATTGAGGCTTCCGCGAATATTGGCCGCGGCGGTGGTCGGGGCCGGACTGGGTTTTTCCGGAGCCGTTTTCCAGGGCCTGCTTAAAAATCCCCTCAGTGATCCTTATATCCTCGGAACTTCAGCCGGCGCTATGGCCGGGGCCGTGCTCTGCTCGGCTTTCGGAGTTGCCCGCTCTTCTCCATTTTTTTACCTGACGGTTTTTTTCGGAGCTTTTTGTGCTACCTTTTTCACCTATTCACTGTCCAAAGTTAAAAAGCGCCCTTCGATGGCTCATCTTGTGCTGGCCGGAGTGGCCGTGAGCACATTCCTGACCGCGCTTATAATGCTTTTTATGACGCTTTATCGGGAGCATTCTCTTTCGCTTGTTTATTTTATGTTGGGAGGGTTTTTTCCGGCGGATAATTCGCTGCTGGCTGTTTCAGGCGCGATAGTCATCGCTTCGGTCGCAGGCGGAGCCATCTTGTGGCGCTATCTGGATATTTTTTCGCTGGGCGAGGAGAAGGCCGCTTACCTGGGGGCGGATCCGGATAAAGTGCGCCTGGTGTTCTTCGCGCTGGCCTCGCTTGCCACGGCCGCAGCGGTGTCTCTGGCCGGCACGGTAGGCTTTGTGGGACTCATCGTTCCGCATGTTCTGAGAATTTTTTTTGGTCCCTCGCACAGACGTTTATTGATCTCGTCGGCGCTTGGCGGAGCGCTATTCCTGATCCTGGCCGACGCCATCGCGCGCGCCGCCGCGGCTCCGGCAGAGATTCCCGTGGGCGTTATAACGGCGCTGTTCGGGGCGCCGTTTTTTATCTGGCTCTTGCGCCGTACGGCGGGAGGCGACAGGAGTGAATAGTGATAAGTGGATAGTGGAGAGTAAAGGGGTGTGACGATAAACAGTGAATGGTAAATAGTAGACAGTCGGTTAATGTTGGACATTGCTTTTCGCTAATCACTGCCCACTATTCACTAACCACTGCTTCATATTATGCTGATAAAAGCTGAAGGTCTTAAGTTTTCATATAACGGCACCCCGGCGGTGGCCGGCGCCGGTTTTGAACTTATGGAGAAAGATCTGCTGGCGGTTATAGGTCCTAACGGATCCGGCAAATCCACTCTCCTAAGGCTTATCAGCGGTTTTCTGGAGCCTTCGGACGGTTCGGCTAAGCTTCTGGACCGGGATATTCGCGTTTATTCGAAGGCTGAACTTGCCCGCCTTATAGCGTATGTTCCCAGCGAACTTTATCTGCCTTACGATTTTTCCGTTTTTGAGGTAGTCCTTATGGGGCGTAGTCCGCGCGTTCCGTGGTGGCGCGATTATTCCGGTGCCGACGCTTCCCGTGTTCGTGACGTTTTAAAAGAGGTGGGGGTTCCGCAGCTCCGGGACAGGAGTATCAATTCCCTTTCAAGCGGTGAACGTCAGTTGGTTTTTATCGCCCAGGCATTGGCCCAGGATCCGCGAGTTCTCCTGCTGGACGAGCCTACTTCGCATCTGGATATAAATTACAAGATCCAGGTCTTTGAACTTCTTACGCGGCTGGCTTCAGATGGCATGGGCGTTATTGTGGTTTCGCATGATCTGGCGCTGATGACCGCTTATGCCGGTAAGGCCCTGATACTTAAAAAAGGCGGACAGCTTTTTTACGGGTCCGCGAAAGAGGGTTTGTCCGGAGTTAATATCGCAGCAGCCTACGGCGTCAGCGATCCCGCATCAGTCGCCAGACTGCTGAACATAGCAGTCTAGAGGCAAAGCAGTCTAGATGCAAGGCCATTTAGATGTAAAGCAGTTTAGAAATACGGCGAGCTAGCGACTTAGAAGCACAGCGATTCAGCAGTTTAGCTAAACTGCTTTACATCCAAACTGCTTTTCCTCTAAATCGCTAAATGGCTTTCCCTCTGGATTGCCTTGCGTCTAAATTGCTGGGTCCTTTGCCCATCCGGGCGTGGGCCTTAGGGCCCTTTAAAGAGATGGGACCTCCATATATAATATGTTCAGCATGAAGAACCTCTTGAAACTGACCGCCATTTTGCTGTTCATCAGTCCCATCAGCGTTTTTTCCGAAAATAATTATAAAAATATTTCGGACATTGCGATTTCTCAGATTTTTTCCTCCGGAGACGAATCTGCCGGATTGTCAGGCGGGAAATCTTTTAATTTCTCATATTCCGCTTCTTCCGTGGTTGCCACGCCGGTTCTTCCGGAGCCCCGGGTATGTGCGCCGGTTTTGGTCAAAGGCGATTTTTCCGCTATCCCCGACTATTCTTTCAATCATCTCGAAGAAGTTACGGTAAAACTTATAGATGCCTCGCGGTCATCCATAGATGTGGTCATGTATAGTCTCACGCTTCAGGATATGCCTGACGCTCTTCGGCGCGCCAGCGATCGCGGCGTGAAGGTACGGATCATAATGGATGAGGGCCATGTTTATCCAAATATTAATATCCACCTGAAGGAGCTGATAGACGCCGGCGGTATCGATATTCGCACGCTGCGGGGTACCAGGTCGTACGGAGTCAACCATAACAAGATAGGCGTGTTCGATATGGCCGTAGCCTCGGTCGGTTCATACAACTGGACTTTCAGCGCTACTTTCTACAATTTCGAGAATATGCTCATAGTCAGGGATAATGTTCATGTGAGCGGTTTTGTGAATTATTTTGAATGGATGTGGGCAAGGTCCCGCACTCTTGAGCAGGGCGCTTCTCCTGAAGTCCCTGAAGGTTATTACGGCACGCCTCCACAGGCTCCGGCCGCGGTTCTGGCTCTCAATGGTGTTCCCGTGCCGGCATATGTTTTTTCTCCGGGCTCAAATACCGAGGAGAGGCTATCCCGCGTTATAGGCGCAGCCAAAAACACATTGGACGTGCTCACCTTCACTTTTTCCTCTAAGTCTCTGGCTGACGCGGTGGTGGGTGCTAAAAACCGCGGCGTAAAAGTGCGTATGCTTATGGATTCGACTATGGCAAAGACCTCCGCGATGGCCAAATATGTTTTTGACAGTGGGGTGGATTTTAGGGTGCGCGGCGGCAGGACCGATACCGGAGCCCTGCATAACAAGTTCGCCATCCTGGACGGTGGTCTTCTTGAAACCGGGTCTTTTAACTGGACCACTAACGCCAGCGTTAATTCCTTTGAGAACGTGGTTTTTACGGATAATAAAGCGGCCCTTAAGGAATATCAGTCCCAATTTGACTGGTTTTATTCCAGCTCAGCCGTCCCCGGAGTTGATTTTTTCACACCTAACGAACCCTTCGCGGATAGAGATCCGGACGAAGAGGGACTTGAACCCTTCTAAATTTAATTTTCAGTACGCTATCTCCAGCAAAACCAGATCTCCTTTTGCTTCTTTACGGTCATTTTTTGTATAGTAGTTATAGTAAACGGGGAGTGGGGCTGGCGTGGTAGCCAGATTTTTACGGTCTTTTTCAGGCTGAGCCAATATACTTTTATCAAACAGAGGTTATTGCCGTTCGGGCGGGGGCAAAATGCTGGATCCCGCGCCGGGCGCGACCTATACACGCTTAGGGGGGAAAATCATGACGTCATCAGGTCAGTTGAATAATAAGAACAATAAGCCCGATTCCGACTATAAATCGTTGCCGGAGTCTTATGGTAATACCGAGGCGGCCCTGCTGCCGCGCGATCCCAACTGGATGTTTATCTATTGGGAAATAACCGACAATTCCAAAGCCAATATAGCCCGCGAACACGGACACGATGTTTTTGAAAAGGCCCGCCATGTGATCCGCGTCTACGATGTTAGTCAGGGCGCCGGAGATGGACAGAAATATTTTGACATCCCGGCGATGATCGACGCCAGGAGCTGGTATATCAACGTTCAGGACGGCGGCCGGACATACTGCTGCGAGGTCGGCCTTGTCCTGCCGGACGGCCGGTTTATCGGAATAGTTAAAACCAATACCGTCAATCTCCCGACCAGCCGGGTTTCCGAAGTTATGGACGAGAAGTGGATGTCGGTTTCCACCGAATTTGACAAGCTCCTGCAAATCTCAGGCGTAGAGTACACCGGCAAAAGTTCGGGCGAGGTAGCTAAATCCCTGGCGCAGCGCTGGGAAATGCTTCGCTCGGTATTCTCCAGAGCATCGTCCTGGGGGCTCAGTTCAATGTCTTCACAGACGCTGGTCAGGCCGGCTGCCGCGGAAAAAAAATTCTGGCTGGTAGCCGACTGTGAGCTTATTCTTTACGGCGCCACGGAGCCGGACGCTTGTGTTACCGTAGCTGGACGGAAGGTCACGTTGAATCAGGACGGTACTTTCTCCATGCGTTTCGCGCTGCCCGACGGCAATATGGACCTGCCTGTCAAGGCTGTGTCGAAGGATGAGACCGATTCCCGTCAGATTTCAATTCTGGTCACCAGAAAGACTTCATAGTGGTCAGGGATGACTGTTTAACTGGAAGCGGCCTGTCAGGTATAAAATGATTTGGTTAACAGCCCGCTTGGTTAAAGACTGAACAATCTTAGCAGTTCCGAAAAAAAGGACCGATGGAAAATAAAGAAAAAGGTTACCTTGCCCTGGTTTTGCACGCGCACTTGCCCTTCATCCGGCATCCCGAGTATGAGGATTTCCTGGAGGAGGACTGGTATTTTGAGGCGATGTGTGAGACTTACATTCCGCTCCTTGACGTCTACGAGCGGCTGACCTCTGAAAATACGGATTTCCGCGTCACCATGTCTCTGACCCCGCCTCTTTGCAATATGATGACGGACGACCTTCTGCGCGAACGCTTCCGCCGCTATTTCAATCAGCGCCTTGAACTCGCGGAAAAAGAAGTTATCCGCAACCGCAACACTCAGTTTTATGAAGTCGCCAAAATGTATGAGCGAAAATTTAAGCGCATTCGCGAACTCTACGAGGATTACTACCACGGCAATATCCTGGAGGGCTTCAAAAAATTTCAGGACATGGGTAAACTTGAGATCATCACCTGCGGCGCCACCCATGGCTTCCTGCCGCTGGAGGTTCGTAAAGAAGCCGTTTACGCCCAGGTAAAGATAGCGGCTGATGATTATAAACTTCGTTTCGGCCGCGGCCCCAGAGGTATGTGGCTGGCGGAGTGCGCTTATAACCCGGGCGACGAAGTCTATTTAAAAGCTAACGGCATCCGGTATTTTTTTCTGGAGACGCACGGTATAATATACGGCAGTCCCAGGCCCCGCTACGGCGTGTACGCCCCGGTCTATTGCCCTTCAGGCGTCGCAGCTTTCAGCCGCGACATGGAATCCGCGCACCAGGTGTGGAGCGCCGAAATGGGGTATCCGGGCGACTACCGGTACCGCGAATTTTATCGCGATCTTGGCTATGATCTGGAATACGACTATGTGAAGCCGTATCTGCACCAGGACGGCGTCAGGCGCAATATCGGTATGAAGTACTATAAGATCACCGGCAAAGTAGGCTTAAACGAGAAGGCCGCTTATAATCCCGCCGAAGCGCGAGAGATGGCCGCCAGCCACGCCGGTAATTTCATGTTTAACCGCGAGCGCCAGGTAGAACACCTGAACCATTTTCTCGGCAGAAAGCCGGTTGTCGTATCGATGTACGACGCCGAGCTTTACGGCCACTGGTGGTACGAGGGTCCCGATTTCCTTGAGTACCTGTTCAAGAAACTGCATTACGACCAGAACACGGTCAAGATGATCACGCCGAGTGAATATCTGGAAAGGCACCCCGACAATCAGATGATACAGCCGTCCATGTCTTCATGGGGGGACAAGGGCTACAATGAAGTCTGGCTCAACGCTTCCAACGACTGGATGTACCGGCATCTCCATAAGGGAGTGGAGCGTATGGTAAACATGGCCAACCGTTTCCCGAACGCCGACGGTATCCTTAAGCGCGCTCTTAATCAGTGCGCCAGAGAGGTTGTGCTGGGTATGTCTTCGGACTGGGCTTTCCTGATGACCGTAGGAACGGCCAAGACTTATTCCACCAAGCGTTTTATAGAGCATACCAACCGCTTTATCGGGCTTTATGAACAGATAATGGGAAACCGGATAGAGGAAAAATATCTTGCTGATATCGAGTGGCGTGACAACATATTCAGCCATATCGATTACAAGGTGTTTTCCACCGGCGCCCAGGAAAGGGCGGCGCGGGGATAGTAACCTCGGTTGCGGTATACAAAGGCAGAGCGGGAAGGTTTTTAAACCTTCCCGCTTTTTTATGTTTTATTCCCCGCTATTGTTGCAAGTTCGTCCAGCCTGGACGAAAACCGGTCTATTATGATATCGGAGTTGTCGTATAGGTCCCTGATCTCGCGCGCGTAGGGGGCCCATTGCGCGGGGGAGGCCGCGGCACCGGCGAATAACTCCGAAAGGCCGTTCTGAAGGTGAAAAAAAGCGTCGTGCAGACCCAGGTTGCGCACTATGTGCAGCAGTTTCAGCAGCCGCGCCAGATTATCCGGTGAGGGGGATGCCAGCGTTTCTTCCAGAGCGTACAGGACGCAGTCGGCGGCTTTTAGCGGCGGTACCACGAAGCGTATCACCAGTTGATGCCGCTTCAGATTTTGCGATTGGGCGTAGATCTTCTCCAGCAGCTCAGGGTCGCGGGAAAGGGAAAGTTCGTCAAAAAGTATTTCAAAGACCTCAGCCGCGTATATTTCAACTTCATATTTTATCTCGCTGAATTCCGAAAGGCCTATCTTGGGATTCTTGTCGAACATGTACAGGTAATCGTGTACTATCTTTGACAGCAACCCCCGGTTCTTATGGCGGACCGAGCGTACGAAACCCTTGATGACGGCTGATTTGTCCTCTGGCGGGAAATCTTCAAACGAAACACACGTAGCCTTTAATGACGCGGCGCCGGTCCGCAGCGCGTCGAAGGATGGGCTGTGCGCAAGGCGGCGAAACTCGTCCAGGTTTTCCGGCGCTGAAAACCATACGACAGGCAGTTCAGAATCATGCCGAACGTAGAGGAAGGATGCCGCCCGGTTCTCGATAGTTAGAGAGTTTTCCTCCATCAATTCGCCTGTGACGGTTTCAAGCTCTCCTGATACTGAGGTCTCCTCTTTGAAAATCTTAAAGTGGGTATGGCCCGGACCGGTAAGGGGCAGCCCGAAAAGCAGCTTTTCCACCAGCCGGAAGGCCGCCAGCGATTTCATGGCCGGCAGCGGGCCCCGCGCCTGGGTTTCATACACCTTTCGCCCATTTTCGCAATTGGCATAATTTGAGGGCGCCAGCTCCAGAATAGCGGCAAACCCCTTTTCTATGTTCTTAAATCCCAATTCATCCAGAGTCATGGCGGCTTTGGCCGCGTATTTCAGGTTCTGCACCGCTTCTATCCTGGAAATATCGGAGAAAAACCAGCCGCAGCTGGTGAACATGAAATTAATATCTTTTTGAAGCTCAAGGAGCTTAAGCGCGCGGATTTTCTCGTCGTGGGACAGCGTTTTTAAAGCATGCGCGGCTATAAAGGCTTCCGCCCCGGCCCTTGACGGGAGCGAGAAAAGGGTGACATAATCGTTCCTCGCCCGCCAGATGTCCTTGAGCAGGTCCTGGGCTTGCGCCGCGTAAACTTCGTCCGCCGCGTCTCTGAGCCAGTTCAAGGCGGCCCTGAGCGGCATGCGCCAGTTGGTCTGGCCGGCGCCCTCCTGCCCGCAGTCGCAGCCCCCTTTCCAGCGGCGTATTCCGTGGGCGCAGCTCCAGGCGGTGCCGTCTCCGTCCGGACCTTTTTTTATCTCGGCTTCGTGAGTCGCCGGATGCGAATCCAGATATGAAGAGAAGTTAGTCACTTCTATGCCGTGTTTGTGTATCTCGTGGCGGAAAGCGTGCGCCAGGGTCAGGTCGGCAAATTTGTGGTGGTGGCCGAAGGTCTCTCCGTCTATGGCGATGCTGAGGAGCTGGTCATGTTCGACGCCGGATTTGAAGTTTTCGGCCAGGCGGGAGGCGAAGCTTTCTGAATTTTTTAACGCGCCCTCGAAGGCCACGGCTTTTGAAAGCGGGCCGTCGTAAAAGAAAAGTGTGATACTGCGGTTCTTTATTTTTTCTCCGGTCGGCGTGCGGTCGAACCAGGCGTATGGGCGCCTGTTCTCGAACTGTCCGGCTTCTATATCCGTCCATGTTTCCGAGTCCAGAGGTCGTATTTTCTCGGCCTGGTAGGGGGATAATATGGCGTAGCGCAGGCCCTGGTCTATGAGCAGACGCAGGGTACCCTCGTCGGCGGCGGTTTCCGGCAGCCACATGGCTTCAGCCTTAAAACCGAAGCGCCGCTCAAAGTCAGCCAGTCCCCAGAGGACTTGCGTCAGCCGGTCGTTGAACGACGCCAGCGGGAGTATGCTGTGATTATAGGCCTGGGCTATGGCGTTGGAATGACCGGTCTTCGTCCTTGTTTTTGCGCCTGTTTTGACGATCTTAGCGTAATAAGCCGGATATCGCTTTTCCATCCAGGTCAGGAGCGTGGGGCCGAAATCAAAATTCAGATATTCGTAGTTGTTGACCAGTTCAACGGCGCGGCCCATAGAATCGTTGATGCGCGCATAAGCGTTGGGTATATAGCACTCGCGGGCTATGCGTTCGTTCCAGTCGTTGTAGGGGAAGGCGGAATTTTGCGGAGGAATCTCGCCCGTCCAGGGGTTCTCGCGGGGAGGCTGATAAAAATGAGCGTGGATTGTAAGATATTTTTTGGCTTTGGCTGCTTTTTCCATAGGATAATTATACCAAGTCAGCGGGACAGCGCGGCAGTAATGTTCACTGCTCCCTGTCTTGCTATCTTGCTGCCGCGCTGTCTTGCTGTCGTACTATCGTACTGTATTAATCCATACCAGTTCTTTTTCATATGGGGCGGTTGAAGGATATTTAAGTTGGTTGAGCGCCTTCTTACCGAGGAGCGTCTGCAGAAATGGATTTTTGGCCGCGCCGAAGGCCCGTGATGAAAGCTCCCCCAGAAGTAAGCGGAAGTTTTCAAAACTTGATAATGTTTTTTTCTTTCCAAGGCTTGAATAATCATGCTCGTCGCAGTTCAGCGTTAAACGGAGCGGTATCGGCCCTCCGGTAAGTATGTCCGCAAGGAATACGGTTTCCTTTACGGGAGAGGGGGGCAAAGGAGTGACGGGTACCTGGTTGTATTTTTCCCCGAAAGGCAGGGCGAACGGGAAATATCGCGCGCGCAGAGAATTCAGCAGGTCAATTTCCGTTTCAGAAGTGTCCCTGGGTGGCGTTTCCACGCTGAAGGCGCAGGCGGTGACCGCCTTCACGGCTGCAAAAGGGAGATGCTCCTTTGTTGCGTTTGAAAAATAATAAAAACCATCCGTTTTAAATTCAATCTTTGAGAGGATGGACGCCGGCGGCGGACTTTTGAGTTCCTTTTGCGACAGCAAAAGTGTTTCAAAACCGAAAGCTGAAGCCCGGAAGTTAAAAGCGGAAGCTTTGCCCAATTCAGCGTTCTCGAGCAGAAATCCGGGAGTTTTTTTAAAAGCAGCGGCCGCTTCAGCGCGGTCTATGCACCGTTCCACGGCCAGGAAATCGGCCGTTTTTACCGGGGAATAAGAGATATCTTTATGAAGAACGCAGTATAAGTCGCTCATAATGTCTAAACTAGCTTTTAAGCTTCTTCGACGACATGATGTCCAGTATTATCCTGTCAACTTTATCCATGCCCATCTTTGAGATGCGGGCCATGTTTTTTATGGTCTCCTCGGCTGTGGCGCCGATGAAGCCTTCGAGCTCCGTTATCCCTTCGCCGTTTATTGCCATATAGGCGGCGCGGATAGCGGAATCGGCTGAGGACGCTACCTTGAGAGCGCAGCCGCTTTTAGCGCCATCGCAAAGCATGCCGCCGATATCGCTGATCACTGTGTTTACCGCCCTCGTTGCGGCTTTAAGATCAGCGCCCTTTTGCTGGTAGACCACTGCCACCGAGGCGCCGACGCCTGCGGCCACAGCGCAGCCGCAGATGGGAGCCAATTCGCCCGTGAAGACCTTTATATAGGAATTCACCAGGTGAGAAAGCGCTATGCTCCGTAAAACTTTAGTCTCTTTTATCTTAAAAGCCTTGCCCACCAGATAGGGTACCAGTATGGCGACAACGCCCTGGTTGCCGGATTCTCCGCTGGACATTACTTTTACCGTGGCCCCGGCCATTCGCGCGTCGGTGGCGGCGGAGGAGGTGAGCTTGGCTACGGACAAGATATCCCTTTTTAAATAGCCTTTTTTTATAAGGTCGGAGATATAGTAGCCGACTTTTTTCAGCTTGAGGCCTTCTTTAGCGGCCTTGAGGTTAAGTTCTATGCCTGTTTTTATGTAAGCCAGATCTTTGTCGTCCGCCCGCTCCGCTTCTTTGAAGAGTTGTTTGAAATCCGATTTTTTGAGGAGGTTTTTGTAGGCGGCGTGATTTTTCCCGGGCTTGACCGGGTTGCCCTTAAACAGGCTCTTGCCGTCTTTTCTTAGCAGTATGACATTGCTGTGGCCTCCCGCGACCACGCACACGGCGCTATGACGTGCGGTCTTAAGACGGGTCTCTATATAAATTCCGCGCCGGGTATAATCCACTGCCAGTCTTATCTGTCCGTTTTTTATCAGAGATTTGGCGTTTTTAAGCAGAGTGGGTGAAATCTTTTTAAAAATTTCCGTTTTAAGGCCAGGATCTCTTATGAGAGCGCCGAGCGAGGCGGCCAACAGGTTGCCTTTTGCTCCGCGGGTGTTTGGGATTGCCACAGCCAGGCCGTTCTTGTAGGTGCCGGGATCTGTTTTTATTTCCGCTGTCAGTATCTTTTCATTCCCGAGCAGTTTTGCGGCGCTCGCGGCGCAGAACGCCACGGCCACAGGCTCGGTGCAGCCCATAGCCGGGTAGACTTCATGTTTCAGGACTTCTTTAAGTAAGGTGGTCATAGGATAAGGAGGGTATAGGGTTCAGGGTTTAGGGTTTAGGGTGTAATTAGAATGCTAATTGTTTTTTTCTGATCCAGATTGTAAGCGCTATTGTGGAAATGAGGGCGCAACCGGCTCCGACCAGGAAAGGCGCTGCGGGGGAAAACCTGGTCCACAGGAAGCCGGCCATGGTGCTGGCAAAGAAGGTGAGGAAGCCCAGCGTTCCCTGGAAATAGCCCATGGCCGTGGCGCGGTTATCGTCGGCGCTCAGGTTCGATATGACGGCTTTCGCTATGCCCTCATTAAAAGCGCCGTAGAAACCGTAAAGTGCGAACAGCGCCCAGATCATCCATCCCTTATCCGCCGTAGCGAAACCCAGGTAAACGGCGGCAAAGACCAGGAAGCCAAAAGTCATAGTTTTGATCTTGCCCAGTTTGTCCGATAGCCAGCCTGCCGGCGCGGCCAGGAAAGCGTAGACCAGATTGTAACCGGTGTAAGCCAGTATAACATGGGTGGTGGTGAAGCCTACGCTTTTAGCTTTCATTATCAGGAAGACATCGCTTGAGTTGCCGATGGCAAAAATCGCGTACAGGCCGACAAAGGTCTTGAAATCGGAGGATATGGGGGTAGGAAGGGTAGGGGAGGTAGAGGGTTTAGGGTTTAGGGTGGAGTTATTCGAAATGCCTTGACCCTGAACCCTATACCCTGAACCCTCCACCCTATTGGCTGATTCTTTGACAAAATATATCAGGACGAAAACGCCAAGCACGGCCGGAATAAAGGCTATCGTGAAAATGAAGCGGTAGTCTGGAGCGGACGGCGGCATCATATTGAGCATCAGCAGGGCCGCCAGCGGGCCGAGGGCCGCGCCCATTGTGTCCATCGCCCGGTGGAAACCGAAGGCCTTTCCCCAGTGTTGCTTCTCCGTGGAGTTGGCTATCATCGCGTCGCGGGCCGAGGTGCGCAGACCCTTACCCACGCGGTCGATGAATCTTGAGAAGAGAACAAAATGCCAGGTTGAGGCGAGGGCGAGTACGGGCTTTGAGATGGCGGAGAGGCTGTAGCCCGCCACGATGAATGGTTTGCGCTTTCCGACTTTGTCCGACCACAGTCCACCGGCTATTTTCAGGAAACTGGCGGTGGATTCCGCTACGCCTTCTATGAAACCTACGATGCTCATCGGGGCGCCGAGCACCGAGGTTAGGAAAATGGGCACTATCGGATAGAGCATCTCGCTCGATATATCGGTTAGGCCGCTCACTATGCCCAGGAACGTGACATTCCTGGTAAGGCCGGTTTTCATGTCTTTAAAAAAAGCGATATCCTTTAAGAAAGCCATCATTCCTCTGCCGCCGTGAAGTTGAATAATGCGGTTTTTCCGGGTTGTCAAGCGTTCGCGGATTTCAGCGGTCGGCCGCTCCGCGGAGTTCATTATGAGCCGATGATCCATTAATTATACCAATAGATTCAGAGCCGCCGCCAATAACGCGGCGGTGCAGAAGTTAAGAACAAATACGCCCAGTGAATCCTTGAGCCCCAATTCTCGTATCGTGACCATAAAAGCGCCCAGGCAGGGCAGGTAGAGCGTCAGAAATACCGAGGCGACAACGAGTTGCCCTGGTCCGAGTCCGAAGGGGATAAGCATGGCTATGGAAACATCCTTTCTAAGGAAGCCGAGCGTCATTACCGAGACCGTGTCGGCCGGCAGGCCCAGAAAATGCGTGACGGGATATTTAAACATCTCGGTAAGGGCGGACAGGACGCCCGTAATGCCGAGTAAGTTTATTATCAGGACTCCGGCCAATATCATGGGTACCGCTTCGACCAGAAAATTCTTCAATCGCAGCCAGGTTTTGGACCACAATACCGCGAGGGAAGGTATCTGATATGGGGGTATCTCTATGAAAATTTCCGGGGTTTCGCCTTTCAGTATCCTGTTGAGCGCCAGACCCGCCGCCGCGCCGGTGGCCGCCAGAGCTATGAATACGGCGGCTGTGTACCTGATAGGATAAGGTGCCAGTATGCTTAAGATCATCGCGCTTTGGGGCATGCAGGGGGCGGCGGCCAGAGTCAGCGCCGTAGCTATAACGCGTTCGCGCCTGTTTTCCAGCACCCGCACCGCCAGAATGGCCGGCACTTTGCAGCCGAGCCCAAGCATCAGGGGGATAGTGCCGTACCCGTGCAGGCCCAGCTTGTGCATCACGCTGTCCAGCAGGACGGAAAGCCTGGGAAGATAGCCCAGATCCTCCATGAAACCGAGCACCAGATAGAACGCTGCCAGGTAGGGCATGACGCTCACCAGAGGAATATAAAGTCCGGTGTTCAGCAGCCCGAAATCTTCCATCGGTTTCATAGAAGAGCCCAGCAGCAATGCCTTCATGATCCCGCTTAAATGGAGGAAGCCAGACGCTTTTTCCAGTGCGGGGATGTAGATGTGGTTGAAAAGAGGGTCCAGGACGTAAGTGATAAGAGTTTCGCCGGTCGTTCTCACTGCCAGGAACACGGCTATCATGGCGGCGAAAGCGAATGGGATCCCGGTGGAGGGCCTGGAGGTGAAATCCTCCAGGCCTTCGAGCAGGCTGGGGTGCTTGTGGGATATGGTCTGGCACTGCGCGGCCAGTTTGCCTATTAGCCGCCATTTTTCATCGGCGGAAGCGGGGGGAGCGTCGTGCCGGGGCAACCCCCCGGCACGGAACAGCCGCACGGCGTCGTTGAGCGTAGTGAGCCCTTCCCCGGTGGTCGCCACGAACGGTATTACTTTGATCTTCAACGCGGCTTCAAGTTTGGCGGCATCTATACCGATACCCCGGCGCCTGGCGATATCCGATTTGTTCAGCAGAATTATCATGGGCGTTCCGAGACCCATAAGTTCCAGCGCGAAAAAAAGATTCCTCTCCAAATTGGTGGAGTCCAGCACATGGACCAGAAGCTCCTTGCCGTCTTCAAGTATCATCTTTGCGGCGGCTTCCTCGGCTTTATTTGCGGGAGAAAGACTGTAGGCGCCCGGGACGTCTATGACGGCAAAATGCTCGCCGCCCAGCACAGCCGAACCGCTGGTGTATGATACCGTGGTGCCGGGATAGTTTGAGGAGATGACGTCCAAACCGGTCAGACGCGAGAACACTACGCTTTTCCCGACGTTGGGGTTGCCGGTCAGCATAAGCATGCCGCAGCTTACCTTTACGCTTATTTTTTTAGCCATGCCCCGGCCCAGGGCGACCTTTGAACCCATAACTTCTATCGTTATCGGTCCGTTGTAGCCCTTGGGCGTCCTTTTGGTTACCTGTCTGCCCGGATGTATGCCTATGGCTTTCAGTTTTTTTGCGAGTTCCGCGTCGCCGGAAATTTCGATAACGCACCCTCTTTCATGTTCCTTCATGGAGAGCAGATCCGAGGTTTTTTCGTTTGTCATGTTATTTTTTCAATTTTTTTATTTCACCCGGGGTCAGTTGGCGCCATTGGCCGGGGGCCAGGCCGTCCAGCGTCAGCGGACCTATTGCGCGGCGCGCCAGTCGCAGCACCGGAAAACCGACGCAGGCCAGCATTCGGCGCACCTGCCGGTTCCGTCCTTCCTTCAGTTCTATTTCGACCCAGGATGTGGGTACGGTCTTGCGAAACCTGATAGGTGGTTCTCTCGGGGGCAGGGACGGTTCCGGTACGGCGAGGGCCTTACAGGGCAGGGTTGGGCCATCGTTAAGGGTCACGCCGTCGCGCAATTTTTGCAGGGCTTCGGGCGTGACTATCCGTTCCACTTGGGCCAGGTATATCTTGGGTGTCTTGTGCTTCGGTTCTGCTATCCGGCTCTGGAAAATCCCATCGTCGGTGAGGAAGAGCAGGCCTTCACTGTCGGCGTCCAGGCGTCCGGCCGCGTAGACGCCTTTTGGAAAGCCGAAATCAGAAAGGGAATTGTGTCCGTGCGCGGGAGTGAATTGCGAAAGGACGCCGTAAGGTTTGTAAAAAACTATATAGTGCATAAAAGTTGCCATAGGCTATATGCCGTAAGCCATAGGCAGACTATTGCCTTATACCACATGCTTCTACTTTGTTCCTTGTAAACTCCCTCTGCCTATAGCCTAAAGCGTATGGCTTATCGCATGGTCGCCCCTAAGGCCGGCCGCAATATATGTTATTATATTTTATATGCCCTATACCTTCATAGACAGGCAGTCTGATTTTGACGCCCTTGTCGCCAAGCTGAGCTCCCATAAATACCTCTCAATAGACACGGAATCAAACAGCATGTATGTCCATAAAGAGCAGCTCTGTCTGGTGCAGCTGGCCAGCGAACATTTGAACGCCGTGGTTGACTCCATTGCCGTAGATATCAAGGGTCTTGCGCCGATTTTCGCCAATAAGCACATAGAAAAGATTTTCCATTCGGCTGAGTCCGATATCAGAACCCTCAAGGCGGCTATGCCGTGCAAGTTTGAGAATATATTTGATGTCATGCTTGCCGCTAAATACCTTGGCATCAAGCGCTGCGGCCTTGATAATATGGTTAAAGAACATATAGGTATCGAACTGAATAAAAAATTTCAGAAAGCCGATTGGGGCCGGCGGCCGCTGATGAAAGAAATGCTGGATTACGCCATAGGTGATGTGCTTTATCTCCACAAGCTCCGCACCATGTTCGCCGAGGAACTCAATAAGAAGGGTAAACTCGAAGAGATCAAAAGCGAATTTGCCGAAGTCGCGCTTCTTGAGCCGTCACGAAGCGTCTTTGACCCTAACGGATTTTTTCGTATCAGAGAGGCCCGCCAGCTTAATGGCCGCGGGCTGGCTGTTCTCAGAGAACTTTATATTTGCCGGGAAGCTGCGGCGAAAGAGCGGAACCGGCCGCCTTTTAAAATTATAAGCGAAGACCTTATGTTCCGTCTGGCTACGGCGCCCAAAGAGGCCCTTGAGAATCTTTCAATTTTTAAAGGAATGTCCACTTACGTGCTGGCCAATCACGGCCCCTGGATAAAGGACGCCATTCAGTTGGGCTTGAAGGCCCCGGAAGTACAGTTTCCGAAACGAGCCGCCGCCCCCGCTCCCGATAAACATCAGCATTTTGAAGGTATAAGAGAACGCTTTAAAACGCTTAAAGCCTGGCGTCTGGAGACGGCTAATAGGCGGAATATGCTGCCCGAAGCCGTTCTTGGAAACGATATTCTGGAGAAGACGGCTTTGATAAATCCAAAGGCGCCGGAGCAGTTGAAAGATGTGAAAGGGTTCGGGCCGGAGAAATTTGTCCTTTATGCTGACGAGATGGTTAAGGCCCTGCACCATCACAAAAAAACGACTCAAGGAGTAAGTTCTAAGGATTAAGTTTAAATTACTTCCCTCTTATAACTTATATCTTACAACTTAATCCTTTTAATCCTTAATTTTTTAGCCTAAAATTTTCCTTATCAGATCCGTTCTGTTTATCTGTTTCAAAGCTTTCATTATAAGGGGCCGGTTTTCCGGCTTAAAGTACTGGAGCAGCGCCCTGTGCAGGCGCCGTTCCGTTTCTTTTTTGGCGGAGTAGACCGGCTCCATCGTGAAAGGGTCCAGCCCGGTGTAGTACATTGAAGAGGCGATATCCATGGGAGCGGGAAGGAAATCGTTTATCTGCAGCGGCCGGTAGCGGTGGGCTTTCAGAAAAACCGCCAGTTCCGCCGCGTCTTCGAGCGTGGCCCCGGGGTGGGCTGAGATAAAATAGGGCACCAGATACTGCTCCTTTCCAGCCTTCGCGGAGGCTTCCAAAAATTGTTCCGCGAATTTAAGAAACACGCCGCTTGCGGGTTTGCGCATCTTGGACAGCACTTCGGGCTGGCTATGTTCTGGCGCTACTTTTAACTGTCCGCTGGTATGGAAAACGGCTATTTCGTTTATATATTCTCCGCACTGGAGTGCCAGGTCCATTCTTATCCCGGAAGCTACGAAAGCTTTTTTCAGGCCTTTTATCTTTCTGACTTCGCGCAGCAGGTCAAGAAGCGGTTTGTGGTCGGTGTTCAGGTTGGAGCAGATAGACGGATGCAGGCAGGAGGGCCGCTTGCATTTTTCACAGATAGTTTTATCCGAGCCGGCCATGCTGTACATGTTGGCTGACGGAGCGCCCAAGTCGGAGATAAAGCGGGTGGAATCTTTTTCGTTTACCAGTTTTACGGCTTCTTTGACGATGGATTCGCAGCTGCGGAACTGAATGAACTTGCCCTGGTGGAGGCCCAGTGAACAGAAGGCGCAGCCGCCGAAGCAGCCCCGGTGTATTACGATTGAATCCTTAACGGTCTCAAAAGCCGGGACCGGCTCCTTATACGATGGGTGCTGTTCCTTTAAATAAGGGAGGCCGTATATCCTGTCCAGTTCTTCCGTGCTCAGGGGCAGTGACGGCGGATTTTGTATGACGGCTCTGGTATCCGAGAATTGTATAAGGGTTCTGGCGCAGTACGGGTTGGCCTCTTCATGTATCATGCGGGTGGCGCTGGAAAATTTAAAGCGGTCGCAGGCTGCTTCCTCGAATGAGGGAATGACCGCTGAATTTTCCAGATCGAGCTCCCGGGCTTCGTTCTGACCGAGGATATAAGTGGTTCCCCGTACGCCGCGTATATTCTTAGCGGGGATTCCTGTTTTAAGCAGAGCGGCTATCTCCAGCACGGGCCTCTCGCCCATGCCGTAGACCAGCAAATCCGCCTTGGAGTCTAGCAGGACGCTTTTGCGGACCTTGTCTGACCAATAATCGTAATGGGCGAAGCGGCGCATGGACGCCTCTATGCCGCCGAGTACAACGGGGACATCGGGGTAGGCTTCTCTGGCGCGCTGGGCGTAGATGACCGTGGCCCGGTCTGGTCTGAGCCCCGCGCGTCCGCCGGGAGAATAGTCGTCACTGGAGCGTATGCGGCGGTTGTGAGTGTATTTGTTGATCATGGAGTCCATGTTGCCGGCCGCGACTCCGAAGAACAGGCGGGGTTTGCCGAATTTTTTAAAGTCCCCGGCGGAAGTCCAGTTTGGCTGCGAGAGTATGGCTACGCGGTAGCCGGCG
>Ga0247841_10001053_pt1 | contig 65577 bp, 72 predicted proteins | sample LaCruzMarch2015__2_FD_192410 | JGI IMG/M metagenome (GOLD analysis project Ga0247841, IMG submission 192410) | Freshwater microbial communities from meromictic Lake La Cruz, Castile-La Mancha, Spain - LaCruzMarch2015_18m | ecosystem: Environmental > Aquatic > Freshwater > Lake | place: Spain...
CGGCCGGCAGGTCGGCTTTTTTAAATCATAGAAAGGACCCACACATCAAAACACGATGTTTCGCAATCTGATTGCAGACTGCTCCACTCGGTTTTAATGAGGGGCAAGGTAAAAATATGGAAGAAATCAACGTAAAACAATTAGTCCTAGCGGTACATACTATTGCCGAGGAAAAGAATTTGCCTGAAGAGACAGTTCTGGCGGTCATTGAACAGGCAATTGCGGCTGCGTGGCGCCGAGACAATGGTGAACGTGACCAAGAAGTTAGGAGTGAATTAAATGTTAATGATGGCACAGCTAATGTGTTTGTGGCGCGTGAAGTCGTTGAAACGCCAGGTTCTGAAACTGTCGAAATCAGCTTGGCAGATGCAAAGAAAATCAAGAAAGGTGCAGCAATTGGGGATATTATCGAAGAAAAATTCCCAGTAACTACATTTGGTCGTGTTGCTGCTCAGACCGCCAAACAAGTCGTTTTGCAGCGCTTGCGTGAAGCTGAACGTGAGGTTGTTCTAAGTGAGTACGAGGACAAAATTGGGACAGTAGTTAATGGGACCGTTCAACGTATTGAACCACGTGTCATTCGAGTCGATTTAGGCAAGGCAAGTGGTATAATCCCACAAAGTGAACAAATCCAAGGTGAATTTTATAATGTTGGTAGTCGAATCAAGGTTTATATCAAGGACATCGAGCGTGACAATCGCGGGCCACAATTAGTTCTTAGTCGTGGCAATGAACAATTCGTAGAATATCTATTCCGTCAAGAAGTTCCCGAAATTGATACAGGCGCAGTTGAAATCAAAGCTATTGCTAGGGAAGCTGGTCGTCGCACTAAAATTGCTGTTGCCAGTACCGTACCTGGTGTTGATCCTGTGGGGACTTTCGTTGGTGGTCATGGAACCCGAGTCCAGGCCGTTATGAACGAAATTGGCGACCAAGAAAAAATCGATATTATTTCATATGATGAAAATAATGAACAATTTATCAAAAATGCGCTTAGTCCAGCCGAAGTGTCAAAGGTTGAGATTAACGAAAATGGTAAACGCGCAACGGTATTTGTTAATGAAGATCAACAATCAATCGCCATCGGACGAGCTGGCCAGAACGTACGTTTGGCTAGTCGTTTAACCGGCTATGAACTTGATATCGAACAGACAGCAGTAGTCGCTGCTCCTAAATCAGCTGCTCCTGCCCGTCGTAAAAACATTGAGGACAGCCTACTCGAAGCTGTCAAAGAATCAACAAAATAACATTGCACTAGGTTATAATAGGTTTATGACCGATGATTTCGCAGAATTTGTTTCGCACTTAACCGACAATGCACGGACAAGTTTGCATCATGCTAATATAATCGCTCAAGGTTATGGTAGTTCTTATATCGGCACGGAGCATCTATTATTAGGTATTTTAGCTCAAGGTTCTTCGGTAGGCGCGAAACTGCTAGCTGATGTTGGCGTGACACTTGATCGCGCTCAGGTTGCGCTTAATCTAGCACCGTTAACTGTGATTGTAGGCACAGAGGCCAAAGGTCTTAGCGAAACTGCTAAATTAACGCTCAAGATGAGTTGGGACATTGCGCAGGAGTTTCACCAAGATTTTCTAGGCACTGAGCATATCTTGTACAGTATATTGAGTCAAAAGAATGCCAGAGCTGCAGTACTTCTTCGCGATATGGGCGTGAATTTAGCCGACTTAACTTCGGAACTCGATGAATTTCTTGATAGACGACAAGACAGATTTAAAAATGAATATGAATCGGTGCCAATATATATAGATAATCGGGCTAAAACGAAGTCAAGGGGTGCTCTAAGCACATTTGGAATTGATTTAACTGCTTTGGCAAAGGCAGGTAAGTTAGACCCCGTGATTGGTCGTGACTTGCAAGAAGAACGTGTTATAACAATCCTCAGCCGCCGTACCAAAAATAATCCTGTACTAATTGGTGAACCAGGTGTGGGCAAAACGGCAATTGTTGAAGGTTTGGCACAGCGAATTGTACGCGAGGATGTGCCAGATCACTTGCTAGACAAGCGGATTGTGCAACTTGACCTTGCTGGAATGATTGCGGGTACGAAATATCGTGGCGAGTTTGAGGAACGCCTAAAAAAAATTATAAGCGAGCTACAACAACAAAAAAATGTTATTGTTTTCATTGATGAAATTCACTTATTAGTTGGTGCCGGTGCAGCTGAGGGGACGATTGACGCTGCCAATATTCTAAAACCTGCTCTTGCTCATGGTGAGCTTCGCTTGATTGGAGCTACGACTTCGGACGAATATCGTAAATATATCGAAAAGGACAGTGCATTTGAACGTCGCTTGCAGACGATAGTTGTGCCTGAACCGAATTTAAAAGACTCGATACTAATCCTAAAGGGGTTGCGTGAACGTTACGAAAATCATCATGGTGTCAGTATGAGCGACGAGATTTTGGAAGACGCGGTATATATGTCAGATCGTTATGTAAATGAACGATTCATGCCTGATAAGGCGATTGATGTTATCGATGAAGCTGCTGCTCTTGTTAGAGTACGCTTAGGTCGAAAACCATCTAAACTTCGCGATTTTGCAAAGCAGCTCAAAGATTTGAATGAAAAAATGGAAGAGTCAGTGGCAGTTGAGGATTATGAACGGGCTGCACTTTATAAAACACATATTAGCCAAATTTCGGCTAAACTCAAACAGACACGTGAAGATTTTGAAAAGAAAACGCCAATTATTCTAACAAGCGATGATATCTCGTATGCTATCGCTTCAATGACAGGCATCCCCGTTAGGCGTGTTCAAAAATCAGAGGCAAAAATGCTTCGCAATTTAGAGAAACATTTAGGTAAATATATTATCGGACAAAAGGAGGCTGTTGAAAAGGTGTCGCGGGCTATCAGGCGCAGTCGAAGTGGAGTTGCTAGTAGTAATCGTCCAATTGGCTCGTTTGTATTTATGGGTCCAACTGGAGTAGGCAAAACCGAACTTGCCAAAGTTTTAGCGCGTGAAGTATTTGGAAGTGAAGATTCGCTTATCAAAATTGACATGAGTGAGTTTAGTGAACGGCACAATACTAGCCGTTTGTTGGGCGCTCCAGCTGGTTATATAGGTTATGGTGATGGTGGTCAACTAACCGACAAAATCCATCGTCAACCATACAGCGTGGTGTTGTTTGATGAAATTGAGAAAGCTCACCCCGAAGTATTTCATTTGCTGTTACAGATTCTTGAGGATGGCACGCTGACTGACGCAAAAGGCCGTAAAGTTAACTTTTCAAACGCAATTATCATTTTGACCAGCAACCTTGGTGCCGATCGAATGATGAAAGAATCCAGTCTTGGTTTTCATGCTAGCTCAAAAAGCGATGAGAAGAAACTAGATATAATGCATAGCGAGAATGCCGAGGCGGCCGAGGCAGCACTTGGCAAAATAATGCGGCCAGAACTTACCAATAGATTTGATAGTGTTATCACTTTTCGTGCGCTAACACGCAAACAGATTGGCAAGATTTTCGATAATTTGATTCAAGAGCTACAGCAGCGTCTGGTCCAAAAAGGTATTCGATTGGTTATTAAATTGGCCGTCAAACGGCTGCTCATTAAAAAAGGCTACAGTGAAAAGTTTGGTGCACGGCCACTTCGTAGAGTGATTCAGGACGAGATTGAGCATCGGGTAGCTGATGGTATCTTGTCTGGTGCTTATGAAAAGGGGAGCATATTAACTGTAGGTTTGCAACGTGGAGAGGTCAGGATTGATGCGTCAACGGAAGTATAGAAAAGTTAGATTAATATCGAGCATAATAGTCAGCTGTTTTTTTGGCGTTGCAGCGCTATTCATTATTGTTAACAAACAATATGTTATTGATCAGATAACGGTCTGGCAATACAAGCCAACAAGTGAGATTAATGGTTTAGCTGATCGAGCTGGTATGGGTAGTTATGGAAAATTTCTGTATCTAGCCAGTCAGCCAAGTCTAGAGGCTACGCAAAATTTCAATGATATGTGTGATCGTGTTGAAAATATTACCTCAATTTTAGGTTGTTATAAGAACTACCAGATTTATATATATGATGTGACAGATAAACAACTGGATGGCATTCGTGAAGTTACAGCGGCACACGAAACTCTTCATGCGGCCTATGTGCGCATGAGCGAGTCCGAGCAGGCAAAGGTGGATATATTACTTGAGTCAGAATACAAAAAACTCGAAACTAATAAAGACTTTAGTGAACGGATGGCATTTTACGCTCTTACCGAGCCAGGTCAACGCGCTAATGAGCTCCATTCAGTAATTGGTACGGAAGTTGCCGTTATCAGTCCTGAGCTTGAAGCCCATTATGATAAGTATTTCTCTAATCGTCAAAAAGTCGTTGCGCTTGATGCTGAATATAGTAGTGTTTTTCAAAAGCTGGAAGATCGCTCTAATGAACTTGTAGGGCAACTTAACGCACTGGCGTTAAGCATATCTGATAGATCAGCTCAGTATAATTTGGATGCTCAAACCCTAGATAGGGATATAATCTCGTTTAATAGCCGAGCAAATAATTGGGGTTTTTCGTCTCAGACGCAGTTCACCTATGAACGGTCTATTTTATCAGCTCGCGTTACGGAGCTTGATGCGACACGTATCAGTATCAATGAAGATATCGCAAATTACAGCTCAATTTTAATCGAGTATAATTCAATCGTTTCTCAATCTAAAAAATTATACAATAGTATAAATAGTACACTTGCGCCGGTGCCATCGGTTTAGGGTATACTAGATATAATGGTTAAATCAAGAACTCAGTTTGTCTGTCAAAATTGTGGTGCTAGTTATCCAAAATGGGTAGGTAAGTGTGACAATTGCGACGAGTGGAATACCTTAGTCGAACAAATGCCGGTTTCTGCCGGAAAATCAGTTGTGGCTAGGAGTGGTAATTCTGGGAATGTTCTAAGCGTTCAAACAATGCGTTCGATTTCAAGCAAGGAAAGTGCCAAGCGTCTTTCAACCGGTTTTTCCGATCTTGATGATGTGTTGGGTGGAGGAATTCTGCTTGGCGGTGTAATATTGCTAGCTGGGCAACCAGGGATCGGTAAAAGCACCCTATTACTTCAAGTATCAGCTCATATCGCCCGTAATGAATCTGTACTGTATGCTAGTGGCGAAGAATCAGCTGGACAAGTTAAATTACGGGCAGAGCGACTGGGTGCCGAAAAAAGCGAACAACTTAGTTTTGCTTCTAGCACCAGTGCTGATGATATTGCTGCCACGATTCGATCTGGTGGTTATAAGTTAGTAATTATTGATTCTATCCAAACACTTGCACTTGATGAGATTACGTCAGCTCCGGGGACGGTTAGCCAGATAACAAATAGTAGCAATGTTATTATTCGGGCCGCTAAACAATCTGGTGCGGCTGTTATTCTGGTTGGGCATGTCACCAAAGAAGGTAGTATCGCTGGTCCTAAGGTTTTAGAACATCTGGTCGATGTCGTTTTGCAATTTGAGGGTGATAGGTACGGTGGCTTCAAGATTGTTAGGGCTGTAAAAAATCGTTTTGGAACAACTACCGAGGCGGCAATATTCGAGATGTATGAACAAGGCCTAAGGTTAGTTGAAAACCCTTCAGCTGCCTTGCTTGCAGAAAGGCAGAACGCAGATGGTTCAGTCGTACTGGCTACAATTGAGGGCACGCGACCGCTACTAGTTGAAATACAAGCACTTGTCAATCCGACTAGTTTCGGTTATCCTAAACGTACTGCCAGTGGGTTTGATTTGAACAGGTTAAATCTGTTAATCGCAGTTTTGGAGCGTCGTACAAAACTAAACTTATCTGACAAAGATATTTATATTAATGTGGTGGGCGGGTTAAGATTAAGTGACCAAGCGGCAGATCTAGCTATTTGTATGGCTATCGCTAGCGCAGCTGCCGCACGCCGAATTGACGATGGGATTGTCGTTTTTGGTGAAGTTGGGCTTGGCGGTGAAATTCGATCAGTTCAATCAGCTGATCGCCGAATTGCCGAAGCAAAAAAACTTGGTTTCACTCAGGCAATTGCACCTAAAGGTGCATCGAAAAGTTCATTTATTAAAGGCGTCAGTGATCTGCGGACAGCACTGATTGATTATCTACAAAAGTAACCCTCCGTCATTCGCTGTACAGCGAATTGGAGGACAAGGGGAAAAATATGGAATATATCAATATAATATTATTACTACTACTAATTATAGTGGCAGAAGTGTCATATTTGGTCGCGGTTAATACGAAGAAGCTATTACACAGGAAAGAGATTCGACCGATTTTTGTTGATACCTCAGTGCTGATTGATGGTCGTATTATTGCAGTGGCTCAATCAGGTTTTGTGGGCGGGACGCTTAGCATACCTCGCAGTGTGATTGGCGAATTACAGTTCCTGGCTGATAATGCCGATAATGAAAAGCGCAGTCGAGCTCGATATGGTCTAGATGTCGTAGTAGAGTTACAGACTATGCCGGGGGTGAAAGTTGAGATATTTCAAGATGGTAGTCGAGCCGAAGAAGGTGTTGATGAACGGTTGTTAAAGCTTGCAAAAAAGTACCAAGGCGCAATCTGTACAGTTGATTACAACCTAAACAAAGTTGCCAAGGTTGAAGATATTTCAGTCCTCAATGTTAATGATTTAGCGATGAGTCTACGTATGGCCTATCTGCCTGGTGAAAAGATATTATTAGAACTGACTGGCAAGGGGCAGGACAATCATCAAGCCGTCGGTCACCTAATTGATGGGACAATGGTTGTAGTAGAGCATGCCAGCGGACAGGTTGGTCAGACTGTCGAAATAGAATTTATCCGTAGTTTACAGACTGCCGCTGGCAAAATGATGTTTGCCAAGGTCATCGAAAATAAAAAGCCCAATAAACGACCAAATGACCATCATTTAATGGGTCGAGCAAATCGTCCTAAACGATACAATAATTAATTAGAATATTATATCTTTATGGGGCCGGTGTGCCAGCATCGTATGCTGGAATTGATTTTGTTATCACGGGGGAATTATCGGAGTAATATCCGCTATCCGTTACTATGGCTGAAGCCGAGACATCCTTTTTCTTATCGGTTTTTTGGACTTTGTAGTTATATTCATAAGACCCTGAGGCTGGTATGGTCGCGACGACAGCGTCGCCCACCGTTATTTGGACATTGGTGATCGGAAAAGTACCTGGAGTGACTGATGCAGTAATTGTATAAACATTAGGATCTGCAGTACTGTCCCACTCTACGGACACAATTGGCTTAACGTCAGTAGCCTTATGGACATCGTCATCTTTGCTGCCATCGTAACCGTCTGGAGCAATGTAAACATCTTTTTTTGTCACAGGGTCAATCATTTTTATGACGTCAAGTTCGATTCGAGCACCTTCTGGTGTGAACTCGGTTGCTTTCTTTTTAGACACTATGTCAAATGTTAGTTTAGTTTCGGTTTGACCTTGACCTTTGCTCCACCATGACGGATATAGTTCGTTACTAACTACTTGGATACCTGACGGTTGTGTATACCAGTCATCCGTATTCCATAAACCTTGAGGTACGTATATTTCTTTATGAGAATACTCCATGACCTTGGCGATAATCGATCCAGGCAGTGAAGAGTTACCATTTGCAAGAATACTGGCATCAGAGTTGCCTAACCATACGCCCATTGTCAGAACGGGGCTATAACTAAACATCCAGATATCTTTTGCGTATCCACCTTTGTCAGAGGTACCGGTTTTTGTTGCGGTTCTGACTCCAGGAATTGACATCCCGGTTGCGTAACGTCCGCTAAGAGGTGACCTGGCTACATCGTCGTTTAGAATATCGCTGACGATATAAGCAGATTGTGGGTCAACGATCTGAACCCCAGCTGTATCGGACCATTTTTTTAGAACTTCTCCCGAGTAATTCTTGACCTCCAAGATAGATGATTGAGGCTTGTAAACACCCATACGAGCCAAAGAAGCGAAAGCATTGACTTGATCAACCTGTTTTATACCACAGCCACCAATTGCTGCAGCTAGGCCGACATTTACCTCATCACCTTGGGTACAATAGCTGATTGCGCCTAAACTGTGGATTGTATCAAGAGTAGGTTTAACACCAGATACATACATAGCTTTTACGGCTGGAATATTTCGTGAGGTTGCTAGGGCTGACCTAATAGTAATATTCCCCTTGAATGTACGGTCGGCATTATATAGTTGGGCACCGTATATCGCATCAATATTTTCATCTTTTAGGATGCTACCACTTCCGAAATTAATTTGACCAGCTGGCTTTTTCTGGAACAACTCTGAATATACTAGAGGCTTAACGGATGAGCCGGGTTGAAGATAAGCGGTGGCTGCGTTATCTTGTCCATAGCCTGGCATATTAAAATCACGACTACCTGCTAAGGCTACAATTTGACCAGTTTTTGTATCTTCTACTGTCGATGCGCCGTTACTAAACCCGGCCCAGATTGGTACATTTGAGTTAAACATATCGTTCATGGCTTCTTCCAGCTTAGTTTGGATTCGTATATCAAGAGTAGTCTTTACAGTTAGGCCGCCTCTACCGACAGTTGCTTTGCCTAGACTTTTTTCAAGTTCTGCTCGCACCATTTGTACAAAATGCGGTGCACGGATGCCGGCATATTGATCAGCTTCTGGTGTTATATGGTCAAGAATAGGGTATTTTTTAGCTTCTTCAGCCTGATCCTTAGTAATATATCCCTGGTCTGCCATGTTGTCCAGAACGGTATGTTGCCTTGATATCAGAGCCTCATGCCCCTCAATGTTGTATGGATCGTATTTCGAAGGGTTTTGAGGTATGGCGGCAAGTAGAGCTGCCTCTGCTATGGTCAAATCTTTGGCTGGTTTTCCAAAGTAGGTCTGTGCACCAGATTCTGCACCATTACGTCGGCCACCATATGGTGACTCATTCAGGTATAGGGTTAGGATTTGTTCCTTGTCATACAGGCGCTCAACTTCAATTGACAAAATTACCTCTTTTATCTTTCGTGGTATTCCTGCTAAACCTCGCTGTTGAGCTTCGTCTGCGAAGAATACTTGTTTAACTAGCTGTTGGGTAAGAGTTGAGCCTCCCTGAGTGCTACCACCAAAAATATTGTTCATGACTGCTCGGATTAAGCCCGATGGACTAACGCCACTATGTTTATAAAAATCGCGGTCTTCGATAGCGACGGTTGCATCTTTGAGATATTTGCTAAGTTCACTGCTGTCAACAACTAGTTTATAATCGCCATCACCCTTATCTTCCCACAACACATTACTATTTCGATCAAGATATGTCGTGACTGTAGTTTGAACACGTTTAGCGAGTTCACCAGGGCGAATAGCGTCGAGGTCTTTGCGAAAGTAAGCAAATAATCCTCCAACAAGCAGGCTTAATATTAGTATAGTAACGCCAGTAATCTTGAGTGCCAAGATTAGACCGCGTTTGCTAAACCAGAATCTTAGGATTCGTTTTGGGTGCAACCGATAAAATAGTCGTTTGATTGGGTGTTTTGGGAGTGATGCAAGGTATTGGGCATGTCTTCTCAGCTCGGCATCTTTTTTAGCCATACGTCGATGCGATAAATTAGAATACACGCTGTGTTTGCGTGATTTAAATAGTCTTCTAGCCACGAAATATATTCCCCATAAACATTCTTTACCCATTATAGCATCATGGTTGGATCACATCCAAACATTGTTTTGGATAAAATATATATGCAGACGGCTATTAACTTTGCTATACTATCAGATGAATATAAACAAAATATTTACGGGGATATAATGAAACTTTCTGAAGAATTAACTTGGCGAGGATTCGTAAATCAAACTACTTACAAGGATATAACGTTATTAGACAAAGAGCCTATTGCGTTTTATCTCGGAGCAGACCCAAGTGCCGATAGTATGACGATAGGCAATTTAGCAGCTATGATGATGGCCCGTTGCTTCATTGAACATGGCCACAAGGCATATTTACTGGTTGGCGGTGCGACTGGTATGATTGGCGATCCAGATGGTAAATCTAGCGAACGCAATCTGAAAACACTTGACGAGATTGCCAAAAACAAAGCCGGTATTGCTGCTCAATATGCTCAAATTTTTGCTGGCAAGGAATTTACGCTAGTTGATAACTATGATTGGTTCAAAGACATTAATTATCTGGATTTTTTGCGTAATATTGGCAAGCATGTGCCGGTGAATCAAATGTTAGGCCGAGATTTTGTTCAAGCCAGGCTTGGGAGTGATGGCTCTGGCATCAGTTATGCCGAGTTCAGTTACTCTTTGATCCAAGGCTATGATTTTGTCCATTTATTCCGAAAATTCGGCGTAACTCTCCAGCTTTGTGGAGCTGATCAGTGGGGCAACTCTATTACTGGAGTTGATTTGATACGTCGACTCGAAGCTATGGATGTGAATATTTATTCAACGCCACTTATCATCAACAAGACAACTGGTGCTAAATTTGGTAAGTCCGAGGACGGTGCGGTATGGCTTGATGCTAATAAAACCAGCGTTTATAAATTTTATCAATTTTGGCTGAATGTTGACGATGCGGGTGTAATTGATTACCTCAAAATATTCACATTACTTGACAAGCAACAGATAGATGGACTTTCGGCTCAGCTAACGCAAAATTCTAGTGCTCGTGATGCTCAAAAAGCTCTGGCACGTGAGGTCACGACGATAGTCCATGGTAAAGCTCGGGCTGGAAGCGTTGAGAGGGTAACCAGCGTATTATTTGGCAATGCTGATTTTAGCACGCTCGAGACAACTGATATAGACATGCTTGCTAGTGAAATTCCAGTGGTCGCAACTGGCAAATCTTTAATTGAAATTTTAGTTGAATCAGGTTCGGCTACTAGCAACGGTGAAGCTAGACGATTGATTAAAAATGGCGCAGTAACAATTGGTAGCCAAAAGATTACCGAAGATCGACAGATAAACGAAAAATGTCTCATTAAAAAAGGCAAGAATAATTTTGTGCTAGTTCGCTAACCGATTTGCTATAATGTGGCTATGGTAAAAAAAATAATTGCATTTGATCTTGACGGCACATTAGTCCTTACAAAATCACCAATCTCTGATCATATGGGCGAACTTCTCGTTAATTTACTTAAAAAGTACGAAGTTTGTATTATATCTGGCGGCAAGTTTGAACAGTTTAAGCTACAGATAATCGATCGACTTAATGCATCACCACGCGAACTCGCACGGTTGCATATGATGCCAACTTCTGGGACGCGTTATTATAGATATGATGAACTATCCAAAGATTGGCAACTCAAATACTCTGAAGATTTGACCGACGAGCAAAAGCAGCGAGCATTTTCAGCGTTAGAAGATGGAGCCAAGAAGCTTAACTTATGGGAAGAAAAACCATACGGCGATATCATCGAGAATCGTGGCTCGCAAATTACGTTCTCTGCACTTGGGCAAAAAGCCCCAGCTGAACTGAAATATGCTTGGGATCCAAACGACGAAAAGAAGCATAAATTACGTGATTATGTCGCACCTTTAGTCGCTGATCTTGAAGTGCGCGTTGGTGGCACGACATCTGTAGATATAACCTTGATTGGTATTGATAAGGCTTACGGTATAAAGAAGCTAATTGATTTTATGGGTATTAACAAAGAGGATGTTCTATTCATTGGTGACAAACTCGAACAGGGAGGCAACGATTACCCCGTAAAAGCAATAGGCGTTGATACAATTGCTGTCGAACGTTGTGAGGATACCGCGTTGGTACTCGAAGGAATTTTGGGCGTTACCGAATAGTCTTGCTACACTATAGGTATGAACTTAGTATCTCCTCTCGATAAAATCAAGGGTGTTGGTGTTAAGACTGGTGAACAGTTTGCACTGGCCGGTATTCACACAGTAGGTGATTTGATTGAGTTTTTACCGCGGGCTCATGAGGATTTCTCGCGCATTACCATGATTTCTGACATTACACCAGGTAAAATGACTATAAAAGCTCATTGTGAAAAGATAACGACTCGACCAGTTCGTAGAGGTTTGCGCATCACGACAGCTACACTTGCTGATAATAGCGGTAAATTGCAAGCCGTTTGGTTTAATCAACCATATCGCGAAACTCAGTTGAAATCGGGTTTAGAATTTTATTTTTCAGGTGAGTTCGAGTTTAATTACAACCGCTATCAATTAACTAACCCAAGTGCTGAGCGCGTGAGTGATATGCCAGTTCAGACTGACAGAATTCTACCAGTTTATCGTTCGATAAAAGGTCTAAAATCGACTCTTGTACGTAAAATATTGGCTGGACTGAGGCCGTTAATAACCATGCTACCTGAAACTTTACCTATTAATATAATCAATGATGAAAAGTTATTATCACGCAGCCAGGCTATTCTTGCGATGCACTTTCCTAATAATATTGCTGATATCGAAAAAGCCCGAGAACGACTAGCTTTTGAAGAATTGTTTCAGTTACTATTGGCAAGCCAGCTAAATCGTCAAGAAAATGCCAAATTGACGGGCTGGAATATTCCGTTCGAACAACCAGTTGTTGCAACCTTTGTCAAACAACTTCCATTTGCTTTGACTTCGGCTCAACGACGGGCGGCGTGGGAAATTATTCAAGACCTAGAGCGAAAAACGCCAATGAATCGTTTGCTTCAAGGTGATGTAGGCTCAGGCAAAACTGTCGTGGCTGGTCTAGTGGCCTGTCAGGTTGCGCATGCTGGTTTTCAAACAGCGATTATGGCGCCTACTGAAATATTAGCGACTCAACACGGCGAGACAATTAGTAAATTATTACAACCATTTGGATTGAGTGTCGGATTACTGACTGGCAGCGTGAAGGGTGTTGCTCGGAAAATGTTATATGAGCAGATTGCAACTGGCGCCGTTGATGTAGTTGTTGGCACGCATGCTTTGATTCAAGATAGGGTGAAGTTTCATAAACTTGGGTTTGTAGTGATCGATGAGCAACATCGATTCGGCGTAACCCAGCGTCAGCAACTACTTGAAAAGTCAAAACATATGCCACATATGTTGGCTATGACTGCTACGCCAATTCCGCGTAGTTTGGCGTTAACTGTTTATGGTGAGCTTGATATTAGCATTTTGAACGAACTTCCAAAGGGACGCAAGCCCATATTGACAAAAATTTGTTCACCAAATAGTCGGCAACAACTTTATGATAAGGTCGATGCTGAACTATCCAATGGTCGTCAGGCTTATATAATTTGCAGTTTGATTGAAGATAATCCTGAAAATGAGACAAAAAGCGTTCGAGCAGAACATATTAAATTACAAAATTCCATATTCAAGCATCGTCGTATCGGTTTGCTTCACGGCAAGCTAAAATCGGCTGAAAAAGACGATATTATGCAGAAATTTAGTGCTGGTGGCTACGACATTCTAGTCAGTACAACTGTCATCGAGGTTGGTGTCGATATTCCTAATGTAACTGTAATTGTAATCGAGAATGCTGATCATTTTGGGCTTTCGCAGTTGCATCAATTGCGTGGTCGAGTTGGCCGAAGTATCCATCAAAGCTATTGTTATCTAATTACTAGCACCAGCGCCAAGCCATCACAACGTCTGCGTGAGATTGAAAAAAGTAACGACGGTTTTTATTTGGCCGAGGTTGATTTGCGGCTTCGTGGCCCGGGTGAAATCTATGGTCGTGCTCAACACGGGGCCTTGAATCTACAAATTGCCACTCTGGCTGATACTAAATTGATTGCTCGGGCTCAAAAACACGCTAAATCATTCGTAGCAGCCGGCACTAAGCTGTTACAATATAAGCAATTAGCTGCGCAGGTACAATATTATCAACGTCTAACGACATTAAATTAAGGGTTATATTTAAATATGTACGGCGGAACGTGTTTTTATCGAAATTCGGGGACATATTCAGGTGTTCACCAAAAAATTGATCGCATAGCTCGCCGACAACTTAATAAATATATCCCAAAATCTATTAAATTTCCAAAAATTGACGATATTTTGTATTTTGAAGGTAGTAACGGGCCAGATGGTATCAGGACAAGAGATTCATCCAAAGATGTCCCTCGTTATGTCATTACACCAACCGATTCAAAGGACCGCGAACTATTGGACACTTTGAATGGTTATATTCAAAATTTGTCACAAGCATTAAAGGATAAAAATAGTGAGCGAGCGGCGTTTGAATCGGCTTGGATGGCGCACGCGATTTCAGATGGCCTGTCACCAGCGCATCATAATCCAATGAGCGGCGATTTTAAGCATTTGATATTTGAATGTGGCATGATCCCAATTGTTGTCCCAGCCAAATTCGAAATCAATTATCTAGATGATGAAGATATTGATAGGTTAGCCAAACTTGGTTTTGAAAATCTATTTCTGGAATCATTACATAAAATTTATTCTGCCAAAATATATGAAAGATTTGGCAAAATAGGTTGGACATGGCATTTGGCGAGTGAAACTAGAAACATGCTTATTCCCGAAATTGCCAAAGTTGTTGCCTTGGCCTGGTACCAAGCGATATTGATGGCAATCACATCGTAAATAAAACTTGGAGCTTTTTTTACAACATCATTTGTATTTTTTGTGATCGATTTACGCCTTAATCTACGTTAGCCATTCATAGTTTTTGTCTGAGGGTCTTTTATTATCAAATGGGCTTATGTTATCATCTAAATTAGGTATAGGTGAGACGCCGCCCGCTAATGGAGTTGTTGTGGTGGACAATCGTAATTACGGAACCTCGGTCCTCGCATTTTACCGAAAAAATAGCGGCTAAACGCCGCTATTTTATTCGACTTTGATTGTCCATACTTCGCCATCCGTTCTCCGTAGCAAGACTGCGAAGGATGAAAGGCTTCGTAGGGCATTCTACTGTAACATTATCACCATTCTATTGCACTAAGTTGTTTTGTAATAAATATGATTCTACGAAACTTTAGTGAAGTAGAATGGTGCGCGAGAGAAGACTCGAACTTCCAAACCCTTTCGGGCACTAGCTCCTGAAGCTAGCGCGTCTACCATTTCGCCACTCGCGCATAAGATTTGACCTTGGTTATTATAGCAAATTATCCTTGGGTTTATACTACCTACGACCTACTATCTACTACCTACAAACTACTAATCTTGCGGTGAGTATTTGGAAAAATCTGCTAAATTGTAATCAGGATTAAGATTAGAAACCAATGTTTTTAGATCGGATTTTTGCTTTACGCCAGGGTTAAGCGTACCGAATGGATCGAAAGCCGAGCGTATCTGTTTAAATAAATTTAATAGTTCTTCGTCCATATGATCATATGCTGCAGTTGCTTTCAATCGCCCTTCACCAGACTCTGCTGATACACTTCCGCCATATTTTACGACCAAATCAATATAATCGGTGGCCAATTTAAACGCCTTTTGCTTATCGCTAACATTACGTAGTTGTAATGTCGGTCGAGCATGGATAACACCGTCGAGCCAATGGATATGAGTAGGCAGTGAAATATGATGCTTTTTAGCAAGTTCCGCCAGTGCATTAATAAAATCTTCGCGTCGACCAGTTGGGATTGATGCGCCATCGATAAGTGGTGGTAGTGAATCTTTACTAGATTCAGGTTGCATGACTATTGAGCTTACTTCGCGGATTGCCTGCAACTCGTCTATGGGATGATCATTGCTAGTAAATACTTTTACGTCTAGTTTTGATAATCGTTTAAGTGTATTCTTGATTTTATTACGTCTGGCACGTTCGCCAAAATCATTAAAGCTGACAAACAGGACCGAACTAATGCTCTTATCGGAATCTTCACGATTGAATAGGTATTTTTTACCATAGTTACTTGCATTGTCAAACAATTCGCCATCGATTAGTTCTAAGCTAGCTGGTTGCAAAGAAACCAGTGAATCTGCGGCATCACGAGATACCTCTGGGTTGTCAAATAGCGCAACAACAATTGACTCTTCGCCATTGTAAAAATCGGACTTCAGTACAATCTCTGAAATGATTCCTAATGTCCCTTGACTGCCAATAAATAGAGGAGTCAAGTCGAATGAACCGTCGCGTTCCTTGACTTTAGAAATACCAGGATATCCGGTATTATCATGCACGTCACTTGTAATTCTATCGGCGATTAACTGCTGGTTATCCTCAATTATCCCGTCGATTTTACGATACAGTTCGCCTTCAAGGGTCTGTAAGCCTTTCTTTTTATCAAGTTCGCGTCGATTGATACGAGTTGTTTCGATTAAGTCACCGTTAGCAAGCACAACTTCTAGGCGCATTACCCAGTCGCCGGTTAATCCATAGCGACCAGACAGTCGTCCGCCAGCATTGTTAGCTACGGCTCCACCGATGGTGCTATATGAGGCCGATGTTGGGAAAGTAGGAACAATCATTCCATGCGATTCTAGCGTATCGTTAAGGGCCCTAAAATTGACGCCAGGTTGGACATGAACAAACAAATCTTTGCTTTTTAGGTTGATATAGATAATATTGTTCAGATGTGCAGCTGTATTGATAATAATCCCTTTTCCAATAGCTGCTCCTGTTTGATCAGAGCCACAACCTCGTACCGTAACAGGTAGAATATGGCCTTTTTCGGCCAGTTGCCATGTAAAACGGGCAATTTTACGAATGTCATTTGTTACTCGGGGGTGTACTACTAATTCTGGAGTGATACTAAGGATACTACCATCGCGAGAAAACCGTTCTAGTACGGATTCAGCGCTGGTAACCTCGCCCAGGATATGCTCGTTTAGATATTGTGCAATTTTACTCATCCCTATATATCTCCATCGCTCATTACTATATTAATGATAACACAAGCTGGATAGTAGATAGTAGGTGCCGAAGGCCCTGAGTGCAATCGAAGGGGTAGATAGTATAAATCTCAAGATAATTTGTTATAATAAACAAAGGTTACATCTAATGTGCGAGTGGTGGTTCGTTGTACAGCGAAGGTAGACGCGCTAGCGTAAGGTAACAGATATGCGGATGTGGTGGAATGTCGCAGACCCTGAGCGAAGTCGAAGGGGTAGACACGCCAGATGTGCATGAATGAGCGCGAGTGGTGGAATGGTAGACACGCTAGCTTTAGGAGCTAGTGTCCGAAAGGATATGGAGGTTCAAGTCCTCTCTCGCGTACCAATAAAAAATGATGGTTTGTTGCCGTCATTTTTTATTGGTATTCGTAATGTATAGATTTGTACTATTACGTTAGTATTGACAATTCATAACATTTATGCCAAAATGTAGTTTATCGATCATTTTTGGTGCGAAAGCCCAAAATGAGAGGTGGATCATTAACAAGTCAGATCATTACAAATATTTTCTTAGTAATTTTCTCCTTTTTCGGGAGTAGCACGCTAATTTAGAAGCTTTAGCAAATTTCTAACTTAACGGCTGCTCCTGATTATCCTAAGGACAGCAATAATGTAACTATATTGTTGCGTCTAATATCCAATTGGGATAAAAAGGAGTTGAAAAACTATGCTAACTTTCATGCTAATTCTTCTAGCAGCCGTTTTTGGTGTTGCAGTATTTCTTTCTTTTGTGTTGATTGCGAAACTTAAACTCAGGATTGTTTTCGCTATTGTTTTTTCTTGTTTATGTGCTCTATGTATTGTGGGATTGGTTGTTTATTCAATACCAATTGATAATGTCAACAATCAAGCAGAAATAAAGCAGACAATAGAACAAACTGTTGGTATCTCAAACGATGAAGAGATGAGTTTAATTATCTCTGATTCTATTAGTACAACTGGAGTATTAGAAGGAACGATGTTCCTATTCTCTGGTAGCATTAAGGTTACCGAAGAAGACAGTCTCAGGATGGGATACGTTGCACCAAATGGGGATTCGTATATCTTCAAGGTGCCGATATCAAAAATCGTGTTTACCCAGAAAGTGGATGCAATTCCTTCGGGAAGTTTCCATTTTACTAACTGGAATAAAACCCTGACTTTACAAGGTAATGTCGATGAGTATCTGAAAGGGATTAATATTACCTTGACTCCAGACGAGTTTAAAAAACTCATCAAATAGAGATAATGAATCTGATAAATGTTAATGATTAAGCCCCGATATTCGGGGCTTTCTCTTTAGTCCGAACATTCTTGACGAAATATTAACTGAATGTTACGGTAATACTAACTATTAATCTGTTTGGTAACTGCCAAAAAAGTGGTTTTTAGTTCTTTAAAAACCTGTAAATCTTTTAAAAGATATAAGGTCAACCTTATTTATATAGATTATCTGTTTAAAAACAAAAATGTAAAAGGAGTTGAGGTAATTGAAAGACATTAATGCAATTGCGAAGTTTCTAGGAATATCTAAAAAAAGGCTTGAATTTGTTGTCTATGAAACAGAGAAGTATAAGCTCGTAAAGGATCTTGAAAGTATTACAACTATTGAAGAAGCTTGGGAGCTATATTTTAGTTCAAAACCTTTAAGCGAATCAGAAATAGCTGCATATGCGAAGTTGTACAAACTTCTTTCAGAAAAGCTTGAAACTGTTACCACTAAAAAGCAAGCAAGTTGTTAGATGAGGCAGATACTGATGTCGAACAAACTGTCATCATCATGAAAATCTACGAACTTTATAAAAAACAAAAAACATAAAGGAGTTGAGGTAATTGGGAAGATCAAAAAAATCTAAAGCATATAAGAGAATCGACGTTATAGATTTTGAGGCGCTTATGAATTTCGTTGAAGCAAAGTTAGAAGTCGATTCTCCTCTTCTTGACGAGCTTAGAGATGTTAAAACCGTTAAGCAAGCAGAAGAACTTTGCGCAAAAACGCCAAGAGGTAGTGCGATAGAAGAATTAGCACGTACAAAGCTAAATGAGCTTCGTTTACAAGAAAATTGAAGCAATTATAACTGTCGAGTTTCTAGCGGACTTTTTTATGAACATGAGCTAAAAGGAGTTGAGGTAATTGAAAGAGAAAGACATTAGAAAAATTGCTAAGTACATTGGTATAACCAAAACAAAACTTATATCACTTGTTAATATGAAGAAAATAGACGAAACCTTACTAGAGGAACTAAAAACCATCACAACTATTGATGAATATATAGAGTTTTATACTATTACACCTTTTGGCGGTGAATCAGAAATGGCTACACTCATGAAGTTGTACTATTATATTTTTGAAAAGCTCAAACCTGTTAAAACCGTTGAGCAAGTAAAAAAGCTGTATGAAGAGGCAAAAACTGACTTCGAACAAGATGCCTATATATGGGAAATCTATAAACGTTTTTAAAAGATTACACAGTTAATGCCGTAGTTTATGACTACGGCATTATTTAAATTATTATTATTTATACAATTTATCGGTTTTAACCTTGGCAATACCAAAGAGGTAAATAATTTCAAGAATGCCTAGGGTATTGATTATTAGCAACGCATAGAACCAAGGTTTATTATCTTTGCGAGCGGCATGCCACAAGGCGGCACCTTTCCAAAAAACTGTCCAGATTGCGATTAAAATTACTATTGGTATTGACCATGCGGGTAAATCAAAATTATTCACAATCCTATTATAACACTCAACGCTGTGGCAATAGAGTACAATATCATCATGACAAAAGAATTGATTGGAGTTGGTCCCTGCAAAAAACCTTGGCCAACAGATGTTAGATACGACCCAGAATTGCTGAAGAATGGTGATAAACGCAACGTCCTGGATAAATATCGCTACATGACGGTTGAGGCTATTAAGGCTGATTTAGATAAGTCGCGAGTTTCACTTCATGTTGCTATAGAGAATTGGCAACATGACCTGAACATTGGCACAATTGTCCGCGCGGCCAATGCATTTAACGTTGAAACGGTGCATATTATTGGTAAACGCCACTGGAATCGTCGTGGCGCCATGGTAACAGATAGATATATGAATATTATGCATCATAAAACGGTTGAGGACTTTGCAAACCGTATGAAAACTAGTAAACGCCACATAATCGCATTTGATATCGTTCCTGGGGCCATAGCACTGTCAAAGGCGCATTTGCCAGCCAAAGCCGCCCTAGTGTTTGGCGGTGAGGGACCAGGCCTCAGCGAGCAGATGCAACAGGCAGCCATGAAAACAATCAAAATCGAACAATTTGGCTCCACCAGATCAGTCAACGTTGGTGTCGCCGCCGGCATCGCAATGTATGTCTGGGTTCAACAAAACGTCCTACACAAGAGTTAACAATTATCATCTACTATTTTCGCTTGCGTTTACATGGGGGGGGGGTGTTAGATTAGATATAATGATTGAGTTTAAATCTTGTTCTCTACCCATTCGACTACGCTCAAGGCCTTCGGCATCTACTATCTACCACCTACCATCTACCAACCGTGGTTTCACCATCGTCGAACTCCTCGTAGTCATAGTCGTCATCGGTATCCTAGCCGCCATTACCATAGTCGCCTATACAGGTATTTCTCAACGAGCCAAAGAAGCCTCTCTAAAGTCCGATCTAGATAATAGCTCTAAACTAATAAAACTATTCCAAGTAACTGAATCTAGCAGTAACTATCCAACTGCTAACGTTTGTCCTACGCCAGGTGTGACTGAAATCTGTCTAAAGGCTAGTGGCACTAATACCTATACCTACACAGTATCCAATGGCACTAATCCTAAAACTTTTACTCTAGATGCTACTAACGGCACTACAGTTTATCGTATTACTGATGACTCGACACCAACGGCAGTTGTTTCACTAGTCATCTCGGACCCCGCTAACTGGCTAACTATCGGTACTCAAGTCTGGGCTAAATATAATCTCAACGTTGGTACTATGATCACAGGTGTAACAGCCCAAACTAATAATTCCATCCTAGAAAAATATTGCTATGCCAACACTGAATCAAACTGCACAACTTACGGTGGCCTCTACCAATGGGACGAAGCTATGCAATACGTCACTACCGAAGGTGCTCAAGGTATCTGTCCAACTGGCTCTCACATTCCATCTGACAATGACTGGAAAATACTAGAAATGCAACTGGGTATGTCACAGGTACAAGCTGACGCTGAAGACTGGCGAGGTACTGACCAGGGCACTCAGCTTAAATCTGGTGGTTCGTCAGGGCTGAACATACCTCTTGCCGGCGACCTCGGTAGCGGTGGGAGCTTCTGGGGCCTGTCCTCGTACACTGTCTTGAGGTCTAGTTCGGAGTCCAGCGTTTATGCATGGCTACGTTTCTTGGACTCAGGCAATGTTACCGTTAATCGGTATGCAGGCCAAAAAAGCGACGGGTTTTCGGTGCGCTGTGTGGGGGATTGATTTGACCGCTTTGATCCTTTGACTATATGACTATTCTCTTTCCCTCACTTTAACGTCAACGTTTAGACCACCCATCCCATTATTATCAATTCATCCAAGCTGTATTCAATCTGTAAAAAACATACCATGCAACGTATCTCATTTTGCGAGGATAAACCTCGCAAAATTGATTATGTGTTGTAATAGTATAAATTTGATTTTTGTTCAGGGGCTTGTAAAAAACAGATAAAAATGCAAAAATTGTATCAATGAGTACTCTATCATCACAGCCCTACAAAGGTACACGCGATTATTATCCTGAAGATAAGAGGATTCAAAATTATATTTTTTCTGTTTGGCGCAAAGTTTCCGAATCTTTCGGTTATGAAGAGTACGGCGCACCAGTCCTAGAACCACTTGATATTTATACTGCCAAGAGCGGTCAAGAATTAGCTAACGAACAAACCTATACCTTCATTGATCGTGGCGGTCGAACAGTGGCAATTAGGCCCGAAATGACGCCAAGTGTCAGTCGTATGGTGGCTGCTAAACGTCAACAACTAGCATATCCAGCCCGACTATATTCAATTGCCAATTTTATGCGCTACGAAAGACCTCAACGTGGGCGTGAACGTGAGTTTTGGCAACTGAATGTTGATATTTTTGGTGATGATGGCGTATTCGCTGAGGCCGAGATTATCATTCTTTCAGATACAATTATGAAAAAGTTCGGTGCTGATTCCAAGGATTATGTCATTAAAATTAACAACCGCAAATTAATCAATTTTATGATGGCTCAATATTTAGGACTTGATGCGATTCAGGCACAATTTATGATTAAATTGTTTGACCGCAAGGGCAAGATTAGCCATCATGACTTTGTCGCTCAAGCCACTGAAATTTTCGGTGACTTAGCAGAAGGTGGTCTAAAAAAGATTGAAATTTTGATGAAAGCATCCAGTATGGCTGATTTACCACCTGAAATCAGAGATAGTTCTAGTGTAGCCGAAGTCCAAGAGCTATTTACATTACTAGAACGCGCCGGTGTGAAAAGTCTAGTTTTTGACATTACACTTATGCGCGGATTTGATTATTACACCGGTATGGTGTTTGAAGTACTTGATACGCATCCCGATAATAATCGTTCATTATTTGGTGGTGGTCGCTACGACGGACTGGTTGGGTTATTTGGCGCTGAATCCATTTCAGCGGTTGGAGTGGCGCCTGGTGGTACTATGACCGAGAACTTTTTGCAGGTGCATGATTTGGTGCCTAAATTACATTCTACAACTGCAGTTCATATTGCGGTTTTGGGTGATGTTGTTCGTGAAGCCGGAAAACTTGCGACTGATTTGCGCGACAAAGGTATTAATGTTGAGCTTGATATGTCAGGTCGCAAACTCGATAAACAGATTAAGACTGTATTTAAAAAAGGCATTCCTTACATTTTATTCATAGGTGAACAAGAGGCCAGTAGTGGAATATATACAATAAAAGATATCGCTGAATCCAAGGAATACAAACTAGATTTTGCTGGAATTATTGATTTGTTCGCTGTTCGCTGTCCAGCGAAAGCGAAAGAAATTAAGAGTTAATGATGAAAATATCAATCAAGAATTTATCAGACACAAAGGTGCAACTTACAATTACACTCGATGCCGAAAGGCTTGCTATTGCCGAGCAGGTGGCGACTACCAAACTAGCCCGTGATATTAAAGTCCCGGGTTTTCGAAAAGGTAAAACACCAATTAGTGTAGCTGCAAAAAATATCGACCCTCGTTTGCTTCAAGAACAGACGATTGACAATGCTATCAGTAAGGCAGTTGCCGAGGCCTTCCTTGAGAACAAGATTCAAGCTCTGGATCGTCCGGTTGTCGAAGTTAAAAAGTTCGTGCCAGGCGAAATGCTTGAATTTACGGCTGAGGCTGAAATACTACCTAAAATCAAACTTGGAAACTACAAGAGGCTAAAAGCTCCAGTTGAAAAAGTTGTTGTAAATTCTGACGATGTCGACGGGATTATCAATCGTATGCGTCAAAATTTTGCTCAGAGAAAAGAAGTTAAGCGGGCCGCCAAAGATGGCGACGAAACTGTCATTGATTTTATTGGCAAAAAAGATGGTGTTGCATTTGAAGGTGTTACGGGCAAAGATTACAGTCTATTGCTCGGATCGAATCAGTTTATCCCGGGTTTTGAAACCGGCATTATTGGTCACAAGGCAGGCGAAACATTCGATTTGAATCTGACTTTTCCAAATGACTATAACTCAGTTGAACTGAGAGGCGCAAAAGTAACATTTACTACTACTCTTAAAGTTGTTAAAGCAATAAAATTATCCGGATTAGATGATGCATTTGCTGCAAAATCTGGTCCATTCAAGACGATGGTCGAGTTAAAAGCTGATATCAAACGCGAATTGACTGCGCAAAAAGAGCGTGAAGCTCGCGAAAGGCTCAAAGATAATCTTGTTAGCCAGTTAGTTGCTGCTAGCAATGTGCCAGTACCCGAAATTTTAGTTGCTGACCAGGTTCAATCAATTGAGCAAGATTTTACTAATAATTTGACGCATCAAGGGCTTTCGCTTGATCAATATTTGGATAATAAAGGCTTTGAGTCAAAGGAAAAATGGCTAGAGACAGAGGTAAAACAAATCGCCGAAAAGCGCGTCAAAGCAGGCTTGGTGTTAGCAGAGCTGAGTAAAGTCGAAAAAATTGAAGCTACTAATGTTGAGTTAGAGGCGCATATAGACACCTATAGACAACAGTATGCAAAAAACGCCGATGTTTTGAAGCAATTTGATCAGCCTGAAGTCCGTCGTGATATTGCCAATAGACTACTAACTGAAAAAACTGTTGATCGTTTAGTCGAGTTAAATTTGAAATGAACAAAGCATCTAATTATCTAATTCCGACAGTCATTGAAAAAACCTATGAAGGCGAACGTGCGTTTGATATCTATTCACGACTGCTAAATGAGCGAATTATATTTTTGGGTGAACAAGTCGACGAGCATACGGCCAATATTGTTGTCGCGCAGTTACTCCACCTGGCATATGCTGACTCAAAAAAAGACATAAAGTTGTATATCAACAGCCCAGGCGGTAGTTTTTATGACGGTATGGCTATCTATGACACCATGCAATACATTACACCGGATGTTCAGACGATCGGTATTGGGTTGCAAGCTAGTATGGGCGCATTTTTACTATCAAGTGGCGCAAAAGGCAAACGGTTTGCCTTGCCTCACGCTAAAGTCATGATTCATCAACCTAGTAGTAATACAAAAGGCAAAGTGACTGACATGGAAATTGATTTGCGAGAGGGAATAGCTACAAAGGAAATGCTAGCTAATCTTTTAGCTAAAAATACAGGTCAAAAACTTTCCAAAATAAAAACTGATATGGAGCGTGACTACTGGATGACTCCCACCGAAGCCAAAGAATACGGTTTGATTGACGAAGTTATCACCAAATCATAGAATTAATCATTTTACGGCCTTATATAACTAGCGTATAGTTATTTTAGTATGCTTTCCACTTTAATATTGTTTCCATTTATCGCGTCAACAGGAATCGCGATATTGTCTCCGTTGTTAGCTTTAACCATCTATATATCATTTATAATTTCTAAATCAAAATTTAAAATTCAAAAATATTATGGTTATATCAACACAGGATTTTGGTTACTCGGTCTAATTTGTTTTTGGTATTATGCCGTACGGTTTGTGCCTCCACTACTTAGTGAAGGTGATAAAGACGGCAGTACTATAAGTATGTCTGCAATGATTCCTATTTCTGGTTCATTTATCTTTAACGCTGTGGCTTCATTTATTTCGTATAAATCATTTTTGAAAAGATTTAGCCCAAAATCTATCATCACATTGAATAACACCGATCCTGGCCAAGGTTTGCTATCTGAAGACGAAGTAATCACCAAATCATAACCAATAAGTTGTTATTAGGATAATGATGGTATACTATTTTTATGTCTGACTTTACACTGTACGCTGCTGTAGCTTCAATAATATTATTGCCTGTTTTGTATTTGGTTTCAAAAATGAAGAGTAGAATTAAAAATTATATTGGATACGGAATTCCAGCCTTATTGCTGGCATTCTCGTTTTGCTTTTTTTGGACATCTTTTACAAGTCAGACAGAAAAATCTCAACTATTGGTAGGCTACAGTTTAATAATTCTCTCAATACCGGCATTTATTTCGATTATTTTATTTACAACTTTTACCAAAAAATGGAGTTTTAGATTCGTAGTAAATCTTGTAATGGGATTCTTGGTTATATTGAACGTAGCGCTACGAATATACCATTTTTAATAATGGTCCTTTATCATCGTTGAAGACAATATTATCAAGCCTATCCTTATTCATAATATCGATGACCGGTAAATTATTGTTTTTTTGATTACATTCGCGTATATTAACGATTAAGATAATGAATCAAATAAATCTAATCGCTGTGATGCCAAATGAAATTTCAAATGCAATTGTAATGATCATTATTATGCTTGTTTGGAGTACTCCAGTCGCATTATTTGTGTTGTGTATTGCATGGAATATTTCAAAGATTAGAAATAAATTTCGAGATGTACTAGGGTACCTTGTTCCGTCTGTATTATTTGGTTGGGGCGCCATATCGACTCTTTCCTGTTTGAATAATGAGGATTGTAGTGGCGCATCCTATGGCCTTATTGTTAGTCTTATCTGGGCATTGATAATATTTAATATCTATACGCGCTTTACTAATAAATGGAAAGTATCATATTTGAAATCGTCTGCAATTCTTCTACTTGTTTTTGTAATCATTGTCGTCAGCTTTATGGATATGTCCATAAGGGGATGAAACTAAATTTTAGTTTAGGACAAAAATATTCTTGACTTTTATAAATAGAGCCTCATAATAGTCTTCAAGAAGTAGTGTAGCTGTTGTTATTATATGTCTATTTATATGAGTGGCATCATATGAGAGTCAACCACAGTTAAGGGAATCTTCGACGCCAAAGAGCCCCTTTGCTTTCGCTGCACAGCGAACAGCGAATAAACTAATTACAATTTAACTCATGAGGAGCAGCGTCACTTATGGCAAAAGCCAAGTCTGATAGCGCGAAACGTGTCTTTTTCACTGAAGGAGACACCGCATTAAAGTTACCAAATTTAATTTCTCACCAAAAAGATAGTTGGCGTGATTTCGTCGAGACGGGTCTAAGCGAGATTTTCTCGGAGCTTAATCCAATTGATGATTATACCGGTCAAAAACTTTCCTTGAGATTTGGCAAATACTCATTCCAAGACCCAAAAAACAGCGAGTCTGATGCCAAAGAAAATAATCTAACATTTGACGCGCCACTACATGCCAATGTTGAATTAACCAATAAAGTTACAGGTGAAGTCAAAGAGCAAGAAATTTACCTTGGCGATTATCCATGGATGACCGATCGCGGTACATTTATTGTTAACGGTACAGAACGTGTTGTTGTATCGCAGTTAATCCGAAGTGCAGGGGTTTTCTTTACCTCAGACAGTACAACAAGTCGAAATTTTTATGGTGCAAAACTTATCCCAGGTCGTGGTGTATGGTTAGAAATCGAAACGGCGGCAAATGGTGCAATTTATGTCAAAATTGATCGTCGTCGTAAATTACCTATTACAACTCTTTTGCGGGCATTAGGCCACAGCAAGACATCTGAAATTAAGAGTTTATTTGACGATATTGACACTGGTGAAATTAAATATATAGATGCCACATTAGACAAAGACCCGGCGCGTGGTTCAAATGAGGCTTTAATCGAAGTTTATCGTCGATTGCGACCCGGCGATTTGGCAACAATTGATAATGCTCGAACTATGATCGAGCGCATGTTCTTTGATTTTAAGCGCTTTGACTACAGCCGAGTTGGTCGTTATAAATTAAATCAGCGACTTGGCATCAAATTGCAAAATACAGTTGAGAATCGCGTGTTCAAACTTAGCGATTTAATCGCTATCATCCGAGAGATTATACGATTAAATAACACTCAAGAAAAAGGTGATGATATCGATGCTTTGTCAAATCGCCGTGTTAAATTAGTCGGCGAATTAGTCGCCCGTCAATTCCGTGTTGGTATGTTGCGTATGCAACGTAATGCTATGGACCGTATGAGCATGATTGACATCGAAAATGTTACTCCTGGACAATTAATCAACGCTCGTCCAGTTGTTGCGGCTGTACGCGAATTCTTTGCCAGCTCTCAACTTTCGCAGTTGATGGATGAAACTAACCCATTAGCTGAACTTTCACATAAACGTCGCCTAAGTTCGATGGGTCCTGGTGGTTTATCTCGTGAACGAGCTGGATTTGATGTTCGTGATGCTCACCCAACTCATTATGGTCGTATTTGTGTGGTTGAAACCCCAGAAGGTGCTAATATTGGGCTAGTGCTAAATTTGGCATCATATGCCCGTGTCAATGAATATGGTTTCCTTGAAACACCATACCTGAAAGTTATCAAGGGCAAGGTATCAAAAGAAGTCGTCTATCTGGATTCTGCTCGTGAAATCAAAGAAGTTATTGCTGACGCTAGTGTCAAATTGAACGCTGATGGCTCATTTGTCGAAGAACGTGTTAGTGCTAGGAATGGTATGTTGCCAGAGCAGGTTGATGCTCATACAGTGACTTATGTTGACGCCGACCATAAACAAATCTTGGGCAGTTCAGCGGCCTTGATTCCATTTATCGAGAAAAACCGAGTTGATCGTTCTTTGACTGGTTCGGCTATGCAAAAACAAGCCGTACCGCTACTGATGCCAGAGGCTCCAGTCGTTGGGACTGGTATCGAAGGCGACATCGCCAAAAATACTAGTCAGTTAATAACCGCCAGCGGTAAGGGTGAAGTAGTTCGAGCTGACGGCGATGAAATTCATGTTAAATACAAAGATGGAACCATCAAATACGAATTAATTCACTTTGCAAAAAGCAATGATGATCGTTCAATTAACCAAAAAGTTCGTGTAACTCGTGGCCAAAAGGTCAAAGCTGGCGATATTTTGGTCGAAGGTGTCTCGATTGCTAATGGCGAGCTGGCCCTAGGACGTGACTTACTAGTCGCATTTATGCCTTGGGGTGGGTACAATATGGATGATGCAATTGTGCTGTCCAGTCGTGTTGTCCAAGACGACACATTAACAAGTATTAACATCAAAGATTACAATATCGAAGTTCGTGAAACAAAGCTTGGTGACGAAATTGTAACCAGCGATATCCCGAATGTTAGCGAAGATTCGCTTAGACACCTTGACGAAAATGGTATTGTCCAAATTGGTTCAGAGGTCAAAACTGGGGATGTATTAGTTGGTAAAATCACGCCAAAGGGCGAGCAAGAATTATCGTCCGAAGAGCGATTGCTACGGGCAATTTTTGGCGAAAAAGCCAAAGATGTCCGTGACACGTCACTTCGTATGAATCATGCCGGTAGCGGTAAAGTTGTTGGCGTCAAGATTTTTAGTCGCGAAAATGGGCATGAATTAAAAGCTGGTGTGTTGATGCAAATCCAGATTTTCGTAGCTCAGCTTCGCAAAATTAGTGTTGGTGACAAATTAGCTGGGCGACACGGTAATAAAGGTGTTATTGCCAAAATTTTACCGGTTGAAGATATGCCATATCTAGCCGACGGAACATCAGTCGATGTTGTTTTGAACCCACTTGGCGTGCCATCACGTATGAATATTGGTCAATTATTTGAAACTCACCTGGGGATGGCAGCGCGGGCTCTTGGTTATAAGGTAGCAAGCCCTCCATTTAATGGCGTGCCTGATAAAATTATTAGTGACGAGCTTGAAAAAGCTGGCTTTGCACGTGATGGAAAATTTCAATTATATGATGGACGCGATGGAATTGCCTTTGAAGAGCGCACAACGGTTGGCGTGATGCATATGATTAAATTGCATCACATGGTCAGTGACAAGATTCACGCTCGTTCAACTGGTCCTTACACGATGGTGACTCAACAACCGCTCGGTGGTAAGGCTCAAAATGGTGGTCAAAGGTTCGGCGAGATGGAAGTTTGGGCGCTTGAGGCTTATGGTGCAGCCGCAACACTTCAGGAAATGATTACTATCAAATCTGATGATGTCTATGGTCGTGCCAAAGCATACGAATCGATAATCAAAAACGAACCAATTGTTGGTCCGAAATTACCCGAATCATTTAACGTTCTAGTCAAAGAACTTCAAGGTTTAGGTTTGCGCGTTGATTTACTGGATGAGTCCGAGGATGCGATTATTGATGCCGAACAAGTTATTGGAGATTTAGGTGACGAAATAGTAGTTCAAGATATTGAGGAAATTGACGATGAGATGGTGGCCAAGGATGTCGAAGCAATAGAAGAAACCAAGGAGGAGGCATAAAATGCTACGAGTAATTGCAAATAATGGGATTGCTGATTTTAACGCAATTCGTCTGACAGTAGCTAGCCCCGAGGATATATTACGGTGGAGCAATGGTGAAGTTACAAAACCCGAGACAATTAACTATCGTACGCAAAAACCAGAGCGTGACGGACTGTTTTGTGAGCGAATATTTGGCCCCGTTAAAGATATTAGCCCTCATGATAATAAACTAAAGGGAATCCGTTCACGCGAAGCGGCAGTTGATAAAAATGGCGACCTAATCACCAAATCAATTGTACGACGCGAACGAATGGCACATATCGCGTTAGCTACACCGATTGCGCATATTTGGTTTATGCGTGGTACTCCAAGTGCCATGAGTTTACTACTAGGCATAACTGTTCGTAATCTTGAACGAATCGCCTATTTTGCCACGTACGTTATATTAAAAGCCGACGACGTAAAGATTGAACAATATTTAGCTGACATCGAAGCCGAAACAGAAGCTGGTAAAGTTGCAATCAGAATTCGCTATGAACGTGAGGCTGGATTATTAAACAATGAGCAGGATGCTGAACTTAAAACTTTGGCTACACAGCAATCAAATGAGTTAGAAGAACTCAATGAAAAATATATGTCTAAAAAGGCTCAACTTGAGAGTCTAGTAAAAAGTGCTTTGATTAGCGAAGTTGATTACCGTAATTTACCAGAAGAATATTCAGGACTAGTCGAAGTTAGTATGGGTGGAGCTGCCCTAAAGGTGTTGCTTGATGAAATTGACTTGCCAGAACTGATTGCAAGACTTACCAAAGAAGTAGCCGGGGCTAAAGGACAACGCGAAAAGAAACTACTTAAACGTCTAAAGATGCTTGAAGGAATGTTTGTGGCTGGGATTAAACCAAATAGCCTAACGCTTACGATCTTACCAGTAATCCCACCCGATTTACGCCCGATGGTCCAACTAACTGGTGGTCGTTTTGCGACAAGCGACCTCAATGATTTATACCGCCGTGTGATTAACCGTAACAATCGTCTCAAAAAATTGATTGGCCTTAATGCTCCCGAAGTTATTTGTCGTAATGAAATGCGTATGCTTCAAGAGGCTGTTGATGCTTTGATTGATAATAATGCCGCCAAAGGTAATCGTGCCGTAAATGCGACAGGTGGTCGTCGACGCCTTAAATCGATTAGTGATATGCTAAAGGGAAAACAGGGTCGTTTTCGTCAGAACCTACTTGGGAAACGGGTTGATTATTCAGGACGTTCAGTCATCGTGGTTGGTCCGAAACTCAAAATTGACGAATGTGGTCTGCCAAAACAAATGGCACTTGAATTGTTCAAACCGTTTATCATCAGTTGGTTAATTCGTAATGAGCATGCTTATAATATTCGCTCAGCAACTCGTTTAATAGAATCTGGCGATGCATTGACATGGGATGCGCTGGACGCTGTTATTGAGGGTAAATATGTTCTTTTGAACCGTGCTCCAACTTTGCACCGTTTGGGTATTCAGGCTTTTCAGCCAGTGCTTGTTGAAGGCAAGGCAATTCAGCTTCATCCACTGGTTTCTAACGGATTCAATGCTGATTTCGATGGTGACCAAATGGCCGTTCACTTGCCACTTTCAGATGATGCCCAGCGTGAAGCTCGAGAATTAATGAGTGCCACGAATAACTTGTTGAAACCGGCTGATGGCGCGCCAGTTCTTAGTATTAGTCAAGACGTAGTTCTAGGAAATTATTACTTGACGTATGAAAAGCCTAGTGCTCAGTCTAAGCAGACGAAAGCGTATAGCTCAGTCTATGAAGCCGAGATGGCCTATGATGGAAAACATTTAGAATTGCAAAGTCCGATTCGTGTATTTTTCAGGGGCGAGGTACGCGATACTACTCTTGGGCGTGTATTTTTCAACGAAATTCTGCCTGAGGATTTTCCATATAGTAACGCGGTCCAAAATAAAAAACAGTTAAAACGAGTTTTAGCTAAAGTTTTTAATGATTATGGTGCTGAAGCGACGGCTCAAACTGCTGACCGTATGAAAGGCCTAGCCTTTCGTTTTGCAACTATTGCCGCCGTTTCGACCGGAAAAGACGACTACGTCCAATTCAAAGAAACTGGCAAATTTGTGGCAGAGGGTGATGCAAAGACGACACTTATAGCCGAGCAGTTTGATCAAGGTCTGATTACTGAAGAAGAACGCTATAGCCTAACAATTGCTGCCTGGCGTTCAGTTGACCGCAAGATAGCTGATTTTCTACAAACGAAATTACAAGATATGGATACCAGTATTAGCATTATGGTTAACTCGGGTGCTCGTGGTGATATTAGTAATGTTAAATGGGCATCAGCTATGATTGGCATCGTCGTAGATTCGAATAACCGTGAAATTGAGTTGGCAATTCGTTCAAACTACAAAGACGGGCTAAGTTCGCTTGAACAGTTCGTGGCAACTCGTGGAGCAAGAAAGGGCGGAATAGATACTGCCCTCAAGACTGCTGATGCTGGTTATTTGACACGTCGTTTGGTTGATGTGTCTCAGGATGTGTTCACAGTCGAAGATACCGTGGGTGATGATGAAGGATTTGCGATTTTTCGCAGTGAATCAGAACAAACCATGACTAACTTTGGGAATAGATTGATTGGTCGATTTACTGCCGAAGCGGTGACTGGTTATATTGAAGCCGACCAGATTATAACGCGAGAGATTGCAAATGCAATTGAGGCTGATCCTCAAGTTACTAGTGTCAAGATTCAGTCTGTTCTATCGACCAAGAATTTGCGAGGTATTCCTCGTAAAAGCTATGGTATCGATATGGCAACTGGTCGTCTGGTGGATAATGCGCAACCGGTTGGGGTTATTGCTGCTCAATCTGTCGGTGAGCCTGGCACACAATTAACTCTTAAAACTTTTCACAAAGGCGGAGAAGCTGGTGGCGACATAACTCAAGGTTTACCTCGAGTTGAAGAGTTATTTGAAGCTCGTACTCCAAAAGGTCAAGCGTATATTACGGAAGTAACTGGTCTTGTAGATTTATGGGAAGATGGCAAGAAATATATAGTCCAAATCACTCCAGAGGCTGGTCATGTTGAGCGTATTGCACTTGAAGGTCGCACAGTGGTAGTAAAATCAGGTAGCAATATTAAGGTAGGTGATGTACTAGCAACAGGCGAGAGTGAGTCAAAGCCTTTAACGGCTCCATTTGACGGTGTAATCGAAATTACTGGCGATACTTTAGTCTTGGCTGCAAACGCCAGTTCGCCAGTCCGTTACGAGGTTCCTAACAGTGCTCAATTAGTTGTTAAAGCTGGCGATGTTGTCGAAGCAGGCGATCGCCTAACGACTGGCTCCTTGAATCTGCATGATTTGATGCGTCTGAAAGGCTCAGAAGCGACTCAACGCTATATCATAAACGAAGTTTTGTTTATTTATGCTGCTCAGGGTCAAGATGTTGCCGATAAACACCTCGAAATCATCGTTCGACAGATGTTTAGTCGGGTTCAAATCGAAGATCCAGGTGATGGTATATTTGTTACAGGTGATATCGTATCGAAGGCATCAGTGGTCGAAGCTAACGCCGCGCTTGCAGAAGCTGGCAAAAATCTTGTCGGTTATACTCAATTATTACTTGGTATTACCAAGGTCTCAATTTGGTCAGATAGTTTCTTGTCTGCTGCATCATTCCAGGATACGACTAGAGTTTTGATTAACGCTGCTATCAGTGGACGTGTTGACAGGTTGCATGGTTTGAAAGAGAATGTAATCATCGGTCGCAAGATTCCAGTTGGAACTGGCGCTGAGGGTTATGACTCCCGTGGTTCAGTTGCTAATCTAGAGCAAGAAATCGCCGAAAACATCGAATTAGCAGTTTAAGTACTGTGTTATTCTCGCGGGTCCTGCCGTCCGGTCCGTTGTAAACCGTGAGCGTAGTCGAACGGCCCCTACAATAAATCTTTCGACTTCGCTCAAGATCTTCGACCGGGTCTGCCCCACCGAACGTCACCCGAAATGATATCCGTGTACAGAGTTGCTTTATTTTTGTCCTTTTGTTATAATCATCAGCGAGTTTCCTCTTGACTGATTAAATGTAGTCGGGGGTAAAGGGCGATATGGAAATGCTGAATTCCAATCGCTAAATGGCAAGTGGAATATAGCTATTAGAATATAGCCAATAGCCAATAGCCAAATTCCAATAGCTAACTAAAACGGAGTTTTTTATAAATGCCAACAATCAATCAATTAGTTCGTAAGCCTCGCAAGATTGCGACCAAAAAGTCGAAATGTCCTGCGCTAGGCAAGATTCATAATGCGCTGAAAACTCGTTATTTTGACCAAGCTAGCCCACTAAAACGTGGTGTTTGTGTTAGGGTAACGACAAAAACACCTAAAAAACCAAATTCAGCCCTTCGTAAAGTTGCTCGTGTACGTCTAACAAATCAACAAGAAGTCTGGGCTTATATTGGTGGTGAAGGTCATAATCTTCAGGAACACGCTGTTGTTTTGGTTCGCGGTGGTCGCGTACCAGATTTGCCGGGTGTTCGTTATCATATTGTTCGAGGTGCACTTGACCTTCAGGGAGTTGCAAAACGCAAAAAGGGCCGTTCTAAATACGGTACCAAAAAGGAGGACAAGTAATGCCTCGTAAAGTAACTACTAGTTTACAGCGTAAACTAAATCCAGATCGTAAATATCAAAGTGTTTTAGTACAGCGTCTAATCAACAAGTCTATACTTGATGGCAAAAAACATATAGCTGAACGGGCTGTTTACAATGCGCTTGAAGTCGCTGCTAAAAAACTTGACAGTGAAAACCCACTTGAAGTTTTTGAAAAGGCCTTAAAGAACGTATTGCCAAATTTCGAAGTTAAATCTCGCCGTGTCGGCGGAGCAAATTATCAGATTCCTTTCCCTATCCAAGGACATCGTCAGATGCACTTTGCATTTAGCTGGCTAGTCCAGTCTGCTCGCTTGCGTAAAGGTTATTCGTATTCTCAAAGTTTGGCGCTTGAGATTATTGATGCGTGCAATGAAACCGGTGGAGCCTTCAAGAAAAAAGAAGACACGCACAGAATGGCCGAGGCCAACCGAGCATTTGCACATTTTGCTCGTACATAATAAATTTAAATCGTAAAGGATTCGCTATTTCGCTATACAGCGAAGGCGAAAGGACAATAAAAATGACAGAAAGACACGTTCCACTGGGTGATATTCGCAATATTGGGATTATTGCTCATATTGATGCTGGCAAAACAACTGTGACCGAGGGTATTTTGTATCGAACCGGACTTGCGCATAAAATTGGCGTTGTTCATGAGGGCGAAACTACGACTGACTGGATGGAACAAGAGCGGGAACGAGGTATCACGATTACGTCTGCTGCTGTCACAACTTTTTGGCGCGATCACAAGGTTAATATTATTGATACCCCAGGGCATATTGATTTTACAGCTGAAGTTGAACGTTCTTTACGTGTGCTTGATGGTGCCGTAGTTGTATTTGATGGCAAAATGGGCGTCGAAGCTCAAACCGAGACTGTCTGGCGTCAAGCCAATAAATACAAGGTTCCTCGTATTTGTTTCATTAACAAAATTAATCAAACTGGTGGAGATTTTTATAAATCACTAGCCTCGATTCATAAACGCTTGACAAAAAATGCTTTGCCGATTCATCTGCCAATTGGTTTTGAAAAGGACAATAATGGCTTGGTTGATTTGGTAGATATGAAGGCCTATACCTACACTGATTTTGCGGATCATGAATTAATCGTAGGTGAAATTCCAGCTAGTATGTTAGAAAAGTCTAAAAATGCTCGTCGTCTGCTGGTTGAATCTGCAGTTGAAGCCGATGACGAGTTATTCGAACGTTTCCTCGACAAGGGGGAAGATTCGATAAGTGTTGATGAGCTGAAAGGTGCGCTTCGTAAACGTGTTTTGGCTGGTGATTTCTACTTAGTAACGGGGGGCGATGGTCGTGGCGTAATTGTCGAAAAAATTCTTGATTTAGTTGTCGATTATTTACCATCACCGTTGGATATTGATGTAATTTGGGGCCAGGATCCAAAAACTGGCGATGAAGTCTCACGAAAACCTGACGAGTCTGAACCACTTGCTAGTTTGGCGTTCAAAGTCGCAACTGATCCATTTGTAGGTAAACTAATTTTTATTCGTGTTTACAGTGGTAAAATGACATCTGGCTCGTATGTCCTTAACACTACAACTGGCGAGAAGGAACGTATTAGCCGCATCGTTCGTATGCATGCTGATAAGCGTGAAGAAATTGATTCAATCGGAGCTGGTGATATTGCGGCTGTTGTTGGCCTAAAGGACACCTTCACCGGCACGACTCTATCTGATATTACTCATCCAATTACACTAGAGTCAATTACATTCCCTGATCCTCCGGTTTCAATTGCAGTTGAGCCAAAAACTAAGTCTGATCAAGAAAAAATGAGTATTGCTTTGCAGCGATTAGCTGAGGAGGACCCAACATTTAGAATTCACACCGATGACGAAACAGGTCAGACAATTATGTCTGGAATGGGTGAACTGCATCTTGATATTTTGATTGAACGTATGAAACGTGAATTTAAAGTCGAGGCAAATATTGGCGAACCACAAGTCGCTTTCCGAGAGTCAATCAAAGGTACTTCGGATGTCCAGGGTAAACATATCAAACAATCTGGTGGACGTGGTCAATATGGTGATGTTTGGGTACGGTTTGAACCGAACGAACCAGGCAAAGGCTTTGAATTCGTTGACGCTATCAAAGGTGGTGTTGTGCCTCAAGAATATCGCAAACCAGTCGAAGCTGGCATTCGCGAAACTCTTGATGGAGGCGTAATTGCCGGTTATCCTGTCGTTGATATCAAAGCGACATTGCATGACGGTAGTTATCACGATGTTGACTCGTCTGAACTTGCCTTTAAGCTTGCTGGTAGCATTGCAGCTCGCGATGGTATCAAACAAGCCAAACCAATCCTGCTGGAACCGATTATGCACGTTGAAGTAACGACCCCAGAGGAGTTTATGGGTGACGTGATTGGTGACCTTAATGCACGTCGTGGTCGTATCGAAGCTATGGAAGACCTGAGCGCTAATGCCAAGCTGATAAAGGCATCTGTACCGCTGGCTAGTATGTTTGGCTATACGGGTGAATTACGCTCTATGAGTCAAGGACGAGCTGCCAGCACTATGGAACTATCCCAATACGAAGAAGTACCACCAAATGTTGCCCAAGAGATAATCGAAAAGCGTTCAAGTAAATAAGACACGAAAAACGCTTTACCTTATACGATTAATTCTGTATAATACAAGAATACGTCGTGTAGAATAATATTAACGCGTCTAAATTAATAATTTTTCGCTGTACAGCGAAAGGAGAATATAATGGCAGATTTCGATCGGACCAAACCGCATGTTAACGTTGGTACTATGGGACACGTTGACCACGGTAAAACAACTTTAACTTCAGCAATTACATCAGTTCTTGCCAAGAGGTTACCAAGCAGTGTTAACAAACTAGTTTCTTATGCCCAAATTGACAATGCACCCGAAGAGCGTGCACGTGGTATTACTATTGCGTCATCTCACCAAGAGTATGAATCAGCTAAACGACACTACGCTCACGTTGATATGCCAGGTCATGCTGACTACATTAAAAACATGATTACTGGTGCCGCTCAAATTGATGGTGCTATCTTGGTTGTAGCTGCAAACGACGGTCCATTACCTCAAACTCGTGAACACGTTCTATTGGCTCACCAAGTTGGCGTACCAAAGATTTTAGTATATCTAAACAAAATGGATCTAGCCGATCCCGAACTAGTTGAACTAGTCGAGATGGATATTCGTGAACTTTTGGCTAAAAATGGTTTTGACGAGAACGCTCCAATCATCAAAGGTTCTGCAACCAAGGCGCTGGAAGGCGATAAGGAAGCCGAAGATTCAATTATGGAACTTGTCGATGCGCTTGACAGTTATATCCCAGAACCAGTTCGCGACCTAGACAAACCATTCTTAATGCCGATTGAGGACGTTTTCTCAATTAAAGGCCGTGGTACAGTTGCTACTGGTCGTATCGAGCAGGGAATTGTCAAAATCAACGATCCAGTTGAAATTGTTGGTATTCGCGACACTCAATCATCTGTTGTTACAGGTATTGAGGCTTTCAAAAAGAACCTAAATCAAGGTCAAGCTGGCGATAATGCTGGCATCTTGCTTCGTGGTATCGAACGTGAACAAATCGAGCGCGGTCAAGTCGTTGTTAAACCTGGCAGTTTGACACCTCATACAGAATTTGATGCTGAAGTCTATATCCTTAAAAAAGAGGAGGGTGGTCGTCACACACCTTTTTCAAAGGGCTATAAACCACAATTTTACTTCCGCACAACCGATGTAACTGGTGAAGTTGAACTTCCAGCTGACAAAGAGCTAGTTATCCCTGGCGATACACTAACGTTCAAGGTCAAACTACTTGCTCCAGTTGCTATGGAAAAAGGCCTAACCTTTGCCATTCGCGAAGGCGGCAAAACCGTCGGCGCTGGTGTTGTGACCAAAGTCATCAAATAATTAGATATATTCCGAAACGCATAATTTAATCATATCGAGAACTCGGTTGTGGCAGAATAAACTGGTCCATAACAGCCCTACTTCGCTAAAGCTTCGTAGGGCCCTCCATAGCTCCAAAGGAGCGACGGAGGGAGGTTACGATATAGCACTCCGCTGTACAGCGGAGAAAGGAATTCAAGTTTATGGTAGAAAAAGCAAAAGTTAAAGAGGAACAAAGTCCTCGTATTCGCATTCGCCTCAAAGCGTATGATTACAAGGTGATTGATCAATCAGCCAAGCAAATTATAGATACAGCTATTCGAACTGGTGCCAATATTGCCGGTCCAGTTCCGCTTCCAACCCGTAGGAATGTGTTTACAGTCGTGAAATCGCCACATGTTTATAAAAAAGGTGGAGAAGCATTTGAAATGCGTGTTCACAAACGCCTAATTGACATCACGAACGCAACTCCAAAAACAATCGATAGTCTGCAAAATCTCAGTTTGCCAGCCGGGGTTGATGCCGAAATTCGAATGTAGCCAAAAATGCAACTATAATTATATTCTGATACTACTGATTATGTCTTCGGTATCTATTTGAATGTTTAGTATCAATAGGGACAGAACAAGGATTAAAATGCATAATGTTGACCAGTAAATCGTCTGTTGCGTAATATTAAATTGTACGAATGGTCTGACGTCCTCACTAACCTGGAATGTTTTGTAAACAATCGCCTTTTTGGATGATGAATGTGATGAATGTCTTTTTCTTATTGTCATATACTCTTATGCTCCTTATTCGCTATTGTTTATAATATCTATGGTTACAGTATGACTCATTCTATTTATAAACTCAAGCACAATATCAAACTATGCATATGTTGTTGACTCATAACAGAGGGTGTGATAGAGTTAAACGGTAACTTATACGAAATTAATAACGATTCTTGGTGAATTGGTAAGTCCAACAGATACGGATACTGCCTTCCACCAAGAATTTTAAGTGGGAGCATGAAGGCTATGAAAGCACTTCTCGGTACCAAAATTGGTATGACCCAAATCATTAGCACCGATGGCGTCGCAGTTCCTGTGACGTTGATTCAAGCTGGCCCTATTACTGTGACTCAGGTAAAAACCGTCGAATCTGATGGCTACAATGCAGTACAAGTGGCATATGGTGAGGGCAAGAAAAGTGTTCCGAAATATATTCGGGAGTTTCGTGTTGCAAATCTGCCAGACGATATTTTGGTAGGGAATATGATTGATGTAACAACTTTTACGCTCGGTGATGTTGTTGACGCTACCGGTGTTAGTAAGGGCAAGGGATTTGCAGGCACAGTTAAACGACATAATTTTATTACCAGTCGTCACACTCATGGCGGTAAAGGTGATGTTCGTAAACCAGGCTCAATTGGATCAATGTATCCACAGAAAGTTTTCAAAGGCAAACGTATGGCTGGACGAATGGGTCATGACCGAGTAACAGTCAAAAACCTGGTAGTATCCTACATTGACCCAGCAAATAACCTAATCGGTCTGCGTGGCGCTGTTCCAGGTCCTAAAAAAGGCCTAATTATTATCGGCTTGTCCACCAAAACTTCCTTAGGAAGTGTCGGCGGAAGGAAATCCTCCCAAAATATCGTAGGGAGTATTGCGTAATGTGTAAATATATTTATCGATATTTTCTGGAGGATAAATAATGGCTGAAATTACAAAGACTTCTCTACCAAAAGAGATTTTTGCAGTCGAAATTAATAATCACGAATTATTAAAGCTGGCTTACGATAGCTATCTGGCAAACTCACGCACAGCCAATGCGATTACTAAAAATCGTGGTGATGTCAGTGGTGGTGGTATTAAACCATGGAAGCAAAAAGGCACTGGTCGTGCTCGTTTTGGTTCATCAAGGAACCCGATTTGGCGCGGTGGCGGTGTCGCATTTGGCCCACAAGGCAATGCCAACTATACTAAAAGATTATCTACAACCAGTAAACGAGTAGCGATTAAACAGGCTTTGACATTAGCAAATAAGGCTAAGAAGATATTTATCGCTGATCTAAAAACTTCTGGCAAAACAGCTGAGGCAGCAAAATTCCTATCTGATAACAAATTCGACGGTAAGGTTCTGCTGGTTGTTGATCAGAAAACACCAATGATTTTACGCGCAACGAATAATATTCAAAATATTCTGCTAACTCGCGCAAACTACCTGAGCGTCTATCACATCCTAAATGCGGACAAGATTGTTTTGTCAACTGGATCAGTGGATGTAATCAAAAAGTGGCTAGTCAGCGGGGAAAAATAAAATGACAAATCATATCAATATCTATCCTCGGACTACCGAAAAAGCTTACGGCCAATCAAAGAATAACGTATATGTATTTGATGCGCCGGTTAGCGCTAACAAACAACAGATACTAGCAGAAGTTGAATCTCAGTTCAAAGTGAAAACCGTCAGTATCAAAACCTTAGTTCAAACTGGCAAAGCCATTCGATATTCCAAAGGTAAACGGTCTCAGCCAACGCCAACTCATCAACAAGATTTGAAAAAAGCCTATGTCACACTTGTCAAAGGTGACAGCATCAAGGTCTTCAACGAAGAGGTTGCTGCAGATGAGACCAAAGCCAAAGCGCTCAAAAAGGAGGCTCGCCCGCCTAAACTTTCTGATAGCAAACCTACCGATAAACCGAAATCATTATTTAAGAAAGTTTTGGAGGGTAAGTAATGGCAATTAAACTTTACAACCCAACTACTCCAGCTCGTCGCGGCATGACTAGCCAAGATGCTAGTGAAATAACGACTAATAAACCGCTGAAAAGCCTGGTAAAGAGCAAAAAGCAAAATGCTGGCCGTAATAATACCGGTCGCATTACCGTTCGTCATCGTGGTGGTGGTGTTAGGCGTCATTATCGACTGGTCAATCATAATCTTGCTCCAGAATTAACTGTTACGGTTGAGCAAATCGAATACGATCCAAATCGTAGCGCCAGAATTGCCCGCGTCAAAGATCAATACGGTCTGTATCACTACATTCTTGCCGATACTTCGATGACCGTCGGAAAAGTTATTGTCAGTGGCGATAAAGCCACTATTGAATCAAGTAACCGTATAGCTCTATCCAATATTCCAATCGGTTCGCAAATTTATGCGATCGAAATTCACCCAGGCAAAGGCGCCCAGATGGTTCGTTCAGCTGGTGTCACAGCTCAACTTATGGCTAAGGAAGGTGACTATGCTCAAGTCCGACTTCCATCAGGAGAAGTCCGTCGTATACGTCAAGATGCAACTGCTGCAATTGGTGTTGTTGGTAATGTCCAGCATCAAAATATCAAAATTGGCTCGGCTGGTCGCAATCGACGCAAAAGCATTCGTCCAGGAGTTCGTGGTATTGCTATGAATGCTGTCGATCATCCGCATGGTGGTGGTGACGGTGGTCGTCACGGTACCGGTAAACCGCCACGTACACCATGGGGCCAACTGACCCTTGGTTATCGTACTCGTCGTCGTAAAGATACAGGAAATTTGATTGTAAAGAGTCGCCATGATGCGAAGAGGAAGGTATAGATTATGAGTCGTTCACTAAAAAAAGGACCTTATGTTGATTTTAAACTAGCCAAAAAAGTAGCTGCGCTTGGTTTAGATGATCGTACGATTATCAATACATGGGCTCGGGCTAGTACTATCAGCCCAGAGATGGTCGGACATACTATTGCTGTTCACAATGGCAAAATACACATTCCAGTCTTGATTTCGGAAAATATGGTTGGTCACAAACTGGGTGAGTTTAGTCCAACTCGTAAATTCCGTAAGCACGGTGGTAAGGAGAATAAAGAATGACCAACTCGTTAACCGTTCGTGCCTATGCCGAAGGAATTGATTTGGCGCCTCGTAAGGTTGCCCTGGTCGCTAGTTTAGTCCGTTATCGGACTGTTGCTGATGCACTTGTTATATTAGCTCATACCCCAAAACGTGCTGCTTTGTTAGTTATAAAGGCAATTGAAAGTGCCAAGGCCAACGCGATTAATAATCATGGTCTAGATGGCAAAACTCTTGTTATATCTACCTTATCGGTTACTGCAGGAGTCCGACTAAAGAGATTTAAGCCTGCGAGTCGTGGTCGTGCACTTCCTTTCCAAAAGAAAACGGCCAATATCCTAGTTGAGTTGACTGGTAGCGAAAAACCAAAGAAATCTGTCACCAAGGCTAGTACCGTAGTGAAAGAGGAGGACAAATAAAATGGGACAAAAAGTAAACCCAATTAGTTTCCGTTTGCAAGTTCATAAAGATTGGGCTTCACGTTGGTTTGCAGGTAAAAGAGATTTTGCTAAATGGCTCGCTGAGGATATTAAAATTCGTGAACTTATCGAAAAACGTTTCGAAAGTCGTCCAACGATTAACCGTATTGAGATTGAACGATCAGCTAACTTGATTACAATTACTATTCATACCGCCAAAGCTGGTGTTGTTATCGGTCGTGGTGGCGTTGGTGTGATCGAACTAAAGGCATTGATAGAAAAAATTGCTAGTTTACCAACTCGTCTTAACATCGAAGAAGTTAAACGACCAGAACTTGCCGCCAAATTAGTTGCTGAGAATATTGCTAGACAGTTAGAGCGTCGCGTCAATTTCCGTCGTGCAATCAAGATGACTGCTCAAAATACGATGGCAGCTGGTGCCAAAGGCGTTCGCATCCAAGTTGCAGGCCGTTTGAATAATGCCGAGATGGCTCGACGTGAAAAAGTTATCGAAGGTTCTGTCCCTCTGCATACCCTACGAGCTGATATTGATTACTACGGTGCATATGCCAAAACTCCTGCTGGTGTTATTGGTGTCAAGGTTTGGATTTACAAAGGCGAAAGAGTTTAAGTTATGTTATTACCTCGAAAAACTAAGTATCGAAAAGTTCGCAAAGGCAAAAACGGCGGTGTTGCTACCCGAGGCCAATATATTGCCTTCGGAGATTATGGACTTCAATCACAATCGAATGAACGCATTACTGGCCGACAAATCGAAGCTTCACGCCAAGCCATGACTCGCCATATTGATCGTGGTGGCAAGATATGGATTCGCATTTTTCCTCAAATTCCTGTTACGCGCAAACCACTTGATGTCAAGATGGGTAGCGGTAAAGGAAATCCTGAGTTCTTTGTTGCTAAAGTTAAATCTGGCACAGTCTTATTCGAAATGAAAGGCGTTGAAGAATCAGTTGCACGCGAAGCTATGCGTCTGGCATCTCATAAATTGCCTATTAAGACTAAGTTTATCGTAAAGGAGCAGATCTAATGGCTATTAAAAAGATCGTTAAACCAAGCAAAAAAGCTGTCGAAGTTAAAACGCTAGACATGCTTACTACCGAGCTGGCTACTTTGCGTAACGACTTGATTGATGCCAAACGCGGTCATAAATTAGGCGAATTAACTAACCCTCGAATCATTACTGCAACTCGTAAAAATATTGCTCGCGCGTTGACCGCCATAACAGCGATAGAAATCGCATCGTCAAAGGAGACTAAATAATTATGATAAAAACATTAACCGGTATTGTTACCTCAGATGCTGCTGATAAAACTATTACAGTAACCGTCACAAGTCGTGAAACTCATCCAATTTATGGCAAACAATATACCGTCAGTCGTAAATATGCTGCGCATGACCCAAATAATGAGGCTAGAATTGGTGATAAAGTTACAATTTCTAGCATCCGACCGGTCTCGAAACGTAAAGCTTTCAAATTAGACGTTATTGTCGAAAAGTCACGAGGTTCAATCGAACTCAAAGACGATTTAATAGAGGTCCAACCACCTGAGTCAACCGAAAAGAAAGCTCGCCCACCTAAACTTCAGGATGAGGTTTCGGCAAAAGTTTTGGAGGGTAAATTATGATACAACAAGAAACCCGTCTAAAAGTCACCGACAACTCTGGAGCCAAGGAGATTCTTTGCATCCGTGTGCTTGGTGGTACACGTCGTCGCTATGCCAGAATTGGCGATATTATTGTTGCTAGCGTCAAGGTTGCAACTACTACTGGTATCGTCAAACGAAAAGCCGTTGTCAAAGCAGTTATTGTGCGCACTCGTGATCAAATCAAACGCAAAGATGGTTCAACTATTGTATTTGATGATAATGCTGCCGTACTGATTGATGATGACAAAAACCCCCGAGGGACTCGCGTGTTTGGTCCGGTTCCTCGCGAACTTCGCGATATGGGATATTCCAAGATAATTTCCCTAGCACCGGAGGTACTTTAATATGGTATCGATTAAACGAATTATCAAAGGTGACACTGTTAAATTAATTAGCGGTGCCAACAAACGTATGACTGGTAAAGTCCTAAAAGTGATTACCAAAGACCGGGCAATTTTGGTTGAAGGTATTGGCAACATCCATCGTCATTTCAAACCAAACAAGCAAAACCCACGTGGTGGCGATAAAGATATTCATGTTCCAACTCCTATTCATAAAGTTGCTCTGGTAATTGACGCCAAATCAGCTAAAACTAGCCGAGTAGGATTGATTAAATCAATTGATGGCAAAACAATGCGTATTGCTAGCCAGAATAACAATAAGGAGATTAAATAATGGTTAAACCAACTATTAACACAACAACTCCTCGCCTGAAAGCCCTATACAAAGACAAAATTGTTGGGGAACTACAAGCCGAACTTAAATTGGATAACATTCATCAAGTTCCAAAATTTGATAAGATTGTAGTCAGCGTAGGAATTGGCAAAAATAAAGACGACAAACATTATTACGAGGTTGTTCGTAACACATTGACTCGAATTACAGGTCAATCACCGATTGACCGTATGGCCAAAAAATCAATTGCTATTTTCAAGATTCGGGCTGGACTTAATCGCGTTGGCATTTGTGTTACATTACGTGATTCTCGAATGTATGAGTTCCTAGACCGATTCATCAATGTTTCTTTGCCACGTGTACGTGACTTTCATGGGGTCAGTGCCAAAGCTTTTGATAAATCCGGTAACTTTAATTTTGGGATTATTGAACAATCCATCTTTCCTGAGCTAACATTTGAAGAGACACAAATTCTTCATGGTCTACAAATCACATTCGTTATATCCGGTGGTAACCCAGTCTATAGCAGAGCGTTGCTGGAAAAATTCGGTATTCCATTTGAAAAACCGCGCGTTACAGAATTAAAAACAATTAAAATAGATGCGCGCCCCTCGAAGCTCGAAGAGCGAAGTGGGGACGAGGAAAAATCCTCCGTCGCTGAAGCTAAGGAGGACGAGTAATGGCTAAAAAATCTGCTGTCGCTCGCGATGAAAAACGCAAGAAAATGATTATTCAATATGCTGCTAAACGAGCCGAATTAAAGGGTCTTGGCGATCAGGAAGGTCTATCAAAACTACCGCTTAATAGTTCTCCAACTCGTTGGAAGAACCGTGATGTGCTTCATGGCCGACCACGTGCTTATATGCGTAAATTTGGTCTGAATCGAATAAATTTCCGTGAAAAGGCCTCAAAAGGCGAAATTCCGGGCGTAACAAAGAGTAGTTGGTAGGAAAGGAATAATATATGACATTACAATCTACAGATCCAATCGCTGACCTACTAACTCGCATTCGAAACGCAGTTATGGTTGGCAAAAACGAAATCAGAGTTCCAACCAGTAAAATAAAACTTACAGTCGTAAGGGAGCTTAAAAAAGCTAACTATTTAACAGACGTAAAAGTTGAAACCGCCAAGCCTCGTAACGTTCTAGTTATTACTATTAACAAACTTGGTGAAAATGCAACAATTACCGAAATTACTCGGTTGTCCAAACCGGGACGACGCGTCTATGTCAGCGCCAACGAAATTCCTAGAGTCAAAAATGGACGTGGAATGGTCTTGATCAGTACAAGTAAAGGTGTTCTGCCTGGTTATGATGCAGTCAAGCAACGACTTGGCGGCGAACTATTATTAAAAGTTTATTAAGGAGAAAGTATGAGTCGAATCGGAAAACTACCAATTGAAATACCTACCGGTGTGATAATCACGGTTGACTCAGATGTTGTTACGGTCAATGGTCCAAAAGGAGAATTGATTGTCCCACACCTGAGCGATGTAACTGTGGCGCTAAACGGCAGCCAATTAATTGTTACTCGTCATAACGATGAACAAATCGCAAAATCGCAACATGGTTTGCAACGAGCCTTGCTTAATAACGCCGTTATTGGTGTTATGACAGGCTATGAAAAGAATTTAGAAGTTAACGGTGTTGGTTTTCGTGTTAGTGGTGGCGGTGACGAAATCGAAATGCTTCTTGGGTTATCTCACCCAGTTAAATATAAGGCAAAGCCCGGAGTCGTTTTGACGGTTGACAAGATGACTGTTACGATTAATGGCATAGATAAACAAGCCGTTGGTCAAACAGCTGCTGAAATCAGAAAATTGAAAAAACCAGAGCCATATAAAGGCAAAGGTATTAAATATATCGATGAAGTTGTTCGTCACAAGGCTGGAAAGGCTGGTAAATAATATGACAAAACTAACAAATAAACTATTGAACCAAGCTCAACGAAAATCACGTATTCGCGCTAAAATCTCTGGAACTAGTCTTAGGCCTCGATTGACTGTCACGATTAGTAATACTCATATTAGCGCTCAAATAATTGATGACAGCAAACAATCTACTTTAGTCTCCAGTACGACTGTTGGAGCTAATTATTCTGGGACGATTACCGAACAGGCTGCCGTTATTGGCGCAGATATTGCAAAAAAGGCTATAAAATCAAAGATTAAGAACGTTGTTTTTGATCGTAACGGTCGCTTGTATGCTGGTCGTTTAAGTGCGTTTGCAGAGGCTGCACGCAAGGAAGGTTTAGGATTTTAATATGGCTGACAATAATCGTAATTCGTCATCTGATTCACGTGGACCTCGTCAAGGCGGTGGTCGTCGTGATCAAATGTCAGCTGAACCAAAACTATTCGAAGAATTAGTTATAAACATTGATCGTGTTTCTCGAGTTGTAAAAGGCGGCCGACGTTTTCGCTTTAAGGCACTTGTAGTTGTCGGTGACAAAAAAAATAAGGTTGGGATTGGCGTCTCAAAGGGTGCTGATGTCCAATCGGCTATCGCCAAAGCAACTGAGGTTGCAAAAAAACACCTGATAACGATATCAATTTGGAAAAATACAATTCCACACGATGCTGAAGTTCGATATGCTGGTGCACAAGTATTAATTAAACCAGCTGCACCAGGTACTGGAATTATTGCAGGTGGGGCAGTTCGTACTATCATCGGCGTAACTGGAATCACTAATCTTTTAACAAAATCACTAGGATCAACAAATAAAGTTAACATTGCCTATGCGACTATTGAAGCCCTCAGAAGCCTCGTGCCGAAGGAAGAATGGCTTAATGCCCCTCCAGTTCGCAATGTAGTAAAACCAGCAACTGAAAAACCAGTGTCAGAGGATCCAGTTGTAAAGAAGGTTGCAAAAAAGTCTAGCCCTACGAAACCTACGGTGAAGGAGGAAGAAAAATAATGACAAAATATAATGAACTCCAGATAAGCGCCGACAAAAATAAAAAGCGAGTCGGTCGTGGTATATCTGGTGGTCAAGGAATGACGGCTGGACGTGGCACAAAAGGTCAAAACTCTCGGACTGGGAAAAAACTAAAGTTAATGTTCGCTGGTGGTTCTCGTACGCTCGTTACAGCTATCCCAAAGGCCAAGGGCTTTAAATCAATGCGTTCGCCAGCCCAAATTGTATATTTGGACCACCTGAATGCGTTCAAAGGCAAGGTTGCTGATAATTTTAGTCTACACCAGGCTGGATACATAGCTACGCCATACCAGGCTGTAAAAGTCATCTTGCGGGGTATCTTAACCGAGAAAGTTTCATTACATGTATCGGGTGCCAGCAAAAGTGTCAAAGAAGCTGTTATAAAAGCCGGTGGCACATTTACCAAAACTACGGTACCATTGAAAATGGATACAATTAAAGCCGAAAAATCTAGCAAGTGATAAAGAGGGTAGTGCGTCAATGAATTGGAAAACAATCTTTAGATCATTAAAGAATCGCGATATGTTAAAGCGAGTTCTGATACTACTTAGCATTATTGTTGCCTATCGATTGCTGGCTCATGTTCCAGTGCCTCTAGCGGAGCCTACACAGCTAAAAGAGGTCATAAATAGTGTTGTTAATGGGTCTGATTTTGGTGGTTTTCTGAATTTGCTATCTGGTGGAGCTTTGACAAGTTTCTCGATTGTGCTAGTCGGTATGAGCCCGTTCATTACTTCGTCGATTATTACCCAGCTATTGACCAAGGCTATTCCAAAACTTGAAGAACTTCACAAAGATGGCGAATCAGGTCGTCGCAAGATCAACCAATGGACGCGGATGATTAGTGTCCCGCTGGCTATTGTTCAGTCAATCGCATTTATTTATATTTTGCGTCAAACAGTTCTTGCAGGTAATACAACTATACTGGCCGATTCTTCACTAATGGGTTGGGTCGTAGCCGTTACTGCCATGAGTGCTGGCTCAATTTTGCTAATGTGGCTTGGTGAACTGATTACCGAGCAGGGGATTGGCAACGGTATTAGTTTGATTATCTTTGCAGGTATTGTTAGCCAATTGCCAAAAACGATTGCTAATATTGGTAGCTCGTTATTTAACACGTCAGAGGGCACATTGAACGTCTTTGGTTGGTTTAGTTTACCGGTAAATCCATTATCGTTTTGGGTAGCTATAGCGCTAATTGTCGTATCACTCTTAGTGTTATATATTCTGGTTAAAGTTAATGAAGCCCAGCGAGTGATTACGATTAATTATGCCAAGCGCGTTCAAGGTAACACTAATTATGGTGGCGTCAAAAGCATTTTACCAGTTAAATTGATTGCCGCTAATGTTATACCAATTATTTTCGCTGTCGCTTTTTTGTCACTACCAGCCTTTGTTGGTCAAATACTAAAGGCTACTGGCAATGCATCTTATCTCGAGATAGCAAACAATTTGATTACATGGTTCCAAACGCCAAATCCAGGTTCATTCACTGGTTCGACATTACAGGCCTTTATATACCCAGCAGCTTATTTTGTGCTCGTTATTATGTTTACCTATTTTTACACTGGCATTATATTTAATTCGAATGAAATTGCTGAGAATTTACAAAAACAAGGTGGATTTATCGAAGGGATTCGTCCGGGCAAACAAACCGAGGACTATCTGACACGTACTGTTAACCGTTTGACCCTTTTTGGATCGCTTACACTCGGATTTATCGCAGTTTTGCCATTTATAGGCGAGTTTTTGCTGTATAGTATCGCCGGCGTAACAGATAGCAAGTTGTCAATCGGTGGTACCGGGCTGCTAATCGTGGTATCAGTTGCCCTAGAATCCCTCCGCCAAATCAACTCTCGCGCATTAATGGTCACGTACGACGATTACAAGTAGAGTTGGCTATTGGAATATAGCTATTGGAATATGGCACAGCAATTTAACCATGGGTATCAATCAGGATTTTTGTTTTTCCTGATATACTTGCCAACAGCCAAATTCTAATAGCCATTAGCCATATTTGACATTAGTCAAATCTTTGCGATATAATAAATTTATCAATTAACTCGGATTGATATATACGAGTTCTAATTTTGTTAATATTATCTCTTTACGTTTACTTATGATTGGTGTATAATCATTCACTGTAACTTATGACCAGTCAAAAAGAAGTAATTAAACTGCAGGGCAAGGTGGTGGAATCACTGCCTAACACACAGTTTAAAGTCGAACTCGAGAATGGTCATAATATAATCGCCCACATTTCAGGTAAAATGCGCAAGCATTACATCCGACTTGTACCAGGCGACAAGGTAGAAGTTGAGTTGACCCCCTACGATCTTAGTAAGGGCAGAATCACCTTTCGCCTAAAAGATTAATTAAATTCGCTGTATAGCGAAAACAGGAGTTTGCAAGCGCTCATGAAAGTTCGTGCAAGTGTCAAAAAAATCAGCCCTGATGATCTACTGGTTCGCCGCAAGGGAATCCTAAGGGTTATCAACAAGAAAAAGCCTAAAAACAAGCAGAGGCAGGGTTAAATATGGCTCGAATTGCAGGCGTAACTATTCCGTCCGAAAAGCAAATTGAAACAGCATTGACATATATTTATGGTATCGGACCTCACTTTGCATCAAAAATTGTTGAATCTGCAAAAGTTGATCCAACGACACGCGTCAAAGATTTGACAGAAGCCGAAGAGCAACGTATTCGAGATGTCATAGGGTCAAGCTATAGTGTTGAAGGTGATTTACAACGCGTAGTCACTAATAATATCAAGCGGCTCAAAGACATCGCATCATATCGTGGTATTCGTCATAAAGCTGGTTTACCAGTTCGTGGGCAGCGAACTCGAACTAATGCGAAAACTCGCAAAGGTAAAGGTATAGCCGTAGGTGGAACTCAAAAGAAAGCGTCAGAAAAGACGTAGAAAGGAATTAGATATGGCAGAAGAAATCACGACAACCCCGAAACCTACAGTTAAAGCTCGTAAAAAGCAGCACCAATCTATTCCTGCTGGTCAACTGCATATTCAAGCGACCTTTAATAATACAATTGTGGCATTTGCCGATAAAAAAGGTAATGTTTTAACTACATCTAGCGCTGGAGCAAATGGCTTTCGCGGTAGTAAAAAAGGTACTGCATATGCATCTCAAATTGCTGCCGAAAAGGTAGCTGAAATCGCCAAAACCACATATGGAACAAAAGCTGTTGATGTCTTTGTCAAAGGCGTAGGTCTTGGACGCGATGCTGCTATTCGTGCTATGGGTAGTTATGAAATTTCGGTTGATAGCATTAGGGACGTAACCGCGATGTCACATGGTGGCGTCCGTCCGCGTAGAGCGAGAAGGGCATAATATGGCACGAGATACTTCCCCTATTGTTAAACAGTGTCGACGTGAAGGTTATGCTCTGCATCCAAAAGCACACAAAATTATGGCAAAAAAAGCTGGTATTCCAGGTATGCATGCCAATGGCCGACCAGGCAAATCAAGTTTATATTTGACACAATTGCGTGAGAAACAGAAAGTTCGTCGCACATATGGCTTGCTTGAAAAGCAATTCTCTAGATTAATGCACGAGGCCGCTCGCTCAAGCGAACAAGGCTCATTGCCGGGTGAAATTCTATTGCAATTCTTGGAACGACGTCTGGATAACGCTGTTTATCGGGCTGGTTTTGCAACTAGTCGTCGCGCATCCAGACAACTGGTTAGCCATGGCCATTTTATTTTGAACGGTCGTCGTGTTAATATCCCATCAATTCGCCTAAAAGTTGGCGACGAAATCGTAATTCGTCCAAAGAGCGCTAAATCTGGCTATTTTAGCCAAATTGATGATATCGCTAAGAATACTTTTCAACCATCTCTTAGTTGGCTCAAGAGTGATCAACAGAAATTAACGATCTCCATTACTGGTCTGCCAAAGCGCGAAGAAGCAGAATATGATATCAAAGAACAACTAATTGTGGAATATTATTCACGTTAATATCGCTCTTCGCTGTACAGCGAAAGCAGAAAAGGAGTCCAAATTATGACAAAAGTTATTCACAATCCAGCACTTTCAGGTGTTGATGAACACAGCCCGACCAGTGCAACCTTTATTATTGGGCCTTTGCATGCTGGATATGGTAACACGCTTGGTAATAGCCTACGTCGCGTATTACTGTCTAGCGTTGAAGGTGCCGCAATCGTAGCTTTTCGAATTGATGGCGTGAATCACGAGTTTACAACCGTACCTGGTGTCAAAGAAGACGTTGTTGATATTATGCTAAACATCAAGAATGTTCGTCTGAAAGTTTATAGCGACGAGCCAGTTGAACTTCGCCTAGAAAAAAAAGGTGCAGGTCCTGTCAAAGCTAGTGATATCAAAACTACGGCTGATGTTGAAGTTATCAACCCAAATCAAATCATCTGTAATATTGATGATCCTAAAAAATCTATTGTTATTGATTTAGTCGTCGAGTCCGGCCGTGGCTATCAAACAATCGAATCTTCAAGCGTTAAAAGACTTCACAGCGATATGATTGCTGTTGACGCGATATTTAGCCCAGTTTTACGAGTCCGCTACAAAGTTGAAAGTACTCGTGTTGGTCAAGAATCAAACCTTGATAAACTGTTGATTAGTGTCGAAACTGACGGTTCTTTGTCGCCTAGGCAAGCTTTCGAAGAAGCTGCTGCAATCCTAGTCAATCAATATACCGCGCTTGCCGGCTCAACTGTCGTTAGTTATGCGCCTGCACTAGGTCAGGATATTGGCAATGAAACAAATGAACTTGATACTCCTATCGAAGAACTCAATCTAACAGCCCGAACATCAAATGCTTTGGTTAATAACGAAATCCGCACTGTTCATGACCTAGTCACATTAAGTGAGCAAGATTTGCGTGAACTTAAAGGTTTTGGATCAAAAGCATTGGATGAAGTCAAAGATAAATTGGCGGAATTGGAACTTTAATTATGCATCGACACGGATATGTTGGACGAAAATTTAGTCGAGAGTGCGATCAACGCGACGCATTGATTAAAGGTCTAGCAACGAGCCTTGTTATGCAAGGTAAAATCGAAACGACTTTGCCCAAAGCGAAAGAATTAGTTCGCTATATTGAAAAAATCATAACCAAAGCTAAGGTTGGTGGACTGAGTAATCGTCGCCAAGTAATTTCTGAACTCGATACCAAAGAGGCCGCCTACAGGCTATTTGATTTAATCGCACCACAATTATCTGCAAGAACCAGCGGACACGTCAGAATCAAAAGGACGGCACTACGCGTAGGTGATGGCACACAAATGGCAACAATTGCATTTGTTGATGAGATAAAATCATCACCTGTTGAAGTTGCCAAAGAGGAGACATCCTCCGTCGCTAAAGCTAAGGAGTACAAGAAGTAATGGTTAATGCTAAAACTTATTCACAAAAACCTAGCGAAGTTAATCGTCGCTGGATTCTAATTGATGCTTCGACTGCACCGCTTGGTCGAGTTGCAACAACTATCGCTAAATACATTATTGGCAAGTATAAGCCAACCTACACGCCCCATATTGATGCGGGGGACTACGTTGTTGTTATTAACGCCGAAAAAGTAGTCGTAACAGGTGCCAAAGAAACTGACAAGAAATATCATCGTCACTCAGGATATCCTGGCAACATTATTGAAACAACTCTTGGAGAAATGCGCGCAAAATCACCTGAAAAGATCATTGAACTTGCTGTAAAAGGCATGATTCCGGTCAATAAATTAACGGATGAACGCTTGAAACGTTTGCGTGTATTTGTAGGCGAAAATCACGGCCACACAGCACAAACTCCAGAGAAAGTAGAGGTTATGTAACATGGCCGAACCAAAATATTTCTATGGTCTAGGGCGCCGCAAAAGCGCAACTGCCAAAGTCCGCTTGTACGCTGGCAAGGGTAAAATTACGATAAATGATAAACCTGCTTCTGAATATTTGAATGGCAACAAAACCCACTTGGCCGAAATTACCGATCCACTAGCCCTAGTCAGCAAGCAAAAAGATTTCGATATTACTATAGTAGTAAAAGGCGGCGGAACTGCTGGTCAAGTTGACGCGATTAAACTGGCTATCGCCAAAGCGATTACAGTTGGTTTCAGCGATTTGCGTTCAATGCTCAAAAAAGCCGAGTTCCTTAAACGCGACTCACGCGAAAAAGAACGCAAAAAATACGGTCTCATATCTGCTCGCAAACGCGAACAGTTCTCGAAACGATAGGTTAGTAGTTAGTAAATAGTAGGTTGTAGATAGTAGAAATCGCCGAATTTTTTTCCCGCATCATTCGATACGGATAAATCAAATCATTACAATAAGTGCATGTCGATGGTGATGGAGACGGTGCGCAGTTTGAAAGCTGCGCACCCATTTGCTTATCATTGCATGATAATCTAAAAGAGTGTTCTGAATTAGCTTAATCGTTAAAATATATAGATATTTCATCAGATTTTAACATTTGTTTTAACGTAATCCATCGAATAGCTAATACTTCGATTCGTGTAGACCCAAACTGTTCAATTAAAAACAGAAAATGATTTCGAGCTGATCGAATAAGCCGATCTTTGTCATCCGAATTTAAATGATTTGACCTAGTCTTTAGCATCCGCTCAAACTCGACAAAGTATCTGTGCGCAACTTTAATCGTTATAGCTCTATTAAGCTTCAAATATTCAGTAGCATACACCAATGTCTCTTCGAATTTAATTACATGCTCGCAAGCTTGAGGATCATCTTTCATATTTTTTATAAACATATCGTACAGATTGCAACATGCAGTTATTTTTTCAGGCATTTTTTACTCCTATCTTGAGTTATTAGTTTGATAAATTATCAATCTAGCTGCCCAAAATAAGTCGGGAACAGCCGTTAAGTCGGAATCTAGCTAATTCCAAACTAACGTGCTGCTTCCGAAAAGAAAGGAGATTTGAACTATACTATCTACAATTCGCTAACTACTACCTACCAACTTCGACATGCACTGTAATGATCTGACTTGTTAACGATCATCTGTTGGCATTATATCCAAAACTCAGATAACATAATTATAATATATATTTAGCATAAAGTCGATAGCGAATGATAAACGAAGTAATCAATTCTATCAATCTTTGAGTATTCGTATTTCAATCTACACGTTATTCGTTAGTGTTAACAAATCAAATCATTACAATAAGTGCATGTCGGAAATCTACTCAACTGCGAGACACTTAGTGTGGCTCAAACAGGAATAAGTTAGATAAGTTGGTACGCAATTTCAGGTTACGTACCAACCAATCTATAATCATTTTCAAAAATTTATATAATTTAGATAAACTAGTAAAATAGTAATCAAAGCAGCTACTATTAGTATTGAAACGACTGTCCACAACCACTTCATATTTCGTGTGATAATGTTAGGACGCGGAATTAGTTCTAGCATCTGTGCACGATAATAATTGATTGCTTTCGTATATCGTTTTTTATTGCCTTTAGACGCCGATTTAAGTGATTTTTCGACTTTTTGATAAAGTGTTTTTCTTCGGGTAACTGTGTAAAATTTTTTTAAACCAATATTGGAATGACGTTTGTTAATCGCAGCTATGTTTAATGCATCATTTAGGATTATTACAAATTCTTCTTTGCTACAAGTATATCCAGACTGAACTAACGATTCATCAATATTAAATTTATTGTCACTAACCAAATTACACCCCCTATTGTAACCGATAGCTTTAATTTTATCTTTGCATACCTTTCGAGTATTGCTTTTGAACTGTTGCCAAGAAACTTCCTGTTGATTCCATGAACCAGTAACTTGTTTAACGGCCCAATCTAAAAATGATTCTCGAACTATTTTTTTAATTTTTTTCTGATACTTTTCATGACTATAAACTATAGCGTCCAAATAACTATCGTATTGATTTAGATGATTAAAAATTATCTTTTTTACATCATCTATCTGATCCTGATTCAAATCTTTAACAACTGGTTTTATCAGTTCAGCTACTCTAACGTTACACTTATATTTCCCAAGAGATGTAATATTTCGACTTGGCACAATTTCATATGCTCTCGAAAACATTTCGTATGTACTTGAAAAACACATATTGATTCCTCCTTTATCACTTGGGTTTAGATGTAACAATCGTTACTCTAACTGCCCAATATCGGAGGCAGCCGTTAAGTCAGAAATATATTGTATTCTGAACTAACGTGCTGCCTCCGAAAGAAAGGAGAATATAATCATACTATTTACCATCTACTATCTACCAACCTTCGACATGCACTGTAATGATCTGACTTGTTAACGATCATCTATTGAAGTTTTGATCAGGTTAATACAACAGATAAAAAAATTATAATATATATTTATAATTAAGTCGATGTCAACGGAGATACAAGTCGCTCAATCTCGTTCAATTCAAAGTATTTTTTTATAAAATCAACAGCTATCCGAAACTAAAATCAAATCAAATCATTACAATAAGTGCATGTCGAGTTAGATCAATTATAATCAATCCTGTGAGCTATCATAACGATAGCTCAACAGGATACGACAAATTAAATTATGACAATTCCATTTTTGCTGAATATAAAATTTTTTCAATCTCGGTAATAAGTTTATTTTCTGGTATTGAACAAATCTCAGTTGCGCAACGATTAAATTGACCTCTGAATTTTTTTATGGTTTTTGCTATTTTAAGCGGTGAAAGTTTTTTATTCGCATTCGCGAATATCTGTTCGAGTTTAACAAAATATTCCTGAGCTTTGATAGTCAATGCTAAACAATAACTATTCTCTGCCTTTATATATTGCTCCCGAGCATTGCTAATCGACTCTGTACAATCACTACTTGATATGTTTTTCAATGCAACCTGTAGAACATTCTTAAACGAATGAAAATGTTGATACTTTGTTAAAACAAATAAAAACTTTTCTAATCGTTTATAACTTTCAAACTTCATCGTCGCAAGTATCGTCACTTGACCATAATATTCAGATTCGTCTACTAAATCACCTTCAGTATCGTAAATTGAAAGTCTGAACATAGCACTCGGAACGATAAAATCGTCAAGCTGTTTATACTTTGAGAATTCTAAAGTCGCATCCCGCATCTCTTTTTCGATTTCTTCATTGAAATCATCAATCTTTTTTACCATATTAATCGTCCTCCTCATTTTTGAGATATTAGTGTAGCAATTGCCACACTACTGCCCAATATCGGAAACAGCCGTTAAGTTGGAATTTGGCTATTAGAATTTGGCTATTGGCTCTGAGTTTTCGCCATATTCCATATTCCATTTGCCATATTCTAATTTAGCGTGCTGCCTCCGAAAGTAAGGAGAATAGTGAGGAAACCAAACAACCGTTCGATTTCACTCACGGTCTCGGATTATTCACTAAGTGAACAATCCTCGACATGCACTGTAATGATCTGACTTGTTAACGACCATCCGCCACCATAGGTTCCCACCTCTGATAACTGAAGACTTGAATATATCACAAAATAGGCATAATGTCAATGTGTGGCTAGCCAATCAACGCTCGTCAATGTATAATAATTTATAATTATGACAAAACCTGTAATATTAACTGGAATTCGTTCGAACGAAGAACCAACAATTGGAAATTATTTGGGTGCGATTCTCCCAATGATCGACATGCAACGCAAATTCGCTGGGGATTATCAGATCAATATGTTCGTACCAGATCTACACAGTTTTACGACGCCAGTTGATTACAAATCTCTCTATCGCAATAGTATCAATAATTTGAAATACTTTGTGGCCGCTGGACTCGATATTGATAACTCTGATACATATATTTATCGCCAAAGTTATATCTCGGCGCACAGCGAATTAACCTGGATTCTAGATTGCTTTACTTACGTTGGAGAAATGAGTCGTATGACTCAATTCAAAGAAAAAGCGGGCGAAAATAGCGATAGTGTAAGTGTTGGGCTATTTAATTATCCAGTTTTGATGGCTGCAGATATTTTGTTATATGGTGCAAAGTATGTGCCAGTAGGTGATGACCAATTCCAGCATCTCGAGATTGCCCGTGACATCGCAATTAGATTCAATAATAAATTTGGTGACATCTTTGTCGTTCCAGAGTCAACCAAGGTCCAAACTGATTTTTTGAAACGTGATAGCGGTTTACGTATTCGTAGCCTAACCGATCCATCTAAAAAAATGTCCAAAAGTTCTGACGATAATAAATCCAAAGTTCTTCTAATTGATAACCCTGATGAGGCAGTTAAAAAGATTATGGGTTCAACAACCGATAGTGTTGGCAGTATCCATTTTGACTGGGATAAACAACCAGGTATCACTAGTCTATTGCAAATTTTGGCATTAATCTCTGGCCGCGATCAAATCGATGTAAATAACGAGTGGCAAGGTAAAGAAAATTATGGAGATTTCAAAACAGCCGTAGCTGAAGTCGTTCGTAATTTCCTAATAGATTTTCAATCTAAATACACAGATATTTCTGATGAACAGATAATAACAAAACTTGAACAATCAGAACGCGATTTGACGCCTATAGCCAACGCAACGCTCCTACGTGCTCAGCAGGCTGTTGGCTTGAGAAAACGGTAACTATGGTAAAAGTCTCCAGTCGAGATATACTGGACCTCTTGCGTCGATATGAGCTGGCAGGTGATGATAATGTGCCTCGCCATGTTGAAATGGTGCGAATGTCACATCCTAGCCCAATAAATACGCTAGTTTCATTTAGTTTTGCAAAGCAACAATTATTTATTCTGTTCGACGATACTGCCGATGACGACATCGATTATGTCCTTTCACAGATAAAGATTAAGGACAATAATATAAAAGGCGAGCTAATCAAGAACCCACATGATAGCATAACTACCTATGCAATGCCTTTTCGAGGCAAGGAATGCTACTTGTTTGCAGTAATCTCTGACAAAAAACGGCTTGATAGCGAATTAGCCTCTCGTTACCCAGAAAATTCTCGTAGTACCTGGCAAAAGCATATAAAAGCCGGTCACATAAGTGTCAATGGAGTAGTTGTGACTTCTCCGAAACACGATGTAACGGATGTGGATTCAATCGAAATCAATACTCCAGATTTGCCAGATTATTCTAAAAACGAGCTCCAAATCATCTATTTTGACGATAATGTAATTGTTATTAATAAACCCAGCGGCATCTTGTCACATAGCAAAGGTGCTTTGAACAATGAATTTACCGTTGCCGATTTTTTTAGGCGCTATTCAACCTATAATTTAAACACAAATCGCCCTGGTATTGTCCACCGTCTCGATCGCGATACTAGCGGCATTATGATAGGTGCTAGGGACCTAGAAACCGCGTCAATGCTTCAAAAACAATTCTCTGACAGAAAGGCTAAAAAAGTCTACTTTGCAGTTCTTGATGGTATCCCGAAGATAAATTCTGCTAATATCGACTTGCCAATAGGTCGCAATCCATCAAAGCCAAGCACATTTCGCATCGACAGCAATGGCAAATCCGCTCAAACTCGATATGATGTCATCGCAACTAACGATAAATACACTCTGGTCAAATTACAGCCTCAAACAGGTCGAACGCATCAACTGCGCGTACATATGAAATATATAAACACACCAATCTTAGGCGACAGGATATACAGCAAAGCTGCGAAAAGGTTATATTTGCACGCTTTTAGTCTAGAGATTACTATTCCAGGCGGTATTCGTCAAATCTTTACTGCTCCGATTCCAACAGATTTAACGGATTATTTTCCAAAGGTAAAGATATGATAAAACCTATTATGAACCCGGCCAGTGAAAAACTTCTAATCGCAATAGTGAAAAACTTACCGCAATCACTACTAATATCCGGTGAAAATGGCATTGGACTTGGCACAATCAGCCGATATATTGCTGAACTTCGCAAAATCAAGCCAATTATTATCTTGCCTGAATTTGACGAAAAGATTGATTTAGTCAAAGGTGTTATCAGCGTCAATATCATGAGACGCTTGTACGATGAGACTCGAACCAAAACCGCATCTGATAGGATAATAATCATTGATTATGCCGAACGAATGACCCATCAAGCTCAAAATGCATTCTTGAAATTGCTAGAAGAGCCAGGCAAGGGTATACATTTCATTCTTGTTTCACATTCCGTTTCTAAATTACTGCCGACTATCTTGTCACGCACCGAAAAAATTGATATAAAACTAATTACCATCGAGCAATCAAACCAATTACTGGATTTATTAGGGATAGCAGATAAAATCAAGCGTTCCCAGTTGTTATTTATGGCAACTGGGAAGCCAGCCGAATTAACACGTCTATGCAACGATAATGATTATTTTGAAAGACGAAGCCTAAGTGTTCGCGACGCTCGGGAACTACTTCGCGGTAATTTGTATCAAAAACTTTTAATTGCTCAGCGCTATAAAGATGATCGAGCATCAGTTTTGACCTTATTACAAGACGTAATAAATATTTTGAATCATAGCATTACTGCAATTCCTAAAATAGATACGATCAGTCGAATTGATATTATCCTAGACACCTATCGTCAGATTGAGGCCAATGGCAATATTCGCCTCTGTCTAGCGCGAATGGTAATCTAACTCTGTTATAATATTGGATAGATATGTTAGGACTTATTTTAATTTTGTTACTAGGGATTTGGGTTATATACCAACCACAAACAATTTCTGAGTCTATCGCTGATTTGCCGACCGAACTATCAGAAAAACTCGACCAACTTTGGACTATCGCTCAAGATTCGTTGCAAACTAAACGATACTTACGTGCCGAAAAGGCCTTGCTGACAATTTTAAGGATTGATGAACGTAACTCTAGCGCCTACAACCGACTAGGCATATTGTATGCCAAACAACGCTCACTCAAAGATGCAATTGAATGTTTTGAGATTGCGCAGTCGCTCGAGCCAAATGCCAGTAGCTTGCATAATGTCGGGCTGATTTATTTTGAAACCAAGAATTACGATAAAGCAGCGTTGGCATTTGAACAAGCGCTAGCCATCGATAATGACTTAGCATCAAGGCACATTGCCTATGCCAAAGTACAAGAAAAACTAGGTAATGACGTAAAAATGGTTGAATCACTCGAAAAAGCCGTCGAACTTGACCCAATTCCGCAAACATTGAATATTTTAGCTGATGCCTACGATAGGACTGGACGAACCGACTTAGCCTTGAATTTACGCGAGAAAGCCGCTAAAATGATTATCCCTCAGGGGAAACCTACACGCATCCACCAACCCCGTCGAGTAGTTATGTAATTTAATAGAGAGATCTGGCTCTTCTGTAAACTAATTACAGATGAGCCGATGATAAGTTGAGTATAGTATAACACGTCTGTTACGGAGTCATGTAGTATAATGATATCAGATGGGAGGTCATCAAATGGACTGGACTGTATTCAAAAAAGGTGTTTATTTAGTTAATTTGTTGGGGATTATATATAATCCAAAGACAAAAATGATTTTAATTGGGAAAAGAATAAATGACCCAAATCTTAAAGAATTATCATGGGTATTCCCAGGTGGCCGGCCTGATTATAAGAATGATTTATCAGATAACGTACAGTATGAAATTAAAGAAAACACAGGCCTTGATGTCGTGGTAAAGGAAATTGTATTTGCTAAAACATATCCTGAAAAAAGAGAATTTTTGTCAATATATTATTATTGTGAATTTGATACAGCAAATAGCGTAGAAAAGGCAAGCGGTAATTTGAAAGAATTAAAGTGGATTAAGCCAACAGAAGTGACCAAATATTTTACTACGTCAATCCATCCGAAAATATTAGATTATTTAAATAATTTAAAATGATTAAATTTGAAATGCTCTCCTGAAAATCAGGAGAGCATATTTGTTTAATAACGATAACGAGATTCAAAATTTACCTGATATTTGGCGTTGTTTTATTGTCAAACCGCCTAAAAGTTGCTTTCCATCCCATTTGTAATAGTAATTACCTGTTCGAAAAACAAAATTTGGAGGAATTATGGCGATTATCTGATCAGCCGTGCCATCATAACCTGCTTCACCTTTTGCAATTACGCCCGTGCATAAATATATGCCTGGGAAAGGCGCATACAGATTGTTCCCTTCATTATCTTTCCCGATACAGTCGCCGGTTGGGCTACTAACTCCTAAATGGATTACGTGCGTTCGAATAACGCATATGATCTCAGGAAATATAATTCCTTCATCACTATCATTTTTTTCCTCACTCAGCTCTAAATTTCCATAATTATTGGAAATTTTAGCATATTTGAGTAGAAACTCTTTTTGGCGCCAATTATCACTTGCCTCTGACAGACGTACTCTCATGATTCCTTTACGTCTGTTAACGCCTTTTTCACCGACGCTAATTACAGGTTGTTCACCACCGAAAAACATAAATGGCTCAACTTTAACACCTTGAATCCACATATCATTATTGATAGTAAATAGTTCCATAGCTCCTCCTCTTAGTTACAAAAAGATTATGAATAGCGCTTTATACATCATGTAATGACATTCAAAGCGCTACTCATATATCAATGAGGAGTATGATTCTTATCTCGTTATGTTAATGTACTAATCAGATTAAGAGCAGAATTATTGAAACTAATCCAAAAACTCAATGCTAATTCTGAACTTATAGATATTAACATATCGAGAGGTGCTTGTCAATATAAGAAAAGCCCTCCCATAAACCCAGGAGGGCAATTGTACATGTTAAACGAGACTCCTTACATCTAAGTACCTGTCGAATACAGCTTCATGCATACGACCCCTTATGTCATAACCTCCATGAAGAGTAGCACTGCGAGGTTCCCATCTATAAAAATGAGAATCATCTTCGATTTCATCCGACAGCATATTTGATATGCTAGGACAGCTTGTCCGAAAAACACAATCTTTATACATAATGGCGATAATTTGTTCTCCTATCCTTTCTTCCGCAATGTTAACGCGACATAACACTTTCCCAGGAAAGTTTGCATATTCATAATAACCAAATATGTTTTTATTTGTCACATCACCAGTATGGCTATTGGTATCAAATCTTCCCAAACTAGTACGGAATACGCAAAAAGCATTCTGTTTTTCGCTATCCTCATATTCAGATTCAGATTCAGCAAATAACTCCCATTTGCCATTACCATCTGTAGCGGTATAGGCATAATGTAGAGTTATGTTATTATTTTCCCATTCCCGCCATTGATTTTTTAATAAATGGACTCTCATAGTTCCTAACCTTTTACCTGAATTAACATCACCGATAATAATAGCAGGCACAGATTGATTACCACCGAATAGTAGGTATCTTTCAACAAGAACGCCTAGATCTACTTCACCGTCTTTAATTGTAAAAATTTTCATTTTATCCCTCCTTATTTTTTGATTTACTTATTATAAGTAGCGCTTTAAATACCAAGATTTCGATATTCAAAGTGCTACCTACTAAAAGTAACGAGGAATAAGTGATTTATATCTCGTTTTGTTAATGTACCTATCAGATTCAAGGCAGAATTATTGAAACAAATCCAAAAACTCAATGCCGATTCTGAACTGATAGATATTAGCATATTGAGGGGTATTTGTCAATATTTTTGACAAAATTATAGCCTCTCTGGAATATCGTCAATGACGAAATCCAGAGAGGCTCAGAGGAGAGCGATTGATTACGGTACGACTACGTAGTCAATTACCGTATATAACGAAAATCTAAATACTGCTGACTTAATTTCGTTATCTGTAGCAAGCGCTGGTAAACCGCTAACGGACATTACCAGAACTCGGTCTCCATAACTAAGGAGAATATCATTCGGATGACACGACAAGTCAGGAATTAATACCTGTATCCCAAATCTGTCGTGCATTGCGCTAAGAGTAGCCCAATCGCCACGATTCGCGCATGAAATTACGCCATCTTTAATAACTTCCTTTGCGTCAGAAGGTGATAACACCTTCCTGCCAATAAGAATCTCGGACTCGACGTCATTGAACATTGAGTCGTAAATTTCTCCAAGCACAAAGTATGTCTTTTTCATCATATCCTCCTATTTTCGTGCCTTTATCCTAATAAATGTCCGAAAGGACTTTCAAATAAAAGCGATTGCAAGTAGCACGCTGAAAACCATGATCTGACTTTCAAAGCGCTACTTACTAGTGACAGGTAAGAGTATATGTTAACTCTCAACTCCATCTGTGAATGTACTTATCAAATTTGGAATAGGGTAATTGAATTGAATCCAAAAACTCACTCACAAATCTGAACGCTTATAGTCTATAATAATATATGATATTAGTCAATAGAAGTAGGACAGCGGCTTCGCCTTTTCCGCTCAATCGCGAAAAAATACTGGAAGTAGGGCATCGGCCTTTGGCCTCGAGATTGAAGAGATTTAAAGATTGAGAAATTAGCTCCATTCTCCTGACACGAGTTTTTCCTTTTTATCGCGTGACCAACCCTTTACTTGTATCTCTCGTTTGCGAGCATCCGATTTTGACCCGAGTGGTAAAGAGACGTACGCCAGTTCAAACGGACCTTGATCTCTAGCAAATTGTGAACCTTGACCAACATTATGCTTTTCAATACGTCGTGCAGGATTATTTGTGATTCCAACATAGAATCGTCCAGTATTTGCTTTCGCAATATAAACAAACCACGGTTTTGGGGTCTTCAACTCGCTTTGCTCGTTCAGACTCATTCGACTTATTTCCTTCACTTATAATCTATCGTTATTATGTAACTAAAGAATGGTTTACCATGAGCGAACAAAGTGAGTCGAATGGTGCTGGAAGTAGGACTCGAACCTACGAAGCCGTAAGGCGGGAGATTTACAGTCTCCTGTGATTGCCACTACACGATTCCAGCATGTTTATCTATATTGGAGCCGCCTCTCGGACTCGAACCGAGGACCTTCACTTTACAAAAGTGTTGCTCTACCAACTGAGCTAAGGCGGCACGCTATATCATTTTAGCATATTTTTCTCTGCGCCAAAGCCTTCCGTTACCTATATTCATGTTCTTGTAATTTGATGTTAATGAATGACAGTTAGGGCAGAGGAGTATTAAATTATCTTCGTTGTTGTTTTCTGAATTTCCATCTATATGATCAACCTCAAGCATTACTTTACCAGTTACGATATTCGATTTATGCCACCTACAGCGAGCGCATTCCATGGAATATTTCTCATAAATATAACGAATGACATGACCAGACATGTTAAAGGTGCTTACTCCACGATTTCCAGACTCAATTCCCAGTTTCCATCTATCAATATACTTATTGTAGCTATAATCACACTGGCATTTATTTGAGCAGTACTTGCTAGAATGATTCGCTGTTATTTTACCGCACTGAGAACAATTACTCATACAAATATTTTATCATATTTGGAGTATTAATATTAAGTTTGGTTTATTAATAGTTTCAGGTTCATGCAATTTCGATAAGGTGCCAAGGTGTTGGTAATATGATGTCAATTTGTTACAATCATGGTAGGCCGCGATAGCTCAGTTGGTAGAGCGCAGCAATGGTAATGCTGAGGTCAGGAGTTCAACCCTCCTTCGTGGCTCCAAACACTTATAACTGCTGTTTAGCAGTTATTTTGTTATAATAGAACCATGGCAACATTTAGTTTTGACACCGTATCAGAGTATGACAAGGCAGAAATGAACAATGTTTTTGCGTTGGTACAAAAAGAAATTAGTAATCGTTATGATTTCAAGGGTACACCTGCCGAAATCAATTGGCTAGATGACAAATCGGGCTTTAAAGTCATTGGCGCAAACGAATGGCAAATCGAAAGTATTATTGATATTATTCGTAAAAAACTAGCGTCCAGAAACCAAAGTAGTAAAGTGTTGGATTTAAGCAAAGATATAATCACCAGTAACCTAAAAGCGACCAAACAAATCCCATTCATTGCCGGGCTAGATCAAGATAAAGCCAAACAAATCACTAAATTACTCCG
>Ga0247841_10001054_pt1 | contig 65537 bp, 52 predicted proteins | sample LaCruzMarch2015__2_FD_192410 | JGI IMG/M metagenome (GOLD analysis project Ga0247841, IMG submission 192410) | Freshwater microbial communities from meromictic Lake La Cruz, Castile-La Mancha, Spain - LaCruzMarch2015_18m | ecosystem: Environmental > Aquatic > Freshwater > Lake | place: Spain...
GGCTTTGCGTTCCTGCTTGTTCATGGGAAAGGTTTTGGAGGCAAAGGTACATCAGGCCAATGGCGTCACGCAAGATGTATTTTACCAACCCTTTACGTTTATTTGGCAGCATCCAAAGAGGCGTATGTCCCACTGATTGAAAAAGCGATGACTGAAAATTCGCCCCAACTCGAAGCAAACAGAAAAGCACTGGCAAAGGATCATAGCTGGGAAAATTTCGTCGCTAAAATTTATAAGCACGCTTCAGAAATCGAAAATGAATTAAAGCAGAAAAACGCCCATGCAAAATAATATTCTCGGGGGAAAAGATATCATTATTACAGGACTTCAATCCTGGAACTTCGGCCTGGGCAGCAATATTGCCAACATGGCTTCGCTCCTTTCAAAAACAAACCGGGTTTTGTTCGTCAATTATGCCCTCGACCGCACCACTTTGCTCCGGCACCGGAACCAATATGTCATTCAGCAATATAAAAAAAGCAAAGCTTCCAAAAAGTTATCATTAGAAACAGTTTCCCCAGGTTTGACCCTGTTTACCCCCGATATCGTCCTCGAATCCATCAACCAACTGGGCCCCCGGTGGTTGTTCGATATACTGAATAAAAAGAATTCGGAAAAATTCGGAAAAAAAATCCAGGAAGCCATCGCCCAACTTAATTTCCATGATTTCATTTTATTCTCCGACAGTGATTTTTACCGGAGTTTTTATCTCCCTGAAATGCTCCGCCCCTTCGCTTCCATTTACTATATCCGCGATAATATGATCGCAACGGATTATTACAAAAAGCATGGGGCCAGAATGGAAAAAATGTTTATCGAAAAATCGGACCTGGTGGTGGCCAATTCAGAAATTCTTGCCGCCTATGCCCGTGAATTCAATGTTAATTCCTATGATGTTGGCCAGGGGTGTGACCTGGAACTCTACAACCCTGCCCATGACCTGCCCCTTCCCGACGATTTCAGAGATGCAAGGGAAAAGTACCGGATCTGCGTTGGTTATACCGGCGCATTGAAAAGCACCCGGATCGATGAACCCTTGCTTGTACATCTTGCCAAAACAAGACCGGACTATGGATTTATTTTTGTTGGGCCCGAAGATCGGGTTTTTCAAAAGAGTTCACTTCACCTTATGCCAAATGTGATTTTTTTAGGCCGGAAACCGGAAAACCAACTACCCGCTTACCTTAAATATTTTGATGTTGCCATCAACCCACAAAGGATCAACGAAATTACCCATGGCAACTACCCAAGAAAAGTAGATGAATACCTGGCCATGGGAATACCTGTCGTTGCCACTGAAACTGCAACAATGCGTATTTTTAAAGAGCATACCTGCCTTGCAAAAAACCATCGGGAATTTTTATCCCTGATCGAACTGGCCATTGCCGAAAACTCCCCCGATCGGGTCGAAAAACGTAAAAAACTGGCGCAGCAACATACCTGGGAAAACAATATCAAAAGGATTGATAATGCCTTTAACCAAGTATTTATAAAACCGCCTCCAGCTTCCAAACTATAAACAAAAGCTGACCGAAAAAAAATAAAACAGATGTACTATGGGACTCACCGAAAAAATAAAAACAGCCAACAAACAATGGGGTTTCACAGCCCGCATTGTCATCACAAATATCCCGCATTATTGTTAAAAACATAAATATTTAAAACTATGAAACAGACATTGATCATTTTTTCGCTTTTATTATGGACAAGCCTCCATACTTCCGGCCAGGTCGGGATTAACACGGATGGCAGCCAACCCCATGCCTCTGCCATGTTAGAGGTGAAATCGACAGAAAAGGGGACCCTGATTAGCCGGATGACTTACGACCAGCGCAATGCAATAAGCGATCCTGCCGAAGGGTTACTGGTTTATTGCACCAATTGCGGAGTGGCCGGTACCGGTGCGCTTTCCATATATATCAGCGGTGCCTGGACTTCCTTTACGACCTGCCATACAGCCTCTCCTGTTCCGGCTACTTTTATCATAACGCCAGGCCAGATTGTATGGAACTGGGAACCGGTGAGTGGCGCTACCGGATATAAATGGAACACGGCAAACAATTATGAAACAGCAACGGATATGGGCAGTGCTACGACCAAAACGGAAACCGGGATTGCATGCAACACCTCGTATAACAGATATGTATGGGCTTACGATGGGTGCGGGGTTTCCGGTTCCACGTTATTGGCATATACAACCGCTTCAGCCCCTCCATCCCCTCCGGTAGCAGGTACCCACAACCCGACACAGACACAAATAATCTGGAATTTTTCTGCTACCGAAGCAACCGGATATAAATGGAACACCGTTAACCAGCTAAGTTCTGCTACCGATATCGGGAACGTCGCTTCAAAAACCGAAACCGGCCTCGATTGCGGCACCTCTTATACCCGATATCTTTGGGCCTACAATGGCTGCGGGACCTCTTCGGTTGCCACACTGATCCAATCTACCTCCCCATGCACGGTTTGCAGCGCATTTACCGACCCCCGGAACGGAAAATTTTATAATGCAATCCTGATTGGAAACCAATGCTGGATGAAAGAGAACCTCGATATCGGCACCATGGTTCCCGGAACAGATGAACAGCTTGATAATGAAACTATTGAAAAATATTGCTATGATGACTTGCCTTCCAACTGCACAGTATATGGCGCCTTGTACCAATGGGCCGAATTGGTCCAGTATTTAAACGGGGCAACCAATACCACCTCCTGGAACCCGGTTCCTTCCGGAAATATTACAGGGCTCTGCCCAACGGGATGGCATATTCCCACCAATGAAGAATGGGTTATCCTGACCGAATTTTTGGGTGGAGAAGCAGAGGCGGGCGGAAAAATGAAGGAGACCGGGACCACCCATTGGCTTTTACCCAACGAAGGGGCGACCAATATAAGCGGTTTCACGGCTCTTCCGGGTGGCCTTCGCACAGGTGACGGAAATTTTTACGAATTGACTTATGTCGGACATTTCTGGTCGGCAACCGAAGACAGCCAGACCGAAGCCTCACATCTCTACCTGACTTATGATCAAGAAATGGCAACTCCCGGAACAATCTCTAAAATCTTCGGAATTTCCGTTCGTTGTTTAAAAGATTGACCCTGCCGTATTGTTTACGAGAAGCCAAATCATTCTCCTCATCGGCATGGTTAATCCATCCATCCTCCAGAAAAGAAAAAAACCGGGCAAAGCCCGGTTTTTTTCACCGTACAGACTGAATGGCATTCATCAGCAATTCCTAATTCCGCAATAAAACCTTTTTGGTCAGCCTGGTTTCGCCAGAGGTCACCACCATTAAGTAGATGTCGCCCGGCAGATCGGAAGTGGTAAGGGTACATTCGCTCTGTGATTCCGTATCAATGGTAGCCTTTTTCACCATTGTCCCAAACCTGTTGTACAGTTCCACTGTATAAATACCAATCCCGTAATTGTCGAGTTTCACATTCAACACCGGTCCCCCCGGATTGGGATAAACCTGGTATTTAAATTGCGCAATTGCAAATGTGGCATCGCTAACATCGGCTAAGGTGCTATCGAGAACGCTGGATATTTTAATTTTATAATTTCCTACACTTTGATCCTCTCGAATATACCAGCTACAGGAATTTCCGGAGACACTCTTTTTAAGTTCCTTATCAAGAGTGCCACTTTCATTGTAAAGTTCAATTTTTACATTTTCAGTAAAGTTCTTGGTCCATTTAATCACGTGGGTTTGATTAACCCCCCAGATTTCACCGCCATTCGGAGCTGTGACTGCAATGAAGCTGCCGGCGCTAAGGGTAATATGGAAGTAATTCGTATCAAATATATGATCGTCCTGGACACTTGAAACCTTTATGGTATAAGTTCCTGGCAGTTGGGAATAGGGTATATACCAATCCAAGGACGACGCTGCAGTGGAAGGTTTTAAGTTCAGGGTATCTCCATCTGCATTGATCAAGTCAATTTTAACATTATCGGTGCATGATGTCTTCTTCCATTTTATTGTATGTGTCGCCCCCCTGTTCCAGTCAACACCGGCGACAGGTTTAAGAAGTTGTATTTTCCCGCCGGCGCTAAGGGTAATATGGAAGTAATTCGTATCAAATATATGATCGTCCTGGACACTTGAAACCTTTATGGTATAAGTTCCTGCCGGTTTGGTATAGGGTATATACCAATCCAAGGACGACGCTGCAGTGGAAGGTTTTAAGTTCAGGGTATCTCCATCTGCATTGATCAAGTCAATTTTAACATTATCGGTTAATCCCCCACCTTTGGTCCATCTTATTGTATGCAACGCCCCCCGGTTCCAGTCAACACCGGCGACAGGTTTAAGAAGTTGTATTGTCCCGCCGGCGCTAAGGGTAATATGGAAGTAATTCGTATCAAATATATGATCGTCCTGGACACTTGAAACCTTTATGGTATAAGTTCCTGCCGGTTTGGTATAGGGTATATACCAATCCAAGGACGACGCTGCAGTGGAAGGTTTTAAGTTCAGGGTATCTCCATCTGCATTGATCAAGTCAATTTTAACATTATCGGTTAATCCCCCACCTTTGGTCCATGTTATTGTATGCAACGCCCCCCGGTTCCAATTGACCCCGGCAACAGGTTTGTTAATGGTAACGGTTCCGCCCGGTATGCTGGCACAAACCGTAAACAGGCCGCTATAATCATATAAGGCGTCATTGTTGACATTGGAAAGCTTCAGTTTATAAGTTCCTGTTGCCAGGTTGGATGGGATGGGCCAATTATATGAATTGTCTGAGGCGGAAATCTTAATGGTAGATAATACCGTTCCTGCGGCATTGCACAATTGAATTTTAACATTGGAATTGAGGTTATCCTCCCAGGTGATAACCTTATTTGTACCACGTTGCCAGGTTTCACCTCCGGCCGGGGTTAACGTTGTGATATAGGGGTCGCCTGCTGCACCAATATAAAAGGTACTGACATCAACAACATCATGGGCAGGGGATCTCCAGATTTTTAAATTATAGGAACCGGAAGGGAGGGTGGAAGCATTGGGGATCAACCAGGTGTAAGAATCGCCAGTCACTCCATTGGCAACAGAATAATGGATGGAATTGTCGCTTGAATAAAGGTCAATGTCGACCTGGCCGGAGAAAGATTGTTCCCATTTAACCTTATGGCGGGTCCCGTTTTTCCAATGTGCATTGGTAACCGGTGCCAGTACATTGATGTCGGCAACCGTAAATGGTGCGCTCACCCCGACAACACTCCACTCTGGTGTCTGGCCCCATGCATAAACCTTTATTACATACGATCCCGTGGCTAAACCGGCAGGGATCGGCCACGCATAAGAGAGGCCCCCTACTTTATTTATTATAAGGCCATAAACCGGATCCAATGTATCGCCCCCTTCAGGCCACAATTCTATTCTTACTTTATTAGTGAACTCTTCTTTAGTCCAGATAATGGTTTTGGTTTTTCCCCTCTGCCAGTAAACCCCGGCAGAAGGATCGGTAACTGTGATGGTTTGGGCCTGCAATAGTCCGGGTTGCATACCGCCGAATAAAAATGATAACAGAAAGAGAAGGTAAAATTTCGTTTTCATAGCTATTTAATTTATTAAATGGGTGACTGATTTAAATATTCAATATTTTTTTCAGCTACAAAGATAATCCTAATTTGTTTGAAAACAATTCAATGTTATAATAAATTTAGTAACTGTATTAAATATCCATGTAAGTGTAATTTTCGTTGTTATTGTCATAAAAAAAACTGGATAATGGTGTTATGTATATTTTAACCCGGTGATTGAAAAAAGTATATGAATTTTGACAATTGACAAAAATCCGTACCTTTATCCATTGAAGTTGATAACCCCATGGCAATTTTAATTTTTATCTTCTGGTTTTTCCTTTTTATCCTTTTTTACACCTATCTGGGATATGGCCTGCTCCTTTGGATGATGGTCAAAATCAAACATGCTCTGTGGCATGAAAAAGAACCCGGCAATGTTGGCCGGGAAGACCCCGAAGTAACCTTGTTTGTTGCCGCATACAACGAAAAGGATTACATTGGCCTTAAGCTTCAAAACTCATTTTCGCTCGATTATCCAAAAGAAAAATTGAAACACCTTTGGGTCACAGACGGTTCTGATGACGGAACCCCGGATTTGCTTCGCGGTTACGAGGGGGTCGAAGTGCACCACCTTCCGGAACGGGCTGGAAAAATAGCTGCCATGAACCGGGGGATGCCATTTGTAAAAACCCCCCTTGTTGTTTTTTCGGATGGAAATACCATGCTCGGAAAAGAGTCGGTGCGAAGGATCGTCAATCTTTTTAAAAATCCCAGGGTAGGCTGTGTCTCCGGGGAAAAAAGGATCTTTGACAAAGAGGGCGCTGCGGCCACCGAAGGCATTTACTGGAAATATGAGTCGGCATTGAAAAAATTGGACGCACAGCTTTACTCTGTCGTGGGGGCTGCCGGGGAACTTTTTGCCTTGCGCACAAGCCTTTTTCAGCCTGTGGAAAAAGATACCCTGTTGGACGATTTTATCATTTCCCTGAGAATCGCCGAACAGGGTTATACCATTCAATACGACCCCGAAGCGTATGCCATTGAAAACCCCTCGGCCAATGTTCAGGAAGAACTGAAACGAAAAATCCGGATATCTGCCGGAGGGATACAATCGGTGGTACGGCTTAAAGAACTGCTCAACCCGTTCAAATATGGCGTACTGTCGTTTCAGTATATTTCGCACCGGGTACTCCGCTGGACACTGGCACCGCTCGGTTTGGCGCTCGTTTTTATTTCAAACCTGGCCATTCTTCTATTTCAGGATCAACCACTTATTTCAACCATATATTTCTGGATTTTCGTTGGCCAACTTCTATTTTATATTATGGCCCTGCTTGGATGGTTTATGGAAAACAAAAAGATAAAAATTAAAATATTCTTTGTCCCTTATTACTTTTTTATCATGAACTTTGCGGTCTATCTCGGGTTTTACCGTTATTTAAAAAAACGGCAGACGGTTAACTGGGAAAGGGCCAAACGAGGATAAAACACGCTTTATGTTTAAAACGAAACCATCGCTGGTTTTTACAATTTCTATCCTGGTCATCACGGGATGCTTTTCTGTTCTTGCCGCTGAAGCTCAAAAAATGCAGTGCAAACTTACCGTTGATCCCGCCGTGACAATGGTACACGGGCATTCCAATGCATCGGGGGTCAGGCCTGGCGATACCATTTGTTTAAGCGCAGGCCAGAAAACGTACCTTATCTTGTCCCATCTCCAGGGGACAAAAGAAAACCCCATCGTTGTCACCAATACCGACGGGCAGGTTTTAATTGGCAACGCTCCCAATTACGGGGTCAAATTCGATTCCTGTTCCCATATCAAATTTTCGGGAAAAGGAATTTCTTCGCTCCCTTACGGGATAAAAATCAATGCCACCCCCGGTACCGGGTTATCGGTTGACGGAATGAGCACCAACATTGAAATTGAAGGGGTCGAAATCAGCAATACGGGGATTTCCGGATTGGTGGCAAAAACCGAACCCGACTGTTCCTTCACCTCTACCCGGGACAAATTTACTCTCAGGGAATTGAAAATTCATGACAATTATATTCATCACACCGGCGATGAAGGAATGTACATCGGAAGTTCAAAATATAAAAACGGTCAAACCGTTACCTGCGATGGCCACGATACCATTTTATTTCCCCACCTGTTACGGGGCGTTTACATTTACAACAACCGGGTTGAATTTACGGGCTGGGACGGAATCCAGGTCAGTTCCGCCGATTCAGGGTGTTTCATTCACGATAACCAGGTGATGTACGACAGCGAAGAGGAAGTGTTGTACCAGATGAGCGGAATTCTCATTGGCGGGGGTACCACTGCCTCCTGTTTCAACAATGCCATCCGGGATGGAAAGGGGGATGGGATCGATGTTGTGTCGCTCGGGGCCCAGGATATTTACAACAACCTGATCGTCAATCCGGGACGGACGTATAAGATCGACCAGAATTACACCCCCTATCTGAAACATGGTATTTATGTGGGTCCTGACTATGCAAGTCCTTCCAACACCTATCGTCTGATAAACAATACCATCGTTTCGCCCAAAAGCTATGGGATCCGTTTTGTTGATGCCCAGAGCGCCGAAAATATTATAGCCAATACCATCATTATCAATCCTGGCTCATATCCCACTTCCGGGGAAAATGCTTACATCAACTTGGCCTCCGCCTCCATCGATATTCAATTATTGAACAATATAAAAAATAGGGATTTCGCTACCATTGAATTTGTGAACCCGGGAGAGGGCGATTTCGACCTGAAAAAGAATTCCCCTGCGGTCAATACAGGGATTGATCTTGCGCTTTTTCCGCTGGGTTTCGATATCCTGAACCGGATCCGCCCTTTTGCTGTTTTGCCCGATATCGGCGCGTATGAATGTCAGGATTCATCGCTCCTTTCCATTCCTGAAACCGACAATACAAATTTCATCCTTGGCCCCCTTGCCCCAAATCCTTTTTCCGCTCAAAGTGAACTTGAATATACCCTGTTTGACAAATCGCTTATCAACATTGGTTTGTACACGACCATGGGTGAAAAAGTTATGTTTATCCTCCGGGCCTTGCAAACTCCCGGAAAATATTTCATCACCATTAAAAGAAATTCATTGAAAGCCGGTTTTTTTATATTAATTTTCCAATCTGATAAAATGGTCCTGACGAAAAAAGTAATCATTGTAAATTAAGCCAAACACCGATCCGATGAAAATCCCGATGAAAGATATTATCCCATTCTGGTTGGGCAGAAAACTCAGGGGGGGATATCAAAAACTTCTTGGCCTGTTGTATTCAGGGAACCGTTATTATTGCCCGTATTGCGATAAATCGTTCAGGAAATTTTTGCCCGGGGGGTTCGACATCCCGGTAATTTATGAAAAAAAAATTATCGGCGCGGGTTACAGGCAAAACGATGTGTGCCCCAGGTGCTATTCTCTTGACCGTGACCGGTTGGTATATCTCTTTCTGAAGGAAAAAACCACCATATTCACCTCCCCGGTGAAAGTTTTTCACGTTGCGCCCGAAGGATGCCTAAGGGCACTGTTAAATACCCAGCCAAACATCCTTTACGTCCCGGGGGTTAAATATCTTGAAGGTTATTACTATGCCCGGCAAACAAACCTGATCGATATTACAAGCATTCCCTATGAGAATGAATCTTTCGATATTATTATCTGCAACCATGTCCTGGAACATATTGAGGATGATATACTGGCAATGAAAGAGCTTTACCGTGTTTTAAAACCCGGTGGATGGGCATTGGTCCAGGTACCGATTTCGAATATTTTGCAAGTCACTTTTGAAGATGGTTCGGTAAAATCGCCCGAGGAACGGGAACGGGTTTTTGGCCAGTTTGACCATGTCAGGATCTATGGACAGGATTATCGCAACCGTCTTGAAAGCGTTGGCTTTCACGTAAGGACATTCAACCCATATAAAGATAATGTTTCGTTCGGGAATAAGAACTATGCCATTAATCCCGAAGAAGACCTCTATGTTGCCTATAAATAATTCATCGTAGCAATTATGTTCTATACACTCGGTTTTTTTATATCCCTTTTCCTCCTTCTTGTTGCGGTCGCCTTAATTCTCAACTTATCCCGAAAGTTGAAAAACCTTACAGCCGCGATGCAGACAAAGGAAAATGAAGTTAATGCGGTCAAGGCCGAGATGGAGGAATTACAGCAATCCATCGGTAAACATATCGAAGAGAAAATTCAATTGGTTGAAGAACAAATCAGGGAATCGGAAAAGGTCGATATTTCCCTGAAAAAAGCATTAAAACGTTCTGAAGAATCAAATTTCCTGAAGAATGCTTTTTTATCAAACATCAGCCATGAAATACGCACCCCCCTCAATAATATTATTGGTTTTGCAAGCCTGCTGGAGGCAGAAATTTCATTGCTCGAACACAAAGAGCTTTTTGATTATGCCCGGTCCATCTCGGAAAGCGGCGACCGGCTGCTTCACCTGCTGAACAACATTATTGATATCAGCAAGCTGGAAGCCAACGATATGCAAATAACCCTCCGGCCTTGCAACATCAACAACATCGTTGCCAACGCCACCCAGCTGTATATCTTTAAAGCCAATGAACAGAAATTAAAATTGAACCTGACCACCAATGAACTCCCCTCTGCCCTGATCGACGAAAAAGAACTCTTAAAGGTCATCAGCGCCATCCTGGAAAATTCAATTAAATATACCCCAAAAGGGTTTATCAATATTTCAACGGATTTCAACGACGATAAAAATGAAATTTCAATCCGGATCAAAGATACCGGAGTTGGCATCGATCCCTCCTACCTCCCAATCATTTTCGACCCTTTTCGACAGGACAGCTTAGGTTTTTCGAAGGAATTGCAGGGGGCCGGATTGGGGCTACCACTGGCAAAAAGCATGGTTGAAATGATGCGGGGAAGAATTGAAATCGATTCTGTTAAAGGAAACGGGACTACCGTGACCCTGTTTTTCCCTCCTGAAAAATCAATTCTTGGGGATAAACCAACCCTAAAGCCAAGCCGGAAACAAAAATTTAAAACATTACAGGGACTGGAGATTTTTATTGTGGAAGATGACCTGATGAACAAAATTGTGCTGTACGAAATGACCAAGTCATTGGGGAATGTGGTAACTGCCGTAAACGGGGACGAAACGATTAAAATCATCAGGCAAACCTACGACGAAAACAAAATTTTCGACGTTATGTTGTTTGATATCAACCTTCCCCCGCCCTGGGACGGCATTCGGTTGATGCAGGAAGTCAGGAAAAATTGGAAAGAGTATAAAAATATCCCTTTCATTGCCCAAACTGCTTACGCCATGGCAGGAGATAAAGAAAAATTGCTTGAAGCTGGTTTTGACGATTATATATCCAAACCGATCAACCAGCAGGAACTCTACTCAATCATCAAGAACCAACTGAACAAGCTGTAACATGGATCCCCTGAAAAAAATTGCCGAACTTGAAAACAGGATCAAAGAACTCGAATCCCAGATCAGGGAGTTTGCCGGTTCCGTTTCAAACCAAGAACATGAATCGGTGAAAAAAGAACTCATTCAGGCAAAACTGACGGCCGAAGAGGCCAATAAATCAAAAACCATGTTCCTGGCCAATATGAGCCATGAAATCAGGACCCCGATGAACAGCATCATCGGAATTTACAATGTTCTTAATCAAACCAAATTAACCGAAGAACAGCGCGAATTTCTTGAAATTATAAACATCTCCAGCCACAACCTTTTATCCATTATCAACGATATTCTCGACCTGTCGAAAATCGAAGCCGGCCAGCTAAAATTGGAACGAAAGCCCTTTTCAATCCAGGAAGAAATACACCAGGTCATCAAACTGTTATCGGTCAAGGCAAGAGGTAAAGGAATCAGCCTTTACTCCAAAATCCAGTCAACCGTCCCCTCCTGTACCCTGGGAGACCCGGCCAGGATCCGGCAAATTCTGATCAACCTGGCAAACAATGCCCTCAAGTTCACCAACGAAGGGCAGGTTTTTATTTCCGTAGAGACCATCGAAATGCTTCCATCCGATACCCATCCCGATGCCAGGGCACATATACCCGATAACTATCTTGGCCTTGCCAACCTTGAGCCAGAGACCCTGATCGTAAAATTTGATGTTACCGATACCGGGATCGGTATTTCACCCGACGACCAACAGAATTTATTTCATGAATTTGCGCAACTTGAAAACCCCCTGATCCAGAAATTTGAAGGCACAGGATTGGGGCTTTCCATCTCGAAACACTTGACCCACATTATGAACGGAAAAATTGGGGTAAAAAGCGAAAAGGACAAAGGGTCCACTTTTTGGTTTTCGCTGGCATTGGAAAGGTGTAACGAAGAATTACTAATCCTCGACCGGCAGGACGCCGTTATGAAAAAGAAAAAAATACCATCCCTGACCGTCTTACTGGTAGAAGATAATCTATTAAACCAAAAATTTGCCATGACCAGTTTACAACGTGCCGGTCATATTGTTGAACTTGCCGAAAATGGCAAAATCGCTTTCGAAAAATTCAAATCTTCTCATATCGATCTGATATTGATGGACATAGCAATGCCTATCATGAATGGCATCGAGGCTACGCGCCTGATCCGGGAATGGGAGAAACAAAACACTCCCGCCAATCCTTCCCAGCCTTTCAAAACAGTAAAAATAGTGGCAATCACCGCCCATGTCATGGTCACCGACCGCGAAAAATGTCTTGCAGCAGGCATGGACGATTATCTGGCCAAACCTTACCGGCCACAGGAACTCATCTCCATCATTGAAGGGTTCGACTGGGATTGATGCAACTCTTTTTGCAACCCCGGTTTCGACCGGTACAATTCACCTATTGCTTTAAAAATTTAAAGGATGCTGTCCTTTCACCAGAGGTGAGCTTTATTAGATAAAGGCCTTTAGCATACCTCGAAACATCAAGGGTTTGTAACGGTCCGGTAAACTCCTGCCTCTCCCGTAAAAGCCCGGTCATGTCGTAAAGGTTCATGGTCCAGACACCACCTTCCGGACCATGGCATTGAATGGTCAGATGATCTGATGCCGGGTTGGGGTAAATTGAAAAGAGTGCGGAAACTTCCGGATCTGCCATTCCAGGACAAGCGACAAACTTAATCTTTGCGGTACTTTTACTTGCACAACCATCTTTGGTGACATAGACCGTAATTTTATACAATCCCAGTCCATGCCCGGTTGAATCGACGGTAGTCACAGAATCGGTAGAGCCATTGGTCCACTGATAATTGTCATAACCTGGCCCGGCATGTAGCACAATCCGCCTCCCTCCGCAAAGCATCGTGTCGGGAAGGGCTTTGATGACCGGATTTGGAATAACCAAAACCGTTACCGTATCGCTATTGGAACACCCATAAGCATTGGTAAAAGTGTACCATACTTTGTTCACCCCCGTATCGGCCAGGCTTGGGGTAAAAACGTTATTGACCAGGCCAGAAGTGGCGCCAATAATCCCACCGGGAGGCAAACCATATAAAGTTTTGCCATAATCGTTGGAGCAATAGGACGAATAATCCAATCCTTTTAACGTTACCGTTGGTTTCAAGGAAACGAAGACTTTTGCGGTATCCATGAGGGTACACCCGTTCTCAGCCGTAACCAGAACGGAATAGATTGTTGGTTCTGTCGGTTTGACATAGATGGATGCCACGGTATCGCCGGTATTCCAAAGATAGGCAATGCCTCCGGAGGCGGTAAGCCGAACACTATCCCCAATACAAATCCCGGTATCGGCCGGAAGGGTTGGGGATGGGTTGGGGTTCACAAGAACATACACCGTATCGGAATTGGAACAACCGGCAGAGTTGGTATATGCATACCAAACCTTACTGATGCCCGTATCGGCCAGGCTTGGGAAAAATTGATTATCGATTAAACCGGAGGTTGCGCCAAAAAAACCACCAGGTGGGTTCCCTGTAAGTGTTGCCACAGGATCGTTGGAACAATAAACCGGAGATAGCCCGGTAAAGGTGACATCGGGTATTTCTGAAACAAAGATGGTCACGCTGTCGGTTGCAGTACAGCCATTGGCACTGGTAACCAGCACAAAATATTCGGTTGTTAATGGAGGGGCCACAAGGATGGAAGCAGCAGTATCGCCGGTGCTCCATAGATAATGGGCGCCACCGGACACAGTCAACAGAATGCTGTCGCCCTCACAGATGGTGGTATCATTTCGGAGAGAGGGGACCGGTATGGGGTGACGGATGACCAAAATGCTATCCCTGTTGATGTTTCCCAATGGGTTGATACAAACCACATGGTACATGGTTGGGCTTTTCGGAGAAACCACCGGATTATAGATGGTCCGGTTGGATATGGACGAATCGTAGGGTATGGAACTCCACTGAATGATATCGTTGCTCAGGGTATCGAGCAAAGTAAGGGCAATGGGGTTTCCAGCACAAGCTTCGGGAATGGGATAGGACAAAAACTTCATAAAACAGCTATCCTCAAACCCTTCCTGGCTTCGGGCCACCAACCACGCGCTATCAGAGCCTGTCCAGAAAGATACCGGTTTCTGAACATGTAAAATATTACCTGTCAGCACAGAAAGGTTTAACGAATGGATCCCGTGGATTGTCCAGGCAATGGTTGATGGATCGTAGATGGAATCATCCACCAGCGCATTCAGGCCAACAGATTGAAATGGTTCATTGGCTGGTTTGAGCTGCTCCGGATAGTCCCTGATTTTTAAAAATCCTGTAGAACGGAAATCCATACCGCTGATTTTCACGGTGTCGTTGTTTTGTCCGTTATTTTTAATCAGGATATTCATAAGGGAAACCGGTTCCGGTACATGGATTATCAGCGTTTTTTGTATCCAGGATAAAGAATCGACCTGAAAAACAAAACTTTGGGAGGCACCGGTTTCAGGGAAGGTAAAAGCAATTTCAACATTGCTGGTTTCCGGTGCAGTTCGTTTAACCCATAGCGAAAATTTGTTGTCGCCAGGTTCAATTCCGGCTAAGGTGGTAACCTGCGCAATATTGCCCGTACCCGGAATTTGAAAACTACAGTTTCCACTTTCGGGGACCCCGTCATTTTTTTTATAAATACCCAGTAATGAACTGTTTTGATCATATCCATCGGGGAACCCGTTAAGGTCGAGGTCGGTATTTAATCCTGGAAAAATATTGACAAGACGATTGGGAATGCTGTCGTACAGCAGCCGGCTCCACTGCCGATAGGTCAGGATTGGGATATTATTCTGGTAGCCCCATTTAACCAGACTGTCGAGCCGTAGCAGGTATGCATCCCAGCCACCCAGGGCCCCGGTAAAATAAGAGATATCGACCTTCACAAAATGTTTGGCAAAGTAGTTGGCAATCCTGCTTTTATTCCATTGAAAAGAATTATTTTCGATCGAAATGTCCCCAACGGGAATGGAAAATTGTTTTACGCCGGCTGGGTTATACTCATTGTAACAGAAATAACCCGGATTGACCGGGGTTGAACCGGCAACATACCCCAAAGAATCGCCTAAGTATCCTTTTAATTCGTATCCATTGACCCATGGCATCGGGCCGGCAGGATGGACCCAGGTTTCAGGCCGTGGGAGATTGACGGAGGAATAGACCCGAAGGGATTCTTTTCCAAGCAACCGGATGGCATAAGGATTTAAATAAACATCGCGCTGGGCAAGTTTGTGATACGTAATTCCCGGACGGTTTCCAAAACCCAGGGGCTCTCCCCAGAATGATTTGATTTTCAAGGTATCCGGGTCAAAAGGGTTGATGTTTTTGAGGTCGGACCAAAGACAAACCGTATCATTGAACCCAAAATAGAGCGCAAAATAGTAATTGCTGCCGTTCAGGTCCCAAAATTCACCATTTGCGACACTAATGACGGTATTTCCGGTAATGTTCAACAAACCTTCGTTGTGTGGCTGAAGGGTATCGACCGACGAATATTTTAAACAGATTTGTTGGCCGTTGATATGATCTACGCCCCAATCATTGAAATAGAGGGAGGTATCCTGGATATTGACGAGCGAGAAAAACTGGGTTTGATGGGTTGGGGTATTGTCCAATACCTCGTGCCCCTGAGAAATATAATAGCGCAGTGCATTGACATAGGCGGTATTGATGGGAAGTGTCCAGGATGTGATCCCAAGACAGAATTTTTTCTGGTACCTGTGAAAAACAGCATAGTATTGGTTCAGCTCTGTAATGGAAGGGTTGTTATCGACCCGGAAGCAGAGCCCTCCGGTCTTTGTATTGTTCTGTGACCAGACTAAATTGGAAAAAAATACCAGGAATATAAATATAATGATAGAGCGGAAAATTCTCTCCGGCCCGATCAGGGTATTTTTTTCACGATGAAAGGCTTTATCTGACATAATCTTTTATTAGCAGATTTTGTTGTCCTTCACGAAACATCCTGAACCCCAGGCTGATTTCATGTGTTCCGGACCCGGTCCCGTTCATAGAATAACCGGAAAATTCGAAGGTATAATTTACAACGATTTTGTTGATAATGGCAACCCCGGCATGGATACCGAACGTTGCCGGTTTTCTGTATAAAAAGCCAAGCCAGTAACTGTCGCGGTATTTTACCATTGCGCTGACATCAATGATAAGTGGGCTATACTGGTTTTTTCGGAACAACAAATCAAATTTCAATTTCCAGTCACGGTGAAAATCAAGGGTATAATTGGTATAAAACAACCAGTTCCGGTCCATAGCAAGCAGATGTTGATAGGTATTGTCACTATAAAAGGAACGGTTGTTAAAAATCAGTGGAACGGAAAGTGAAACATTCAGTTCTTTCCAGGAATAAAGGAGCCCCAGGCCTGCATTAAAGTATGTTTCTGTAATTTTGCTGTAACCATTGATAACGGGATCGTTGGGATCATGGGTAACGATGTCGGACAGATCCAAAGAATTCTGATAGAGGGAGGCATTGATCCCAAAGGACAAAAAATGTTCTTTGGCAACCTGAAGATGATAAGCATAATTCAGGTTTAAACTAAAATTCCTGTAGATGCCGGCTTTGTTGTACAACAGGTTCCCCCCTACCCCCATATTTTTGTGTGGGGCGCCATCCACATATACGTTTCCTGCCACCGGTGTCCCGGCCAGGTTTGTATATTCATTCCGGTAGGTTAACAAGGATTGAAACTTATAGTACTTCCCTGTGAAAGCAGGCGAAAGGGATGCCGGGTTGATCAGATAGTTGTCAAAGAGGGGCAATTGCTGGGAAAAGGCCATCGTCCCAAAAAGAAATATAAAGAGAAAAGTAAGCGAATGTTTACTCATTTTAAAATATTTACCGTTCCCTTATATAAAACATTGTCGTAGCACCTCACGAAATAATAGTAGGTGTCGTTGGGGAGTATTTTTCCATTAAATGACCCGTCCCAGTCGTTCCTGTAATCGGACTCAGAGAGTACTTTTTCTCCAAAACGGTTATAAACTGTAGTTTCACAGGGCATTACCGTTGACAGGTTGAGGATTTCCCAAAAATCGTTGATCCCATCACTATTGGGCGTAAAAAGGGTTGTGATGATTGGGTTTTTTTCATACTCTTTGATCCGCGTTGTAAATGATTTTTCATTATAACAGCCTCCGCCCCATCCTTTTACTTTAAAAGAGCCTCCTGAATAAATGGTTATGGAGCTGGTAGTTTGGCCGTCGGGGAACCAAAATATACTGTCGAATGTTTCGACGGTCGAAACGGTTACGCTATCTCCGGCAAAAAAGACCGTATCGCCCGAAAACTGTAAGGTAAGCACAGGAGATTGTCCGATGGCAATCGTATCGGTCAGGGAATCGGTACATCCGATTTTGGTAATAATTGAAAAAATGACCTTATAATCACCGGTATTTAGGAATGTATGGATCGGGTTTCTTTCATTTGATGAGGAGCCGTCGCCAAAATTCCAGGTATAACTGGCTGCTTCATCGCCGTAAACCTTAGAATTATCATAAAAAGGAACAGGTTGGCCCGAACAACCATCAGAAAAATGAAAATCGGCTTTGACATCCCCAACGGGGACCAATTTATACAATGCGCTTACTTCGCCTCCCCAGGTCAGTACCTTGAGACCGACACTCTGGTACCCGCGGTCAAAAAGCCAGGTAACGGTATCGCCGGTACGGTCGTTGAACCTTCCATCGCCGGTAAAGTCCCACCATTGGTCCCGGATATTGTCGTTTGGGGAGGCAACAGACAAGCTGATAAAGGTGGTTGAATCGCCGAGGCAAACTTCGGTATAAGTAAAGTCAACGGTCAAAGCAACCACCTTTATCTGCAAGGTGAACAAGATCAAGATAAAACCGATAAGAAATCTATTCAATGTGTATTAATTAACGTATTATTTCACATCAAGCAATTCAACATCGAACACCAGCGTTGAATACGGGGGGATCGAGCCCATGTCGCGGTCTTTATATCCAATGGAAGAGGGGATTACCAGTGTGGCTTTTCCCCCGACGTTCATCAGGCCGATGCCTTCGTCCCAGCCTGGGATAACCTGGCCCTGGCCGAGGGTAAATTCGAAAGGTTCGTTGCGGTCGCGCGAAGAATCGAATTTGGTGCCGTCGAGCAACGTCCCAGTATAATGGACTTTCACTTTTTTTCCTGGGGCAGCCTTGGTTCCGGTCCCTTTAACTTTTTCTACATAAATTAATCCACTGGGGGTGGGTTTTGCCGTAATTTTTTTCTCGTCCAGATATTTTTTCATTTTGTCTCCTTCTTGTTTTTTAGATGCTTCGAGTTTTGCCTGTGCTGCTTTTTTTTCAGATGCTTGTTGTTTTTCATGTTCTGCCTTTGACTGAACATCGATAACTTCAACATCGTAGATAACGGTGGAATAAGGGGGTACCATGGCGCCTCTGCCCATTTCGCCAAAAGCAATTTCAGAAGGGACAATCAGGGTAGCTTTTCCACCTTTCAGCATTTTGCCGACCCCTTCTTCAAAACCTGGGGTATCAAATCTTTTTCCAAATTCAAATTGCAGGGGTTCCCCACGGTCGTACGAAGAAAATATTTCCTTGCCATCAATCAGCGACACTTTGAAATGGGCTTTTACCCACATTCCCGAATCGATTTTTACGCCCTTGCCCTGAACGGTTTCAAGGAAATAGAGACCGGAAGGCTGCGCCGCCACGGCAATATTCTTATCGCTGATGAATTTTTTTAAAGCCTCTTCCTCCTTAATAATCATCGATTCCGGAGAGTCAACAGTCAGGAGGGTTATGTAAAAATGGACGATGCTGTTGCTGTCGATAAATTCCGGACGGGTAGGCTGACGGAATGTTTTTTTGAACAACGAATCGGCGCTTACGATAAAATCGGCGCTATCGCCGGCAGACATCATGCGAATGCCTTCATAAATGTCCCCTTTGAAATCAGAAGCGGGCAACTGGAACCTGACGGGAGTGCCCATGGCCTGCCTGCTATCGAAAAGAGTAGAATCTTTGTAGGTATAACGCATCGTTAAAGAGACCCAATCCCCGACTTTTGGCTTGACGGTGTCCTTGCTTACCTTAAATAATTTATAATACAGGCCTGTTTCGGTTTTATCATAACCTGAATATTTGGAAGAACAAGCCATGGAAGTCAGTGCAACCAACATTACAAAGACCAACGGATTCACAAACACTTTTTTCATACTTTGCATTTTAACAATTTGGTTTATAATAATTTAATTAAAAAATTCCAGTTTAAATTCATTGGGGCCCCCTACTTTTTCAAAGGTTTTAATCCCGGTTCCGCAATGGATTGTAATGGCTTTCTTTCACCCGCTCAAGGTAGTAAAGTCCTGACATTGTATTGAACGTATGCATGGTGATTTTTTCAACATCTTTTGAACCAAAATTTATCGTTCGTCATACCAATTTATTTTTCTTTTACATCCATAAGATGCACATCATAGACCAGCGTGGTCCGGTGGTAAATTTTATCCAGGTCGCCCAACAGCCCAAATGCCAGATGGGAAGGCACAATCAATTTTGCATGATCGCCTGTCCTCATCAGGAGCACCCCTTCTTCCAGGCCATTGGGAACTTGTTGTTTGCCCAATTCAAAGATCAGGGGATGGTCCGGATCGGTCCGTTCGATAATATCTCCATTTAATTTTTTGACGGTATATTGAATGGTTGCCATTTTCTCTTTTCCCGCTTGTTTTCCCTGGCCATTTTTATAAATCATAGATCTCAACCCGGTGGGGGAGATTTTCATTTGCCAGCGATACCTCCGGGCAAAATCCTCTATTTCCTGGTTTTCTGATTGAACAACCTGTTGGTTATAGTTGATGATCGTGTCGTCGAGCATTTTCAGCTCATGGTCCGTATGAAGGGGTTCCGGGGATTGGCTACAGGACCCCAGCAGGGCCATAACAACGGTGAAAGGTACCATTGTCCGCTTTACCTGAAAATGATTTCGGATTGATGCCAATTTAATAAACCGATTTAAGTTGAGATTGATAGGCAGGGAGCAATTTCCTGAACAATGCCACTGTTTCTGATAAAGATGTGGAGCAGTTGGCCCCGGATGCATTTCGGTGCCCTCCGCCATTAAAATGGTCCCGGGCAAAAGCATCCACTGAAAAATGCCCTTTTGAACGAAACGAAATTTTCACAATTCCGTCCCGCTCCATAAACAAAGCTGCCAGATTGATATTTTTAACAGAGAGGGCATAATTTACCACATCTTCCGTATCCCCTACCTGATACTGAAAATTGTTCAAATCCTCTGCAGAAAGAACAATGTATGCGGTATTGTATTCCTCCATGACAACGAGTTGATTGCTGATGGAATAACCAAGCAACCTCAGGCGGTTTTCCGAAAAGGTGTCATAAATAAGACGGTGAAGGTGTTCCCCATCGACGCCCATCTTAATAAGTTCCGCAATGATGAGATATGTTTTTATATAATTGCAGGAGTAACTCAGGGAACCGGTATCGGTAATAATTCCTGCATAGATACAGTCGGCAATATCTTTATCCAGCAAATGAAGGTCGCCGGAAGCTTCGATAAAATTATAGACCAGTTCAGAAGTAGAGGAAGTTTCGGGGACAGAAATTTTAAGGTCAAATTCGTCGGAAGGATACAGGTGGTGGTCCAACAGGATTTTGACTGCTTTTGATTCCCTGATACTTCGGCCCGCTTCATTGACCCTGTTCAGGTTGTTAAAGTCGGCTGCAATGATAAGATGTGCGTTTTTTATTGCCAACTCCGCTTCATCCCGTTGCGATTTATACACGGTTACGGTTTCAATTCCAGGCAACCAGGAGAGAAAATCGGGAAAAGGATCGGGAACGATCACGCATACCTGATGGTTTTTCTTTTTCAGATAGGAAGAGAACGCCAAACTGGAACCGATGGCATCGCCATCGGGGTTGGTATGTGTGATGATCACAATCCTGGAAGGATGGGCTAAAAGACCGGTTATTTTAACAAAATCGGTATTTTCCAAAGTTGTTTCTGATTTGAGTGGATGCAAAAATAGCGATATTTTGAAATATAATAGTATTTTTGTTCACTCATAAAACAATCAGGCGATGACAGGTAACAGAACCTTTACAATGGTAAAACCTTCTGCGTTTTCAAATGGATATACCGGGCAAATGCTTGCCATGATAGAAAATGCCGGTTTCAGGATCAGGGCCATGAAGATAACACGCTTGTCGGCAAAACAGGCGGGATGTTTTTATGAAATGCACCAGGGGAAACCATTTTACAACGACCTCGTGGCATTTATGTCCTCCGGGCCGATTGTTGCCGCAGTATTGGAAAAAGAGAACGCCGTTGGTTCCTTTCGGGCATTCATTGGGGCAACCGACCCTGCCAAAGCAGAACCGGGCACCATCCGGAAATTGTTCGGAAAGAATGTGAGCGAAAATGCCATTCATGGATCAGACAGCGATGAAAGCGCCATCCGTGAATCGGGTTTCTTTTTTGCGGCAACAGACCTTTTCTGATCGCTTAATCCGGTTCGTATTCACGAAACGTGCGGTCCTGGTAAAAAACAACAATTTTTTCAATTCTTTTCTCGCTCCGCTCTTTTTTTAAAGGAGGGGTGGTTTTTTTGTGATCGGATGGATGAATCACTTCAGGTTCGTCAAACAATGATTTTTGCTTCTGGTTGAGCGCTTCTTCCGTATGATTCCCCATTGCATCCCCGGTTACAGTACCATAGAGCAGCCACTCCGGTTTTATGTCGGGAAACCGTTTTAATACCTTCATGACAAATTCAAGGCTGGGTTTATTTCGCCCAGAAATCAAATGAGAGATTCCGGAACGCTGTATCCCGATTTCATCCGCAAATTGGGACGGTGATAAACTTTTCTGTTGCATGATTTCTAAAATCCGGTCAATCATAAAAAAGAATTTTTACAAAAGTAATTATAATTAAAAAACCACTTTCAAAGCCGGAAAAAAATGTTTGTAACGTTTACTTAAATTATTCATTAATATAATATGTTTAAAATATTCTTTATGAAATATATATAACGAAATTAGGAAAGATTTACGATTGTAATTTACATATGTAATTTAAATTAAATGTTTATAGAAATACGGAATTTCTTATTGTGATTCCCTTAAAAAATAGCCCTCCTTTACTTGGATGGGTCACATTTACTTTTTGTTTACATTTGTAATTACAATTGTAAACAATTATTTGTTTACCGTTTAATTAATTTTTGAAACAGGACCGATTCACCGGTTATTACCTTTAAGAAATAATTTCCTGCCGGAATACCGGAGAGATTTCCAAGATAAAGATAGGGGTTCTCCTCCCCTACAGATTGGTTTTCCACTGAAAACCGGATACGTCCGAACAGGTCCATGATTTGAATGTCAACCAAAGCATTGGTATAGGACGGCAGGACAACCGTTAAAGAGGCAACAAAAGGATTCGGAAATACGCGAAGGGCCAGTGTTTTGTTGTCGGGGGGCGTGACCAGGTGCACCAAGGCCTTGGGAAAGTCAGGAATCCCGTAACCCAGCAAGGAATCGGGATTGGATATCTGACTACTGCTTAATTCAATAGCCCTGGTAATCGAAGTATTGCTCCAGGTTGGTGCAGCCTCCCACAAACACGCTGCCATTCCGGCAATCAGGGGAGCCGAGAAAGAGGTACCACTCCTTCGGGTGATGCCTCCACCTGGCGACGACATTACGGTTTGAGCCCCCATGGCGGCGACATTGGGTTTGATACGGTGGGCAGCTTCCCCCACCGAACTAAACAAAGCCCGGTTGCCATTGGAATCAACGGCGGCAACGGCAACAACATTAAATCCATCGGCAGGGGCGGAAACACATCTCCACGATGATCCTCCCGAATTCCCGGCACTGTTTACCACGATCATCCCCCGGGTCACGGCCCTGTTTGCCCCTTGCGTAACCGGAGTCCCATCGCCAGTCATATCGTTGCAGGTATGGTTGTAGGTGGTATCGTCAAACTGCGTGTAACCCAATGAAGAATTGATTATATCAACACCGGCGCTATCGGCAAATTCTGCTGCCGAAACCCAATTGTACTCTTCAATTATATTTTCACTTGCTTGATCCTCTGTTCTTAACAACCAAAATTTGGCCTTGGGCGCGGTACCTATTAACAAACCCGGAATATTCCCCCCCATCGTCGATAAAACCTCCATGCCATGTTCATATTCGAGAAAAACATTGTTCCCCGGTTTTACAAAGTCTTTTGCGCCGATGATCTGGCCATTGGCCCAAATACTATCGAAAGCAGGCAAAATATCGGCTTTATAAAACCCTGCATCCAAAACGGCAATAATTTTTCCAGATCCCTGATAGCCCATCCGGTGCATGGAATCGCCATTTAACATTTGTACCTGACGCAAAGAGGGGCCGTAGTTGTAACGAAGGGTTGAGTTTACAAAACAATTTTGCTTAAAATTAGCCCAATCTTCAAGTATTACTTCTTCTAAATTGAATTTATTATCTGGATATCTGTAATTTATATCATAACATTTTTTAATACTATTTACAAATGTTAACTGTGAAATTGCGGTTATCAGTTCAGGATTATCACAAAAAATGGTTATTCCGTTTAACCATTTGGATTTGTTGAGGATTGTTACACCCAAATTTTGTATCGTAGAAACATAGGAATCATTGACAGGAAGATCGTACCAATCAATTGGGATGGATTGGTTTTGTCGTCGTTCCAATGCCCCTGGTGAGAGAAATTCTTCCGGACGGTCGATGGAATAGGGGGAATTATTCTTATCAACGAAGCCAATGAAGTACTTTTGAGGGGCAATCTGCGCATGGATATGCAATGAAAGAAAGATAATAAATGGAATAATTGCTGTTTTTTTCATTATTTCGATAAATTTGTCATAAAAATACAAAATCATAGCTTATGTTGACACCTCAGGATAAATTGCAAATTGCCAAACGAGGGATTACGCTTGATGTTATTGAAAAACAGATGGAACGTTTCATCAAGGGGTTTCCTTTCGTCAAGCTGGATCGTCCGGCTATTCTATCGGATGGAATATTATCTTTTAATGAGACTGAAACCGATGGGTATGTTACCTATTTTATGGATGCCTTGCCAGGGCTTCGCGTTGTTAAATTTGTACCGGCTTCCGGAGCGGCCAGTCGGATGTTTAAGGTTTTATTTGAATTTCGCGACAAATCCAAAGCAGGTTCATTGACCATCCAGGCGGAGGATCCATTTTTTGCGCGTTTGCGTGAAATTGCCTTTTTTGATGACCTCAGGCAGGAATTGGTCCGTTTGGATATGGACATTGACCAATTACTTGAAAACCAGGAGTTCTCCCCTATTATTGACTCGATTCTTACCGAACGAGGTTTAAATTACGCCAATTTGCCCAAAGGGTTGATCAAATTTCATCGGTATCCAGAGGGGGCAAGGACAGCGGCCGAAGAACACCTGGTTGAAGCTTCTGACTATACCAGGGACAAAAACAATGGTGCCCGGTTGCATTTCACCATTTCACCGGAACACAAAAATAAATTCATGGAACTTTTCTCAAAGGTCCAACCCTATTATGAATCGAAGTTGAATGCCACTTTTGAAATTTCCTTTTCGGTTCAGGAGCCTTCGACCGATGTCATTGCTGTTGATGAAAACAACCAGCCTTTCCGCAATTCAGATCAAAGCCTGATGTTTCGGCCCGGGGGCCACGGAGCCTTACTGAAAAACCTGCAGGATATCGATGCCGACCTGATTTTCATTAAAAACATCGACAACATCGTTCCTGACCGGTTAAAAAGCCACACGTTCCGATACAAGAAGTTGTTGGGGGGCTATCTGTTAACGGTTAAAGGACAAATTGACAAATATTTGAAAGGCATCCAGGGCTCTTGTCCCGATTTATCGCATATTGAAGAGATGGTAAAATTCGCGCGGGAAAAATTATTTCTTTCGGTTCCAAAAAATTTTTACTCATTGCCACACGCGGAACAATGCACCGTATTGTTCAATTTACTAAACCGGCCGGTGCGGGTTTGTGGCATGGTAAGAAATGAAGGCGAACCCGGTGGCGGTCCTTTCTGGGTAACCGACAACCAGGACGCCCAGTCGCTTCAGATCATTGAAAGTTCACAGATCAACCTGGATGATCCCGTACAGCGTTCTGTTTTTTCAAAAGCGACCCATTTTAACCCCGTCGATCTGGTTTGTAGTACAAAAGATTATATGGGAAAGCGTTTTGATTTATCGGATTACGTGGATGAAAATACCGGGTTTATCTCAAAAAAATCAAGTGGGGGTAAAACTGTTATGGCGCAGGAGTTGCCCGGATTGTGGAATGGGTCGATGGCAGGGTGGACAACCCTGTTTGTTGAAGTCCCCATCATCACCTTCAATCCTGTAAAAACCGTTAACGACCTTTTGCGAAAAGAGCATCTGGACAACTGATATGACATGCGAAAGAATTATTTTCACCTGATCAGTTTTAAAGAGCGATGGGGGCTGACCCTCTGGGGCCACCTCCTCATTGTATTGGTTATTTTTCTTTTTTTCATCATTGGCGCCTGTAATATATACAACCTTCTTGCCCGGTGGAGCGTGAAAAGGCAGATGTTCTTGTTCTTGAAGGGTTTATCAGTGATTATTTGCTTCAGGATGCCATTAACGAATTCCAGACAAACAAGTATAAACTGCTGATTACCACGGGTACCCCGTTGATATATGGCGAACTGCTTGCCCCCTATAAAAATACGGCCAATGTGGCAGGGATGTCTCTTTTAAAATTGGGGTTTGATTCTACCAAATTGGTTATGGTAGGGAGCAATGAAATCAGGAACGACCGGACCTATAATTCGGCTGTTGCCCTAAGGGAGTGGTTGAAAAAAAACAGGCCTCAAACGAAGTCGTTGAATCTTATGACCATGGGCGTACATGGCGCACGCAGCCAACTGCTTTTTCAGGAAGCGATGGGCGACACCATCAAGGTTGGGATAATTTCCATGAAAAATTTCTACTACGGGCCCCACTCTTGGTGGAAATCGTCGAAAGGGGCCCGGGAGACACTAAATGAAACTTTTGGTTATTTTTATGTCCGGTTTTTCTTCAGGCCTTATTGACTGAAATTGGATGGATCATTCCTGAAAAAGCCTAAGGGAAGAAATCCAATTGGAAAAGTCCCCCCCCTGGCAAAAAAAATCAGGCTTTGAGTTCTTCGACAACCGCCTTGAAGGCATCGGGGTGGTTCATGGCCAAGTCGGCCAGGGTTTTACGGTTGAGCAGGATATTTTTCTCAGCAAGTTTGCCGATAAATACAGAATATGACATTCCATATTCCCTGACACCTGCGTTGATCCGGGTGATCCACAAACTGCGGAAATTTCGTTTTTTTGTCCTGCGGTCCCGGTAGGCATAGCCCAATCCTTTTTCCACAGAATTTTTAGCGACGGTAAGGACATTCTTTCTTCTCCCGAACTGTCCTTTTGCCCGTTTCAGGATTTTCTTTCTTCTTTCGCGCGAGGCGACTGCATTAACTGATCTTGGCATAATTTGATTTTTTTGTGTCAGCGTTCCCGGAGGGGAATCTTTTGGAGCTGGTCACAAGTTAAACAATGAATAATTAACCCTGGAGCATCTCTTTTACATTGGCTGCATCCGATTTATCAACCATGGTGGAATAGGTAAGGTTCCGTTTCCGTTTGGTTGTTTTCTTGGTAAGGATGTGGCTTTTGTAAGCATGCTTCCTTTTAATTTTCCCGGTTCCAGTCAATTGGAATCTTTTTTTGGCACCGGATTTGGTTTTCATTTTTGGCATGTTACCCTTTTTAAATTGGTGAATGGACAATAATAATGTATTTCTTTATTTTTTGGGCGCGATGATCATGATCATCCTTTTTCCTTCGAGGCGTGGCATTTGTTCAATTTTTCCGATATCGACCACGGCTTGTGCGAATTTCAGAAGTATTAATTCACCTTGTTCCTTATAGATGATGGAGCGTCCTTTAAAAAAAACGTCCACTTTGACCTTTGCTCCTTCTTTAAGGAATTTTACGGCATGATTTAATTTAAAGTTAAAATCATGTTCATCGGTATTGGGCCCCAGGCGAATTTCTTTAACAATGATTTTCGCTGTTTTGGCTTTCATTTCCTTTTGTTTCTTTTTTAATTCGTAAAGAAACTTCTTATAGTCAATCACCTTACATACCGGCGGATTGGCTGTCGGGGAAATTTCTACCAGGTCAAGTCCTTGAGTTTCTGCCATGTTCAGGGCTTCACGTATATTGTAAATGCCAGGCAGGATATTTTCACCAACCACGCGAACGACGGGCGCTTTGATATACTGGTTGATGTTATAAGGCTCTTCTTTTTTCCCCGGTTTCGGAAAGCGTCGGGGACCGCTAAATTGTGTTACTATATGTTTGCCTCCTATGTTAAGTTAATTATTTCGTTTTTAAGCTATTTCACCAAGTTCATCCTTCATTTCCTGTTGGACCATACGGATAAATTCTTCGGTTTTCTGAGGGCCAAGGTCTCCTTTTCCATGTCGGCGCACTGAAACCGTCCCTTCCTTTTCTTCCTTCTCTCCCACGACCAACATAAAAGGAATTTTCATTAATTCTGCGTCACGGATTTTTTTCCCGGCTTTTTCATTCCGGTCATCAAACAGGGCGCGAATTTCGGAATTATTCAGCAAAGTTAAAACTTTTTTTGCATAATCCTGATATTTATCACTGATTGGAAGAATGATGACCTGATCGGGGGCCAGCCAAAGCGGAAGATTTCCGGCAGTATGTTCAAGCAGTACGGCAACAAACCGTTCCATTGACCCGAAGGGCGCCCTGTGTATCATAACCGGTTGATGCCGCTGGTTATCGGCTCCGATATATTCGAGATCGAACCGTTCCGGGAGGTTATAGTCCACCTGTATGGTGCCCAATTGCCATTTCCGGCCTAAGGCGTCCCTGACCAAAAAATCCATCTTGGGGCCATAGAATGCTGCTTCACCGGGTACGATGATGGTATTCAGCCCGCGTTCAGTGGCGACTTCCATAATGGCATTTTCGGCTTTTTCCCAATTCTCATCTGTTCCTATATATTTTTCCTTATTTTCCGGGTCGCGCAGGGAGATTTGAACAATAAAATCTTTAAAATCCAATGCTTTGAAAATAAGCATGACAATATCCATAACCCCTTTAAATTCATCTTTTACCTGTTCCGGGGTACAGAAAATGTGGGCATCGTCCTGGGTAAATCCACGAACACGGGTCAGGCCATGGAGTTCACCGCTTTGTTCATAGCGGTAAACAGTTCCGAATTCTGCAAGCCGGAGTGGCAGGTCGCGGTAGGAACGGGGTTTTGTTTTATAAATTTCGCAATGGTGCGGACAGTTCATGGGTTTCAGGAAAAACTCCTCCCCTTCAATGGGTGTAGAGATCGGGCGGAAAGAACTTTCCCCATACTTTTGAAAGTGGCCTGAGGTTTTGTAAAGGTCCACGTTGCCAATATGAGGACAGATTACCTGGTTATATCCCGCTTTTTTCTGAACTTTTTTGAGAAACATTTCCAATTGTTCCCTAAGTTGGGCGCCCCTGGGCAACCACAGTGGCAATCCCAGTCCTACTTTGTTGGAAAAAGCAAAAAGTTCCAGTTCCTTGCCAAGTTTACGATGGTCCCTTTTCTTAGCCTCTTCAAGCAGGACTAAGTAGTCGTCCAACTCTTTTTGTTTGGGAAAAGTAATTCCGTATATCCGGGTAAGTTGTTTGCGTTTTTCATCGCCCCTCCAGTAAGCGCCGGCAATGTTGAGCAACTTCACGGCTTTGATAAAACCGGAATCGGGAAGGTGCGGCCCCCGGCACAAATCGGTGAAACCGCCCGATTCATAAAAAGTTATCTGTCCATCTTGCAAATCCTGGAGCAATTCAAGTTTATATTCATCTCCTTTTTTGGAAAAATAGGCCAGGGCATCTGCTTTGGTTACCTCTTTTCTGAGGAAAGGTTGTTTTTCCCTGGCAAGTTCCAGGATTTTCTTTTCAATTTTCGGAAAATCTTCGGACGAGATGGTATATTTACCAAAATCGATGTCGTAATAAAAACCATTTTCAATATCGGGGCCGATCCCAAATTTCACGCCGGGGTAAAGAGATTCAATGGCTTCGGCCATAAGGTGTGCTGAGGAGTGCCACAAGGCAGCTTTACCCTCAACATCGTTCCAGGTTAAAAGGGTAACGCTGGCATTTTGGGCCAGGGGCCGGGTTGCATCCCAAATCTCGTTGTTGACTTTTACAGCCAATACATTTCGGGCCAGGCCTTCACTGATACTTTTTGCAATCTCAATTCCTGTGACCCCTTCGGGGAATGTGCGGACCGTATTATCGGGCAATGTTATATGGACCATGCGAAATTTCAGGATTAAAAGGGTGCAAAGTTACGATTTTTTTTAATTTCCCGTAATTTTAAATTCGGTACGCCGGTTATTGGCCCGGCCCTGTTCTGTATCATTCGGCCCAACCGGTTTTGTAGGGCCATATCCTTTAAAAGTGAGCCTTTCCGGACCGATCCCCGACCGGATCAGATATTCATATACTGCTTTCGCCCTGTTTTCGGACAATTCCTGATTGTATTGCAAAGTGCCAACAGAATCGGTATGGCCGCTGATTTCAATTTTCAACCCGGAATTTTTTTTCAGGTATTCAATAAGTTTGTTCAATTCGGTGGTCGATTCTTCTTTCAGGATATAGTGTCCGGTATCAAAAAAAATATTTTTAAGCACAACCGATTCCCCCAATTGAATTTTTTTCAATGGAATATTCATTACCCTGGGTTTAAGGGATGAATGTTCGCCCATCAGCGAAATATTTTCAGAAAAAAACAGGTATCCTTCTTTAGAGATGTTCAGTGCAAAATTTTTTCCGGATGGCAATACCAGTAAAAATTCGCCAGTTACAGGGTTTGAAATGGATTCGACCCAGGTATCCGAGGTCCCGATGTCGATGAGTTCAAATTTGGCATCCAGTTTTTCTCCGGAAGCCCGATCAAAAACAACCCCTTTCAGATAGGAGGTCAAAACAGGTTGTGCCTCCGGATATAGTGGGAACTCATAAATATCGTGGCCGCCTTCTCCTCCAGGGAGGTCGGACGAGATATAGCCAAGATCTCCCCGGGCATTTACAATGAAAGAAATTTCATTGGCATGTGTATTGATAGGGAAGCCGAGGTTAACCGGTTCATCCCAGTTTCCATCTTCGGTTTTTCGTGCATAAAACAGGTCCAGTCCTCCCATGCCGGGATGTCCTTTCGACGAAAAATAGAACGTTTGGCCATCCGGATGGATAAAAGGGGACATTTCTTCGGCCGGGGTATTGATTGAACCTCCCACATTCAGAGGTATTCCCCATTGTCCGTCGGCCTGCAACATGGACTTCCAAATGTCGGAACTGCCTTTTCCTCCTGGTCGTTTGCTTGCAAAACAGAGGGTTTTGCCATCGGAAGAAAAAGTTGGCTGTGAATCCCATTGAGGCGAATTCACTACAGGGCCAAGGTTTTGGGGCAAAGACCACCGGTCGTTGGTCCGTTTTGCCCAATAGAGGTCACAACTGCCATAACCATCGTCCCTCCCACAGGCGGCAAAAAACAGGTATTGTCCATCGGGCGAGATGGTCAAGGCCCCTTCGTTGCCAAAAGTATTTACTGGGGCGCCCAAGGGTTTTGCCATTGCCCAGATGGCACCGTGCCGGGACGACAGATAAAAATCTTCTTCAAAATCCTGGTTTTGATCGAAGGGCCCGGAGGTATTCATTTTTTTTCTGGTCAGGTATAAAGTGGCTTCGTCGGCTGTAATTGCGTTGACATAATCATCAAAACGGCTATTGATGCTATCGCCCATATTGACCGGGGCAAATGGCACCGGATTGGCGATTTGCCGAAGGGCAAAGCTGCATGCCTGTAACCCTTGTTCAGCTTGTGTTTTTCGTTTTTCGGAAGGGTCCCCGGATTCCAAAAACCGCAGGAAGTTGCTTTGTGCATCTTTATAGAGGCCCTGGTTTAACTGGATATTTGCAAGAATGGTGTAAAGCGCAGGCGCAAATGGTTTGTTGGCGTTGATGGCCCCCTGATAGGATTCGATGGCTTTATCGGGTTGTTTTTCTTCGGAATAGATATCGCCCTGAAGAATAAGGGCTTCCGTAAAACCGGGGTCGGCGGTTATTGCTTTTTTAAGTTCGGCATGGGCTCCCTGCAAATCGTTGGCCTGATAACGTTCAAATGCCGAAAAAAAAAGTTTTTTTGCTTTTGGGTTATCGGTTGACAAAGGCCGGTCCTGTGAATAAGCTATTGAAGCCCATACCAGGTTCACGATGATAAAAAGGAACGAAAATCGTCTGAAAATCATGGGATTCTCATATATTTATGGCTTTGCAGCGAGATTTTCCATTTCGGGGAATCGAGGATGTATTGAACGATCCGGGGCATGATATCGGACCTACGGCTCCATTCGGGCTGAAGGTACAGCTGGCAACCTGGGGAGACTTTTAACCTGTTTTCTTCGGCCCAGACAAAATCGGTTGAATCCTGTACAATCACTTTTAATTCGTTGGCTTTCCCAAATATTCCATCCAGGGGTGGGGATTCTCTTTTTGGGGATAGACAAATCCAGTCCCAGGTCCCCGATAATGGATGTGACCCCGATGTTTCGAGAAAGGTTTTCACCCCTTTCTTTTTCAACTCCTGGGTCAGGTAATCGAGGTTGTAGAGCAAGGGTTCCCCGCCGGTCACAACGATGGCTTTGGCCGGACAAGTTAGGGTATTGGCAATAATCTGAGCGACGGGTGTTGGCGGAAACAGGGAGGCATTCCAGGATTCTTTGATATCGCACCAATGACATCCAACGTCGCACCCGCCCACACGGATAAAATAGGCAGCCTGTCCGGTATTGAAACCTTCACCTTGAAGCGAATAAAATGCTTCCATCACGGGCAGTAACTTTCCGTCGGCTTTCAGGGAGGAGGAAGAAGTTTGGAGGGGTTTCAACTATTTTGATTTTTCGCAGCTTTCAGTGCATTTTGAAGCAATGATACGATGGTCATTGGCCCAACGCCTCCAGGGACAGGGGCAATATAACCACATTTTCGCGATACCGAATCGAAATCAACATCCCCTTTAAGCCGGAAGCCCGATTTTGTTTCAGAGGAAGGGATGCGGTGTATTCCGACATCGATGACCACAGCCTCTTTTTTTACCATTTCGGCAGTAACGAAACCCTGCAGCCCCATGGCAACAACAAGGATATCGGCTTTTTTGGAGATGGAAGCAAGGTTACGGGTAAGGCTATGGCACAAGGTCACGGTTGCATTTCCCCGCTTTGATTTGCGGGAAAGAAGCAAAGAAACGGGGGTACCGACGATGTGGCTGCGTCCCAGTACCACACAGTTTTTACCTTCGGTTTCGATATCATAGCGGTCGAGGAGGGTTATGATTCCCATGGGTGTTGCAGGAATGAAACCCGGCAGGCCGAGAACCATTTTCCCAATATTCACCGGGTGAAACCCATCGATATCTTTCTGCGGGTCGATCCGTTCAATAATTTTCTGTGCATCGATATGCACAGGAAGCGGGAGTTGAACAATAAACCCATGAATTTCAGGATCTGCGTTAAGGAAATCGACGACACCAAGAAGTTTTTCTTCTGAAATCGTGGCCGGATATTTATAAACAGAAGAGGTAAACCCAACTTCGCGACAGGCTTTTTCTTTACCGGAAACATAGGATTGGCTTGCAGGGTCCTCGCCCACCAGCACGGCTGCAACATGGGGCGGGTTTAAACCTTTCTGAAGAAAGCCATCGACAACTTCTGTCACAATTTCCGTTTTAATCTGATCGGCAATTAATTTTCCATCCAGGAGTTTCATTCTTTTTCGGCTTAGTTCATATTTTTCATGTTGCGCATCATATTGGCCATATTTTTCCCTTTGCTGGCTGTCACCATTTTCATCATTTTCCGGGTATCGTCAAATTGTTTGACCAGCCGGTTGACATCCGGAATGGTTGTGCCCGATCCCAGCGCGATGCGTTTTCTTCGGCTTCCGTTCAGAACAGCAGGGTTTGTGCGTTCTTCGGGGGTCATGGAATGGATGATGGCTTCAATACCTTTGAACGCATTGTCATCAATTTCAAGATTGCGGATTGCCTTGCCCATTCCGGGGATCATCCCAAGTAGGTCCTTGACGTTGCCCATTTTTTTAATCTGTTTTATCTGGGAGAGGAAATCGTTGAAATCAAATTGGTTCCGGGCAATTTTACGCTGAAGTTTTTGTGCCTCTTCCTCGTTAAACTGTTCCTGTGCTTTTTCAACCAGGGATACGATATCTCCCATGCCAAGAATCCGGTCGGCCATACGTTCGGGATAGAAGACATCGATGGCATCCATTTTTTCGCCAAGCCCCACAAATTTGATGGGTTTATTGACTACTGATTTAATAGACAAGGCTGCCCCTCCGCGGGTGTCACCATCCAATTTAGTTAAAACAACACCTTCATAATCAAGGCGTTCATTGAAGGCTCTTGCTGTATTCACGGCATCCTGCCCTGTCATTGAGTCAACAACAAAGAGTGTTTCCTGCGGTTTTATCGCTTGTTTGATGTTGGCAATTTCGTCCATCATCTCTTCATCAATGGCCAGGCGGCCAGCGGTATCAACGATGACCACGTTGTACCCATGGTCGCGTGCATATACCAGTGAATTTTTGGCAATTTTAACCGGATTTACATCCGGATTTTCCGTATAAACTTCGGTATCAATCTGTTCTCCCAGCACCTGGAGTTGACCGATGGCAGCAGGGCGATAGATGTCGCAAGCAACCAGCAAGGGTTTTTTTCCTTTTTTGGTTTTCAGGTGGTTGGCCAGCTTGGCCGAGAAGGTTGTTTTTCCCGAACCTTGCAATCCTGCTACCAGGATGATGGCGGGGTCGGCTTTCAGGTTGATCTCATTTTTCTGGCCCCCCATCAGTTCAACCAGTTCGTCGTGCACAATTTTCACCATCAACTGTCCTGGCGAAACGGCATTTAAAACGTTTTGGCCTAATGCTTTTTCTTTTATCTGATCGGTAAATTGTTTGGCAATTTTAAAACTGACATCGGCATCAAGCAATGCTTTTCTGACATCTTTCAGGGTTTCTGCAACATTGATTTCCGTAATGTGTCCATGACCTTTTAATACCTTAAATGCCCGGTCGAGTTTATCGCTTAATCCTTCAAACATGGGGGTTGGCTTTGGGTAAATCTACAGTTTAATTTTGCAAAATTAGCAATTTTAAACGGAATACCGATGCGTAGAGGGGAAGGGAATTTTCAGGAAGGATGTTACATTCGCTCCGGGACGGCAATACCCAGAAGGTTCATTGATTTTTCGATAACCGTTCCGGTAAACCTGGAGATGGTCATCCGGAGGAGAACCTTTTCCTGTAGCGGTTCTTTGAGAATGGGCAATTCCTGATATATCTGATTGAAGCTTTTGGCTAATTCAAAAACATAATTTGCAATGATGGCGGGGTTTAATTCATTGCCAGCCTGAACAACCACCTCCTGAAAGGCATAAAGTCGTTTGATGGCCTCTTTTTCGAGGGGCAGCAGGGCCAGGTTGGATGAGGGCCTGGCGTCTTCCCATAAAAGTCCGACCAAATCGGCTTTGGCGAGCAGCGATTGGATGCGGGCGTAGGTATATTGAATAAACGGCCCGGTATTTCCATTAAAATCGATGGATTCGCGGGGATCAAAAAGCATATTTTTCTTAGGGTCAACTTTGAGGATAAAATATTTTAATGCACCTAACCCAATGATATTAAATAATTTAATTGCTTCTTCACCCGAAAGGTCATTGGCTTTTCCCAGTTCACGGGTTGTCAGTTCAGCGGTGCGGGCCATTTCATCGATGAGGTCATCGGCATCAACAACAGTTCCTTCCCGCGATTTCATCTTACCCTGAGGAAGTTCAACCATGCCATACGAAAGATGGTGGATGTGGGAGGCATATTCTTTTCCCAGTTTGGCCAATATTTTTTTCAGGACCTCGAAATGATAATTTTGTTCATTCCCCACGACATAAATCATAGAAGCAGGATGATAATCATCATAGCGTAATTGTGCGGTGCCCAAGTCCTGTGTCATATAAACAGAGGTGCCATCGGCGCGGAGCAACAGTTTTTCATCCAATCCTTCATTTTTCAGGTCAGCCCAGATGCTGCCATCCTCCTTTTGCAAGAGTACGCCTTTCTGAAGTCCTTCGGTAACCAGTTTTTTTCCTAAAAGATAGGTTTTGCTTTCATAGTAGATCTTATCAAAATCAACGCCGAGGCGGTGGTAGGTCAGGTCGAACCCTTCATAGGCCCAGCCATTCATCCGCTTCCACAAATCAACCGTTTCAGGGTCTTTTGCTTCCCATTTTCTTAATATATCCTGGGCTTCCACGATCAGGGGCGCCTGGCGTTCTGCCTCCTCTTCGGTGAGCCCTTTTTCTATCAGGCCATGAACCTCTTCTTTATAATGCGCATTAAACAATACGTAGTATTTTCCAATCAGGTGATCGCCTTTGGTACCGGTTGACACAGGCGTTTCGTTGTTGCCCCATTTCAGGTATGCCAGCATCGATTTGCATATATGGATGCCACGGTCGTTGACCAGGTTAACCTTTACCACTTTCCTTCCATTGGCTTTCAATATTCCGGCGAGGGAAAAACCCAGGAGATTATTCCGGATATGTCCCAGGTGCAATGGTTTGTTGGTATTGGGAGAAGAGTACTCAAGCACGACCGGGGGTTCACGACGGGGTTTATGAAACCCATAACCGGGGGAGTTGGCATTTTTATTCAGAAAGTTAATCCAGAAACGATCGCTTAGTACCAGGTTTAGAAACCCTTTGATAACATTGAACCCGGAAATTTCGGGCATGGATTGTTGAAGAAATTCGCCAAGTTCCGTAGCGGTAGCTTCGGGCGATTTACGGGAAATTTTCAACAGTGAAAATACCACAAGGGTATAATCACCAGTAATCTCTTTTTTTGTTTTTTCAACACCAAATGAACCGGTTCCCGGTTCCTGTCCATATAGTTTTTGAACTGCCTGGGATGCCTGTTCCAGGATTTTCGCTTCGATCATAACTGAGGGAATATTGCAGCAAAGGTAAGCTGAATTTGGAAAAACTTAGAAAAAACATTTCCGGGAATGGCGCTTCCCCTGACAATCGAGGGAAACAGGAAAATGTTGGGGATGAATAAATCCTCATGAAAAAGTTCAAAACACCCGGGATTTTTTTTGTCAGTTTTGCCAATTCGCAAAAAATGAGTAGGTTTGCAAAGTTTCATCCGCAAAAATAACATCCATACAATATTTAATAACCACAAAAAAGCGAGGTTCGTATGAAAAAAAATGTAATTATTATTGGCGCTGCAGGTCGCGATTTTCACAATTTTAACACGTATTACCGTGACAATGCAAATTTTAATGTTGTAGCTTTCACTGCCGCACAGATTCCCGATATTGACGGGCGCAAATATCCGGCCGCACTTGCCGGCAAACTCTATCCAAAAGGAATACCCATCTATGCCGAAAGCGAATTGACTGCCCTGATAAAAAAACACAATGTTGAAATATGCAACTTTGCTTACAGTGATGTACCCTATCAAAGGGTAATGAACCTCAGCTCCTTAGTCAATGCTGCCGGGGCTAATTTTCTGCTTTTGGGCCCGAAAGACACCATGATAAAAAGCACAAAACCGGTCATTGCCGTGGGGGCAACCCGTACCGGTTGCGGAAAGAGCCAGACTTCCCGCCGGATTATTGAAATCCTGATGGCAAAAGGGCTCAAAGTTGTTGCGGTACGGCACCCGATGCCTTATGGCGACCTGGTAGCCCAGAAGGTACAGCGCTTTGCAACACTGAAGGATCTTGAAAAACACAAATGTACCATCGAAGAGATGGAAGAGTACGAACCCCATGTAGTGCGCGGCAATGTGATTTATGCCGGTGTTGATTATGAAGCCATCCTTCGCGCTGCCGAGAAAGACCCAAAGGGCTGTGACATTATTCTTTGGGATGGCGGAAACAATGATTTTCCCTTTTACAAGCCCGATCTGATGGTTACCGTAGCAGACCCACATCGTCCGGGCGCCGAGATGAACTATTATCCGGGTGAAGTAAATATTCGTATTGCAGATATCGTGGTGTTAAATAAAATTGATTCCGCTTATCCTGAAAATATCAAAACCGTCAGGGACAACATTCAGAAGATCAATCCCAAAGCCATTGTCGTTGATGGGGCTTCCCCCATTCGTGTCGATGACGAATCGGTGATCCGGGGGAAAAAGGTGCTGGTAATCGAAGACGGGCCAACCTTGACCCACGGTGAAATGAAAATCGGGGCCGGTGTCGTAGCGGCGCAAAAATATGGAGCGGCCGAATTGATCGATCCTCGCCCTTGGGTTGTAGGCAAGCTTGCCGAAACGTTCAGGATTTACCCCAATATTGGACAGTTGCTCCCAGCCATGGGTTATGGGGAACAACAGATCAAAGATTTGGAAGCAACGATCAACAAAGTAAAATGCGATTCGGTGGTCATTGCAACGCCCATTGACCTGAACCGCCTTGTGAAAATCAAACAACCCAACACCCGTGTCTATTATGATCTCCAGGAAATCGGGAAACCTGATTTGGATGGTATTCTCAGTGGTTTTCTGAAAAAACATAAAATTAAATAGGTTCAAAATCCCGGTTTCACCGGGATTTTTTTTTACCTTTGTTTAACCCAAACAATACAATTAACATCCTGAAAATGAAAAACAAAAGTCTCGTTTCCATCAACGATTTCACCCGTGAAGAACATGTCAGGATCCTGGAGTTGGCCGGTGTGTTTGAGAAACGCCCCAAACAACGCATCCTGGCAGATTATGTAATAGCGACCCTTTTTTTTGAACCCTCCACCAGGACCCGTTTAAGTTTTGAAAGCGCCGCCACCCGCCTGGGCGCCCAGGTGATCGGGTTTACTGATGCGGCAAGCTCCAGTGTGCAAAAAGGGGAGTCGCTCAGGGACACCATCCTGACTGTCAGCAATTATTGCGACCTGATCGTCATGCGCCACCCCAAAGAGGGAAGCGCCCGTTTTGCCAGTGAAGTTGCCAAAGTCCCGGTTATCAATGCCGGTGATGGATCCAACCAGCATCCTACCCAGACCCTGCTCGACCTCTATTCGATAAGAAAAACCCAGGGAACCCTCGACAAATTGAACGTTGCCTTTGTAGGTGACCTGAAATACGGGCGGACCGTGCACTCCTTAGTCATGGCATTGTGTAATTACAATACCACATTTCATCTTGTTTCCCCTTTGGAACTCAAACTTCCAAGTGCCGTTAAAATCCACATTAAAGAGAAAAACCTTACCTATCACCAATATACCGATCTTTCGGAAGTAATTCAAAAAGCAGACATCCTTTACATGACCCGCATCCAGAAGGAACGTTTTTCCGATCCGTTGGACTATGAAAAGGTAAAATCGGCCTATGTGCTGAAAAACAGTCTGCTTGAAGGGGCAAAATCAAATCTCAGGGTACTGCACCCGCTTCCCAGGGTCAATGAAATTGCTACCGATGTTGACGATAATCCGAAAGCATATTACTTTACTCAGGCCCTGAACGGGGTGTTCGTCCGACAGGCCTTACTGGCTGCTATTTTGGGAGTGGTAGATTAACCTTAAAATTTTAAATCATGGAAAAAGAAGAACTGAGAAAAGAGCTTAAAGTTTCAGCCATCGAAAACGGGACCGTAATCGACCACATCCCCAGCCAGAGTGTTTTTCAGGTTATTAAAATCCTGAACCTGAGCGAATATAAAAATCAATTGCTGATTGGGACAAATTTGGACAGCACGAAAATGGGGAAAAAAGGGATCATTAAAGTCAGCAATAAATTTTTCAGGAGCGATGAAATTAATAAAATTGCCCTGGTTGCCCCTTCTGCGACGCTCATCGTCATTAAAAATTTTAAAGTTGTTGATAAGAGCAAGGTAGAAATTCCCGATTATATAGAAAAAATAGTCACCTGTTTTAATCCCAATTGCATTACCAACAACGAAGATGTACCGACCCGGTTTACGGTAATCGACAAAAAGGACCTAAAACTGCGCTGCCATTACTGTGAAAAAATAACAGCCCGCGACAACATTGCGTTCAGGTAGGATACCATGGTTCCTGCTCTAAACGCAGATCGCCACTGTCCTATCTTGAGGAACACGATACCCTTGCACAGGCCGAATTTGCAAGGATGAATATAGTTGTTTTGCGTAACTTTGCAGATCATGAGAAAACCGGTCCTGACATTCGTACTCCTGATCCTTTCCGGGTTTGCCGTCGCCCAGGGTATTGACATGGATTCGCTCCCAGGTCATCCATCAGCGACAACAACCGGTAAAAAGGCAAACTACGGGCTCAGCCTTGGCACCGAATTCACTGCATCTTCATGGTATGGCACCGGTTTTACCACCTGGGTCACACCGAGTGTCTCGTACGGGCTCACCCCCAAACTCAGGATTGGCGGCGGAATCTCGATTGAGACCACCAATTATCAGCTTCCATCGGGATGGCAAGCCACCGAAACGGGGATCAACGGCTGGAACAACTTCTCCACTGCCACGATCTTTCTCAACGGTTCTTATCAGGTCAGCGACCGGCTGCTGATCTTCGGTTCGGCCTTCAAGCAGTTTCCGTTAACCTCCGATCCCCTCCCCTACAACCCATTCAGCCCCATATCTTCAAAAGGTGCCCAGGGTGTTGATTTCAATGTCGGGTACCGAATTGGGAAAAATGTCCACATCCAGGCCGGGTTCCGCTATTCGGAAGGTTTAAACCCATGGTATCAGAACTCCCTGTACGGAGATCCCTTCGGTTCGCCAATCGGTTCTCCTTTCGGTTACCCCTTCGGCCAGCGCGGGTACCGGAATGGGTATTGACTGGAAGGCAGTCCAACCCTGGGGGTCACTCCCAGATATCAATGCTGGTCCCTGTTTTTGAACGCTTTGATCCCGGCAAACCGTGCTTCTTTGCCCAATTCGTTTTCGATCCGGATAAGCTGGTTGAACTTTTCGATCCGCTCCCCGCGGCATCCGCTTCCTGTTTTCAAGTGACCTGCTTTGATGGCAACGGTCAGATCAGCGATAAAGGTGTCGGGAGTTTCTCCGCTGCGGTGCGACACGAAGGCATTATAGCCATGCTGATAGGCAAGCTGGATAGTCTGGAGAGTCTCGGTGACCGTTCCGATCTGATTCAGTTTGATAAGAATTGAATTGGCGACACCCTTAGAAATTCCTTCGGCCAGGATCTTTTTATTGGTACAGAAGATGTCATCTCCCACGATCTCGATTTTCTTTCCAAGCTCCCGGGTAAGGTTCTGCCATCCATTCCAATCGTTTTCGGCAAGCCCGTCTTCCAGCAGGATGATTGGATACCGGCCAATCCATTCCTCCCATAGTTTGATCATGGCATCGCTGGTGATCGATTTCCCGGTGCTTTTCCAGAATTTGTACTGTCCATCGTCCCACATTTCGCTTGTGGCAGGGTCGAGGCAAAGGCTCACATCCGTTCCCGGTTTATAGCCAGCTTTAACAATCCCCTCAAGAATTACTTCCACCGCTTCTTCATTCGACTTCAGGTTTGGGGCAAATCCACCTTCATCCCCTACCCCGGTATTATATCCTTTGGCTTTCAAAACGGTCTTCAGGGCATGAAAAACTTCCTCTCCCATGCGGATGGCTTCGGTGAACGAAGGAGCATTGTGTGGGGCAATCATGAACTCCTGAAAATCAACGTTGTTGTCGGCATGGGCACCGCCGTTGATCACATTCATGCAAGGAACAGGAAGAAGGTTGGCGCCGTCGCCGCCCAGATAGCGGTACAAAGGAATTCCCTGGCTCATGGCTTTCGCCCTTGCATAGGCCATGGAAACTGACAATATGGCATTGGCCCCCAGGTTCGATTTGTTCTCTGATCCATCCAATGCGATAAGAAACGCATCCAATTCCTCCTGGTCGTGAAAATCTTTTCCTTTAATGCCGTCGGCAATGATCCCGTTGACGTTGCCGACCGCTTTAAGCACTCCTTTGCCGTTGTACCGCTTCTTGTCCCCATCCCTTAGCTCACAGGCTTCCCTCTCGCCGGTAGAAGCGCCACTGGGCACCATGGCCCTGGCGTACGATCCGTCTTCGAGTACAAGGTTCGCTTCAACCGTAGGGTTTCCTCTTGAATCAAGGATTTCAATCGCATTGATCTTCGTGATTTTCATAAAATTCGAATTATATGGTTAATAATGGTACCCGTTTAAACCGGATTTACAAAAATAGTCATTTCCTCTCCAATCGTAAAACTTCCCAAAATGTGCCCAAACTCTGCGGTCCCAGGAATTCAAGTTGTTCTCAAAAACAAAAAATCTTCAAATCTTCAAATCTTCAAATCTTCAAATTTTCAAATCTTCAAATCTTCAAATCTTCAAATCTTCAAATCTTCAAATTTTCAAATCTTCAAATCTTCAAATCTTCAAATCCCCTATCCCCAATGATCGCCAATATATTTCAGTGCTTCGCTGATGTCCATGGCGTTGCTGGCCGGGCCGAGACGGATGTAGAATTCCTCGTTGAAACCGGGCTGTCGCAGGAAAACGGGCCGGATGTGCCGGGCACACTGAACAACACAGACAAGCTTCTCATCCATCTTTTCCAACCGGGTGCGGACCGATGGGCTTACATCGCGCCCGAGGCAGGTTCGTATCAGGGTCCAGAGGTGCAGCAGGAATTTATCCTCGTTGACAAACTTATCGCTTTCAATCCCTTCTACCGATCCATCATCCCGGATACCGATCAGCAGCGTGCCCCCATCGGAATTTAAAAAAGCAGAGATCGTCTTCAGGCTGGCACGTTCTACTGCCTGGTTGGTTTTTCCTGCCTTGATGTCCCAACGCAACGTAGATTTGAACTCCAGCCTGGCATGTTCCCCTTCACCAATCAACGACTGTAAGGATGCGTCGCGTTCTTCGGCCGAAGTGTAAACTTTCAGGTAATTCATCACCGTTGCCGCTTCGGCCAGAACCTGGCAGTAACGTTCTTGTGGCTGAATCTGTAAAGCAAGCAGCCCGTTGGCGTATTCTTCGGGGACGATCATGCCCTGGACCATGGCCGAAGGCAATACGAGCCCTGCGTTGTGTTCCTCGCCCAGCGCGGCAACCAAAACCTGTTTAACGATGGGAAGAGATTTAACGGTTTGTTGGATCAGTTCAGGAAAAAAATCTTGTCCGGCATCCTCTATAACGTTTTCGCGGATAGCATTATTGATCAGGTCATTCAGGTAAAGGACCATGGAGGAGAGGGTAAGATAGGAAAAGTAAAACAGCTCATGGCCAGGCAACAATGGCTGGATACCGGTCTTCCCTGTCGTTTTCAGGAGCACAAAGGGGTCGGTTCCTACCTGTCGGCGAAAACCCTCCTGGAGAAGCATTGGATCCTTGTCAACCATATCGGATTTGTACCCAAACAGGTTAAGGCCAGATATCCTTGATCCCGTTGCAACGGCTGGCACCATCATCCCGGTTGCAATCCACTGCAGCAACCGGGCGGATGGGTGGCTGTATGGGTTGTTCAAGCGGGTCATCAACGGAACATCGTGGATATAAATGCTGAACCCGTTCTGATCCTTTATGACTTCCACCGGGCCCGTGAGCGCCGTGGAAAAAGGCATTTCGCAGTATGAAGGGAAAGTCATGGAGTATCGGTTGATTGATTGATTGATTGATTGATTGATTGATTGATTAAAGAAAGTCATGAAACTGTGAAGGCATAAACGCTTCATTCAAAACATCATGCAAGATAAAGAAAATTCAACACACAATAAGGGTTAAATATTTTCCGATAATAAACTTTTATGTACTTTTGGACAATTACACGCGACCATTTACATGAACGGATATTTAAAAATGTCAGCCGCCCTGTTTATTTGCATGGCTCTCGTGCCAGGGTGCACTTACCACAACGAAGAAGACCTATACCCGGTAAAGCCGGCCTGCGACACCATTCAGGTTACCTACATAGAGACCATTGCTCCGATTATGACGGCAAGCTGCAATGTATGCCACAACACCGTTCTTGCCCCTAATGGGATCATCACCGACACCTACACCGGGCTTAGGAAGAGTGTTGACGACCAGCGGCTTTGGGGCGCTGTTGACCACCAACAAGGGTACATCCCGATGCCTCAGGAAACAGGAAAGCTATCTGACTGCAACCTCGCCAGAATCCGTAAATGGATCGATTTAGGGGCCCCAAACAATTAAAAAAAACAAATATGAAATCCTGGATCAGAATTGTGCTTGGTTTGCTCATCGTTGCCATCCTTACGGGCATTTATATCTACTTCTTTGTCTATAACAAACAGCATCCCGATTTCGAATCGGAACCCGCTGTTTACAGCCTGAACGCTGGGACGGTTTTCCGAAGTTTCAGGAACAATCCGGAGGCTGCCTCACGGATATTCAACGGAAAAATGATCGGGCTGACCGGGCCTGTAAGCGCGGTCGAACAGACCGACTCGCTCGTAACTGTGGTGTTCGTGTATGGGCAGGGACTGTTCGGCGATGAAGGGATACGGATCACCATGCTTCCCGGCAACAGGGAAAAGGCACTGGGATTGTCACTCGGGGCTGTGGTAACGGTCAAGGGATATTGCACGGGATACAACGAAACGGATGTTATTTTAGAACAGGGGTCGGTGGTTGGAAATGACTTGAAATAAAATTTCAAAACCAGGAACCAGGCAATAGGCAATAGGCAATAGGGTAAAATTCAATCAATCAATCAATCAATCAAATTAATATGAAGAACCTTATTTTAATTATTGCATCGCTTTTATTTGCGATGACGGCCACCGGGCAGAAATACATAACAAAAAACGGCTATATCCGCTTTTTTTCCGAAACCCCGCTCGAAAAGATCGAAGCGCACAACCGATCGGTCAATGCGGCGCTGGACGCTGCAACCGGCGACTTTGTCTTTCGGGTCCTGATGAAATCGTTTACGTTCGAAAAAGCCCTTATGCAGGAGCATTTCAACGAGAATTATGTTGAATCGGACAAGTACCCAAATGCCACATTGCTCTCAAAGGTGACCAATATCAGAGATGTGAAAACCGACAAAGAGGGTGAATACCCGGTTACGGTGGATGGGAAACTGACCATTCATGGGGTTACAAAAAGCATCAAGGTGAAGGGAAGTTTTACCGTTGGCAAAAACAGCCTCCTGGCAAAAGCAAAGTTCACGATTTATCTGCCCGATTACAAGATCGATATACCAGGTGCGGTCGTCAACAATATTTCGAAAAACATTGAGATCACCGTTGAAGCAACGCTCAACAAATCCGATTTTTAACCCTTTGAGGTCGTTTCCTGAATTGGACCGTTGGGAGAAAGTTCATTAAACGTCTATTATCCAAGTTATTAACAACTGTTTTTCAACAACCAATCAATAGATTCATGCCCACCCTGAGACATACCGCCCTGTTGTTTTTCCTTTTACACATGCTCTCCTTACATGCCCAGGAGGAGTTGATGAACCTATTGGAAAAATCAGAGCAGCCGGTCATCGACTACACTACTGCTACATTCAAGACTACACGTATTGTGATTGGGCAATCGATTGAGCTTCCGCCGGCCAAAAACCTGCTTTTTCTCATCTCCCACCATTTCGGTGCCATCAACACAGGGTATGAGAACCTTTATGGCCTCAAGCAGGCCACCATAAGGCTGGGACTTGAATACGGCATCACCCCGTGGCTTGGCATCGGTGCGGGTCTCAACACCGATAAAAACACCTGGGACGGTTTTATCAAGGCCAAGATCCTGCGGCAGAGTACCGGGGCCCGGAAAATGCCACTGACGATCGATTTCTTCACCAATACTGCCATTTATACCACCCGATGGGAGGAACCCGACCGCGACAACCTCTTCTCCTCCCGGATGAGTTATACTTTCCAACTGATGTTTGCCCGGAAATTTGGCAACGCATTATCCTTTCAAATCACACCATCTCTGGTGCATAAAAACTTAGTCGCCACAGCCGAAGACAAAAACGATATATTCACCCTGGGAGCCGGCGGACGCGTGAAGGTAAGCCAGCGGGTGTCGATCAATGCCGAGTACCACTATCTTTTTCCCGGGCAGGTGGTTTCGACTGCGGCCTACAGTTCCTTTTCGCTGGGTGTGGACATTGAAACCGGGGGACACGTTTTCCAGGTTTTTCTGACCAATTCTTATGGCGAATACGAACAGGCTTTTCTCACCGATACCCGCGGTCAGTGGTCGAACGGCGACATCTTCCTTGGGTTTAACATCAGCAGGATGTTTACCTTGTTTTATTAGATTTGAAGATTTGAAGATTTGAAGATTTGAAGATTTGAAGATTTGAAAATTTGAGGATTTGAAAATGAATATTTTATGCTGATTAACAAAATTCGTATTACCTGTTTACTGTTTCCTGATTTCCGTCCTGGCCAATAAAGAACCAGGAGAAATAAAGTGTAAATTTAGTTTAAACAGGCATAGGTTCCCATTATCAATCACATCTGCCGGGATCTATCTCTGCCGTCTGCAGGCGGGGGACCAGACTGTGGTGAAGCGGTTGATAAAAGAATAGCACACAGATGACACGGATGAAACGGAATTACACGGATAAAATCCCTGTTGCCAATCATTAGATAATTGTTATCTTAGTGACTCCTTTCAATAGAAGCACTTCTGATGGAATCAAGCAGTGATAGGTTTGCTATTTTATTCGATTATATTCGAATATTGTGTTTATATTTGTAAAATATTTGAACATAATCAAATATGGAAGCGGCTTTTATTGGATTGAAAAAGATCAATTATTGGTATGGTGAACCAGGTTTCAACATGGGGTTTATTCGGCATACGTATCTGAACAAATTAACTGATGCCAGCGGGAATAAATTAATTAAAGTAATTGCCGGGCAGAGAAGAAGCGGGAAAAGCTATGTGGTAAGGCAATTTATTCGTCATCTGATTAATGAAAGATCTGTAGGTTCAAAAAATATCTTCTATCTTAACAAAGAATTATATGAATTTGAAAACATCAGGAATGATGCTGACTTTGACAGATTATTCCGGTTTTACAAACAGGAGATAAAGCCAACAGGAAAGATTTATGTTTTTATTGACGAGATTCAAAATATTGACCAATGGGAAAAGATTGTTGTTTCTCTTGCCCAGCATATTACCGAAGAATATGAATTGTTCATTACCGGTTCCAACTCCCGCCTCTTATCGGGGGAACTGGCAAGCCATTTATCGGGCAGGTACCTGGTAATCGAGGTATTCCCGTTTTCATATCCGGAATTCCTGGATTTCTTTCATCTTCAGAGCAACAAGGAAAACTTTATCAGATACATCAGTACCAGCGGATTGCCTGAGATATATAACATTACACCCTACGATATCCAGCGTCATTATTTCCAGTCGCTTAAAGACACTATTCTTTTAAAGGACATCATGTACCGATATAAAATCAGAGATTATGTCTTGCTGGAAGACCTGTTTTTATTCCTTCTGCACAATGTCGGCAACCTTGTTTCAATCCCTTCAATCATAAAATATTATAAAAGCAAGCAGAGAAAAGCCGATTATTCAACCCTCTCCTCGTATATCGATTATATGGAAGAAGCGTTTATCCTTCGTAGTTGCCCCAAATATTCATTAAAGACAAAAGAACTCCTGTCGGGGGAGAAGAAATATTACATCAACGACCTTGGATTCCGAAACTATCTCTATCCCCTACTCACCACCGACATTGCTTCCATGCTTGAGAACACCGTGTATTTGCATCTGCGGATGCAGGGGTTCGAAGTCAAAACGGGATATCTTAAAGACCAGGAGATCGATTTTATTTCGACGAAGGGAGCGGATAAAAACTACATCCAGGTAACCTATCTGTTAACAACCGGGCAGACTGCGAACAGGGAGTTCAGGGCACTGGAATCGGTTGACGATAATTATCCGAAATACCTTATCTCCATGGATGATCTCATGGTAAGTCATCCAAAAGGTATTATCCATCAGCATATCTGGGACTTCATTTATACGCTTTAAGTGTTATTTACTATCTGGGGCTTGTGCCGAAGCGGTTGATAAAAGAATAGCACACAGATGACACGGATGAAACGGATTTACACGGATAAAATCCCTGTTGCCAATCATTAGCTAATTGTTATCTTAGTGACTCTTTTCATGAGAAGTATTTCTGATGGAACTAAAGCCCGTCGCCATTGCCCATTGCCCATTGCCTATTTTAAATCTCTTCTCATCATCCCCTGTTCTTCCTTTATATAACCTTTCACATCAAACTTCCGTCTGCATCCCTGGTAGTTCATATACCGGATCATACCAAAAACCGGTCGTTCGCCCCACGGCCGATCGTGGGTCCCTCCGATCGCCCAGGCAATTCCGGCGTATCCGTTGGGGTCGCGACCGTCGAGTTCATATTTGTCGTTCAGGTAGATGGCAATGGCCAATGCTTCTTCGGGCGATGACGTCCATTCGAGGATCTTTTTGGCCCAGTACATCCGCATGAAACCGTGCATCTTGCCTTTCACGGTCATTTCACGCTGTGCGGTGTTCCACAGGTCGTCGTGGGTTTCGGCATGTTCAAGTTGCTCTATGCTGTAAAGAAATTCACGTGGATCGTTGCGGTGCTTGTTCAAGGTATTGCGCGCCCAGGGCTGGAAAGCATCGAAGGAGTCGTATCTTTCGGTATAAAGACAAAAGTTGTCGGCCAGTTCACGCCTTACGATCAGCTCTTCGAGGAATGCGCCAACAGAAGTCGCAGTGCGACCCGAATTCCTGACTTCAAAGGCAACCCGCTGGGCCGACAAATGACCAAAGTGAAGGTAAGGCGACAGCTCCGACTGGCCCCGCTTGTCGGGGAAATTGCGATCATGATGGTAACCGTCCAGCCTTTCGCCGATAAACCGGTTAAGCGCCTCCATTGCCGCCGTTTCACCGGGCTCCAGCCAGTTGACCTCAGCTACCGTTTGGTCAACGTTCAGCGACTGTTTTACCTGCCCCCAATCGATGGGCACTGCGTTGGGGAATGCCGAAAACTTAGGAAAAGGCATCTGTTGGTGGTTAGGTTTTAAGATTTGACCTGGATTAAGATGAGGGATGTGATCCGAACTATGTTCAGGGATCTTATCTGGAACAAGTTGAGGGATGTAATCAGGGACAAACGGAGGGATATCGGTTAAAAACCTATCGGGTTGTCGTTCGACCTTTTTACGCAGGGTAAATGCGGCATACTCCTGCTTCGGCGAAAGGTAGCGGCAAGGAAGTATGTTGTGCGCGTCCACCTCATGAAAGGCAATCTGAATGGTTTCAGCCAGCTTCTGCTTCCAATCCATCACGGTTTTCAAAGGGTTGAAATCGGTGATCAGCATACCGGCCCCGATATGCTGCAAAAACTCCGGCAATGTCGCAACCGGATCTCCCCGGAGCAAAAAGAAAGGTATCCGCCACTTGTTCAACCGCAATTCGACCCCGGCCAGACCCTTCAGCATGAAGCCGTATTGCCTGATGGTGGCTCCGAGAAAGCCAGGCACAAGGCAAAACACTACCCCCAGCGGCTGATTCGTCTCCCGTGCCTTTTCCTGTGCATAGAGCAAAGCCCAGTTGTCGCCAACACGTTGGTCGCGCTGCATCCAATAAACCACCGGGCCGTCCGTTTGGCCTGAACTTTTGTAACAATGAATTCTTGCAGGATCAACCATACGCTGTTTTATATACCGGTTCAAAACAAGTTTGCAAGAACCGAGCTTCTGTTTCTTCCGGTATAACTAAATCTAAAAGAAAATTGCCTTGCATTTTCATTAAGATGCAATAGACAAAGATAATAGATAATTCAATAGGTTTGGATTTCACTTTTTTTCGGATATTTTTATCTTTGTCAGGGTAAAGATAATCAGGATGCGCAAAACAACCTTCAGATTTCCCATTTCGACCCTGGTGGGTAGTTCGCTGAAAAACATTGCTGCCATTCTGGACAGTCATAAGGTCCAACCTGAATACCGGATGAAGATGGTCAATTCATACATCGCCAACGGGTTTTTGGAAATTTTCGCACAATGGGAAAAATTGGTCTGGCAAAAACGCATCCGCAACCGTGAAATAACCGTCCCCCCTGTGTTCATCATTGGATTCTGGCGAAGTGGCACAACCCTGATCCACAACCTGATGTGCCAGGACCCGGAAGCTGCCTACACTACCACTTTTCAGACCGTTTTCCCCCACATCGTCCTGACCCAATCGTGGTGGCTTAAACCGTTGGTCAATCTCTTACTCCCGGCAAACCGGCCCTACGACAATGTCAGCATGGATATGGATTTTCCTCAGGAGGAAGACTTTGGGTTGATGAATATGCAATCATCAACCATCTACAAATTCTTTCTGTTCCCCAGGGATTTTGACCAAATCGTCAACAATGAACTCTTTACGGGGAGGCTGCCGGCAGAAAAAATCAACCGATGGAAGGAGGCCTACCACGACATGGTTGCGAAGGCATTGTTCAACACCAAAGGATCGAGGTATATCGGCAAAAACCCATGCCACCTCACAAGGATCGAACTCCTGTTGGAGATGTTCCCGGATGCGAAGTTCATCTTTATCCACCGGCATCCGTATAAAGTGAACGAATCCTTGTACCACTTTTTGTTGTCGGTTTTCCCTGGGACCCAACTTGAGAATGTCCCACTCACTTTTACCATGGAAAAAGTCGTCGGGTTATACACCAGGTCACTGGAGGCTTACTTCGGGAGCCGCCATAAAATTCCGGAGAAAAACCTGGCTGAAATCGGGCTCGACGGGTTTCTGGATGACATCAAAGGAAACCTGAAAACCCTTTATCAAAAATTTGGGTTTACGAATTTCAATCGGGCAGAACCACGGATAGACCAATACCTTCAGGAGCATCCCGGTCCCTGCCACCGGTCGTTACCGCCAACGGAGGAGACCATCTGCCTTGTAAACAAACATGCAAACCACATCATGGCACGGCTTGGTTACTCCCCCGCCCCGGAATCGGTTTTACAAAGCGCATAACACCTGAAAACCAAGGTCAGAAAGTCTCCTGGCCCGAAAAATAGAAACCCTGGGAATTGTTTCCGATGGCAAAATCAAGCGTGATGTTGGTCCGGAAATATTTATTGACCATAATCCGGAGACCAAAACCAACGGAAGGTTGAACATATTCAAACAGGCGGACATCGCGGGCGGGGTTATTGGTTGTAACCGCATTTGCAAACAGAACCCCTCCGATGATGTTGGAACAGGGCCAGATGGGGAACCGCCACTCCACTTCTCCATAAACCAGGTGTTTCCCCCTGAAACGGCCATTGGTATAACCCCGTCCGGACCGGGCACGCGTATCGCCGCCAAGGTTGGGAAGGTTCATATAGGGCAGGTTGCCCGTAAGGTTAAAATCGCCAAATACCCAGAAACCAATCAGGTTTCTTGCTTTTTTTTTGGAAAGCCCAACATAGGTCCTGAACTCCACCCAGAGTTCGGAAGCATCCTGGTCGCTTCCCAGCATTTTAAAATTGTACCGGTAATTGATATTGGCATAGATGCCTTTGTAGGGGTTCGCCTGGTTATCGCGGCTGTCGTACAATAAATTTGCGCTCAGCCCCGACATCGTATATCCGGTTGTATTGTAACCATTACCGGTACTATACGTATAGTGCGGGGTCAACAAGGTATCGGGGAAGAATTGAAGTTTTTCATCATTGATGGAATAATAACAATCAAGATGGTATCCAAGTCCAATAAAGAAACTCCCTACGATTTTCTTATTGACAATTTCGCTGAACCGGATATAGTTAAACTTCATCGGGAAAGCCACGGAATCAAGGTCCCCGCCCTCTCCCGACCAATGAAATTTCCCGGGCAGGTTTCCCGTGTCCGGGGCATTGGTGCCCAATCCATAGGTCGGTTGGCTGTAAATATAGAACCGCCAGTCGCCTTGGAGAAAGAATCCATTTCCTTTGGTATAGATATTCGATTTAATAAATGAGATCAGTTGTCGTTTTGAGGTCAGGGCAATGGTAAAAGGGGCTGCCGAAACCAGGGTAGTTTCCTTGGGCCCCATGTACCAACCAAAGGTCCCGCCCGCGCCCAGCAAAAAGCCATTGGAAGGGTTCGAACTGATGTTTGGCAGGATCAGCGCCATAAATTTTTTGTGCGGTTTCGGGGTTTTGCTTTTTTTATGGAAGAGGTCGCCAAGGGCTTTTTGTGTACAATCTTTTTCCGGTGGTTTTTTAAGGGTATCCGTTCCGGTATCCACCCGGAGGGTATCGTTTGTAAACGCCGGGGGATTCCCTGTCGAAGGGATTGGGGCGCTGAACCCACAATTAACAAAAATTCCCAAAAAAATCAGCAAACAAAAAGAAGTCCGACGGTCCATTCCGGTTTTTTTATAACTAATCGGTTTCAAACAGGTCAATGAGATACGGCCTGATAAAAGTAGGGTAAAAATCCGGTCATTTTATATCAAATGACATTTTTTGTAAAAAAAGGATGACCGTATAATTTTGGCGTTGTCAACCAACGGGTTTCAGCTTCTGAAACTCATCTTCTGACAGTTGTACACTTATTGTTTTGCGTTTTTAGCATGCGATCGAGTTTACCTCCTTCAGTGGCATGGGCGACAACGATTTCATCGGCAATTTTTAAAATAATCTCATTTCGTTTTAGTGAAGATGATTTTGATATTCGTTCATGGCCCTCTCCCATTTGGTCAATTATCAGAAGCCGGTTCGTGTCAATAGCGCTTTGCAACAATGGATCCAATCCTTTCCACATCTTTCTGCCTAAGACCAGAATAAGGGGCTGCTTTCCCTTTAAAAGAAAATGGAATACATCTTTCTCGATCGGTGAATGAGCGCCGGTTATTATGCAATTCCCTTTGTTTCTCTGTTCAATCGCCCAATCGAAAGATTTGAGAATGACCTCGGCCGGACATTTTTGCGAGCAAAAGAAGGCAATCTTGTGATTTTGCAAGATTCCTTCATCACCAAAATAAGTCATAATTAAATTTATGGCTTAATCCGGAAAAGAGGAAAAAGTAATACGCATTTCGAATAAAAATATTCAAATTGTTGATAATGTATGTCAGAATGCGATACTTTTGTATTAGTTAACGTAATACAGGATGAGCCAATATTATAACGATACAGATAAATACTCGATTCTAGCACGAACCTATAATATCCTGTTATATTCCCAAAAATTAAAGTCCTTAGTTGGTGGCTTAATGGGCAATGAAAATGCTCAATCCATGACTAAATATGAGCTTCATCGGTTTATTAATAACTCTCTTATCGACAATTATTACGGCGAATCCATTATTAAAGCTTTTCTTGTTCGGGAGTTTCTTGCAAAAAAGGTAGTTGCTTCATTTGAAATCAGGGTTAAAAGCAGCCGGGTCGACTTCCTCACAATCAATGGGGAAACAAATAGCTTCGAGATCAAATCTGAATTGGATAATTTGGAAAAACTGAGCCGGCAGACTGGAAACTATACCAGGGTATTTGAATTTAATTACATAATAATCGATAAAAAACATCTCAAGCAGGCTAACGAAATCATTCCGGCTAATTATGGTATTTGGATTTTCTCAAACAATAGAAAGCAAATTCTCCGAAAGGCAAAGAAGAACATTGACCTTGACAGCATGATGCAACTTGAGTTACTAACAAAGAAGGAACTTAAAAGAGGGTTCTCACAAACAGATCGTGAAGTAATCTTCTCTGACTATAATCAAAATGACATTAACCTGCGTTTCAAGCGATGTTTAAAGGAAAGGTACTTTGAAAGGTGGGAATACCTGAAGATAAATCATCAATCCATTTTACCTATCGATTATCAGTTCTTTTTTAATAAGAATGTGAATCCTTCCCTTATCTATCAGGATTCACTATAACTTACCTGCATTGATTTTCATTTTCATACAGTGCAGATAGTGTTCCATTGCAATTTTTTTAAATTTAGCCTGGCTTTTTCCACTTTCTATGCCTTGACTAATCTGATTTAGTGTCTCCCATCCATTATTTTCAATTGATAAATAATCAAGTGGGTTAATTTGCATGCGGTATGTGGCTTCAGAGGCTATTACATCTGGTACAATGGTCCTTTCAAATTCCGAAAGGCTTTTGATGTCACCCTTAAACCCGTAATACTGGTTTTCTTCTGCATCGTAATAAATAAACCCCGGACTGATTGTACCTCCAGCTGACAGATCATCCTTTTTTACTCCCACATAATCTCCAAAAGCAATGGCGCCAAAGTCCTTAAAGTTGTCCAATAAACTATTATCCGCTTCGTAAATAATACCCCCATGTTCTAAGGTTACATTTTGAATATCGGTATTGATGGCACTACGGAGCACAATTTTATTCTGGTTTGTAATGTTTTTAAACCGTTGTACTATCTTTCGCAAAACCGGACTGGTATGATATGGAGGCAAAGAATCGAGATCAAGAATCAAAAAATCCTCACCAGAAATTGATTTTTCAATTTCATCGATTTCGTTCTCAAATGTGGTTATGTATGTCCGGAAACATATTACTTTAAAGTTACTCCGAAGTTCCATTACCTGCCTTCCCAGTGTCCCCTGTTCCCCGGTTTTTATAATGTAAGATGAAACTACTGGAATTATTTTACTATTAAGGTCTTTTAACATTAGGAGATGTTGTGTTCTTCTCTCAGGATCAGCAATAATACCTCTACTGAAAATAAAAACCTCTTTTTGCATAGCCCCTGTCTCCTTCAAATAGAGGGGCAGGTCAACAAATACTCTCTGTGCTTTAATGCTTTCGATCAACTCAATGTAGATTTCACTGAATGATTTCTGATCTTTCCGCTCACGATCATGTTCTTTAACAATTTCGAGGAGTGGAAACATTTGATTTCCAAAATCAAACGATTTAAGAACAATAATTTCCTGTTGCCTGGACCTGAAGGTCGGCATATATTTAATCTTCGATTCCATGATTTAGAATTTTTAATAGTTCAAGATCATGAAGAAATTCCGGAGATGGTTCAGCGGTAACATCTTCATAAACTAATTTCGTCAGGTAAAAATTTAAAAAATGGTTGAATTCTTTTGCTAACCACTCATATTTTATAAACACATGTTCGGACCTGTTATTCAGTTCAAGATTTTGAATAATTGCATCATGCATTAAAGTCAAAAATTCCAGCTTATTATCTGTTTTAAGCACATAAATGAATATATTCAAGTAGATCTTCTCACAGCTTTGTAAGATAAGTGATTCATTAAACCTATGCTCTCCTGTTTCAATCGCAAAATCAACAAAAACTTCCTTGAATTTTTCCGATATCAGGACTCGGGGATAAATTGCCTCTTTTTGCTCCAGTCCATATGCCCTGGCCAGCGGTTTTCCAAGCGCCAAGGTTTCCTGGTTGATAAAATAACCATAGTCAATGGCCCCTCGAAGAAAATACCCATTCTTGGCAAATGCAAAATACAATTCACATATCACCAATAATAATTCCCTAAGTAACTCTCTGTTTTTAGCATCATTTACAGTAATACAAATATTGTCACTAAAGAGGTAATATTTGAATTTATTAGGATCAAGGCCTGAAATTGCACCCATGAAAGCATCAATAAACGAATTGGCTTTTGGTGAAATCAATGCTTGGTATATCTCATCATTACCAACCTCTCCATTCCGTTCTCTTTCGAATATACCAATCGCCTCGGCTTCAAATTCATCTAACTTTTCCTTGAAACCAAGTACATCGAGAAAGGCAACGGCTCTGCTTTCGTAAATGTAATCAGGCATTTTCTGTTAATTGATTTCGTTTGTAATTATTGTCAGGCCAATTTTAACAATGTCTCTTATATAATATTCAATGTTGCTTTTTACCAATTTGGGGTCTGCTTCAAGTGAAATTGTGTAAGGCTTTAACATTATTGGAATTGTTGTCAATTCATCAACACCTTCTCGCTTCTCAGCAAATTCAAGAAAAGATCCAATGGCGATTACAGAATCATCATAACTATAATGATGAATACTGATAATTAAATCATATCGTTGATCTGATGATATACAGAATGAGAATTGGAACCAACCCCTAGGTAGTAACTTATTGAAGTAATAATTATGAATTGTGGCATAATCGGCAATTTGGCGGTTGTACCAAAAATAATCTTTCTGGCTAGGAAGAACACTTTTAATCCGAACCCTTGCTTGTGCATGAGGAATTATAAGATCAAGCTCATTTCTAACTTCACCCACCAGTGAATATACCAAATTGAAAATTATATTTCTATTTGTTTCAAGCTGCTTTTGACGCCTTTCTCTATTCTGTGACTGAAGTTCCTCTATTTTTTCATTAAATATTAGCGCAATTTCAGAAAGAGAAACATCAATTTTTTCAGATTTGAAATTAAGAATATTTTCAATGCTGCTTTTTTCAATTTCACAGAAAAAACTCACCAATTCCTGGGGTTCATTTTGATCAGCTTTTTCTAATGCGTTTATATACTTGACTTTTTCGTTTCTTTTTACAGTAAAAGGAAATAACCCTCCTTTTATTAAGATTAAGCTAGCCAAAAGCCGGGCAATCCTTCCATTTCCGTCTTGAAAAGGATGAATCTGTGTGAACGCATGATGGGTCCAAGCCGATATTATTACCGGATTGATTTCCTTCACGTTAAGCTCATGATAAATTGAAATTAGCTGCTCCATTTCCGAATCCACATGAATTGGCGGACAATAAGTATATACTGTGTTGTCATCTCGTTTTGGATTATTTTCCGCCTGCTTCCAATCACCCTTAATTAATGGAATTTGAACCTGCCGACCTAATCCATCAATCCCAATAGTAAAATCCTGATTTTTTGTTATAAGTTGATGTAATTCTTTAATAAATCCTTTTGTGAGTGGACGGTTTTGTTTAACTACGTCAAAAATAAAATCCATCGCTTCAAAATGGTCTTTTAAAAAACTCATGAGTTGTTGGGGGGGGATATTCGTATCATCGTGACTTAGATACGACTCTACAAATCCCTCTTTGATGAAGGTCTCTGTAATTCCCTCTTTAAGATTATACAACTTTTCCACAATACCTGTTTCGATGGCATGTTGGCGTTTCAATCTTGTTATAAACTCTTCATATGCCTCATTACCTTCTTTTAGCTCACTTCTCTTTCTATACCAGGAAGGAGCAAGTTCATCCAACTTGGAAGTATTTGTTGAAAGCCAGTTTTCAGGGAATTTAATAGGTTCCCAAATACACACTTCTGTTATTTCGTTCATATGATCAAGTAATTATGTACATAATTTTTTCGCCAGTACGGAAATCTCATCGAAGGCAATCTCAATTTGTGTTCTACCGTTAACTCGATTTGGGATGCTCCTTAAATAGCCTCCTGGTAATTTCTCATCAGGTAATAATGGCAAGGCTGAAATTGTTGTATTAAATTTATTAATTGCGAATTTGCTTTTGTGTGCAATTACATTTCTTAATATCTGGTAGTTTTCAAGTTTTTTTAAATCTTCCGTACTCATCTGAGTATAAGGGTGACCTTGATCAAGAAATAAATTTGCTCTAGGAACGGTCCACTGCTCATAAGGAAACCAATCGATATACTTTTTATTTGCAAATATTATCTCTTCGGTTAGCATTTTTGGCAGGATTCTAACCCGTCTTCCAACTAGAGATGATGAATGTTTGATCTGACCTGAAACGATACCAACAAATAATTCTTCAAGGAATGATTCAAATTCAGTAAATACAGACAAATACAGCCCCATGTATGCAAATCCAATGTCTTCCCTGTTCAAAACATTTGCATTGAAGGCATTTTCAAAATTTCGTCGCCGTTCCCTTAGAAAAGCTACTTGGCTTTTAAAGTGATTATAATGTGTGGTTGAATTTACGGCCATCTCTCAAAGAGATTTCAAATAGTCAAATAGAATCTTCCTTTCCTTCGGATTTGTTGTCCGTCGTTCAGTAGATTCGATTACGGCTGAAGAAACAGTTTTCTTTTCTATCCGCTCATTTGCTAATTTTATTTTTGAAATTTGTCCGACAGACAGGGTATTTGGCGATCGATGTTTATTTAATGATGATGTTAGACCAAAAATCAAATCGTACATATAAATAAAGAAGACATAGTTCAATGTCTTTTTAAAAAAAGCAAAACTATCTTTATTTGTATTAAAGCTAGTATAAATAATATCCATTATACATCTGAACCTCAATTCAATTTCAGATTTTTCAGGAAAATTCTCATCATATAGATTGTAATACTTATCAATCAGGGAAGCTGTCTTCCCATTAATTGTACCTGTGAGCATTGATATGACGCACTCGGTAGTGTGTTCAACTTCATTCATCCTGGCAATATCATCTTCAGAAAAAGTTTTCCAATCTCTCCATATATTTAATTGTTCTGATGCAAGTTCATAAACTAATGTTTTAAATTCGCCAAAAAACTGAGCATTTCTTAGTTCTTGTGGATTCAAAGAATAATTCGTTGAATTCATTCTCCGAAATATCTGAATTACTTCCCTATCATCCATGTTGCTTGGAAGAACATGAACACTAAATTCATAATCAAGAATTCGTTGTTTTGTTTGATCATCTAATTCTGAGAATAATTTCCCTGCTAAAAAAGGATTATGTGTTTTTTTAACAACAAAACCATCGTTCTTCACATTATATCCATCAATTAATTGAGGTGCGATAAAGGCAATTATTGTTCTAAGCCTTTGCTGTCCATCAACCACCTCTCTTTTGGGTTCAAACGTTTCGGTATCAGTCCCAAGATCCCTTAAAAAAATGATTGGTATTGGAAGGTTATTATAAATTGTATCAAGAAGAAATGATTTTGCTCCAGGTTTCCAAACTGATCTGCGTTGAAAATCTGGAGATAATATTAAGTTCCCTCTTTTTTTCCAAGAAATAAAGTCAGAAACTTTGTAATTGGTTTTTTGAATATTGTTCATACTGTATGTTTTTCTAATCGTAAAAATTGATTAATTATTCCTCCTCCCCATCCAACTCCTTCCCCATCCGGTAGTATATCTGAATTTGTGAATAGAATTAATGTTTTACTATAAAATGTCCATTATTCCGGATAGCTCCTTTCAGAAATTCAATATCGAGAGGGGATTTCCAATTTCTATGAATCATCCTATGGCAATTTGAACATACTGGGATAACATTTTTAATTGCCATGGCAATACTTTGTTCAAGATCTTCATCTTCAAATTTAAAAACAGGTTTGATGTGATGAATTTCAATGAAACCTTTTCCGATTTCCAAACCGTAGAACTTTTCAAAATTGAACTTACAACAACTACAAAATATCTTTCCTTTATGCTTATAATATAGTATTGCTGAATCCCTTAATTTCTTTGATCTATTATAAAATGTAACCTCGACAGATTTTTTAAAACCTTCGTTTATGATAATATTTTCATCAAAGATTTCAACTTTTTTTCGTCGGTTTTTTTCGATTTTCTCAAGACTTGTTTTTAAATCATGCCAATTAAAGTCGTTAGTTACCAAATAACTGACAATGTCGAATTTTTCGTGAAGATATTTACGTCCTTTTTCATTAATTTTAAAGGTTCCTTTCGCATGAGAAGCAAAATCTTCTTTTTCCAGAGTATGATGAGATACCAAATTTCTTACTTTCTGGGAAAACTTATCATCTTGTCTCCCATCTAAAATTTCCAAGTCTTCACCACTTGGTTTTAAAAGAAGCCTAAGCCTTTTAATCATTCCGGTGGTTGTCATTCGCCCCTCCTCACTTTTTTCTAATAGAAGTAGTGCAGGAAGAATCAGTTCACTTTCAACAATTCTCGTTTCCATTTTCGATTTCATTTTGAAGTCTAAAAACTATATCATAATTAATAATTGCATCCAACTCGTCTTCGGAAAATCCATAATATTTAGCTATTTCATGATCTATCTTATCAACAGTTGATTTTGTTAGCGAGGGATAAAAAGCTTGAGATTGGCTGGTGTTTCCTCCTTTATGTATCCTGGTTTCAATTTTGCTCAGGCTATTCATTTCTTCCATTAATTGAACTGCTAACTTTTTTAGTGATCCTCTAATGTCCTCTGACATTTCTTCAAAATTGACAGGAAATGATAGAACGTCAATTGGATTGACATGGTAAAAACTAGAATAAGCCACATAGAAAAGCCAAAAAAGATTACTGTTTAATAAGGCAACAGAAATAAGCAAACTATCCGAATCTTTAAAACAAATTGTATTCAAAGTACTAGAGCTCGCTTCCTTAACATTTGACTTGAAAAATGGTTTGAAATTCAAGATGATCCTCCAATAAAGGCCCCCAGTATTTCTATAAAAAAGCAAATTGTTTGTATTATATCCAACATAATGATTAATCCTTGATTTGGTGGAAAGTATTTTTTTAAAAATCGAACTATACTGATCATCTATTTTGGGGAATACAAAATCGTGTAGCAATAAATGGTTCCCGTAATTATAATGGATCAAATCAAAAATATTAGATCGTTTTTCACGATACCATTTATTATACTCTGTTATATAAATTGAGCTATTCCTCCTTTCTAAGTTTGGACGAGAAATCACAATAGATAATGGAATGTTAACTCCTTCGAAAAGAGTTGCTGGTCTCCATCCAAAATGACTAATCCAGGAATCATTATTAAGTTTTTTATAAATCTTTACTAATGGTTCCATTCTCTGAGTGCAGAAAGCACTTAAAGGCAATATAAATCCTTGATGACCATTTTGAAATAATATTTTATTAGCGATTTCAATAACATATGGATAAAGATTTCCACAAGAAATTGTATTCAGTTTCTTCGGTACCAAGTAGTCCTTTCGAACTTTTGAGTATTCTACATAAGGTGGATTGCCGATAATTATATTAAATCCCCCATCATTATTAATAATCTCATAAAATTCGGAGAACCAATGAAACGGCTGATGGGATTTTACCCATTTTATATATTCCCCTTTAATAGCATGATTTATTGAATATTCGTTTGAAAGATATTTATTCAGCTTGTCATTTAATTCCCTTAGTCTATTGTTTAAATCTTCTTTCGCCGTTTTGAATGAAAGATAATCATCAGCTTGTGTTAATTGAATTCTTTTAAAATGTTTGAACGCTTTTGATACGATCTCCATCTTTTCAATAATAGTTTCTTTAGCGTTATCAAAATCAAGTGTATAGCTTAATGCATAATCAAGTTCATTTTCTGTTGCAAACCCCACCAATGTATTTCCACACCGAATATTGAAATCAATATCTGGTAGTGGTTCCAACCCCATATTTTCTTTTGAATAATCGATATCTACGGTAGCGACCAGTTTCAGAAAAAGCCTTAGTTTGGCTATTTCCACTGCCTCGTTCATGATATCTACGCCGTAAAGGTTGTTCAAGATGATCGATTTATAGATGAAATAATCGGTGTTGGGATGTTTGGGGCTGTTAATTTTTGCCAGTTCCTCCTCAAAAAATTTATACTGCCCTTGAGTGCCATTAGCGACAAACTGTTCCATCCTTGAAATACAGGTATCGTAAAGTGGATATAGGATATTCATCGCTGCAAATAGGAATGCCCCTGAACCGCAGGTTGGATCGAGGATGGTTACTGTCGAAATGGCTTTATAGAAATGTCGAATCAGATCATGGTCGTCGGCCTTTTGCAGAATATCCAACGCAAATTGTCGGATATTCAGATTATATGTGATAAAATCGTTGATCTCGTAGATGTCACCATTTTTAATTTTTCCAGTAATTTCCTGATACCGATTGCGGCGGTCAATCACTTCGCGCCAGATTTCAGTAGGCAGGGCATAGGCTTCGGGCGCTGTTTTATTCCATTCTTTGCGCCGTTCAAGCAGTCCGGGCACTGCTGTGTCGGTTCCGGCTTCGATTTCCCCTGGCAGGTCAAGCAGGACACCTTTCTTAACCGAATCGTAAATGTATCGGTCGTGGCTTGATTTCACCATGGACCAGGCAGGCCCATCCGATTTTAGCGCAGCCGGATATTTCCGTTTTAATTCATCGAAGATATAAGGAATGATGCAGTTTTTCGAAATGTAATCGGTGATATCTTCCTGGGTATAATAAGCGCCCATGGAAGAGCGGTCGTTGATGTACTTTTCAAAAATATAACCGATCACATCGGGGTTTATATCTTTTCCAGAGGCTGAAATGGAAGTATCGAGATGCCATTCATACTGGTCGAAGAAATCGAAAATTCGCTCAAAGGCTGCATCACCAATGAAAATATCATAAGCAGGATTTTTCTCGATTTCATGCACATCGAAGAGGCCGCCGTTCAGATAAGGCACACGGCCAATTTCGGCAAGCAATTCTGGTGTATGTTTTGGCGCCCCCAAACCCTGGTGAAACAATACTCTCAGAAAATCTTTGTAAAATCCCTTGTAAAATTTGTTCTTCCCTTTGTTTTCCTGGCATGATTGCAATTTGTTTCTCAGGTAATCGAGATCTTCGTTCAGGAACCCTCTTTTCTGGATAAAATAGATGAACATCAACCGGTTCAGCATCAACGAGGCATACCAATCCTGGTGTGCTTTGTCGCTGATGCCCTGAATGAAATCGAGGAAGGCTTTGTGATGGGTTTTAAATTCGTTATAGAACTTTTTTGTCACCTTGGATGAGTTCGCCGAAAACTGTTTAATAACAGCGGTTTTCACATCAACGATGCTGATGTTGTCCTCCTGGTCGATCGAAAAAAACAAGCCATCTAATTTTTGCAACAGGATTTCCGGCTCTTGATTGGAATAAAAGGTGGTTTCTGCAAGGCTGATCGGACGTCCGTCTTGTTTGATCGCTATTTGCCAGATTTGTCGTGTTTGATCAGGATCGGTATAGATGATGAGATGCTCAAAATAAAGTTTTGAAATAATCCGGTCAATGGATTTGCGGATGTTTTTTTCCGGAAATCTTGTCCCATCCGATCCATGGCACTGGAAAACTACAAACCCTTTTTTTTGAGCTACGGCCGTGAGCAAAAATTGCTGTTCCGAAATGCGGATGCTTTCAACTTTAACAACACGGTCCCATCCCAGTTCGTTAAATAGCTCTTTGAAATTAAAATCCCTGATCAGTTGGGCAAATTGCAGTTTATTGATGGGCATAAAGTAAATTTTTAGTCATTCTTCAAACCCATGGAACAAATGATACTGGGTTCACGGTTTCTATTATCTTCTTCGGTAACATGGCATAGTTTATCATCCTCTTTCAGGGATATGACCATATTGGCCAGTTCGTCGTCGTTTATCCCCGATTTCAATTCCCTTCCCAACGCTTCCCTGGCAAACTCCTTCAACGAATAATTATAGATTTCGTCAATGGCCCTTTTTAAGGGTTCGTTTGCAAACAGGGTATTTTGATTTTCCAAATAATATCTGTTGAGTCGCTGATACACTCGGTAGCGCACGGAGGATTGTTTTCCCAATTGTCCTCCCAAATCGGTTTCAATCACTTTAATATGGTCCAATGCGTTTTCAACCAATTTGTGGTGATTACTAAGTTTATCCTTTCCCTGTGTTTCAGGAGGGCAATGCACGGCTTTTAATATCGAAAGCTGGGATTGTGTTATTATTTCCCCCTTGTTATTAACCCATGCCAATACATCATTATCATCTGCTGTTTTCGTATAAACAACAACTCCCTCAAAGCTTTTGTCTTCCGGGTTAGCCTTTGTGGCATAGATAACGTTGGGAAGTTCCGGTATCAACTTTTTTAGTCTTGGATCTGCATCGGTAGCGTTTTTCCATATCTGATACGCATACGATGCGAGGTCGACCTCCCCGTCTTCCTCATCATCCAGAATGCCGGCATTTTCATTGTATAGATCTTCTATATTGATCGGATCTCCCTCGAAGAAAGTCTCATCTGCTCCCACGACTTCAGCATTTTGCCGGATGCGGTTGGTCAACCTGCCGCGCAGATTGATGATCTGTTCAATCCCATCTTCGGGGAGGAAGGAATAACATAGGATTTGCTCTGCCTTTTGACCGATCCTGTCGACACGTCCGGCCCGTTGGATCAACCGGATGATAGCCCATGGAAGATCGTAGTTCACGATAATATGACAATCCTGTAGATTTTGTCCTTCACTGAGAACATCTGTGGAGATTAAAACACGAATTTCCTGGCCTACTTTTACAATCTCTTTTTTGTCGTTGCTTTCGGGACTGAACCGATAGACAAAGGAAGTCGGGTCCTCATCATCCCCGGTTACCGATGCAAGATGATCCACTTTGCGATTATTTAATTGTTCCGCCAGATAATTCGCCGTGTCTGCGTATTGTGTAAATATCAATACCTTTTCCTTTGGATGGCGCTTGGTACAAAGTTCATGCAATGCTTCTAATTTTCGATCCTTTTCAGGATCCCATTTTTTAATCAGATGAATGATACGCAACAAATCCTTGCTGTCGGAAATTAGTGCAGATTTGAAGGTCTCAGAGAAAAATTCACTTCTGATCCAGTTGTAGTTTTTCTTATGCTGGCTTGATAATGTAGAATATATTTTCCCTGCCTGATTGAAATAGCTGTTTTCATCAAGCATGATTTCATTGGTACCCGATGATCCTTCAACATCCAGGTCTTCATAAAGAAAATCATCAATAATTCCAGCCTCTTGTTTCCCAATGGGGAAAGCCAATTTATTTTCATAGGCATAAAGGAAAAGAAAATTTCTCAATACGTGCCGACTCACTGAAAGAAGGAAAGAGTACCCGCTGCTTTCAAGTCGTTTAAATAAATTGGTTCTGGCGAAACCCTTAAGCCGTGCGCCAGCCCGGCCCAGATTTTGTAAAATGATGATTTCCTCCTTTGTGGGAGTTACCAATGGCCTTGTAGATTGAAATTGTACCTGCCCAAGCCCATAACGGGGCAGGTTAAGCCTGTTTATTATATCAACAACCTTTTGTGAATATAATGTAGCGTACTGATCAGACGTATCATTTTTTTTGAATTCATATTCCACCTTTTTAGGCAACCTGTCGGGAAAGTACGATTTTCTGCCATCGGAGAAGGTAAGAAACTTTCTTCCATTGGTGTGATCAAGCGCTGCATAATTTTCTTTGATGAAGCTTCTTGTTCTTCTAACCAGGTAAAGTCGCATCAATTCCCGCCAGTCATCCGCAAACTCACTTTTTTCGAAAGCGACAAGACTACGAATTGGTGTTTGATGCTTTGCCATAAATTCTACTTTTCCACCGATATATTCGATGTACCTTTCAGGACTAATCCCAAGGTCTTTTCCTTCAGGGATGAAGAGCCGGAGTTGATTTGACAGGTCGTGGTATGATTTATTATAGGGCGTTGCAGTAAGCAAAACCACCTTACTGTCATTGAGTTTTATGTATTCTTCAATGGCTTTGTATCTTTTTCCTTCGTGATTCCTCAAGTTATGGCTTTCATCGATGATAACCAAACGGTAACGCCGGAGTGTCGGCAATTTGGTTTGAACCATGCTTTGTGAAAGTACTTTAGCCCTGAGTTGGTATTTGTGAACATAATCCTCCCACATGTTGGTAAGGTTTTTTGGACACAAGATTAGGGTTTCAAGAAAATGATCTTCTTCAAATATCTTCGCAACGGCAGTTGCAGTAATGGTTTTTCCCAAACCCACAACATCTCCAATCAGCACACCGTCCCGATTGTTCAGGTGATGGGCTGCAACCAGTACTGCCTTTTGTTGGAATTCCAATAATTCTTCTTTGAAAACCTTTGGCAACTTGAACGTTGCAATTCCTGCCCTTGCTTCTCTTGAGAGATGGTAGGCCATTTTCAAATAAATGTGAAAAGGCGGAACGAGCCTGTCTGCTGCCCAACTGGTATCAATGATTTCGGCCAATTCCTTGGATATATCGATGCACCAACGGTCAATCCAACGATCATTAAACCATGTTGCAAGCTTATTTGCCGCATCTTTTTCAAGTACATCAACATTCAACTCTCCTTGCTTTGCAAGGCCGGCAAACGTGAGATTGCTGCTTCCTACGAACCCGATGACCGGATTAATTTTATCGTCCCGGAAAGCAAGGTATAGTTTAGCGTGCAAAGTGTGTCGCAAAAACAATTTCACCACAACCTTTTTTGACTTGATCTGTGATGACAGTTGACGCAACCCTATTTCATCGTCCTCTGTGGGATAGCCGATGGCAAGTTGATCCTTGAATTCCTGCGCCAATCGCTTTTTTATGGCGGAAGCAACTGAATTATCAATTGTTTCTAATTCCTTTTTTGAAAAAAAATCCCTGATCAGGTCTTCAGGCGCTTTTTGCATTCCAATAAGCAACCGACAACACTTTTCATCGGAACCAGTATATTGATCAATATGTTGCGCAACCTGCTTCCATCCACGTAAATTAAAATAACCGACACAAAAATCAGA
>Ga0247841_10001056_pt1 | contig 65494 bp, 56 predicted proteins | sample LaCruzMarch2015__2_FD_192410 | JGI IMG/M metagenome (GOLD analysis project Ga0247841, IMG submission 192410) | Freshwater microbial communities from meromictic Lake La Cruz, Castile-La Mancha, Spain - LaCruzMarch2015_18m | ecosystem: Environmental > Aquatic > Freshwater > Lake | place: Spain...
TTCAAATCGCATCCTCCGGATCTCCTGTAGCATCTCTGTCCGTCTCATCCGTCACCTCCATAGGTGACTATCCTAAACCGGACAGATTGTATGCTACAAAACCGGACATATCATGTGCTACTGACAGGCGCCGACAAAGTTCTTGACAAGTGGGAAGACATCTGATAGGGGAGCGACGACGCTTGGATCCGGTAACGGACCGGGACGGCAGGACCTCGGAACTCATAGATACCAAACGAAGCCTCTCGTCTTTGACGCAGGGGCTTTTTTATGCGGGGGTATACATGAAGATCATCCAGTCGGCGGCAGAGATGCAGGGATTTGCGGAGGCGGAACGATGCCGGGGGCGGCGGATCGCCTTTGTCCCGACGATGGGATACTTTCATGAGGGGCATCTGAACCTGATGTGGATCGGACGCAAACGGGGGGATTGCCTCATCGTCAGCATCTATGTCAATCCCGCCCAGTTCGCCCCGACGGATGACTTTGAGGCCTATCCCCGCGATTTCGAAAGGGACAGCCGGCTTGCGGAAGAGGTGGGCGTCGATGTGATCTTTTGTCCGGACAATCGGGAAATGTATCCGGAAGGCTATCAGACCTATGTCGAGGTGGAGGGGGTCACGAGCAACCTCTGCGGCATTTCCCGCCCCCGATTTTTCCGGGGGGTGACGACGGTGTGCACGAAGCTCTTCCATATCGTCAAACCCCATGTCACGATATTCGGGAAGAAGGATTTCCAGCAGTATGTCACGATCAGGCGGATGATTCGCGATCTGAATATGGACATCGAGGTTGTCGGCATGGATACGACGCGCGAGCCCGACGGCCTGGCGATGAGTTCGCGGAATGTCTATCTGAAACCGGAAGAGAGAAAATCCGCCCTGAGCCTGAGCCGCTCCCTCGTCCTGGCCGGGGAACTCTACGGCAAAGGGGAGCGGGACGCCGCCCTTATTCTGGAAAAAGTGCGCGCATTGATCGCCGGTTATCCCCATACGGAGATCGATTACGCCCGGATCTGCGATACGACGACCATGAAGGACGCGGCGCGGATCGAAGGCGAATGCGTGCTGGCCCTGTCGGTCCGGCTCGGGAAGACGAGATTGATTGACAACCGCGTCTTCGGCGAATCCCTGAAAATAGATTAGAAAAAATTTCGCGCGCGGAAGGAGGATGACCATGCGGAGGTTTATGCTCAAATCGAAGATTAACCGGGCTACGGTGACCGATGCGGATCTCCATTACGAGGGTAGCATTTCCATTGACGAGCAGCTCATGGAGGCGGTGGATATTTTCCCCTACGAGAAGGTCAAATGATCTACCAAACACCGGGCAGGGAATTCCCCTGCCCGTTTGGTCTTTTCATCAAATAAACGATTGAAGCCATTTTTTAATTCTGGTATGGATTTGCGCACGCCATGCAATCGTAAAAAAGGACGGGAATGATGAAAAAGAAACTGAAGAGGATCTTTCTGACCGGTCTGGCCGTAGTCATTCCGGCGGGGCTCACGCTCTATATCCTCTCTTTCATCATGGATATGATGGATAACCTTCTGCGGGTCATTCCTACTCATTATCAACCTGATAACCTGTTTGGTATTCATATCCCGGGACTGGGCGCCATCGTTACGGTCATTCTCATCTTCATCTGCGGTCTCGTTACTAGGAGCTACATCGGAAACTGGCTGGTCCGATTCGGCGAGCATCTCGTCGGAAAGATTCCCTTCGTCCGGAGCATCTATCAGGCCATCAAGCGGATCGCCGACAGTCTGTTCATGGACAAGGCGCGGAGTTTCAAGAAGGTTGTCCTGGTCGAATATCCCCGCCAGGGGATTTACAGCGTTGGTTTCGTCACCGGAACTCCCAATGGAGAAATCCAGAATATTATCGGGCAGAAAAACCCCTGCGTCAGTGTCTTCATGCCGCTTGCGCTGACCCCGACCACCGGTTTTTTCATCATGGTTCCCCACGCTGAACTGATCGAACTCCGCATGACCGTGGAAGAGGCATTTACCCTGATCATCTCAGCCGGCATCGTATCGCCGACGGATCATCTCTTTGCCGGGAATGAAAACTCTTTTCCGGGCAAGGAAGACCTGCTTCCGCTGCAGGATGGCGATACCGGAAAGGTAAAATAACCTGAAGGAGAAGAAAAGTATGAAATTCTTGAAAATAGATAGAAACCTGCCCTGCAAGATTGCCGATCCGTCCCTGGCGGCATGGGGGCGGGAGGAGATGCGTCTTTCCGAGAACGAGATGCCGGGCCTGATGGCCGTCCGGGAAAAGTACGGTCCGAAAAACCCCCTGGCCGGGCTGAAAATCATGGGCAGTCTGCACATGACGATTCAGACGGCCATGCTGATCGAGACCTTGAAGGAACTGGGGGCCGATCTCCGATGGGCATCGTGCAACATCTTCTCCACCCAGGACCATGCTGCGGCCGCGATCGCCGAGGCGGGATCCGCCGCCGTTTTTGCGTGGAAGGGAGAGTCCCTGGAGGAATACTGGTGGTGCACGGAGCAGGCGCTGACCTGGCCGGACGGCAAGGGACCGGATCTGATCGTCGATGACGGCGGTGATGCGACGCTGCTCGTCCATGAGGGCGTGCGGGTGGAAAATAATCCCTCCCTGCTGAAACAGACTTGCGATAACAAGGAGTTGAAGATCGTTCGGGAGCGTCTCGCCCACCGCTTGAAGGGGACGCCGCAACACTGGCATCAAGTGGCATACCGTATCCGCGGCGTTTCCGAGGAAACCACGACGGGGGTGCACCGTCTCTACCAGATGGCGCAGAATGGAGAACTTCTCTTTCCGGCCATCAATGTCAACGATTCGGTGACCAAGTCGAAATTCGATAATCTTTACGGCTGCCGGGAATCACTGGCCGACGGCATCAAACGGGCCACGGACATCATGGTGGCCGGCAAGGCGGTGGTCATCTGCGGTTACGGCGACGTCGGCAAGGGGTGCGCCCAGTCCATGCGGGGTTTCGGCGCCCGCGTAATCATCGTGGAAATCGACCCGATCTGCGCCTTGCAGGCGGCCATGGAGGGGTACGAGGTGAACACCCTTGATGACGTCCTTGCCAAAGGGGATATCTTCATCACGGCGACCGGCTGCTGCGATGTCATCACCGGCCGGCAGATGGAAAAGATGAAAAACGAGGCCATCATCTGCAACATTGGTCATTTTGACAGTGAGATCGATGTGCATTACCTGGAAAATACGCCAGAGTGCAAGCGTCGAACCGTCAAGCCGCAGGTCGATAAATGGACGCTGAAATCCGGCAGAAGCGTAATCATCCTTGCCGAGGGACGTCTGGTGAATCTCGGCTGCGCGACAGGCCACGCCAGCTTTGTGATGAGCAACAGCTTTACCAACCAGTGCCTTGCGCAGTTGGAACTGGCCGCCGGCGAACTGAAACCTGGCGTTTACACCCTGCCCAAGAAACTGGATGAGGAGGTGGCCCGACTGCACTTGAAGCGTCTGGGGGCGAAGCTGTCGAAGCTCACGAAAAAACAGGCGGAATATCTCGGAATCCCCGTTGGCGGACCCTTCAAACCGGACTATTACCGCTATTGAAACACTCCGTGAGGGAATCGCGGGGAAAGCGTCAGGTTTTCACGCGCAGGATGAGCAATACAGAGGCGGTGCCGAAGAGAATGTTGGCGAACCAGGCGGCTATAAACGGGGGGAGGGTTCCGGACCGTCCAAGGGACATTCCGAATGCGTAAACGAGCCAGTAGGAAAATCCGATGACCAGCCCGGTCCCGATACCCTGGGCGATGCCTCCGCTCCGTTCGGAGCGGAGGGAAAATGAGAAGCCGATCACGGCCAGAATGATACTTACCAGGGAAAATGCGATCTTGCCATGGAGATCGACGATATACCTTGTTGCGTCATAACCTTCCGATTGAAGTTTTCGAATATACCTCTCTAGTTCGAAATAACCCATTACCTCTGCATCCTTCTGGACAACCTTGAAATCGGATGGTTTTTCCGGAAGATCGACGACCTGTTGCTGTACTCTTGAAAGAATCGGGAATTCGCCATCATCAAAACGGGTGATGAGGACGTTGTGGAAGAGCCAGCGGCCCTCCGTCCACTCACCCCTTTCGGCATCTATGCGCATGATCAGGTTCATCTGACGATCGAGGTAATGGATCGTGATTCCCTGGAGCGTACTGGTCTGCGCGTCGAACAGCCGGAAGTTGTAAATGCCCTTCTGCCCGCGGTACCAGATCTGATCCTGTTTGAAGCTTCCCATGGACTTCTGTTTCTGCACATCGATCAGGCGAATATACTCGGCCCTGTCGTTGGTATGGGGGGTGACCCATTCGCTCAGGAAAAAGATCAGAAGGCAGGTGAGAGTTGCGATGGTCAGAATCGGGAGGGCAATCCGGTAAAGGCTGATGCCGTTCGCCTTCATCGCCGTGATTTCGCTGTGCCGGGACAGATATCCGCAGGTCACAAGCGAGGCGAGGAGGATGGCTGCGGGCAGAATCTGCGAGATGATCATCGGCAACCGGAAGAAAAAATAGGATCCCATCTGCCCAAATGTTGCATGATTGCTAAGAAACATCCTGAATTTTTCGAAGAAATCGATGATCAGAAAAAGGAGAAGAAAGGATATCGTAATAAAAAAAAGATTCCTCAGAAATTCCGTGAACAGATAACGATCCAAGATCTTTATGATCATCAATTGTCTTTCTGCGAAGCGCCGTCTGCTTGAGTTCGGGTAAGCTTACGATCGGTGGAAACGCCTCGAATCCGCCGGCGGAGGAACCCTTCACTTGCGGAAAAGGTAAAAATGAGGAGTCCGGCGACGGCGAAAATGACATTGGGCGTCCAGGTTCCTATGATTGCGGAGAGTCTTCCCGTTTCGACCAGGGCCTCGCCACTGAGGCGAAACAGATAGTAAACGAGAACCAGGAAAAGGCCGATGGTGAAACCCCGGGAACGGACAGAGCGGTGGGCCCGGATGGCCAGCGGTATGCCGATGAGGGCGAAGACAAGACATGAGAAGGGGATGGTCAGTTTTTTGTTGAGTTCGATCTCCAGTTCACGCAGGACCTCCTCTTTGGCATCACGTTTTTTTAGTACGGCGGTCAGTTGTGACAGACTCATCTCCGTACTGGATTTTATTCCGGGCTTCTTGTCTCCGGCAAGGCTTGAGGCAAGGTCCAGACGGACATCGTAAAAACGGAAATCCATCTTCCGGTAATTGCTCAGGCCGGAAGCGACCGTGTGGGTGCTGCCGTCCTCGAGGCGCAGCGTGATGACCATCGTATCGGGATTCGAAACGAGATAAGCCCGGCGGGCGATGATGGTGCTCGGTTCACGGCTGATCCGGCTGTCCGAGATGATGATCCCTTCCAGAAAGTCGCCGTGCACCGGGATCTTTTCCGCGTAAAGTAAAATTCCCTGAAAATCATCAATAAATACCTTTTCCCGAATGCCGATGCTGGCCTTCTGGCGGGCCATATCGAACAGAAGGGCCTTGGAGGCGAGGTTTCCGTAAGGAACGAGGAAAAGGGTCGTCGCCAGGGTCATCAAAAAGGCGGCCAGTGCGGCAATGGCCACCGGAATCGACAACCGATAGAGACTGAGACCGGACATCTTCAGAACGGTCCATTCATTGTCGCCGGAAAGTCTTCCCAGACCGATCAGGATCGCGATCAGAAGTGAGACGGGGATCGTAAACACAAGAAAAGAGGGGATCAGAAACAACATCAGCAGGGCGATCTCCATGAAACCGATCCCCTTGTTGATCATCAGGTCCATGACCTGCAGGATCTTCCCCATGAGCAGAACAAAGGTGAGCACAAAGAGGATCATGCAGAACGGAACGGCGATTTCTCTCAGAATATAACGGTTGATCAAGCGATGCATGTTCCCAAACCTGCTTCCGCCAAACCCTACGCCAGCAACTGCAGGGGCTCGATGAAGACGGGATCCTCCTTTTCCATGATCTCGATGATGGACCCGTGCATTCTCTTTTTCATCTCGCCAAAAATGGGCCGTTTCTTGGTAAAGGTTTTTGCAAAAGCCATGGCCTCCCGCATCAGAACTTCTTCATTGTCGCACGCCTTTACGATGACGTGGTGGGCTTCGAGTTCCGCGGCGCCGGTCCTTTTTCCGCTGAAGATGAGCTCTTCGAGTTTATAGTAGGGAATCGCCTTCCGGATGACCGCCTGCATTCCGGGGAGAAAGGGGATGTTGATGTCGATTTCCGGAAAACAGAAGAAGCCGCGGTCGGCCTTCATGAAACGGAAATCACAGGCGCAGGCCATAATTGTCCCGTCGCCGAAGGCGTGTCCGTTGATGGCGGCGATGACCGGCATCGGATAGAGGAGGATGCGCTTGAAGATCCGGTTCAGACCGTACATGAAGTCCCGGATCCCCTGCAGATCATTCTTCGCCATTGCGCCTGTCATCCACTGGAGATCGATCCCCTGCGACCAGTTCTTCGGATCACTGGAAGCGATGATCACCGAAGAAATCCCCGGATCCCCTTCGACTTCGTCGAATGCCGTCAGAAGGGCGCGGACAAAATCGGGGTTATGCCTGTTTTCGCCGTTGTTCATCGTGATGACTCCGACCGTTTCCATCTTTTTCCATTCGATTACGGACATTGCAGAGACCTCCTGGCATGGGATGGATTGAGAAGGATGGGATCTTGGCGGCGTAAGATCGCACATATAGATTCCTATGTCAAGGAAGACGGCTTCGTAAAAAGTCGAAGATGTCACCCTGAGCTTGTCGAAGGGTGAAGACAACTTGTTGATATTCGGCTATGCTTCCCCTCGGCAAGCTCGGGACAAGCTTAAGCTCAGCATGACAAAACCCGATATTTCTGACTTTTTACGAGAGCGTCAAGGAGATTGCTCCTGCAGATCGAACGTTGCTCCGCCGTTCTTCTAACTGCGGGCTCCGCCGAACGATCGAAAGATTAATCGTTTGACAACGCCGGCTGATCTGTGGAATAAACACCCCGAAAAACGGTGGTTTTTTTAGATCTCGGGGCAACCATCATGCAGGACAGGTCAATCAAAATACTCGTTCTCTTTCTTTTTCCTCTCCTGCTCTATCTGGTTCCCCTTCCATTCATGCCCCTCATGGAGCCGGATGAGGGGCGATACAGCGCCATCCCCAGCGCCATGAACGCCACCGGCGACTACGTCACGCCGCGGCTCAAAGCTACGGTTTATTTCGAGAAACCACCCCTTGTTTACTGGGCCACGGCGGTCTTCTTCCGGATTTTCGGAGAGAATGAATATTCTTCCCGTCTCTTTGCGGCCCTCTGCGCGTGGGGGTGCATCCTGCTGGTCTATCGTATGGGGCTCTTTTTTCATGATACGCGGACGGGCTTGTATTCGGCAGCGGTGCTGACCACGTTCCTGTATCATGTAGTCATCGGCCGGATCAACATCCTCGACATGCCGCTCGCCTTTTTCGTCTGTATGGCAATCTGGTCCGGTTTCCGCTGTTTTGCCTCTGCGGAAAAGAAAAAGGTATGGCTTTATCTTCTCTATTTGTTCAGCGCCCTGGCGTTTCTCGCCAAGGGGTTGATCGGGATCGCCTTCCCCTTCGGCGTCCTGGTGATCTGGCTCCTGATCTCCGGACGATGGCGGGACGTTTTCGATCTCTTCTCTCCCGTCGGCATCCTGATCTTTTCGGCCATCTCACTTCCTTGGCTGATCCTCGTCCAAAAGGCAAACCCCGATTTTTTTCGTTTCTTCTTTATCCAGGAGCACCTGCTCCGCTATGCCACCCGGATGCATGACCGCTATCAGCCCCTTTATTTCTATATCCCTATCGTTCTCGCTGGGACCCTTCCCTGGTGCGCCTTTCTGCCGGAGGCGATCCGGGGACTGACGAAGGGAGAGAAGTTATTCGGCAGCACCGAGAAGAGATTTTTCCTGTCCTGGCTTGGCCTGATCTTTCTCTTCTTTTCGATCTCTTCGTCGAAACTGATTCCATACATCACTCCCGTTTTTCTTCCCCTCGCGCTTGGTTTCGGCCATCTTTTCCGCCGTTATGAAGAGCGGATTGCGAAAGGAGTGGCGGGGGCGTGCGTCCCGCTCCGCTACCGCCTGACGGGTATCCTGCAGGCCGTTCTTTTCATGGCCGTTTTGCCGGCGCCCGCCGTTCTGCTGGAACACCGGGTTGCCTGGGGGGCCTGGTGGCCATGTATCGTCATTCCGTTTGTCACGCAGGTCCTGATCCTCTTTCTCCCGGATCGGATCCGGAGGAAGACCGGCCGGGGATGGTTCGCGTCGATCTATCTGCTGTTTTCCCTGTTTCTTGTGTCTCTTACCCTGCCGGCTGCTCAATATCTTGCACCCTACAAGTCGGCCTACCCGCTTTCGCAGGCCATACGGCAGCATCTTCCCGCAGACGCAACGTTGTACCAGTACGGCATGTCGCTATATGGGATTGATTTCTACACCGGGGAAAGAACCCCGATCGTTGACGACATCGGAGAGGTGAGGTACGGAAGCGAACAGCTTCCTGCCGTGGAAAGGGAACGCTATTTTCTGACATCTGATTCCTTCTTCCGTCTGGTTGGGGAGACTGACGGAATCTACTGCGCTACGGAGAACAATGAAAGGTTAGAGAGATTGAAAAAAGAGGTACCCGCTCTCCGGGTATTGTGGCATAATGAAGCGTTCGCACTGGTGCAGTTGACGAAATCCAAGGGAAAGTGGCCATGATGAAGACAAGAGAAGACTTTCTGCCTCTGAACCGTCCGTCCATAGGCGACACGGAGATCGCCGGTGTAACTGCCTGCATGAGATCGCAATGGATTACGACCGGCCCCCTCTGCAAAACCTTTGAGGAGCGGTTTCAGGAGCTTACAGGGGCGCGACATGCCGTTTCCTTGTCCTCCGCGACGGCCGGGATGCATCTCGTACTCACGGCCCTCGGCATCGGTCCGGGCGATGAGGTGATCACCCCGTCGCTTACCTTTGCCTCGACGGTCAATATGATCGCCCTCAGCGGCGCCCGACCCGTCTTTGCGGACATTCATTACGACACCCTCAACATCAACGCCGACGATATCGAGGTCAGGATCACCCCCCGGACGAAGGCAATCATCCCCGTCCATTTCGCCGGCGCGCCGGCGGAGATGGACCGGATCCTGGAGATCGCCGACCGTTATCGCCTGACCGTGATCGAGGATGCGGCCCACGCCGTCGGGACGCGCTATCGGGGGATCCATGCCGGCGGTTTCGGAAGGATCGCCATATTCTCCTTTCATCCCCTGAAGAACATCACGACCGGCGAAGGGGGACTGATCACCCACAACGACGATCAACTGGAAAAGAGGCTTCGCCTGCTGCGGTTTCACGGCATCGAAAGGGACGCCTGGAAGCGCTATGGGAGAGGCGGCAACCCGGAGTACGACATCGATGCGCCGGGATGGAAGTACAACCTGACGGACATCCAGGCGGCCCTGGGGATCGCCCAACTTTCCCGGCTTGATGAATTCAACCGCCGCCGGGCGAAGCTCGTTGCGCTTTACCGGGAAGGACTCAAAGGGGCCACTGGCCTGGAGCTTCCGGGCGATCCGGCCTATCCCCATGACCATGCCCATCACCTCTTTGTGGTGAAGATCCTGGCTATGGAAAGGGAACGGTTTATGGAGAAGTTTTCGGATCACAACATCGGTTACGGTTTCCATTTTCCGGCCTGTCATCTTCTAAAGTATGTTAAGGACCGTTTCGGGATCGTTAAGCTGCCGGAAACGGAACGCGCCGCGGAAAAAATCCTGTCGCTTCCTCTGTTTCCGGACATGACCGACGGGGATGTCGCCTATGTATGTGCGGCGGTGCTGGAGATACTGGGCGGCGTAGAGGGAGGCGGAAATTGATCGCAAAAATGGATGCGGGGAATGTTGAAGAGATGATCTCCCTCGTGATTCCGGTCTATAATGAAGAGGGGAACCTTCCCGTGCTGATGAACCGGATCCGACCGGTCATGTCCGCGCTGAGGAGACCATGGGAACTCATTCTGGTCGATGACGGCAGCCGGGATCGCTCCCTGGAAATCCTGAAGGGATTTACGGTCCATCCCGAGGTCCGGGTGGTGGAACTGACGCGGAATTACGGACAGCACGCAGCCATCCTGGCCGGTTTTTCCATAGTCCGCGGCGGGATCATTGTGACCCTCGATGCCGATCTCCAGAACCCGCCGGAGGAGATCCCCCGCCTGATCGACGCGATGGAAGAGGGCCGCTTCGATGTGGTCGGCACGATCCGCAGGAGCAGAAAGGATTCCCTACTCCGGATCATTCCCTCGCGGATCGTCAATATGGTGGCGCGAAAAATCACCGGCGTCCGGATGACCGACTGGGGATGCATGCTCCGGGCCTACCGCAGGACGGTGGTGGAGCGGATGATCGACTGTCATGAACATGCCACCTTCATCCCGGCGCTGGCGACGCATTTTGGCAAGCGGGTGACGGAGATAGAGGTCGCCCATGAGGAGCGGCACGGCGGCAAATCCAACTATCCCCTGCGGAAACTGATCAACCTCCAATTCGACTTGGTGGCCTCCTTTTCCGAATTCCCCATCAAACTCATCATGTACGGCGGGGTCCTGCTGGCGACCCTCGGCATCTGTTTCGGCGCGTTTCTCGTCATCGCGCGACTCGTTTACGGGGCCGTCTGGGCGGCGCAGGGGGTGTTCACCCTGTTTGCCATCCTGTTCGTCTTTGTGGGGCTCCAGTTTTTCGCCCTCGGCCTGATCGGAGAGTATATCGGCCGGATTTATCGCGAGGTCCGCAAACGACCCGAATACGTGATTGAACATGTCTATGGGGACGAATCCCTTTCGGCCGGAGGGTCTGCATGAAAGTCGTGGTCTTTGCCTACCATAACATGGGCATCGCGGGTCTCAACGCCCTCGAACGCGCCGGGTATGAAATTGCCTGCATTTTTTCCCATGAGGATGACCCGGGAGAAAACTGCTGGTTCGGTTCGGTTAAAAATTGGGGAGTGGAACGGGGCATCCCCGTGGAATGTCCTGCAGAGATACGGCAGACGGAATGGCAGGTAAAGATTGCGGACCTTCAGCCGGAGATGATCTTTTCCTTCTATTACCGCCGAATGATCCGGGAGGAGATCCTCCGCATTCCACCCCTGGGGGCGTATAACCTCCATGGATCGCTCCTGCCCGCCTATCGCGGACGATGTCCCGTCAACTGGGTCCTCGTGCACGGGGAGGCGCAGACTGGGGTCACCCTGCATCACATGGTCCGGAAGGCCGATGCGGGGGATATCGTCGGCCGGAAGGTCGTGCCCATCGCCCCGGAGGATACCGCTTTCACCCTGTACGGGAAGCTCTGCGACGCGGCGGGAATCCTGCTGGATGAACTCCTGCCCCTGATGAAAATCGGGCAGGCGCCCCGCATCTCTCAGGATATCTCGCTGGGGAGTTATTTCGGCGGCCGTCGACCGGAGGACGGCCGCATCGACTGGAGCTGGACCGCCGCGCGGATCTACAACCTGATCCGCGCGGTCACGGATCCGTATCCCGGCGCCTTCTGCGGGCTGGAAGACGGATCCAATCTTATGATCTGGTGGGGAACGCCGGAAGAGGGAAGGGAAGGGGAGGAGACAAAACCTTCCGGAAGCGTCGAAATTAAAGGGGACCGGGTTTTGGTCCGGACGGGACGGGGGAGAATTCGGCTCCTGAATGTGCAGGCCGGGGGCGAAAGGATGACCGGCGACGGGCTCATCCGATATTTTAAAGACAAGGAAGGAAAGCTGTTATCATGAAGATTTTGATCCTGGGGGTAAACGGGTTTATCGGCCATCATCTGACGCAGCGAATCCTCGACGAAACGGACTGGACCGTTTTCGGGATGGACCTCTCCGACGACCGTCTGGGCAAAAACACCCAAAATCCGCGCTTTCATTTTATCGAAGGGGACATCGCGATCAACCGGGAGTGGATCGAGTATCACGTCAAGAAGTGCGATGTCGTTCTCCCTCTGGTGGCAATCGCCACACCCAAACTCTACGTGGAAGATCCGATCGGCGTCTATAACCTCGATTTCGAGATGAATCTCAATGTGATCAAGCAGTGCGTCAAGTATCACAAACGGGTCGTCTTCCCTTCCACCTCGGAGGTGTACGGGGCGTGTCCCGATCCGGAGTTCAAGGAGGATGAGAGTTATCTGGTCGTGGGGCCGATCCAGAAGGAGCGCTGGATCTACTCCTGCTGCAAGCAGCTTCTCGACCGGGTGATCTATGCCTACGGCACACGGGGGCATCTGGAATTCACCCTGTTCCGACCCTTCAACTGGATCGGCCCCCGTCTTGATTCCCTGTACGCCGCAAAGGAGGGGAGCTCTCGGGTCGTGACGCAGTTCATCGCCGATCTCCTGATGAAGCGGCCTATCAGCCTCGTTGATGGCGGCAGCCAGAAGCGATGCTTCACATACGTTGATGACGGCATTGCGGCATTGTTGCGCATTCTGGAAAACCGCAACGACGCCTGTAAAAACCAAATCATCAACATCGGCCATCCGGAAAACGAATGCTCCGTCCGGGAACTGGCCATCCTGCTGAAGAAGCTCTTCATGGAACATCCGGACCATCTCCGGGACGGGGCCTATTCGGAGATCATCGAGGTTTCCGCAAAGACCTATTACGGGAAGGGGTATCAGGATATCTACACCCGGAAACCGAGCATCGAAAAGGCCCGAATCCTCCTCGGCTGGTCGCCGCTAATCGGGCTGGAGGATTCCCTGCGGATGACCCTTTACTCCTTCCTCGAGGAGAACGAGCCTTGAGTGAGGAGTACGGGGTGAGGAGATGGCGTGATACGAATCCTGGGGCTGAAAATCGATGTGGATACCTATCAGGGGATGAGGCGGGGGGTCCCGCGTCTTCTTTCTTTGTTGAGGCAGGAGGGGCTCCGGGCCACTTTTTTCCTGAGCATCGGGCCGGACGCCTCGGGGAGAGCCATTCTTCAGATCCTGAAAAACCCCCGCTTTCTGAAGAAAATGGTCCGGACACGCGCCGCCAGTCTCTACGGTTTCCGGACCGCCCTGTACGGGACGCTTCTCCCGTCGCCGAAGATCGCCCTTTCGTTTCCCGATCTCGTCCGACAGATCATGGCGGAAGGCCACGAGGTGCAGTTTCATGCGTGGGATCACCGGCGCTGGCAGGATGAGCTCGCTGTTCGCCCGGAGGCCTGGATCCGGGACTGGTTCAGACGAGGCATTGAAGGTTTTGAAAGTCTGACCGGCAGGAGACCCGCCTCTTTCGGTGCCCCCGCGTGGCTGATCGACAACCGTGTGCTTTCCCTGGTTCGCGACCTCCGGCTCGATTATCTGAGTTGTACGCGGGCGAAGGAACCCTTTATCCACGAGGGAACGGATCTCGTCGAGATTCCATCGGATCTTCCCTGCTTTGAAGAAACGGGGATCGAGGAAGGGGAACGGAGGATCCTCGAGGATCTCGCTTCCGGGGGGATCCATGTCCTGCCCGTTCATGCTGAAATGGAAGGCGGCATTGGCGCCGAACCCTTCGTACGACTCCTCCGGGCCGTCAAGAAATCCGATTACACAATGATCCCCCTCGGGGAAATTGTCCCATTCGTCCAAAGGAAAGAACTGGTCTCCAGGAGATTCCGCCTGGAACTCCTCCCCGGTCGCGCCGTTCTGTGTGCTGTTTGACCCGTGTGCCGCTACGGGAAAAACAGAGCCCGAAATTTCGATTCCAGCGTTGAAACAACGCATCAAAAAAACGGTTGACCGCAACCTTGATTAATGTAAAAATGAAAAATATCATACATGGTATTGCGCGGACGGGCTTCATGGTTTGAGAAGATTTTACAAACGTCAAACATCAACAGGAAATAAGGAGGTTGGTCGTATGAAACGTGCAGGGTTGTTCTTCATCGTAGGTATCATGGCCATGTGTCTGGCAATCACCGCGAGTGCTGCGGAAAAGGTAACTGTTTACACGTCGCTTGAGACGGACGAAACGGTAAAATACCTTGAGGCGGCCAGGAGAGACATGCCGGACCTGGAAATCAACATCATCCGTCTTTCCACCGGTGAGCTGGGTGCGCGCATGCTGGCCGAAAAGGACAATCCCCAGGCGGATCTGGTCTGGGGGTGGGCCGTAACCAACATGGAAGAATTCATTCCCAAGGGCCTGCTGGTACCCTACAAACCCAAAGGGGTGGAAAGACTTGAAAAACGCTTTGTGCATCCCCAATATTTATACGTCGGAATCGATATGTACATCGCCGCTTTCTGTGTGAATACCAAAGTCATGCAGGAGAAGGGACTGCCCATGCCCAAGGGGTGGAATGACCTCCTTGACCCAAGATTCAAGGGACTCGTGACCATGCCCAACCCGGTGGCCTCCGGCACGGGATTCCTCCAGATCGCCAGCATCCTCCAGATGTATGGCGCGAAAGAGGGCAAGGAAGACGGCTGGGAGTTTCTGAAGAAACTGGACAAGAACATCGGACAGTACATCAAGAGCGGATCCCGTCCGGCCAAGATGACCGCCGCCGGCGAGTTTGCCGTGGGGGCCTCCTTCGAATTCGTCGTGGCCGAACTGATAAAACAGGGCTTCCCGGTAAAGTTTGTCTTCCCGATCGAAGGGGCGGGATATGAAGTCGAGGCCAACGCCCTGCTCAAGGGGGCGAAAAACCCCAGCGCCGCAAAGAGATTCCTGGATTGGGCCATCACGGACAACGCCATGAAAGAGTATGCTAAATTCAAGCACGGGGTGACCCTCCCCGGGATTCCCTCCCGCCCGGATCTGCCCAAACTGTCCGAAATCAAGCTCTTCCCGATGGACTTCAGCTGGCAGGCCAAGAACAGCGAGGCCATCAAGCAGAAGTGGGAGAGCCTCTTCTCCAAATAACCGCGAAATTCTGGTCATCCTGCCTCAAGGCAGGATGACCAGAATCCATGCCGTTTTTTTTTAAACTTATTCTGTATAGATATCTCAACACCTAAATGAGGAAGGAAGATGGGAAGAGACCTCAAACTGGAAAATCTCACAAAACGCTACGGGAATCTTACGGCCGTAGATCATGTCAATCTGGAGATCCGGGAAGGGGAGTTTATCTGTTTTCTGGGACCCAGCGGTTGCGGTAAAACAACGATCCTCCGAATGATCACAGGATTTGAGACCGTCACGGATGGGCGTGTGATCTTTAACGACCGCATAATCAACGATCTCATCCCCAAAAAGCGTGAATTCGGAATTGTATTCCAATCCTACGCCCTTTTCCCGAACATGACCGTGGAGGAGAACATTGCCTTCGGCCTGAAGATGAGAAAGATGCCGAAAAAGGTCATCGCCGAACGGGTGAACAAAATGCTCGACCTGATCGGTCTGTCCGACTGGCGGAAACTTTATCCGGCCCAGTTGAGCGGCGGGCAGCAACAGCGGGTCGCCCTCGTGAGGGCTCTGGCCCCGGATCCCCAGGTGCTTCTGCTGGACGAACCCCTGAGCGCCCTTGACGCGAAAATCAGGCTCCGCCTCAGGGCGGAGATCAAGCGGCTGCAGCAGGAATTGAAGAAAACTATGATCCACGTGACCCACGATCAGGAAGAAGCCCTTTCCATCGCTGATCGGGTGGTGGTCATGGAAAAGGGTCAGTTCCGGCAGGTGGGACGGCCGATCGACATCTACAAGAACCCTAACTGCAACTTCGTAGCGGACTTTGTGGGAACATCGAACTTCTCCGAAGGGCGCCGCACCGCCGATGTTGTCGATATCGGCCGAAGGAAGATTAAGGTGACACGCAACGGCAACGTGAAGGACGAGGCCGTTTCGCTGGCCATCCGCCCGGAAAATGTGGAGGTGTTCAATGGCAACGAGGCTCCGCAGATTCCCGAACCCATGAATCTCGTCCCCGGACGGATCGAAGTGGTGGTCTTTCAGGGGGCTGCCGTCCGGCTTCTGATCCACTTGGATGGGGAGGAGATCATCTCCGACATCATCGAGAAGGAGTTTGAACAGCGCACCCTGAAGCAGGGTGATCAGGTGTATGTCTACTGTTCGCCCGAATCCTATCTGGTGTTTCCTGAAGGTGAGGGGACAAAATGAATCCTGTCGAACCTTACGGGAAACGATTCTCCTCGTGGTTCACCGCCGATAACCTCTTCACCGGCGTGATCATGGCGTTTCTGCTGGTCATCCTAAGCGTTTTCCTGCTCTATCCGGTAGTTGACATCTGCCGGTTGAGCTTCATCAAGAACGGGGCGTTGAGCCTGCAAAACTATCTGGATTATTTCTCCGAGCCGAAGATATTCCGCTCCTTCTACAACAGTATGTTCGTATCCACGGTGACCATGGTCATCACCACGGTGCTGGCCTTCCTGTTTGCCTACGGCCTCACCCGCACCACCATGCCGGGCAAGGGGTTCTTCTACACGGTATCCACACTTCCCCTCATTGCGCCGACCATTATCCAGGCCCTGGCGCTTATTTTGCTGTTTGGCCGCAACGGCGTCATCACGCGATACCTTCTGGACACGAGCTGGAATATCTACGGCGCCACGGGCATCATCGTGGGAGAGATTCTCTACTGTTTTCCCAACGCCCTTTTCATTCTTTATACCACCCTGTCCGCGGTGGACACGCGCCTCGACGAGGCCGCACAGAGCCTGGGGGCCTCCGCCCTGAAAACCTTCTTCAAGGTGACCCTCCCTTCGGCGAAGTATGGAATCGCCAGCGCCGCGGCGCTGACCTTTAACCTCACCATCACCGACTTTGGCATCCCGGTCGTGATCGGGGGGGACTATTCTGTCCTGGCGACGGAGATCGTCAACAAGGTCTTCGGTATGCAGCGGTTTGACCTGGGGGCAACCATCAGCGTGATTCTCCTGGTCCCCTCCATCACGGCCTTTGCAATCAATTACTATCTGACCCGGAAGAGTTATGCCATGATCAGCGGCCAGGCCCGGCCGTTCATCCAGCCTTCCCGGCCTCTGAAGAAATGGGCGTTCACCGCTTACTCGTCCCTCATCTGCGCCTGCATCCTTCTGGTTTTCATTACGGTCTTCCTGGGCTCATTTGTCAGAACCTGGCCTTACGATTTTTCACTCACCTTCAAACACTTTGACTTTCCATCCCTCGGGGCGAGCGTTCCGTTCTGGACCGCATTCTGGAACAGCGTCCTGGAGCCGGGCGCATTCCGTGACATGATCGCCATCAAATACGCACCCATCTGGACCAGCCTCATGGTATCCCTGGTGGTGGCCGTTGTCGGGGCTTCCATAACGCTGGTGGCCGCATACATCATCGAAAAAAAGAAGCCCCGGGGCGAGCAGCTTCTCTATGCCCTGTCGGTTTTACCGGCGGCGATCCCCGGGGTGGTGCTGGGTCTGGGATACGTGCTGGCCTTCAACAAGCCTTACTTCTTGATCTATGGCACGGTCTGGATCATCATCATCAATGTTGTCATTGCCAATTTCACGCTGGGACTTCTCTCCGGGACGGCAAATTTGAAGCAGATCGACAAGTCGGTCGAGGAGGCGGCAGTCAGTTTGGGCGCCGGACCCGTCACCACCTTTACGAAAGTCGTATTTCCCCTGTCCAAGGTAGCCTTTTTTTCCACGGCTACCTTCTTTTTCATGCGCGGTATGACCACGATCAGCGCCGTCTTGTTTTTGGTTTCGGCGCAGATCAAACTGGCCGCGATCGAGATCATCTTTCTCGATGTGGACGGCCGCACGGCGAGCGCCAATGCCATGTGTACCGTGGTGGTACTCATTGTCGCGCTTTTCCTTGTAATCATGCGGCTGACCACCGGCAAGTCCGCGCTTTCGGGCATGAGCGCTTCAAATTAAGCGGGGTCCCTGAAAATGAACATTATTGACCCGGATAATCCCATTCCCAAATATCTGCAGATCGGCGCCTGGATCAAAGACCTTATCCAGTCCGGAAGGTACGAAAAGGGCGCCAATCTGCCGTCGGAGGTGGAACTGGCCCGAATCTGCCAGGTGAACCGAAATACGCTCAGACAGGCCATTTCGGAATTGACTTCGGCGGGAGTGCTTCGCAAGGAAAAGGGGCGCGGAACCTTCGTCTGTGCGGATACCCCTCTGGCAATCACGCACAAGCTCAAGAGCATTTCGAGTTTCAATGCAGATCTGCGTGAGCTCGGAATCATTGAAAAAACAAAAATCATCAAGAAGGGTGTTGAGGAAGCAAAAGAACAGGTGGCCAGGAAGTTGATCTTAAGCCCGAACGGCAAAGTGGTGGCCATCCGTCGTCTCCGGACAGGCAACCAAATTCCCTTTATCTACGAGGAAAGCTATCTTCCCCACTCCATGTTCAAGGAAATCCTGGAGATGGATCTGACCGGTTCCATGTACCAGATCATTAGCGATCGCTTCAACGTCACCCTGGCCAGATCAGATCAGATGATCCGGGCGGTGAATCTAAAGGGTCGCGTTGCATCCTATCTGAATGTTCCCGAAAATACGGCGGCCTTTTTCATGGAAAGTCTGACCTACGACGAAAACAACCTCCCGGTTGAGCTTCTCTATTCCTATTACCGGGGAGATAAATACGTTTTTGAGGTTGAACTGGGTCGTTACCATATCAAGGAAAATTATTTGCAGGATGAATGAATGACCCTGCAGCAAGCTGCAGTGCATCAAAAACCGAATGAATATTCCCCCACAGCAAGCGGCAGGGAAATGATCAAGTTAAGCTTGTTTTTTTCAGAATCATATTGTATATACATCTAAACAACGCATCGCCATTTATGTGCAAAAAGGGGGAAAAATGAAAGAGAATAACTTGTTGGAGAAATTGGTCGCGGTAAGCCCCGGTATGGAGATCTGGTGGGATTCCTCACCCGTGATCTTCGAAAACTGGTGCCGCAAGCTGCTTGCCAAGGCGCAAGAGGGGGACCGCGAGACGCTGAAGCGTCAGTTTAAACGAATGTACAATCAGGAGAAGCCCGAAGCATCGCTGTTTCGCGGCGTAACGACCAACCCTTCTTTGTCTCTCCAGGCAATCCGGGATGATGAGCCGTATTGGAAAGACGTGACCTCCGGCATTATCAAGAAAAATTCCGGGATAGACAAAGAGTCCCTTTTCTGGCTTCTCTATAAGGAGGTCGTAAAACGGGGCTCCGATATGTTTCTGCCGCTGTTTGAGAAAACGAACCATCGCGAAGGTTACCTCTCCGGCCAGGTCGATCCGCGAAAGTCCTTTGACACGGAGACCATGCTGAAGCAGGCAGCGGAGCTGGCCGCCATCAATCCCAATGTGATGATCAAGGTGCCGGGCACAAAAGAGGGGTATGATGTCATCGAGACCCTTACCTCCCGGGGAATTGCCACCAACAATACCCTGACGTTCGTCCTGCCGCAATTGATGGACTGCGCCAAATCGGTGAAACGGGGGTTGGAGAAGGCCAAGGCGAACCAAGTGGATCTTTCCAGGTGGCGCTCCGTGATCACCCACATGGAGGCCCGCTACGGCGACCTGGGAGGTTTACGGGATTTCGGCAAGGAAATGGGGATCGAGCTTTCCGAGGGGGATGTTCGTCTGGCGGAACTGGCCATCTTCAAGAAGGCCTATCGGCTTCTTAAAGAAGGAAACTATCCGAGCAAGCTTCTCTCCTGTTCGCTCCGAGTCGGACCAACCGTGGATGGAGTTCAACGGATCTGGCATCTCGAGGAGAAGGCGGGAGCAAACATCGTGGTCACCTGTCCTCCATCCTTTATTGATGAGGTGATTCATTTCCAGGGACAGGAAAACATCTCTTTTGTAAAAGACCGTATTGACCGGGATATCCCGAAGGAGGTGCTGGATAAACTGCTGCGCATACCGTATTTCGAAAGGGCTTACTCAGAAGACGGCTATACCCGGGATGAGTACAACAGTCATCCGTCGCTGATGAAGACGGCGCAGCAGTTTTCGAAAGCTACAAACGATATGGTGGAATTTGCGGCAAAGTGCATTGCAGATTTCCAACGCTAACGATGAAAGGAGAGATTTATGAAAGAGTTAAAGGATTGGTTTGTGCCTTGGTTGTTCACAGCACGGGAATACAACACCGGCATCCTGGATAAGGCCTGGGCAAAGCCCGATTACGGTCGCCTGATGCTCAATGAAAATCCCATTCCCCCTTCCGAGAAGGTGATCAAGGCGGTTACGGATGTCCTGTCCAAAGGGAACCGCTATCCCGACAGCATGCTGCGGCTGCGGACCAAACTGGGCAAGCTGCACAACCTGGGGCCGGACAATATCGGCCTGTGCAACGGCTCCTCGGAGATTATCGATTGCATGATGCGGATCTTCCTCCAGCCCGGCGATGAATTTATCGTCTCCACGCCCACCTTCGAGCTCTTCCCGCCGCGGGCGGAACTGGCAGGAGGAAAGGTGGTTTCCGTGCCGTTGCGGAAAGAGGATCTCCAGTACGATGTGGACGGCATGCTTAAGGCGATCACGTCCAAGACCAAACTGATTCTTGTAATCAACCCCAACAACCCGACAGGAATCTTCATTGACGACAAGGACCTGATCCGTTTATGCGAGACGGGGATTCCGCTGTGCGTCGACGAGGCCTATCTGGACTACCATCCGGAGATCCCGTCCAAGGATTTTCTGCTCAAGAAATATCCCCAGGTCTTCCTCTCCCACACCTTTTCGAAGGCCTACGGCTTCGCCGGGATCCGGTTCGGGTACGTGGTGGGGACGGAGGAGATGGTCAAGGCCTTCAACGCCATGTTCCTCCCCTGGAACGTGAGCCTGATGGCGATGGCGGCCGCGGAGGCTATCCTGGACAACCCGGGGGAGGTTGCCGCGAAGGTGAAGCACAACAACCGCTGGATGGAGATTTTCACCAAAGAACTGGTCCAGGTCGGCCTGAAGCCCTACCCGGCGCACGGCAACTATATGCTGATCGACGCCACGATGTCCGGCAAGACCACCGCCGAGATCCTGGCGGCGGGGCTGGAGATGGAGAGGATCTTCCTCAAGAGTATCAAACCGATCCACGGAAAGGACGGCTATTTCCGGGTGACGCCCGGCGTGGACAAGGAAAACGAGCGGTTCGTCCGGTTTGTCCGAAACTATTTCGGCAAGCGTTAAAGATGCAAAGGCAAAACTCGCGCTGACGCGCTCAGACAGTTGCCTTTGCAGACGTTTATTACTCCGGCAACCATATACGTCAAAATCGTCATTCCCGCCCCGTATCAGGTACGGGGTAAACTTCAGCGGGAATCCGGAACAGGACTGGATGCCGGATTAAGTCCGGCATGATATTATATGTTTGATCCCCGGAGCAATAAGCTGCGGGGGCAGGGCACCCCGGAAAAATCTCCATTCGTGTTTTCGGGATCTGATTTCCGGGTTGTAAAGGTCTCATCATAGTGAAGATCTACGTCTGCATAAAGCATGTGCCCGACACGGCGGCCAATATCAGACTTCTGGGCGGGACGGCCTTTGATGAAACCGTCAAGTTCATCATGAATCCCTACGATGAGTACGCCCTGGAACAGGCCCTCCAGATCCGGGACAAGGAGGGCGGTTCCGAGGTGATTGCGGTCACGGTTGGGAAAGAGTCTGCCGCTGCGACACTGCGTTCCGCCCTGGCCATGGGCGCGGACCGGGGGATTCTGGTCAAAACGGATACCTATTTTACGGACAGTTTAGAGACAAGCCGTCTGCTTCAGAAGGCCATCGATATAGACGGCTCCCCGGATCTTATCTTTACCGGTAAACAATCGGTCGACACGGAAGGGATGCAGATCCCTTTTCGCCTCGCCGCCCTTTTTGACCTCCCGGTGGTGGTGAATGTGATGGCCTTTTCCATGGCAGGAGGTATGGTCACCGTCGAGCGGGAGATGGAGGGGGATGTGCGCGAAGTGATCGAGATGTCCATCCCCTGCATCGTCGGCGCCGCCAAGGGGCTGAACCGGCCGCGGTGTCCCACCCTTCCGGATATGATGAAAGCAAAGAAGAAAGAGCTCAAGGTCGTAAACGGGGCGGACCTCCAGATTCCAAAGCCCATTCAAACGGTGGAACTCCTGGAACTTCAACCGGTCCCCGACCGGGGCAGGGGAAGGATCCTGAAGGACAGTCCGGAAAACATGGCAGATGAGCTTCTGCGCCTGTTGCGGGACGAGGCCAAGGTCTTGTAAAAGGACGGATTAGGGGTTTATGGCGAGGATCGGCGTTCTCATCGAGGAGAAGGGTGGCGAGGTCAAGAAGACCAATCTCGGCGCCTTGACCGCAGCGAGGCAGGGTGCGGCCAACGAGGTTTACGCCCTGCTGTTCGGCGATCACGCGGAAGCCTGCCGCGAGGTATTGCAGAGTTACGGTACGGAAAAGATCGTAGCGATCAAGACGCCGGAACCGAAACCGTCGTCCTTCCCGGAGGTGCAGGCCGCTGCGCTCTGTCTCGCGATGGATGCATTGTGTCTGGATGCGCTTTTCGGGGTTGCCGGCCAGTACGGAAAGGATATGCTGGCCCGGGTGGCCTCGCTGAAAGGGGCGCCCCTGGTCCTGGACTGTCTGGAAATCGATTTTTCCTCCGGAATCATCAAGAAATCCCATTTTTCCGGCAAGACGACGGCAACCCTGCGACTGAACGGCGGGCCCTGGATTTTAGGGATCAGGCCCAATATTTTCCCAGATATCGTCGATCCCCGGAAGGCTGAGATCCTGACTTACGAGGCCCCGATTCAGGTCTCGAAACGGATGGCGATCCGGGAAATCAAACACGGCGCCGCCGGAGGGCCGGATGTTTCCGAGGCCGAAATCATCATTTCCGGTGGGCGCCCCCTCGGTTCCGCCGAGAACTTTAAAATCCTGAGAGACTGCGCTGCCGTTCTCGGGGCGGCGGTCGGAGCCTCGCGGGCCGCCGTGGATGCCGGCTTCGCTGCCCATGCGATGCAGGTAGGCCAGACGGGAAAAACGGTCAGCCCCAGACTCTACATCGCCTGCGGTATTTCCGGATCCGTCCAACATTTCGCAGGCATGAAAACATCCAAGATCATCGTGGCCGTCAACAATGACGCCGATGCGCCCATTTTCGGCAAATGCGACTATGGCCTTCTCGGTGACCTTTTCGAAACGGTGCCCGCCTTGACGAGGGCGCTCGGTCCTGTTCGATCGAAATGAGTCGGATATTTTTGGGGAAGCGGCGGCCATTTCTTCACAGTCAAAGGAGTGAATCATGCGCGACAGTGCACAGGTTGTCATTATCGGCGGCGGCATCGTGGGGTGCAGCATTGCCTACCATCTGACCAAACTGGGATGGAAGGATGTGATCATCCTTGAAAAAAGCGAACTGACCAGCGGATCAACCTGGCATGCCGCAGGCCTGGTGGGACAGCTTCGTTCCCATCGCAATGTGACGAGGATGCTTCAGTACAGCGTCGGACTCTACGAGACGCTGGAGGCGGAAACGGGCCTCACCACCGGCTGGAAGCGCTGCGGTTGTCTCCATCTGGCGAGTACGGAGGACCGGCTCTTCGAACTGAAGAAAGGGGCCACCACGGCGCGCAGCTTCGGCCTGGAGATGCATATGATCACGCCGCAGGAGGCCCTGAAGATCTTTCCCATATTGGATATGGACGGCATCATCGGCGCGGCTTTCATGCCCTCCGACGGCCAGGCGGATCCCAGCGGCCTGACCATGGCCATGGCCAAAGGGGCGATGAATCGCGGCGCCACAGTGGAGCAAAAGACCATGGTCACCGGTTTTGAGATCAAAGACAACCGCATCCAGGCCGTGGTGACCGACCAGGGAACGATCCGCTGCGAGACGGTCGTCAACGCGGCGGGGATGTGGGGCCGGGAAATCGGCCGCATGATGGGCGTCAACATCCCCCTGGTTCCTTTTCAGCATCAGTATCTGGTGACCGAAGCCATCGAGGGCCTGCCGCCCAATCTGCCCACCCTGCGGGACAAGGACAGCCTCCTCTATTACAAGGAAGAGGTCGGGGGGCTCGTCATGGGCGGTTATGAACGGGACGGAATCCCCTGGTCCATCCAGGGAATTCCCCGGGGATTCACCCAGGAACTGTTGGAGCCGGATTTCGACCACTTCGAACCGATTTCCAGTGCCGCCATGAAACGCACTCCCTGTCTGAATAACGCCGGCATCGCGCGCTTGGTCAACGGACCGGAGGCCTTCACGCCCGACGGCAACTGCATGCTGGGCCCGGCGCCTGAGCTGGAGAATTGTTTCGTCGCCGTGGGATTTAACGCCTTCGGGATCGCCGCCGGCGGCGGCGCCGGGCGAATGGTCGCCGAATGGATCGTGAACGGCGAGCCGAGCCTCAACATCTGGCCACTGGATATCCGTCGCTTCGGCAAACATCACCGGAGCCTCCGGTATAATGTCGAACGGACCAGAGAGCTCTATGGCAAGCATTACACCATCTCCTGGCCGTATGAAGAACATGATTCGGCCCGCGGGGTCAAGCGATCCCCCCTTTATTACCTGCTCAAGGGAAAGGGGGCCGTTTATGGGTCGAAATACGGATGGGAGAGGGCAAACTGGTTCGCCCCGCCCGGGGTAGCGCCCGAGGATTCACTCACCTTCGGGATTCCCAACTGGTTCGAGTACGTGGCTGCGGAGCATCGCGCGGCGCGCGAGTCGGTGGTGTTGATCGACCAGTCCTCGTTCAGCAAGTTCGAGGTGGCCGGACCCGGCGCGCTGACTTTCCTGAAAGGCGTGGCGGCAAACAGCATTGACAAGCCCGTGGGAACGACCATCTATACCCAGCTCTGCAACGACCGGGGCGGGATCGAAGCGGACATCACCATATCAAGGGTGGCGGAAGACCGGTTCTTCGTAATCACGGGCACGGCCTTCGGGGTGCACGATTTCATGTGGCTAAAAAAGCATCTGCCTAAGGACGGCTCCGTTGCGCTTCACGATGTAACCTCCTCTTTTGCGATGATCAATGTGTGCGGGCCCCTTTCCCGTAACCTTCTCATGCGCATCTCAGACGATGACTTCAGCAACGAAGGGTTCGCCTTCGGTCAGTGCCGGAAGGTCGCCATCGGCTATGCCCCGGTGCTGGCGATCCGGGTGACTTATATCGGCGAACTGGGCTACGAACTCTACATGCCGCCGGAATATGCCGGGGGCGTTTACGAAAATCTCTGGGACGCCGGCCAGGAACTCGGCATCCGAAACGCCGGATACCGGGCGATCGACTCCCTCAGGCTGGAAAAGGGCTACTGCTACTGGGGCGCAGAGGTTTCGCCGGACTACAGCCCCTACGACGCCGGGATCGGTTTCGCCGTGAATCTCGACAAGGGGCCCTTCGTGGGTCGCGACGCGCTGGCGAAGATCAAACAGCAGGGGCCGCAGTGGAAGCTTTGCACCTTCGTTCTGAATCACGACCAACCGAAACTGCTCCACGGGGGGGAAACCATCACCTGCCGGGGCAAGGTCGTCGGCGTGGTTTCCAGCGGCGGTTATGGCCACACAGTCAGAAAAACCATCGCCCTGGGTTATCTGTCCGCTTCCGACGCGAAGGAGACCGACGGCTTTGCGATCGAGGTGTACAGGGAGGCGATCCCGGCCACACGGCTTTTGAAGGCCCCCTACGATCCGGAACGCAGTAAGATTTTCCTTTAGGTTGAGGGGGACAAGGTGATAGTATTAACCCCGGTAAATATATATGTGAAAGCCGTCATTCCCGCGGAAGCGGGAATCCAGAATTGGACTGGATGCCGGATCGGGCCTGCCCCGTACCCTGATACGGGGTCCGATATGACATTGGATATGTTTAATTGCCGGATGGGGTTTATAATCCTGCCCTGTTCAGCGTGCTTCATGATCCGGTGGACGTGCACAGCACCCACTCCGGATCGCCATGATAATATTCAGTTGGAATCTTATCCCAAGGAGGTGCAACGATGCCGACTCAAGCGTCACAGGCGGCCCTGAACGGGCTTTGGGACCTGACGATGATCAAGTGGTACATAATCCCTCTTCTGGCCATCGTCATCTATATCTACGTGACGGAAATGAAGAAGGCCAGAGAGACGGGGAACTGGAACGCCATCTTCGCCGGCCTCACCGTTTTCGGCATGGATTTCTTCAACGAGACCTGGAACGGCTGGGTGTTCCATTTCACCAACTATTCGGCCTTCTGGACGACCCCCGGCGACACGGCCCTGAGAACCATGGTCGGGTGGAACATCGAGATCATGTTCATGTTCGCCATCTCCGGGATCATCTTCTACCACACCATTGCCGAGAACAGGGAAGAGCGGATCCTGGGGCTTCCGGACCGCTGGTTCTGGGCGATCGGTTATTCGGTCTTCTGCGTTTTTGTGGAATGCCTGTTGAACATCGGCGGACACCTCGTCTGGGAATACCCCTTCTGGAGACTCTCCCTCGGCGGCGTCTGGCTGATCTTCCTGTTCGGGTACTTTCATTTCTACGTGGCGACCATCCTCGTCCTCGGCATGAAAACGGACCGCTGCAAGATATACGCGATCTGCGCCATCTACAGTGTTCCCATCCTGATGAACATCATCGGCAAGGGGATCTTTCACTGGGCCTATTGAGTGAGACCTTGAATTTCTCACTTTCTCACCTGGTCCGGACCGCCGGAAATTCGGACATCGTTCCCACCGTCCGGATCAAGAGCAACGACCCGGTGGAAATCCTTCAGGCCTTGGATTGCGGATCGCTCGGCGTTCAGGTGCCGATGACCTATACCCGGGAGGTTTTGCAGAGGGTGGTGGACAGCGCAAAATACGCCCCCATGGGGAACCGCGGCTTTTCAGCGAGCCCTCGGGCGGGGGCCTACGGTTTCATGGATGCCGCGGAGTACGCAAGAATGGCCAATTTTATAAGGACCTGCCTTACGTTCCATGCCACATTCCTTAACAGACCGGAAGCTTTGACGATATCAACTACCGGGAAAGGAGAAGGTTCATGTTCAAGACGGCCATCACGGAAATGTTTGGAATAAGGTATCCCATCCTCTGCGGGGCTATGATGTGGCTCTGTAAACCCCGGCTCTGCGCCGCCATCTCCAACGCGGGCGGCATGGGAAACCTCACCGCGGGGAACTATGAGACGGAGGAGTCCTTCCGGGAGGCAATCCGCGAGACGCGGAGGCTGACGGACCGGCCCTTCATGGTGAACATCACGCTTCTGCCCTCCGTTCGCATCACTCCTGAACACCACAAGATATACTGCCGTGTCTGCGCCGAAGAGCGGGTGAGCGGTATCGAGTTCTCCGGGACGCCCGCGGACAAGGCCTGCGGACAGGGAACGGTGGATCTGCTGAAGAAGGCCGGGGTGAAGCTTTTCCACAAGGTCGGCGCCGTTCGTCATGCCCTCCATGCCGAGAAGGTGGGCTATGACGGCATATACGCGGCCGGCATCGAGGAAGGGGGCCATCCCCTGAACGACGATGTGACGACCATGATCCTCACCCCAAGGATCGTCGAGTCGGTGAAGATCCCGGTCGTGACCGCGGGGGGAATCGCCGACGGTCGTTCGCTCGCGGCTGCGCTGGTCCTGGGGGCGCAGGGGGTGATGATGGCGAGCCGTTTCGTGGCGACGAAGGAGTGCGAGGTTCATGAAAATATCAAGCAGGAACTCCTCAAGCGGCAGGAGTACGAGACGCTGATCTTCGGGAAGTCGATCGGTCTCCAGGGGCGTGCCTTGAAGAACCGGGTCATCGAGGAGGTCCTGGCAATCGAGGCGCGGGGCGGAGGACTGGCGGAGCTGATCCCGCTCCTCGCCGGCCCGCGGATCAAGGAGGCATGGGAGAAGGGCGATGTTGATTTCGCTCCGCTGATGGTCGGCCAGTCCATCGGTCTCATACGGGACATCCCGACCTGCCGGGAGCTGATCGAGCGGATGGCGGCCGAGGCCGAAGAGTGCCTGGAGCGCGCCCGCCGGATGATCCACGCCGTCTGAAAAGGCCTTTCCGGAAGGAAGCCGGTAGAAGCGGTTTAAGAATCGTGACGATTTCGTAAAAAGTCTTAAAAGTCGAAAAAATGTGACTGCTTCGTAAAATGTCCGCAGGCAAGGCGTGCGAATCCTGAGGAATGAGGCGTACTTTGTCGTACGCCGCAATGACGAGGGATGAAGCGCAACGCAGCATCCGGACTTTTTACGAAGCAGTCAATCGTGAGCGACCATGACAATCGACAGCCATGCACACCTGGAGATGGAGGAGTTCGACGGCGACCGGGACGCGGTTATCGGGAGGGCGGCGGCAGCCGGCCTGATGGCGATCGTCACCGTTGGAACGACGATTCCCGACTGCGAGAAGGCTGTGGAACTCGCCCGTCTCTATCCGCCGGTCTATGCGGCCGTCGGCATCCACCCCCATGAGGTGAAGGGGATCGACGCGGGGACTTATGACGCTCTCCGGGTTCTCGCGCAACAGGAGAAGGTGGTCGCGATCGGGGAGATCGGCCTTGATTTCTTCTACGACCTCTCCCCGCGGGAGGTTCAACTCCGGCGGTTTGCGGAACAGCTCGACCTCGCCCTCGAACTGGACCTGCCCGTGATCATCCACGACCGGGAGGCCCATGCGGAAACTCTCCGGATCCTGCAACAGAGAAAGGGACGTCTGCTGGGGGTTCTCCACTGCTTTTCCGGGGATGCGGCCATGGCCCGGGAGTGTCTCGCCCTGGGATTTTATCTCTCCGTGGCCGGTCCAGTGACCTACCGGAAGTCGGAACAGCTCCGGGCGGTGGCCCGGGAGATCCCCGCGGAGAGGCTCCTCATAGAGACCGACGCGCCCTACCTTTCCCCGCAAACCTGGCGGGGAAAGCGCAACGAGCCGGCCTATGTCGTGGAGACGGCCCGCTGCCTGGCGGAGATTCGGGGCATGGCGGCCGGAGAGCTGGAACGGTTGACGGAAGAGAACGCCCGCCGGCTCTTCGGCTTGGGACGGAAAAAATCGGCTTGATTTGGGAGGCGGTTTGGAGTAAGGGGAGATCACAAAGAGCAAGGGGTGCCGAAGGTTGGGCTGAGAAGATACCCTTTGAACCTGAACTGGGTAATGCCAGCGTAGGGAATGGCAGTCGCTATATTTTCGGTGCATTGATTCCGGGGCCATATCCCATCAGGGTATGGTTTTTTATTTTTTTGCGTTCCGGTTTTCCCCCGGGGACGGGGTGCAGCGGAGAAGACATATGAAGAAGGTGGTTTTTGTCGTGTCCGGCGGAGACCTTGGCGATCCGGCCTTTCTCCGGGAACAGGCGGCCACGGCGGCGCCCGCCGCGGTGATCTGCGCCGACGGCGGGGCCCGTCATCTCGAGGCCGCGGGGATCATCCCCGTCCTCATCGTCGGCGACATGGATTCCCTTGATACCCAAAGACAGGCCTATTATGAGGCGAGGGGCTGCCGGATTATCCGCCATACGCGGCGGAAGGATGAAACGGATACGGAACTGGCGCTCCACGAAGCCTTCCGGATGGAACCGGCGGAGGTCTGGATCTGGGGCGCCCTCGGCCACCGCGTGGACCACGCCCTGGCGAACATCTCCCTTCTTGTCCAGGGGAAGCAGAAGGGGATCGAGGTCAAATTGATCGACGAATGGTGCGATGTGTTTCTGATCGACCGCCGGACGGTTCTCGAAGGGGAGGCCGGCCAGACAGTCTCCCTCTTCCCCTTTGCGGGGCAGGCGGCCGGGGTCACCCTGACGGGGTTTGAGTTTTCCCTGACGAATGCCGTTATGGAGATCGGCCGGCCTTACGGGGTCAGCAACCGTCTTATGGCGGGGAGGGGGATTATCGAACTGGATTCGGGGCACCTCCTCGCGGTTAGGTATTTCCGGCCGGGGGTTTTCCCGGGGGAGGCGACCGAATGAAACCGATCCGGGTATTGACGATTGCCGGTTCGGATTCCGGCGGCGGGGCGGGAATCCAGGCGGATCTGAAGACGATCACCGTCCTCGGCGGGTTCGGGATGAGCGTCATTACGGCGCTTACCGCCCAGAACACCCTCGGGGTCCACGGTATCCACGATGTCCCGCCGGCGTTCGTGGCCGCGCAGTTCGACGCGGTTGCGACCGACATCGGGATCGATGCGGCGAAGACCGGGATGCTGGCCACCTCCGAGGTCATTTGCGTCGTCGCCGCGAAGATCCGCCAGTACGGGATCGAGAAACTCGTCGTTGATCCGGTGATGGCGGCCAAGGGGGGGATGTTGCTGATCCGGGAGGAGGCAAAGAAAACCCTGATCGCGGAGCTCGTTCCGCTCGCCTTCGTTCTCACGCCGAACATTCCCGAGGCCGAAGTTCTCTCCGGGATGCGGATCTCGACCTTTTCCGACATGAAGGAGGCGGCGCGGATCATCCGGGATCTGGGGACAAGGCATGTCGTTGTAAAGGGGGGGCACCTCGCCGGGGATGCGGCAGATCTCCTCTACGACGGCCGTGAATTCAGGACCTTCAGCGCGCCGCGGATCGAGACGGCGGACACTCACGGGACCGGCTGCACCTACTCGGCGGCGATCGCGACCTTCCTGGGCCGCGGGATGGACGTCCCCGGGGCGGTGGGGGAAGCCAAGCGCTATATTACCGAGGCGGTCCGATGCGCCTGGCGCGTGGGCGGGGGGCATGGACCGACGAACCACCTGGCGCCGCTCTTTGCCCCGGGAACCGGCGGGGCGTCCGCAAGGCCGGAAGCCTGGAAAACGGCCGGTTAGGGGGAAAACATGGAAGAAAGGACGCGTCTGAGCGGGATCAATCTTTTTTTTCTCTGGTTCGGCGCGGCCGTTTCCGTTGCCGAGATCCTGACGGGAGGCTACCTCGCGGAACTCGGGGCGGTAAAGGGGCTCTGGGCGATCCTACTCGGACACCTCGCGGGGACGCTGCTCCTCGTCCTCGCCGGCCTGATCGGCTTCCGGGAGAAGGTTCCCGCGATCATGTCCACTCGGATCTCCTTCGGGAAGCAAGGCTCCTACCTGATCTCGGTCATCAATATCCTCCAGCTCGTCGGCTGGACGGCGATCATGATCATCGAGGGGGGCACGGCGATGAATGTGATTGCCGTCTCCCTGTGGCATTTCAACCATCCGACCCTGATGTCCTGCCTAGTCGGTTTTCTCGTCGGCCTCTGGGTATTCTGGGGGGTGAAGGGTTTCAAGCGGATCAACACCCTCGCTGCCGGATTCCTACTTGTCCTCACGATCGTGATGAGCTGGGTCGTCTTCACGCACCCGGCGGCGGCCGCGGAGGCGATGAAGCCGAAGGGGGCCTTCGGGATGGGATTCGAACTTTCGATCATCATGCCGCTGAGCTGGTTTCCCCTCATCTCCGATTACACCTCCCTCGCGAGGACGAAGAAGGGGGCGTTGATCGCCCCGTTCTTCGGCTATTTTATCGGGAGCTGCTGGATGTATGCGATCGGGATGGCAGGTGGTCTCCTCTCCGGATCGCCCGATCCCACGAAGATTATGCTTGCGGCCAATCTGGGTCTCACGGCGCTCGCCATCCTCGGCCTCTCCACCGTGACGACCACCTTCCTTGACGTCTATTCGGCGGGGATCTCGCTCATCAACATCTTTCCGAAGGTGAACGACCGGATGGCGGCGGTGGGATTTACCGTAATCGGCACGGCCATCGCGCTGATCTTCCCGATCGAGCGGTACACGGATTTTCTCTATGTCCTGGGGTCGGTTTTCTCGCCGCTCATCGCGATCCTCCTCACCGATTACTTCGTCCTGAAGTGCGACAACCGCGACCGCCGGGCGGATGCGGTGGCCACCGTTTCGCTCGTGTCGGGGATCGCCTTCTACTACCTCATTAAGGCTCAGGGATTACCCGTCGGATCCACGCTCACAACCATCGTCTTCACCGCGGCGCTGCACTATGTACTCCGGAGATGGCGGCGGTGAGCAGGCTGTTGACCGGGAGCGCAACCCGCAAGCCCCGCCCTGCAGGCGGGGATAAGGGGCGCAATAAAAAACAGACGGGTTCCTTGCCGGGAAGCACCGCCCTGCGGGCGGGCTTCCAAAACGCCCATCTGCTGCGTTTCCCTCATCCTTCGCCGTTCAACGTACCAGAAAGTACGCCTCACGGCTCAGGATCTCGGTGGCCTTGCATATGGACATTTTTGAACAGCCTGGATCAGCTACTTTTTCAACATGTGATGAGCAGGCTAATTTGGTGAACATGTCGAGAGATACGGCCGTCGAAATTGTCCGCCGACTGCGGGAAGCCGGTCATGAGGCCTTCTGGGTAGGCGGCTGCGTCCGGGATCTCCTCCGCGGCGAGGCGCCGGAGGACTATGATATCGTCACCTCGGCACGGCCGGAGGAGGTCAGAGGGATTTTTACCCGAACCGTTCCCGTCGGTAAGCGTTTCGGCATCTGCCTCGTCGTCGAGGGCGGGGTGCCTCACGAAGTGGCCACTTTCCGGACGGAAGCGGACTACGATGACGGACGCCACCCATCACTGGTCGCCTTCGCATCGGCGGAGGAGGACGTCCGGCGGCGGGATTTTACGATCAATGGCCTCCTCATGGATCCGGAGACGGAACGAATCATCGATCGTGTGGAGGGCCTCCGCGACATTGAACGTCGCCTCATCCGCACGATCGGCGATCCGGATGAGCGTTTCGCCGAGGATCACCTGCGGATGTTGCGGGCGGTCCGCTTTTCGGCAACGCTCGGCTTTGAGATCGAGCCCATGACCTTTGCCGCCATCCGGCGGCGGGCGGCCGCCATCCGGCGGATCAGCGCCGAGCGGGTCCGCGACGAACTCTCCCGGTTGCTGATGGGCGGCGGGGCGCGGCGCGGCCTGGAACTCCTGTCGGAAAGCGGCCTTCTCGGTGAAATCCTGCCCGAAGTTCATGCCCTCCGAGGGGTCGAGCAGCCTCCGGTTTTTCATCCCGAGGGGGATGTCTGGGAACATACGTTGCGGATGGTTGCCCTACTGTCACGGCCAAATGGAAAGGCCGACCTGCGTCTCGCCTGGGCAGTTCTCCTTCACGACGTCGGCAAGGCGGTGACCCGGTCCGAAGACGCAACCGGAACCCATTTCTACGGCCATGTTCAGCGGGGAGAAGAGATCGCGGCCGCGATCCTCCGGAGGCTCCGCTTCTCCCGGGAAGAGATGGAGACGATCCTCGCCCTCGTCCGCGGGCATATGCTCTTCATGAATGTCCGGGAGATGCGGCCGAACCGCCTGAAACGCCTCCTCCGGACGCCGGATTTCACCCTTCACCTGGAGCTCCACCGAATAGACTGTATTGGGAGCCATGGTCTTCTGGATCATTATGAATTCTGCAGGCAAAAATTAGAGGAGTATCCGGAGGAAGAGCTCCGGCCGCCCAGCCTGCTGACCGGCAAGGACCTGATCGGGATGGGCTTTGCGCCGGGGCCGGTTTTCAAGGAGATTCTCCGTGCCGTCGAGGATGCCCAGCTTGGCGGGGAAATTGTCGACGCGGCTGAGGCCCGCGATCTCGTCTGGAAGCGCTGGGGCGACCCGAAGCCGCCGGGCGACTGATCCGGCCTGATCCGGCCAAGCAATGCTTGCATTTTTTATCCATTTTCATGAGAATGGCACGGCGAAATTTATCGTTGTCGTGTAGCCTGGCCGGAGACGGGATCTCATCATGGGCATGCAGGTGTGCAGGGTGCTGGACTTGACGCTTCACCGGGGCGACGTCAGGAATGTAGATTTAGACAGCATGTCCGCGGAGGGAGTCCCAACCAGCGCCTCTTGGGATCAAGGGTCGTCCGGCGGTAAGACCGCACTTCCAGCTTTCCGAACGCCCGGCTTTGTCGCCAAGAAGGCGTTTTTTTTCATCGGATTACTCATCCTGACGATCCTGGCCGGCGGGTGCGGCCGTCCCGCCGTTCGACAGTCCCCCCCGTCTTCCGCACCGCCGGTGAAGACTATGGAGAGGAAGGCGCTACCCCGCCTGGGCTACACCGTCCAGGCCGGGGCCTTTGCCAATGCGGAAAACGCCGCCCGCTTGACCCGCTCCCTGCAGGATAAGGGGTTGGATGCGACCTATTTCGTGGCCCGCCGGGGGCTCTACAAGGTCCGCTTCGGAAACTTCCCCACAAAGGAGCAGGCCCGCGCCCGGGCCGAGGAGCTCCGGAAGGATGGGATCGTTGAGGAATTCTATGTCGTCCGCCCCGAGGAATACGCGGTCGCCCAAAGGGAGGCGCGCGGGGAGGCCTACTTCCGGGAGGAGCTGGTCCGGTCCGCCCGGAGCTTTCTCGGTGTTCCCTACCTCTGGGGGGGAAGCTCCGCCGAAACCGGTTTCGATTGCAGCGGCCTGACGATGACCGTCTATCAGTTGAACGGTTTGGATCTCCCCCGGACGTCGCGGGAGCAGTTCGTGACGGGAACCCCTGTAGACCGCTCCTCCCTGGAGAAAGGGGATCTGATTTTCTTTGCCGCCGTGGGGGACAAGGTTTCGCACGTCGGTATCTATGCCGGGAACGGCCTGTTCATCCATGCGCCGGGACGAGGGAAGATAATCCGTACGGATTCCCTTGCGAAAGAATATTTCAGCCGGGCTTATATCGGCGCGCGGTCGTACCTGTAGTTTTCCGCAATTATTGGTTGACAATCGGACGGATTTCCATAAGATGATGCCGCAATGGCAGCGGGGGGATTCCGGAAGGTTTCTCCCCGAATTTCTCCCGAGAAGCATTGAAAACTTTTCCATAGAATCGCCAAAGACGAGGTCGTATATATGCTGGAATTGAAGGATCTGTATTTTTCCGTAACCGAAACGGACGGAACGAACGGCGGCCGGAAACGGGATATCATCAATGGGCTCAACTTTATCTTCGAGCCGGGGAAATTTTATTCGATCACAGGTCCCAACGGGAGCGGCAAGACCACCCTGGCGAAGCTGATCATGGGGATCAATCCGGTGAGCGCCGGCGCCATCCGTTTCGAGGGGAAGGACATCACGGGGCTTACGATCACCGAGCGGGCCAAGGCGGGAATCGCCTACAGTTTTCAACAGCCCGCCCGCTTCAAGGGGATCACCTTCCGGGACCTCCTCTCGATGGCGACCGGAATCGAAGAGGAGGCGAAGCTTCTCGATCTTCTCCGGCGGGTCGGAATCTGCTCCCTCTCCTTTCTCGACAAGGCCGTCGATGCCAAACTCTCCGGCGGCGAGATCAAGAAGATCGAGCTTGCGACCACCATCGCCCGGAATCCGAAACTTGCCATCTACGACGAGCCGGATACGGGAATCGATCTCTGGACGATCGGGCCAATGGTCAACCTCCTCAAAAGGGAGCAGACCGAACACCATACAACCACCATCGTTGTCAGCCACAACAGGGCCTTTCTCAAGGCGGCGGACGTTGTCCTCATGGTGAATCGCGGGAAATTCGCCTATGTCGGCAATCTGGACGGCGCCCTGCCGATGCTGACCGATTTGAGCATCTGCAATTTCAAACCATGCCGGGAAGGAGAAGAAGATGCTCGATGCTTTAGATAAGGGTCTGCTGAAGACGGTGGCCGACCTGGAGGACATCCCCAAGGGGGCCTACAACATCCGGAAGAACGGCAGACTCCTGTCGCGCGCAACCTCGGCGAACATCAATATCGAAAGCAACGCGGAAGGAACGGGGATCATAGTGACGATCGCCCCGGGGACGGTCAACGAATCGGTGCATATCCCGGTGATCCTGAGCCAGGCCGGTCTCTACGACGTCGTCTATAATACCTTCATCGTTGGCGCCGCCTCCGACGTCACGATCATCGCGGGTTGTGGCATCCACTGTGGCGGCCCGGCCCCCGAGGGGCATGAAGGCATCCATGAGTTCCGAGTGGGGAAGGGCGCCCGGGTAAAATACGTCGAAAAACACTATGCGACGGGTCCCGGTTCGGGGAAAAGGACACTGAACCCGACGACGAAGGTGTTTCTCGCGGAGAACGGCCAGGCGGAGATGGAGCTGACCCAGATCGGCGGGGTGGATGATGCGAACCGCCTCAACGAGGCGACGCTGGGGCCGGGGAGCATGCTCCTGATCACGGAACGCGTGATGACCGACGGCGATCAGAAGGCGGTTTCGCGAAACGAGATCGTTCTGGCGGGGGACAACAGCCGGTCCAACATGGTCTCCCGATCGGTCATCAAGGGGAACTCGCGGCAGAACTTCTACGCGACGATGGTCGCCCGCGCGAAATGTTTCGGACATATCGAGTGCGATGCGATCATTATGGACAACGGCGCCAACGAAACGATCCCCGCGCTGAAGGCCGAACACCCGGATGCCGAACTGAGCCACGAGGCCTCGATCGGCAAGATCGCCGGGGATCAACTGACGAAACTGATGAGCCTCGGGCTCACTTACGAGGAGGCGGTAAACCGGATCATCCAGGGGTTCCTGATGTAGTTTGCCCCGGCAAATCTTCCGCACGGCGCCCCCGATCCGGGGGCGCTTTTTTTTCACGCTGCCGGTTGATAAATGCACGCTTTTTTAGTATGTTGTTCGGAACATGATTATGAGGTTTTGGAAATGGTTTTTCCCGGGGTCAAGAAAAATCTCCGGATCGCCCTCCTGAAAGACGCATTTCCGTTGTTTTCCGTTCCCCATAAGCAGCGACACAGAGGGGTTATGCCTTTCCAGACCTGCCTGACGATCCTGATCTGCCTTATCCTGGGCGTTTCCGGCTGCATGAAGGCGGTGGCGCCGAAGCCCGGGGCGCCGCCGGCGCCACCACCACCACCGCAAGTCGAACTGAAAGGCCCTTATGATTCTGAAATCCCCGCAGAACACCTCAATCGTCTCCGCCGTGTCACTGCAGCAGCCGATGAGGCCGTCCCTCTGACCTTTCTAACAGTTGCCGAACACTTTGCCGCACGGGGTGAAGTCGACAAGGCGATCCATTTTCTGGACAGGGCGGCCGACGGGTTCGTTCGGGGAAATAACCGGAGTGGCGAGGCAACGGCCTGGAGTCGGAAGGTCATTCTCCTGTCGAATTTTGGCCGGGAGCCGGAGGCGCGTGACCTCATCCATGAGGCCGGGGAAAAATGGATGGCGCCGCCGCTCCGGGCCTTTCCCGGGTATCTCGAAGGCCATCGCGCCCTTCTGGAGGGGGATTTCCCCCGCGCCCTTTCGCTTCTGAACCGGTCGCTCCAGGATAACGCGGAATTTCCAGGAGATCTTTATCTCCGGATGCTGCGGCGGGATACGGAACTCGACGCGGGGATCTCTGTTGTTCTTGCCGATCGCGTTCCCGGACTGCTCGCGATCTACGGTGTGGCCGGCGCGCCGGCAACCGGGACGGATGCCGCCGGCGAAAGCCATCTCCGCAACGCCCTTGTCCTGAATCAGGAGCTCCGGCAGACGAAGCTTGGACCCCTTCTCCCCGCGACCGATTTCCGAAAAGTGGAGGCCGAGACGAAAAATTTCCTGGGACTGGAGGCCTGGATGCGGGGGGATAAGGCGGAGGCGCTCCAACAACTTGTCGCTGCGGGGGAGTTGTCGCGGACGGCAGGATTCCCGGCGGCCGAGATTCGCAGCCTGTTGTTCCTGGGCGAACTCGGTCTCCAGGGGGAATACGGAACCGAAGGTCGGCAGGCAGCCGAGCTGCTGCGGGAGAAGGCGGACCGCTGTCGGGCCGCTTCCTATCGGGTCTGGGCGAGGCTCCTCCTGGCCCGTTACGAGCAGGGGGAGGAACGGAACCGGGAGGCGATCGGGTTTCTTAAGGAGGCCGCCGGAATCATCGAGGCAGAGCGGTCCGGGCTGAAGGCGGACATGTTCGACGAGGTCTGCCGCCGTCAACGCCGGACGGTCTACGAATCCCTTGTTGTGCTTCTGGCCGGAGAAGGGATGGTCGGAGAGGCCCTGACATCGGCGGAGAAGGCCAAGGCGGTCATGACCGTCGATCTCATGGCCGGGGAGAATCCCGGAAGAAATCCTGCCGAAAAGGAACTGCTGAAACAGGAGGCCGGACTCGGGGAGGAGATCCGGGGTCTCCAACGGCGCATCCTGCAGGTTTCGGACGGGACGGTGGCGGATGAACTCCGGGAACGGCTGGGACATGCCGAAAAGACCTACCGCGATCTGTTCGGCCGGATCGGCGCAGAGGATGGAAGCCTCCTCTCTCTGATTGCCGTGAGCAGCGTGGATCCGGCCGCCCTCCAGCGCCTTCTCGATGAAAATACCACCCTTTTCGATTATTTCGCGACGGCGGGCGGTCTGTATGTCTGGGCCATTCACCGGGGACAGGTTCATCTGGAGCGGATCGATCTTCCGCGGGAGGAGCTGAGGGCTCTGGTTTTTTCCTTCCTCGCGGCCATTCGGGACAAGGATAAAAGAAAAACCGAAATCTTCTCCCGCAAGGCCTATGATCTGCTGCTCAAACCGATCATTCCCTTCGTTTCCGGGGAGAGGATCGGTTTCATCTCCGACGATGCGCTGGTCTACCTTCCCTTTGCGGCCATGAGCTACCGGGGACGGTTTCTCGCCGAGGGTTTCCCAATCTTCCATCTCCCCGAGGCCGGGCTGCTCGAGCAGGTCTTGGGGGAAACCGGGACGGCGGGACTGCGTATCCTGGCCTTCGGGAACCCCGATTTGGAAAACGAGGCGCTGGAGCTGCACCATGCCGCGCTGGAGGTGGAGCGGATCCGGAAGCGGATCGGCGGCACAACCGTTCTGCTCCGTGAACATGCTACGGAAGCGAAGGCGGAGGAGCTGCTTTCCGGTTACGACATCCTCCATTTTGCCGTCCGGGGGCAGTTTCTTCCGGAAGAGACCCTGAACTCGGGCCTGCTGTTGACCCCGGGCGCAGGACAGGACGGCAGGCTGACCGTCCGCGAGATCTTCGGCCTCCGGTTTCAGGGAAGGGCCGTTGTCCTGAGCGGATGCGATCCGATGCCGGAAAAGGATCCGGAAGGAAAGGGGCTGACCTCCCTGCAGCGGGCGTTTCTGCGCACGGGGAGTCCGTCGGTGGTTTCAACCCTCTGGCTCGTCGACGACAGGGCGGCATCCCATCTTCTGGATCTCTTTTACCGCCAACTGGGGAAAAGGGAACCCCTTGCCGATGCGCTACGGGCGGCGCAGCTCCAGCTGATCCGGGAGGGGTATCCGCCGTATGTCTGGGCGGCGTTCGTCCTGACGGGGAAATACTGATGACGGATACGCAAAAAGTCCCCCTGCTTTCGCAGGGGCAGGCTCCTGCTGTGTCGCGCCTCCTCCTTCCCTTCGGCAGGCTCAGGGCAGGCTCCGTGCCTGTCATGGTGAGCTTGTCTAACCACGCGCGCGCCTTGCCTCTCGATTTTTTTGCGAAGCCGTCCCGGAACAACGGATCTTGAAACTCAGCCGGCCGTCGGGCCGGCCTGTCGAGAAAGGAGAATCATGGACAGCGAGAATTTACTGGTCACCGGGGGGTGCGGTTTTATCGGGAGCAACTTCATCCGCCATCTGCTTGCAAGAGAGGACTTCCGGGGGAGGATCATCAATGCGGACAGTCTGACCTATGCGGGGAATCCCGATAATCTGAGCGGCATCGCGGAGGCGTATCCGGGGCGGTATCTCTTCGAAAAGGCAGACATCTGCGACTTGCCCGCGCTCAAGGTCATCTTCGCCCGACATGGGATCGATGCCGTCTGCCATTTTGCCGCCGAGTCCCATGTGGACCGTTCCATCAAACGGCCGGACAGCTTCATTCAGACCAATATCCTGGGGACGTTCAATCTCCTCGAAACGGCAAGGGCCGCCGGCAGCCGCTTCCGGCTTTTCCACCACATCAGCACCGACGAGGTTTACGGCAGTCTGGGCCCGGAGGGGTATTTCACCGAGGAGACGCCCTACCGTCCGAACAGCCCCTACTCCGCATCCAAGGCCTCCTCCGATCATCTCGTCCGGGCCTACCATGAAACCTACGGTCTGCCGACCACGATTTCCAACTGCTCGAACAATTACGGTTCCTATCAGTTTCCCGAAAAACTGATCCCGCTGATCGTCCTCAATGCCCTCGAGGGAAAACCTCTTCCCGTTTACGGGGACGGAAAGAATGTGCGGGACTGGCTCTACGTCACGGACCACTGCGAAGCGATCCTGACGATCATGGAAAAGGGGCGTCGCGGGGAGACCTACAATATCGGCGGCCATGCGGAGATGGAAAATATCGCCATCGTGGAGATGATCTGCGATCTTGTGGATGAACTCGCGCCCGCCGGAGTGTCCCGGCGGCGTCTGATCACGTTTGTGAAGGACCGCCCCGGCCACGACCGCCGCTACGCGATCGATTTTTCGAAGTTGCACGGAGAGCTGGGCTGGTCTCCCGCGGAATCCTTCGCCTCGGGTCTCCGGAAGACGGTCCGCTGGTATCTCGAGAACCGGGGCTGGAGCGAACGGATCCGCAGCGGTGCGTATCAGTCCTGGATCCGGGAGCAGTACGGGGCGTGAGTCGGACCGTTCTTTAAGAAAAGGGTTTGTCTATCCGCTTGCTGAAAAAGCCTTACGCTCTAATGAGATGAGAAGCCAAGATTGCTGCAATTGACAATAACCGATATAAACATAATAAGCGCCCAGAAGGTAGCGCTCAATCAGATGTTCTAAGGATTGCAGGACGCAGTCGAAGGAGGAGCCGTTGGTTAAAACGCCTTTTTTTTACCTTATGGAACATGAAGAAGAAAATGATCGCCTCGAAAAGAAAACGGATCCCTCGGCTTTACGCAAACAGGCCGAGTGGTGCGGCATCAAGCCCGGTCAGCATCTCCTGGATTTGGGCTGTGGTCCGGGCAAAACGACCGCGATCCTCTACGACCTGATTCAGCCGGGCGGATCGATCCTGGGGCTGGATGCATCCCCGGAACGGATCGCCCATGCAAAGAAGTGCTATGGGAACAAAGCGGGACTCGAATTCGCCGTCCATGATATCCAACTGCCGTTGAACAGTTTCGGTAAATTCGATGCCATATGGGTAAGATTCATTCTGGAATATTACCGCCAGCAAAGCAGAGATATTGTCCGGAACATCGCGGACAACCTCAATCAGGGTGGCTTCCTGTATCTGCTGGATCTGGATTATAATTGTCTCAGTCACTATGAACTGCCTTTACCCATGGCGAAGATCGTTCCCGAAATCATTCATCGTTTAGAAGACGTCTATAATTTCGATGCTTATGCCGGCCGCAAACTTTATGCCCATCTCTTTGATCTGGGCTTTGAGAACATCGAGATCAATGTCACGGCCCATCACGTGATTTACGGAGAGATTCGAGATGTTGACAGTTACAACTGGACTAAGAAGATCGAGGTGACAGCCACGCGTTTGGCGGATCTTTTCGAGACATATCCGGGCGGATACCAGGGGTTTCTCACTGATTTCCGCAACTATTTACATGACCCCCGGCGGTTTACCTACACCCCGTTGATCATGTGCAAAGGGAGAAAACCCGAGAACCTTCTCTCAGATCAATCCGTGACGGCGTCTTCGAAATGAAATCGGTTTGTCGAAAATAAGGAGATACAGGCATCCGCTACCTCTGCATCATAGATGACACCCCGGCCGATACGAATTTCATGTAACGCCTTTTCTATACCCAGTGCGGGACGGTAAGGGCGGTGGCCCTGCATAGCCTCAACCACATCGGCTACGGTGATGATGCGCGCCTCCAGGATGATCTGATCCCCGGAAATCATCAGGGGATAACCGGAACCGTCCATTTTCTCATGATGCTGATACACAATCTGGGCGATTTGCCCCGGAAAATCGACCTTATTTAAGATGTTGTACCCCGTTTCGGGGTGGGTTTTGATCAAGGCAAACTCGCCGGCAGTCAATTTGCCTGGCCTGCTCAGGATTTCTGCAGGGACGTTGATTTTACCGATGTCATGGATGAGTCCGGCCATATGGATGATTTTTACACGATCTTCCGGCAGCCCCATCTCACGGGCAATGGCCGAAGTCAATTCGGCAACCTTCTGTTGGTGACCGGCCGTATAGGGGTCACGGGATTCCGAAATAAGCGAAATGACGCTGATTGTGCTGGACAAGGCCATCTGGAGTTTTTCGAAGCTTTTCTTTAATTCGATTTCGGAACGTCTCAGATCTGTCACGTCTTTGAGAATGCCGACCAGACTGTCCACATGGCCATCTGTAGCGATGCTTGGGGCACAATTGAAAGAAAAGTTATGTTCGACCCCAGAACGGCTCATCAATGTCAGCAAAATATCCATCAGGGTTTCTTTATGATCTCTGATCTTTCTAAATATCTGTCTGAGGGAGTGTGAATCCTGTCCCTGCACAAATTCGGTGAAATATTTGCCGACGACCTCCTCTTGTTTATGACCTAAAATCTTCTCCCACATCGGATTTACATAAGTCAGCATCCCTTCCGTATCCAGTGTGAAAATAATATCCGGCGCGCTTTCCGCCAGGATCCGGAATCGCTTCTCCCGCTCTTGGAGTTTCTCGTAAATGCGGGCGTTGCTGATGCTGATTCCGATCTGGGGGGCAATCCCCATGAGCAGGCTGATATCGGTCTCGTTCAGGGGGCGGTTGGAACGCAGATTGTCCACCGCCAGCACCCCTTCGGATCTGCCTTCGTAGGTTATGGGAACGCAGATAAAGGAACGGCTTCCCATCTTTCTGGCGAATTCCAGACTCTTCGGAGAGAGGTTCCCTTCGATCTCGCTGATGTCGTTGATGAGAAAAGGGATCTGTTTTCTGAAAGAGACGACGAAGGCCCCCCGTGAATGGGGATTTTCCAGAGAAAACTCAGTTTTCCTTAAATATTCTTCATGTTCCGGAGAATATCCGTAACCGGATATGTATACGAGGCGGGTCCGTTCAATATTAGCCAACAGTACCATTCCCCTGCTGAATTCGAGATTTTTTTCAAGAGCAGACAAAAAATATTTCAACAATAATTCGGTATCCAGAATACTGGAGATGTATTGGCCGATCTCCCTGATCAGCAGGGCATGGTTGTAGCGGATGTTGATTTGGTTCAGGAGGCTTTCCCCTATCTCCCCCGTGCTCTGGAGGATATTCTGCATTTCCGTCTTTTCCAGGATCAATGTCCGCATCTTGGCGCCGGCGATCAGCAGCAGCGCCAGGGAGGTGATCAGGAGCGCATGCTCTCCCGAAAAGGCGGCGAGCAGCCCGACCCAGAGGAGCGCGGCCAGGACCGTGGCGTAACGGGAGGTTCGTTTCCAGACCGAGGAGGGGCTCTCTTCCCAGCGGACGATGTACCGGCAGCAGTCGCCCCCCTGGTGCAGGCAGACGGGATGATCGATCACGGCGAATTTTCCGACCAGCAGTTTTGAGATGGCCTCGAAAGTCCCTTTCCGGTTCACGCACTGGTAGAGCTTTTCCCGGACCCCGTGTTTGAGTCGGACCGTCACCTCCATCTGGTCCTTCTTCAGCGGGCGGGTCTCGAACAGGCATGCCCGGCTTACCTTCTGATACATATGGCCGATGTGGGTGTATGCGGCCGCCGGAGTGATGAAGCCGGACAGGAAGTGCGACATGGCGCCGGATGCCTTGGAAAACGGGGCGAAACGTCCCACGGCCAGGGCAATGTCGGGATCGCCCGTCCGTTTCGCCACGATTTCGTGAAAGCGATCCACCTGCTCCTGATTGAACCAGTGGCCCTTGTCATTCAACTCGTAGATGGTCATGCCGGAATAATCGAGAATGGACTTGATGTCCAGCCCCGGGTGGTGGTTGCCGAGATACTCCATGAACGTCTGGATGATCCGGCTGTTGTACAGGGCCTCGTCACTCATTTCCGTGTCAACTTTCTCAGGAGATGCCTGAAGAGAAAGCGCGGCGTCATCCTGGTCATATGGTTCATATATTCAAGATATTCCTTGCCGTACCTCATATCCAGAATCCACAGGAGATACTTTTTGTCCGCTTTCATCCCCATCCGGATCGGGTAATCGGCCGGATGGATCATGACGGGGACCGTTTCCGAGGGGTACGCCGCCGTCAGTTCCGCGAGAGCGGCGTTCAGGATCTCCGGGGGAAGGGTGTCGGGATCGGTCGCGATGACCTTGACGCTGTTGAGCAGTTCGGAGAGGTTTATTCCGAAATCGGAGCGATCGACGATCAGCGCGGCCTTGAGGGAGTTTCCCCGCGTGAGGGCGTAGGCGTCCCAGCGGCGCAGGAAGCCCTGCCGTTCATAAATCTTCGAGAGGGGTTCGTCCGTGCCGGCGGATTTGCCGGCAAGGTCCAGGACGTCAAGAAGCAGTCCTCCGGAGGCGTTCCGGTAACTTTGCTCCAGCGCCGCAAGGTGACCGGCATCGAAAGGCGAAAGCCGCCAGCCTTCCGGAAGAGGTCCCCGCGGCTCCCCTTTCGAGTGATTCATGCAGGCGAAGAGATCGAGGGAACAGCCCCGCGGATTATTGAAATCACGTGCGAACCCGCCGAACAGGAGATTGGGGAAATAGTTGTCCGGACGGAAGTAGAAAATCATGTACCCCATCCGGATGGAGGGATAGCGGTACAGACCCTCAAAGAACCGGAGGATGTAACGGATCACGGTCAGTCCCGTACGCCGCCCCTTCAGGGGCCTGGCGCTCAGGTGGTGAACCATCCAGGCCCGCTGGTAGGCCCGGACCATGGAGACGTGGGCGTAGATACGGCCGTTTCCCTCGCAGGTGCAATGGACGGCGATCTCTTGATCTTCCCGGTAGAGCCTGCGGTAGGTTTCCTTGAACTCTTCCCGGGCGTGCTGGATCAATCGGTATTTTTTGGGATAGATGAAGCCGGTGGCAAAAAATAATTCCCAGAGGGCCTCCATCTCCGGTTCCGTGGAGATCGATGCGTGGGGGTCTTCCGCGTGGGCCAGGATGTGGCCGAGGCGTTTGTAGGTCCGGATGTCCATATCCAGAATGGCCAGACCGAAGCGGACACGTCCCTTCCCCAACTCGCGTCGGTAGATCACCTGGGCCGTGCAGGTCATCGTCATCACCCCGGCATGGCGGATCTCCATGTCCGGAATGATCATCCCCGGCAGGAGTACCCCGTCGGAGTAATCATCATCCACGGCGAGACCGGCGACGGTCATGTCGCAGACGTCCCGCTGTACCGGTTTCCGGAAAAAGGGATGTTCGAAACGGATCGTCGGCGGCGGTGTCAACTTCACGCGGGGATTGCGTTTTTTTTGTCTCCGGAAGCGGTGGATCTCCTGCCGCTCGGGCGTCAGAACCAGCTCCTTTTCGGAGGCGTTGCCCGTCTGACGAAGACATCTGCAGGGACCGGAGAAAAGTGACCCTCCCTCCCCGCGAAGTTGGACCGTGCAGGGGCTGTCCGGGTTCATCCAGATCAGGAAGCTGTTCTTGTCGGGGGTGACGCGTACAAGGAAGGCGAGGGGGCTGAAGTCGATGAGCTTACCCCGGGCGACAAATCCGTTCTGGGTCAGGATAATGTCGATACCCCGGCAAACATGCCTGCCGACACGTCTTTTTCCCAGGAGACGACCCTCTTCGGGAATTGCGGCCGAAAATCCTTCTTCGCAGCGGTCGATGACGCGAATCGGGAGCAGGACCAAAGAGAGGCCGTCATCCACGATCAGATTCAAGGGGGTAATGTTGGTCGGAACGGGGATGGCTTCCTGCGGCCACCGGCAGCGGATCTCTCCCGCCGCGCAGGATTCAAGATGGCTTTGTATGAGAAAATCTTCTTCATGTTTAGGGTCCGTGAGCAGGACCAGGACAGGGGCGTTCGAAAAATGGAGATAATGGAGGGTCTGGATCAGTTCTTTTTGTTTGATGACGGGGGCATGAGGGACGGACTGGAGGAGCTCTCGATGGCGGAACAACCGGGACGGCATAAGGCCGCCTTCCACGAGGGGCTGAAGGTATTCCGTGTTCGCGATGAAACAGAGATCTTCCCTTTTTTCGCCCATCACTATAACCGGTTTGAAAACGCGATGCCCTGGGAAAAGAACCTTTGCCTGTCAACGTGCAGTGGTCCGCAATCGGAAGCGGATCCTGTCGTCAAAGAATACGATTTTGCTTGCGGTTCATATAACGGCAATGGTTGTTTCTGTCAACAACAATATGCCACAGCTTGCAGAGGAGTGGAAATGGCGGCAGCCGAGGGATTGTTCAAGGAGGTAATGACTCGGTCATGTCGGATTTTCTCGACCATTTTCCGGCCTTCATATTCAGCTTGAGGTAAAAAACGAAATTTGCTAAAAGACGCTATCAAAGATTGTGAGGGGAGGATTGCGACGCCCGGTTGTCATGTCCAATTTGTTCTTTGTGAATTCCAGATCCGTCAAGAGCGGATTTCAATATCCGGAAAGTAAAATGAATGTCCGGGAAACCGATACCGCAAAGGAGGCGTCTATGGGGTTGAACTACGAAAAGGAAGGGCATATCGCCAAGGTGGGGCTGAACCGGCCGAAGGAAAGAAATGCGCTGGATCCCCAGATCCTGATGGATCTTCATGGGGCCTGGAAGGACATCAACCGGGATGACGCGATCCGCGTCGTCATCCTCTATTCCTGTCTGCCGGACATTTTCTGTTCCGGGATGGACCTCCGCACGGCCATCCCCATCCTGACCAAGATGAGGGAGCCTGAAACCGACGCCGAACGGTGGCTCGCCAAGTGGGGGCCGCATGTGGCGGAGGCGATGTTGAAGCCGAACATCGTGAAAAAGCCGGTTATCGCTGCTGTGAACGGCTACTGCCTCACCGGGGGGTTCGAGATGATCATGGGGGCGGATCTGCGCCTGGCCTCGGAGGACGCCGTCTTCCAGATGCGGGAGGCGAGTCTCGGTATCATGCCGACCGGCGGGTCGAACGTCTATCTTCCCCGGATTCTGACGCCTTGCCGGGCGATGGAGATCCTGCTCACCGCCGGAAATTTCAAGGCGCAGACCCTCTGCGAGTGGGGATTTCTCAACCGGGTTGTTCCTGTCGGCGGTCTGATGGCGGCGGCGATGGAGTTGGCGGAGAGGATCGCGGGCAACGGGCCGCTCGCCATCCAAGGGATCATACGCTGTTTCCGGGAAAGCATGGAGATGGGCTACACCGCCGCCTTCCAGAAGGAACTGGAGATCGGTCTGCCCGTCTTCTCCAGCCTCGACGCCCGGGAGGGGATCCGCGCGCAGAAGGAGAAGCGAAAACCGAATTTTCCGGGAATTTACGCCTGAATCTTCGCGCCCTGCGGAGGCTTGGGGAACCGGATTCCGGAGATGCCGTGCTCGGGATCGGATGGCGATGATTGTGTTCCAAGGAGAGATCGATGATAGGGAAGTGACGAAAGGAGGTTTTTTTATATGTCCAAATCGGAGGATGCATTAAAGGAGGCCTTCGCGGGCGAATCTCAGGCCAACCGAAAGTATCTGGCCTTCGCTGCCAAGGCCGACCAAGAGGGGTTTCCGCAGGCCGCACGACTGTTTAGGGCAGCGGCGGATGCGGAAACGATCCATGCCCATAACCATCTGCGGGCGCTGAAGGCGGTCCGTTCCACCCGGGAAAATCTCGGAGAGGCGGTGGCCGGCGAGACCCATGAATTCAAGTCGATGTACCCCGCAATGATCGAGGCCGCCAAGGTGGAGGGGAACCGGGAGGCGGAGCGGTCGTTACATTTCGCAAACGAGGTGGAAAAAGTCCACGCCCGGCTCTATGAGCAACTCCTCGCCGGTTTGGGGAATGCGGGCGATGTCTATGCCTATTGGGTCTGCCCCGTCTGCGGCTATACGGCGGAGAAAGAGGCCCCCGAAGTCTGCCCGGTCTGCGGGGCCAAAGGCAAGATGTTCCGGAAGGTGGAGTAGCGGAAAGGATCTCCGCTGACCGGCGGATGGGGGAACCCGCATTGACGATCTTGTAAAAAGTCTTAAAAGTCGAAAAAATGGGACGGCTTCGTAAAAAGGCCGCAGGCAAGGCGAGCGAATCCTGAGGAATGAGGCGTACTGTGGCGTACGCCGCAATGACAAAGGATGAAGCGCAACGCAGCATACGGCCTTTTTACGAAGCCGTCAGCATTGGGATGCCCGTACCTGGAAGTGGACGGATAAGATCGACAGGGATGGGCGGCCCCGTCTGTCAGGGACGTATTTTTTAAAGCAAAGGAGATATCGATGGAAGAGCGTTTGAATGCACTGGAAATCGCGTTGAAGAATGAGATGAATGAGCACAATTTCTATCTGAAGAACGCCGAACGGACGGCGAATCCCGTTGGCAAGGCGATGTTTACGCAAATCGCTGCCGAGGAGTTAGAGCACTACGAGCGGCTGAAACAACTGGCCGAAAACTGGAAGAAGGATCAGAAATGGCCGGAGACCGTTCCCTTGAAGGTGAAGGACACGGCGGTAAGGTCCGTATTCGGGAAGGCCGCCCGGGGGGGGGAGAAAACGGTCGGGGACGACAACGATCTGAAAGCCGTCCGCAGGGCGATCGAATTCGAGGCGAAGGGGGCGCAGCTCTACGCGGAACTCAGGGACAAATCGACAGATCCGAAGGAGAAGGCGTTCTTCGGCCTGCTTTCCGACATTGAACGGGAACACTACGCTTCACTCAAGGATACGGAGGAGTTCTTCGTCGATCCGGCCGCCTGGTATCAGAAGTCGCAGAGTTCGGGCCTGGACGGGGCGTAATGGAGACAGGGTTTCAGCGATAAACGACGGGGCGGGCCGGCGGGATGCGGCCCGCCTTTTTTACAGGCGTCAGGTGGTTTAGCCCCGCAGGGAGTCTTCCATCGCCTCCAGCCTCAGGCTCAGGTCGTTCCAGCCATAGTAGAGATCTTCCAGCTCCGTGGAGACGGACGTCAGTTCCTGGTTGAGCTGCCGGATCCGGTCCGGATCGCGGTAGATGTCAGGTTCGCAGAGGACCCCTTCGGCTCCCTTCTTCTTTGCTTCCAGGAGGGCGATCCGCTCTTCGGTTGCGGTCAAATCGCGCTTCAGGGCCGACGTCGCCTGCGAGATCCGGTTCCGTTCTTCGGCCTCCTGCCGTTTTTCCTCCTTGGTCTTCCGGCTCTTCTCCTCCTTCGGCTTGCGTGCCTGTTCCTCCGCCGGTGCGGCGATTGGTTTTTCTACCGGTAGGGGTGGGGAGGCAGGGGCGATTGGCGCCTCGCGTCTTTTTTCGATGAAATAGGAATAATTTCCATGGTATTCGTGGCAGACGCCGTCCCGGAGCTCGAAGACGCGGCCGACCAGACAATCCAGGAAGTAGCGGTCGTGGGAGACGATCAGGATCGTTCCCTGGTAGCCGAGGAGGGCGTTCTGGAAGATCTCCCGCGTCTTCAGATCGAGGTGGTTCGTTGGTTCGTCGAGGATCAGGAGGTTCGTGTTCGTCAGAAGGATCTTGAGGAGGGCGAGGCGGGATTTCTCCCCTCCGGAGAGGACGGCGATCTCCTTGTAGACGTCGTCTCCGGAGAAGAGAAATGCGCCGAGGAGGTTTCGCCTCTCCTGGTCGTTGCTGCGCGTCCCCGCCGCGCTGACCTCGTCCCAGATGGTCCGCCGGTAGTCCAGATTCAACGCGCTTTCCTGGGAGAAGAAGGCCATCTTTACGTTGAGGCCGTAGCGGACCTCACCCGCAGAAGGGGCTTCGGCGCCGCTCAGTATCCTGGAGAGGGTCGATTTTCCGGCGCCGTTCACCCCGACAACGGCCGCCTTCTCTCCCCGGTAGAGCGTGAAGTTCAGGTCATGGAAAACCGTGAGATCCCCGTAGACTTGGGAAAGGCGGCGGATGGAGGCAACCTCTTTGCCGCTCCGGGGGCTTTCCGGGAAACGGATCGTCACGGTTTTCCCTCCCCCCTCTTGCTGGAGGAGGTTGAACTTTTCCAGATGCTTCAAACGGCTCTGGACCTGGCTAGCCTTTGTTGCCTTGTACCGGAACCGTTCCACGAACTCCCGGATCCGCTTGATCTCGGTCCGCTGTAGCTCCATCTCCTTTTTCAGGGCCTCGCGGCGTCTCTCCTTCTCGTCCAGGAAGTAGGAGTAATTCCCTTTGTAGATCGTAATGTTCCGGTTGGCTATCTCGGCAATCACGGTCACGATCTTGTCCAGAAAGACGCGGTCATGGGCGATCGTGAGGATGGTGCCGGGATAGTCCTTGAGCCAGCTCTCCAGCCACTCCAGGCTCTCCGTGTCCAGGTGGTTCGTCGGCTCATCGAGGAGCATGATGTCCGGTCGGGATAGGAGGATCACGGCGAGCATGATCCGCATCTTCCAGCCGCCGGAGAAATCAACGCAGTTTTTGGTGAAATCGCTGTTCCGGAAGCCGAAGCCGGCGAGGATCTGCTTCGCCTGCGCCGCGAAGGCGTAACCGTCCTTCGCATTGAAACGGGCTACGGCGGTTTCGTATTCCTTCAGGAGCCTTTCATGGTCAGGATCGTCGGGGGCGGAGGCGGAGAGCGTCTCTTCGCAGCCCATGACCTCCTCCTCCAGGGCGGCGAGACCGCTCTTCTTCCGGAGATAGTCCAGGAGCGGCAACGGGTCGAGCTCTACGAGGTCCTGGGGGAGGTAGCCGATGGTAACCCTTTTGCGGTCGGGGATTTCAACCGTTCCTCCGTCGAGATCGACGATGCCGAGGATCGCCCTCAGCAGGGTCGTCTTTCCAGTGCCGTTGTCGCCGACGAGGCCGACCCGGCTCCGGTCGGTGATCGTCCAGGTCATCCGGTCGAAGATCTTCCGGTCGGCGAAAGAGAGGCTGATGTCTCTCAGGTAGATCAAGTTTCGTTCATCCTAATGCAATAAATCTTCTTTTCCGATGTCTTGGGGACAGATTTCAAATCTGTCCCTAAATAGATTTTCGTTTTCCGGCGCCGTTTATATCAGGACTTTGTTTCCAAGGGAAGTAAATGCTGATCACGTCTTTGCTATCCTGAAAGCATAAACATTCCAACAGAAAATATTATCTCTACAGGGCAGTTCCGAGCTTCCCTGAATCTCGGTCAGATGTTCCACCCCGGACGCGCGTCAAAAGCTCCAGATCGTTCTATTCCCGAAAATCGGACGGGATCGCAAGGGGTATGCAGGTCTCCCTGGAACGGCAGGAAGACTTTTCATATATAACTTACGGAGGTGACGGAAATGGCAACAACAAAAAGCAGTACGGCGAAGCCGGCAGATTTAGAAAAACGTCAAACTCCCGCCATTTCCTCGACAACCAGTGGTGTTGGCTGTTATGGTGAACGTATAATGCAAACCTATCCCTTCCCGATCTGACACTTCTTCGTCTTCCAGCGCTGGTGGATCCAGAACCACTGGTCCGGGTACTCCCGGACGATCTCTTCCACAATCTTGGTGAAACGCTGTGTATTTTCCAGGAGATCCCGCTCATAGTCCCCGGTTCGGGAAACCTCCACCAGGGGTTTCAGGATCAACTTGTATTTTCCCGATTTCTGTCTCGCCATGAAACCGGGGATGATTGGCGCCCCGGACCGCAGGGCCAGAACGGCAAGTCCGACTCCCGTGCAGGCCGGACGGCCGAAAAAATCGACAAAGACCCCTTCCCGGGCGGCCACATTCTGATCACTCAGAATCCCGATCAAGTGGTTCTGCTGGAGCAGTTCCATGATTCGTTTACCGGAGCCCCCTTTCGGGATCATCCAATTGCCATTGATCGTCCTCATATGTTCGACCATGTTATCGAGGACGGGACTGTCCAGGGGCCGATATACGATATACAGGGGTTTGAGGAGAAACGGGGCAATGACGGGCATCAGTTCCCAGTTGCCGAAATGGGCGATGATCGAGAGAAGGCCCTTCCCCTGGGAAATCCCCGCCTCATAGTGCTCCAGACCTTCCAGTTCGACCCATTCATGGAGGTTCTCCCGGGTGATGGACGGCATACTGAAGAATTCCGCCGCGGTGATAGCCACATTCCGGTAGACCCCCTTGGCAATTGTGATCAATTCCTCCATCTCTTTTTCCGGAAAGGCGCAACGGAGGTTATGCAGTGCGATGAGTCGATGCTTCGCTGCGGCGTGATAGAAAAGCATCAGGAGGGACTTGAAGAAGATTTTACGGATAGACAGTGGTACGCACCGGAAACAAAAGAGGATAATGCTCGTCGTTCTCGTTTTCTCTACGGTCATAAATGCCTCAGTGTTGTGTCATGATGGACAATCTATCCCTTGCGGATACGCCGCCGTTCCAAACGGGGTCGCTTTAGTCCCCCTTGTTCCGGAAGAAGAGGCGGATTGGAACCTCTTCGAACCCGAAGGTCTCCCGGATCCGGTTGATCAGATAGCGCTCGTAAGAGAAATGGATGCCGTCCGGATTCCGGACGAACAGCACGAAAGTCGGGGGCTTGATCGCGACCTGCGTGATGTAGTTGAAGATGTACGGCCGGCTGCGGCGGCCGGGCGGCGGATTCCTCTCGATGATTTCACGGATCTTCCGATTGAGCTCGCCCGTTTCGACCCGTTTCGTGTATTGGGCGTAAACCCGTTCGACCAGAGTGAAGATATTGGTGATCCGCTGGCCGGAGAGGGCGGAAACGAAAAGGATGGGCGCAAACTCAAGGAATTTCGAGTTGTAGCGGATATTCTCGACATAGGTTCCGATGGTGCTGTTGTCCTTTTCGACCAGGTCCCACTTGTTCACGACAAGGATGCAGGCGGTTCCCCTTTCCATGGCGAGACCGGCGATCTTGACGTCCTGCTCGCTGATCCCCTCTTTGGCGTCGAGAAGAATGAGCGCGATGTCGGCCCGGTCGATCGCCTTGATGGCCTGGACGATGGTGTATTTCTCCAGGGTAAGGCTGATGCGGCTCTTCCGGCGGATTCCCGCGGTATCGATCAGAAGAAATTTCTTCCCGTTGCGGGTGAAGGGGGTGTCGATGGCGTCCCGCGTTGTACCAGGAACGGGGTTTGCGATCGTCCGCTCGTAGCCGAGGATCCGGTTGACGAGGGAGGACTTGCCGACATTGGGTCTCCCGATGACGGCGATCCGGATGCGGTCTTCCTCCACTTCCCTCACCGGTCCGCCAACCGGGAGGTTCTCCGACACGGCGTCCATCAGCTCGTCGAGACCCTGTCCGTGCTGTGCGGAGATTGCATAGAACGTTTCGATCCCCAGGCGGTAGAATTCGGAGACCAGCGCCTCGTGGCGGGGGCCGTCGATCTTGTTCACCACAAAAAAGACCTTCTTTTCCGTCATCCGGAGCAGCCGCGCGATCTCCTGGTCCGAGGGGGTAAGCCCGTCCCGGCCGTCCATCAAAAAGAAAATGATGTCCGCCTCTTCGATGGCGAGCTTCGTCTGTTCCCTCATCTGGACGAGGATCTCCACCGCGGAGGCCGGTTCGAAGCCGCCGGTGTCGATCAGCGTCAACGCGCGGTCATTCCAGGCGCTGTCCGCGTAGTTGCGGTCCCGCGTGGCGCCCGGTTCATCAATGACGATGGCCTTGCTCCGGCCCGCGAGGCGGTTGAAGAGGGTCGATTTGCCGACGTTCGGCCGGCCGATGATCGCGATGACGGGTTTCATTAAGATCTGGCCTCAGAAAAACAATACCTTCCGGTCTATGGACCGTTTCCGGGGATTCTTCCTGTGAGCGCTTTCCCGGTGATGCAAATCCCCTGCGGAATCTTTTTATCCCATGGGCGGCGGAAAGTCCACACCGTCTTCTAACAGGCTGTTGAAAAACGCCCATCTGCTGCGTTTCCCTCATCCTTCGCCGTTCAACGTACCCAAAAGTACGCCTCGCGGCTCAGGATTTCGGGGGCCTTGCATCTGGGCATTTTTGAACAGCCTGCAAAAAACACTTTTTCATCATTCTGTAAATTGATTCAGATCGCGTCCCCGAATGGCAAAGTAGATGGTGCCAAAAAGGCCGCAGGCGGTTGCCGCAAGCAGGTTGAAGGTCGGGGAGAACTGCCAGAGGAAGCCGCCGGCGAAGGCCGCCCCGGAGACGATGATATCCCGGATCAGGTAGTAGAGGCCGAACATCACCGCCTTCTGATCTTCCGGCGCAAGATCCATGATCAGGGCCTTGCGCGTCGGTTCGCCGAACTCCTTGAGCCCCCGGATGATGAAGGCGACGGCCATCATCCAGAAGGTGTGCGAAAAGAGGAGGAAGAGCGGAAATAGGGTGAAGTTGACGAAGGTGATCAGGACGAAGGGTTTTTTCCCCGTCCTGTCGGCGAGGTAGGCGACCGGGATATAGACGAGCATCGCCGTGATCATTTCGATCGTCGTGAGGAGGCCGAACTGCACGGCGCTGATCCCGTTCATCTTGATGCACCAGATGACGACGAAGGCATAGGGGATCTGCTCGGCGAAGCGGATCAGGATATCGGAGACCAGGAGGTTCCGGAGATCCGGGCTCATGAACCGCCAGAGACGCGTGGGCCGCTTTTCCCCTTTTCCCCGCTTCCCGTCGTCTTCGATCATCAGTTGCTGAAAGACGAGAGCGACGCTTCCCAGCAGGAGGGCCGCGCCGAAGGCGAGACGGATGCCGGTCTTCTCGCCGAAGATCCCGATGAGGACGCCGCCGATGACCGGTCCCAGGGCCATCGGAATCCGCCGGACGAGCGAATGGATCGACACCCCCATCGTTCGTTTCTCCTGCGGAAGGACCCGGGAAACAAGGCTCATCGTCGCGGGGAGAGAGAGGGCGGACCAGGAGAGAAAGAAGGCGGCGCCGACGAGAACGGCGAGCCAATGGGGGAAGACGATGACAATGATATAGCCAAACATGGCGACTAGGTTGAAGACAAGGAGCACCCGTTTGTAGCCGAGACGGTCGCTCAGGTAGCCGCCGGGAAAGGAGTAGAGGGCGGACAGGAGGTTGTCCATCCCGTTCAGGAAGCCGACTGACAGGATACCGCCCCCGAGGGCGAGGAGGTAGATCGGCAGGAACCGCTCGGCCATCTTTTCGCCGAGGCCGACGAGGATCGCCATGAACAGGAGCGCCACGATGCTTTTTCTGAGTCCGAAGAAATCGATGATCCGCCCGCCCCAGGTCATTTTCTTATGCTTCCTCTTTTTGGAAATTGCACGCAAAATCCATTGGAGACGGTACTTTACCCCATTGCCGGCAGCCGGTCAAGCCTTGTCCTTGTCCCAAAGCCACCGCCAAAACAGACATCCCGCTTTCCTCTCAAATGGTTATGCGCTATAATCCCGACGGGGCCGAAACCAGCGCCATGATCCGGCTCCTTGCCCAAGCCAGAAGTCGGAAACCGGAAAAAATTCTCTTGACATTCATTTGAAAATAAATAATAGTCGCCAAAAATAAAGATATATTATCATGTTATTTGAAACGACCGTAGTTTTTACGAGTTCATGGGAATGAACGGGAAGAGCCATCATAAAGGAGGAGGGCATGAACAAATCTGGACTCATTGAGGCGTTAAGTCGAAAGGAAAACCTGACGGAAAAAATGGCGATTGACGTGGTAAATCTGGTCTTCAAGGGGTTTACCGATGAACTGAGGGAAAACGGCCGGATCGAGATCAGGGGGTTCGGCAGTTTTGTCGTGCGGAAGTACGAAGCCTATACGGGAAGAAACCCCAAGACTGGAAAGAGCATCAAGGTTTCTCCCAAGAAGCTGCCCTTCTTCAAGGTGGGCAAGGAACTCAAGGAGAGGGTTGACGGCAAGCGGTAGAGCTGTCCCTTTCGTTCCTGTAAAATCTTCAGGTAATAATTATCCTACGGCGAACAAAACAGGGGGTCATGCGTGGCCCCCATTTTTCGTGACCCGGGTCTCAATAAACCCTTGCTTCCGAGATCAGGGTATCAGCCCCTCTTCGCGGAAGCTGAAAAAGCGGTTTTCGCCGATGATGATGTGGTCGTGGACGAGGATATCGAGCATCCGGGCCGCATCCTGGATTGTCTTCGTGAGGCGGATGTCTGCATCCGAGGGGCGGACATGGCCCGACGGGTGGTTGTGGGCGAGTATGAGCGCCGAGGCCTTCTTCCGGAGCGCACTCTCCAGGACCTGCCGGGGATAGACCACGGCCTGGTTGGCGACCCCCTTCTGAACAGTTTCAAACTCGATGATCTGGTTCTGCGCGTCGAGATAAATCACGCAGAACTCCTCGTCCTTCTTTCCGCCCATAGCCGTCCGGAAGAAATCGAGGAGCTCGGACGTACAGGCGATCTGGGGCTTTTCCCTGGCCTTCTGCATAAGGTAGAGAACGGCGAACTCCTTGAGGAGCTTGAACAGAACCGCCGTGTGCTCGCCGATTCCCGGGACCTTTTTCAGGGCAGAGATCTCCGCATCTACGATCCCCTTAAGCGAGCCGAACTCCCGGAGAAGCTCCTTCGCCTGGGGTTTAACATCTTTTCGGGGGATTGCGCAGGTCAGAAGGAGCTCCACGACCTCGTATTCATGGAAGGCCCCCATTCCCGAGGTCAGGAATTTCTGTTTCAGCCGCTTCCGGTGTTCCCTGCGGTCGTCCCCGGTGTCTGCATGCATAAAAGGTCCCTAATCGTCCTTCCGGCAGGTGGAAAATTTGAAGGGTTTGTAGGTTGGACAGTAGCCGATGGCGGCGGTCGCCAGGGGGACGATGCCGATGACACCCAACCATTCCTCATAATAAAAACCCGCCCAGATGATGGCCAGACCGACGATGACCCGAACGATGCGGTCATTTCTCCCGACGTTGCATTTCATGACGAACCCTCCCGGTTTGAATCCGCCAGCGAGCCATTCCCCGCAGCTTGCTGCGGGGTAAGCGAGCATAGACGAATGATTTGTTCCTCTTAAGGATCGAATATTCTCCGCGGCTTGCTGCGGAGATCTTCAAATTAAACCCGGAAAAATTCTCGAATCATAGTTTCCGGGATACACTTTCCGGAGATCAAAACTTTTTTCTGTGAAAAGATCGTCTTCGGATAAAAATGGGCGGAGGCATAGTCCCTCCGCCCGCTTGAAAAGGGTCAACCGAGGTTGGCGTTGACGAAATCCCAGTGGATCAGATTGGCGATGACCGCGCTCAGATAATCGGGACGTCGGTTCTGGTAATCGAGGTAGTAGGCGTGTTCCCACACGTCGAGGGTGAGAAGCGGTTTTACGCCGTGGGCAATGGGCGTATCCGCATTGGCGGTTTTCGTGATCTTCAACTGACCGCCGTCGATGACCAGCCAAGCCCAGCCGCTGCCGAACTGTGTGACGCCGGTGTTCTTCAACTCTTCCGCAAATTTTTCATAGCTTCCCCAGACAGCGTCGATCTTTACCGCCACGGCGCCGGTCGGCGCGCCACCCCCTCCCGGCTTGAGGCATTTCCAGTAGAAGGAGTGGTTCCAGACCTGGGCGGCGTTGTTGAAGATCCCCGCCCGGGCGGGATCGCCGGCGACCTTTCTGATGATGGTTTCAAGATCGGCGTCGGCCAGTTCCGTTCCGGCGATCAGTTTGTTCAGGTTGTCCACATAGGCCCTGTGGTGCTTGCCATGGTGAAACTCCAGGGTGTTGGCGCTGATGACCGGCGCCAGGGCGTCTTTAGCATAGAGTAATCCCGGTAACGTTATCATGGTTGCGTCTCCTTTCTCGAGAAAATTTGTAGACAACTCTACCATCACTTCCGACGTCTTTCCAGAAAAAGATCCGGTCATTCCTTAGGGACCGGGATCTTTCCGCTGGCGACCATCTCACGGAGATCTTTTTTGCTGAACTTCCCCACGCTGGTCTTGGGAATCTGGTCCAGGAAGGCGAAGTGGTCCGGAATCCACCAGGCGGCCTTGACCTTGTCCTTCAGGAACACCTTGAGCTCCTCCTCCGTGACCGTACAGCCCGGCTTGACGACGACGCAACCGAGCGGTCGCTCCACCCACTTGCTGTGGGGGATGCCGATCACGGCGGCCTCCGCAATGGCCGGGTGGGCCATGATGAGATTCTCCAGGTCGACGGAGGAGATCCACTCCCCGCCGCTCTTGACGAGGTCCTTCGTCCGGTCCACGAGACGGACGTAGCCCTCCTCGTCGATCGTTCCCACGTCGCCCGTGTGGAGCCAGCCCCCCTCGAAAACGGGCTTTGACCGCTCCGGATCCTTATAGTATTCCTTGGCGATCCAGGGTCCCCGGAAGAGGAGCTCGCCCCACTCTTTGCCGTCCGCCTTGATCTCCTGTCCCTTTTCGTTGACGATCTTCATCTCGAGGCCGGGGGCCAGGAGACCCGCGCTGGATTTGACGTCGTAGAGCTTCTCCTTCGGCCAGTCGGCCATGCTGCTCTTGGGGACGGCGGCGAGTGCCAGCGGCGTCGTCTCGGTCATGCCGTATGCCTGCATGATGGGGAAGCCGTATTTCTCGTTCAGCGCCTCCATCAGGAAACGGGGGCAGGCCGAGCCGCCGGAGACGATCGTCTTGAGCGAGGAGAAGTCGTACTTGCCGCCTCCTTCCAGGTAGTTGTAGAGCATGAGCCAGATCGTGGGGACGCCGGCGGTGAAGGTGACCTTCTCCTCGGCGATGACCTTGCAGATCGCCTCCATGTTGATCGTCTCGCGTCCCGGCAGAACCTGCTTGCAGCCCAAGGTTACGCCGCCGAAAGGACCGCCCCAGGCGTTTGCGTGGAACATGGGGACGATGTGAAGGCAGCAATCCTGTTCCGAGACGCGGAGCATGCAGCCGACGGCGGCGCCGTGAGTGAGGAGGCCCCGGTGGCTGTAGACGACGCCCTTGGGGTCGCCCGTGGTGGCCGAGGTGTAGCAGATCAGCGCCGGGTCCCACTCGCTTAAGTTGTCCGGGAAGTCATAGCTCTCGGGGAACTGCGCGATCAACTCGTCGTAGAGACAGACCGGGGAGAGCCCGGTCTGGGGCATTTTGCCGCTCTGCGACATGATGACGTAGTGTTTGACGGTCTTCAACTGGTCCTTGATTGCGTCGATGATGAAGGCCAGCTCCTCGTCGACGAACATCACCTTGTCCTCGGCGTGGTTGATGATGTATACCAAATGGTGCAGGGGGAGGCGGAAGTTTGTGGTGTGGAGGGCGGCCCCCATACAGGGGACGCCGAAATAGAGCTCCAGGTGACGGTGGTGGTTGAGCGCCATGCTCGCCACATGATCGCCGCGCTTCACCCCCAGGAACTCCAAGGCATGGGCGAGCTGACAGGTCCTCTTGAAATAATCGGCGTAGGTGTAACGGAAGATTTCGTTGTTGGGATAGACGGAAACCACTTCCTTCTTCGGGAAATACTTCACCGCCCTCAAAAGGGACGTTCTCAGCAACAAAGGATACTCCATCATGGGACTCTCCCTCCTTATCTCCCTTGCGGGTCTATGAGATCCATTCATATATTGAGCCGAGACGACCGTAATTCCGAACAGGCGCCGCAGCGACTGCGGCGGCTTTACCACCTCCCTTCCCGTAAAGAGGTATTGTTCAATCCCAGCGTTTCCTGAAATCCAGCCAGATAATGTAACCGATCATGATCATCGTCGACACCGTCGAGGGGATGGTGGTTTCCTGACCGAACAGCGTCAGGGCGAGGCCGCTCGACAGACCCTGGTTTTTGAGAGTTCCCAGCAGCACGAGGCTGGTCCGGGTCTCCTTCGGGATGTGAAACAGGCCGCATACCCAGTCGATGAGGAAGCCGAGAAGAAACATGGAGAGGAGGGAGATGAAGGCGACGGGAAGGAGGGACCATGTCTGGCCCAAGAGAACGTCGCGGTTCAGGCCGACCATGGTGTAGAGGACGGTAAAAAAACTCCAGTTGACGGCTGTTCCCCGGTATGGTTCGATCCGCTCCTTCCAGCCCTTCCGGATCAGTAGCCGGGAGAAGGCGAGGGGAAGGACAATCAGTTCCAGGGTGATCATGATGAGCTTGAGCGGATCGAATGCCGCGGTACTCAGGAGTGTGAGGGTGATGAGCGGCATGATCACCAGGGCGCCCAGGTAAGCGCCGACCGTGCCGATCAGGGAAAGAGGGCCGTTGCCGCGGAGGAAACCGGAGAAGGGGATCACCGCGACGGCCGGCGGCGCTGCCGCAAGAAGAATAAAACCGGTCCAGAGCGCTTCGTCGCGTATCAGGAGTTCGCTTAGCCCGATGATGATGTTCCCGAGGATGATGTAGCTCATGATGATTCCGAGCAGAGCCGGGAAGAGGAGGGAGCGGGGCTTGATGAAGACCTCGTTTCCGATCTCCATCGTGGAGAGGGTCATCGCCAAAGCGAGGGCGGGCAGGACGAGATGTCTCGTCACCGGAGCGGCCCCGGGGAAGACCATGCCTGCGGCCATCGCTAGAAAAAAGATCCCATTCCGGTTGCGCAGGAATGCTTTCAGCTTGGTCATTCCGTCATGCCACCTCTCGTCATGTTTGGAATCCGCTGGCCGTTCCCTTCTGTTTCAGGAAGAATTTTTCCGCGCCGTGGGGAACAGGGACCGGTTTTGACTGCATTGGGGCAAATCAAGCGTCGGGCCAAAGAGGCATAATCAATAGTATCTGAACAGATATTGATTTCAAAGTCAAGGACCTTGTCGGCGGACAAGATCGTGACGGCGTACTTTCGGAAATGCCCGTTCTCTATTTGCCGGCGGCCTTGCGGCGGCAAGGACAAAGAGGGAGATTAAACAAGAAACAAATGCCCTCCCGTGGTTTGGGAGGGCACTTTGACCGTGTTTGTCCTTTTCAGTCTCACCGCTTGATGATCATCCGGAGCGGTGGCGAGGCCGGTTACGCCAGCTTCGCGAGCAGGGCCTGGGAGACCTCCTTCACGCCGGGCGAGCCGTTTACCTCAAGGATTTTGACGCGCGTCCGGAAGTAATTGATGGCGGCCAGCGTCCCCGTCTTCGTGTCGTAGTAGATCCCGTGGCGCTTGTCGATCGCCCCTTCATCCTGGTCGTCGGCCCGGGCAGTCAGTTTGTCGCAGCCGCATATCCGGCAGACCGGCTTCCCATCCTTTTCGGCAGGCTTGATCGCATCGATGAAGATGTTGTTGGGGTGGTTGTTGTCCGTGGCGCAGAGACGGCGGCCCATGATCCGCTTCTTGGCGATCTCCCGGTCGAGGATGATCTCGATGACGTAGTCGAGCTTCATCCCGGCTTCCTGAAGCGCCTTCCCGAGGGCCTCTGCCTGGGCGAGGTTCCGGGGGAAGCCGTCGAGAAGCCAGCCGTTTTTACAGTCCGCCTCCCGGAGGCGGTTCAGGATCATGGGGACGGTGATCGCATCGGGAACAAGCTCGCCGCGGTCAATGAAACCCTTTGCCTTATTGCCGAGTTCCGTTCCATTCTTAATGTTTACTCGGAAGATCACACCCGTCTCGATATGGGGGACGCCGTACTTCTTTTGAACCACCGCGCCTTGTGTCCCCTTTCCACTGCCGTTCGGTCCGAAAATCAGAATGTTCATGTCCGTGAGCTCCTTTTCAGTGTGAGATAGGCGGCCTTCGCCACCTGTTGATCATGGGGAAAAGCATTCAATATGGACGTTTTTAGAATATTTACAAAATCGAAGTGGTCTCACGGCGCACGGCCGTGACCGGTCAGTGCCCTCAAGAAGGGCCGCAACTGGTTGCGGCGCAGCTCCCGCAGCCGTCGCCGCTCGCGGAGGTATTGCCGATCTTCCCTGCGAAGGCGGACAGCAGCCGCTCCACCTTGATTGACCCGCACTTCGGGCAGGCGACAGATACCTTTTCGTTGCGGCTCCGGTAGAGGACCTCAAAGTCATCCTTGCATTTCCGGCATTTAAATTCAAAAATCGGCATCGGCTCATTTCCTCCGGCGGGGCGCAACATCCCCCGCTCTTTTGCCGCGGATCGCAATCCGCTTTCGTTCTCGAGGTTCGGGGGAGAATAGAAGAAACCTCCGAAAATGTCAAGGCCGATCAGGTCAGGCCGATCAGGTCTGATTGCCGACCGGAAGTGAAACTTCCCACCCACAGGGCGGGGCTTGCGGATTGCGTTCCCGGTCAGCGCATGAAGAAAGGGAGGAACACCGGATACAGGAGCTCTTCATATATTTCTTGACAGGTGCGGGACGGCATGAGAGTAAAAAAAGCCTTTTAACAAGGGCTGTAATCACGCGGACAGGACAGGGTGTGACAGAATAGAAAGGTGAATGCTATGGCGATCGCGAAAAAAATCCAGGGGTTCATGACGCAGTCCTCCTTTATTCGGAAGATGTTCGAGGAGGGGCTCCGTCTCAAAAGGCAGTACGGTGCGGGGAATGTCTTCGATTTCAGCCTCGGGAATCCCAATCTCGATCCCCCGGAGGCGGTCAAGGCGCGGCTCTGTGAGCTGGTGTCTGCCGAAATCCCTGGGAAACATATGTACATGCCGAACGCCGGATACCCGGAGACCCGTGCGGTCGTTGCGGCGGAGGTCGGCGAATCCCGGGGAGTGGCGCTCACGGCCGACCAGATCGTAATGACCTGCGGCGCCGGCGGGGCGCTCAACGTCATTCTGAAAACGATCCTGGATCCGGGCGACGAGGTGATCATGCCGGCGCCTTTTTTCGTGGAGTACCGCTTCTATGCGGACAATGCCAGCGGTGTTTCCCGGATCGTCCCGACGCTGGAGGATTTTTCCCTCGATCTCAATGCGATCCGGGAAGCCATTACCGAAAAAACCAAGGCCGTCCTGATCAACTCTCCGAACAACCCGACGGGAAAGGTTTTCAACGGGGCGTCGATCCGGGGTCTTGCGGCGCTTCTGACCGAGAAGGGCAAGGAACTTAAACGCGAGATCTTCCTGATATCCGACGAGCCTTACAGCGAAATCGTTTATGACGGAGTGAATCTGCCGAGCGTGATGAAGGCTTATCCCCACAGCTTCGTCGCCTCCTCCTACTCCAAGAGCCTTTCGCTTCCCGGCGAGCGGATCGGTTATATCGCCGTGAATCCCGCCATGGCGGGCCTGGAGGAGGTCATGGAGGGACTCACGCTCTGCAACCGGATCCTCGGTTTTGTGAACGCCCCCTCCCTGATGCAGCGTGCAATCGCCGGCCTTAAGGGGGTGAGGGTGGATGTGGAGACCTACCGCAAAAAACGGGACCTTCTCTGCGACGGCCTCGCCTCGGTCGGTTACCGCGTGGTCAAACCGGACGGCGCCTTCTACCTCTTTCCCAAGACGCCCATCGCCGATGACGTGCTGTTTGCAGACGCCCTCCGGAAGCGGCGCATCCTCACCGTCCCCGGGAGCGGTTTCTGCGGGCCCGGCCATATCAGGATCGCCTACTGTGTGGACGATGCAACGATTCTGGGCGCCATCGAAGGCTTCGGCGAAGTCTGGAAGGAATTCAGATAGGATCGCGGACGGAAGACGCCCGTTTCCTTTTGATCGTTTCCGGGAAAAGTTTCCAGCATCTCATTCTTACGGATTTCCTCCGATGGAGGGGAACTCATTTTTTAGGGTTCGTCCGGTTGATGCGTACTGAAGGCGACAGGGAGCATCAAAGACACGACATACGAGACTGCAAATACAAATCGAGAGTTTGGGAGGTTAGTCCGGTTCAATGATAACGGTTTGAAACGCACAAATTTTGGACGTGATTTTTTTACGAAACGGTGGTATCCAAAGCTTCCTGTACTCCATAGACCTGCCTTTCTCGCTTGAATACAAGACTTTAATGCATAATGATCATGTCCTTTAGACGATCATTGACACACACTTCACATCTTTTAGTATGCCATTGACAAACTAAGGATGCTTTCGTATATTCCCCACACATAAAGGCAAATTTTCATCAAAAAATAGTCTTTTTATGATCAACTGAATTTAATTGAAAGGCCATTGCATGGACGTTCAAGAAACATTTGCCGGTATCTATAAGGACTTGCCGGTCTTGGTGACAGGGCATACGGGTTTCAAGGGAACATGGTTAAGCATGTGGCTGAACTTATTGGGCGCACGAGTTATTGGGTATAGCCTTGATCCACCGACCATACCAAATCACTTTGACATGTCCGGTATGAAGGACTGCATAGTGGATATCCGTGACGACATAGGGAACCAGGATAAACTTGTAAGCGTCATAGAAGAGTATCAGCCCAAAGTAATCTTTCATTTGGCTGCTCAATCCATTGTCAGAAAGTCTTATGAGAATCCAAAAGATACGTTTGTTACTAACGTCAAGGGTACGGTCAACGTGCTGGAGGCAATACGTTTGACCCGTTCCGTCAAGGCGGCGGTCTTTATTACCAGCGACAAGTGCTACAGGAATAAGGAGTGGATCTGGGGCTATCGGGAGAATGATGCTCTTGGTGGTGGCGATCCTTACAGTGCAAGCAAGGCGATGGCTGAAATAGCCATCGAGGCTTATCGTGATGCCTATTTCCGCTGGAACGATCGTGGTGAAAATGCAGTGGCCGTAGCATCCGTAAGAGCTGGAAACGTGGTTGGGGGGGGGGATTGGGCCCAGAACCGTTTGCTGCCCGATGTGATACGTGCTTTGACGGAGGGGCAAACGATAGATATCCGCAATCCTAAAGCAACCCGGCCATGGCAATTCGTCTTTTCACCGCTGTGTGGATACATATGGTTGGGCGTGAAACTGCTGCTGGACGGCGCTAACTTTGCCGAGCCATGGAACTTTGGCCCGCTCGACCTGTCCAGTGACAGCGTTAAAAACATTGTGGAAAAAGTCATTAAACTTTGGGGTTCCGGCCAATGGAAAGATATCAGCAGGGGTGATGAACCTCATGAAGCCCATTGGCTGACTTTGAGCTGGGAAAAGGCTGCCACCCGTCTGGAGTGGCATCCAATCTATGGCCTGCCTGATGTGCTGAAAAAAACGGTTGAATGGTACAAGGAATGGCACAGGCAAGGCGAAAACGCAGATATGTATGATTTCGGCTTGGACCAAATCAAGACCTACATAATGGACGCGAACAAACTGAAAATCAGATGGGCCTGCCCGCAGCCCGGTGACCGGATCCAGCGGAAACTGATCAGACAGCTCAAATATGCGAAGGAAAGGAAATCAATGCTATGAACAATCAAAAAATACATCCGGGCAACCAGTCGCCAGAAACAAATGAGCCGAAAAGGGTCGTCACTATAGCCCTGCCGGAAAAGACCCTGAGTGTATTGGAAACCTGCGACAAGGACTTGGCTCAGGCCATCGTAAAAGTAACTGATCGAGCAACCCAGAGAGACTTTCCCAAGGGAAGTTCTTACGAAGTCGTAAAGGTTGCGCCTCACAAATCAGTTTTCATCGTCGGGTCCAATACACATCTGGCCAATATACAGTGGATTAAACTGGTAGAGGTCGCGCCAAACCGGAATCTGATCACCATTCCTCCGGGGACATCCCTCGAATTACTGGAGGTTTCCGTCTTGGAACTGATTGAAAACATGCCTTCCGATGAATTTAAGGATCAGGCCTTACTTAAGGAATTCTGCAAATACGTCGGCAGGCTTAGACGCAATAACAAAATGTCAACGGTTGAGATTCTTCTTGTTGATACCGACGAATAGATTCTATATAATTCTTCGGTCGTAGTGAAATTAAGTAAGCAGGACCTGTAGTATCCTGAAGCAAGAACAACGTCCACTATGCTTTTTTGTGCCGACAGGTCAGCATGTGGGTTTCAATTGGGAATCTTCAGTTTTCTCCCATCATCAAATTCGTTTGTTAGTAGGGTATGCCGTGTAAAACGTATGACTTGTCGGTTAAAGTCCGATCATGGGAGTTTGGTAGTTCGCCCATGTAGCTTGAGGGAGGTGTTAAGGGTAACCTGAAGCATTAAGTTCCCTGACAAAG